>Ga0172379_10006517_pt1 | contig 15577 bp, 15 predicted proteins | sample GrowelOW334metaG_FD_119756 | JGI IMG/M metagenome (GOLD analysis project Ga0172379, IMG submission 119756) | Groundwater microbial communities from an aquifer near a municipal landfill in Southern Ontario, Canada - Groundwater well OW334 metaG | ecosystem: Environmental > Aquatic > Deep... | reverse complement strand
ATGGTGCGGGCCAGTTTGATAACCCGATGATATGCCCGGCCGGACAGGCCCAATTTTTCTGCCGAGGCGTTTAAAATTTTTGTTACTCGGTCATCCAATTTAATCAGGGATGCAATATCTCTGGCGTTCATTCCGCTGTTGTTGTCAATTTCCCGCTTACTATCTTTAAACCTTTCCGTTTGGATTTCTCTGGCGCGCATCACCCGCTTTCTGATTGTGCCAGTGGTTTCTGTCGCGGTTTTATCTGAAAGAGTTTTGTGGGAAATTCTCGGCACTTCAAGCCAGATATCAATCCGGTCAATAATCGGTCCGGAAATTTTGTCGCGGTAACGTTTCAAAGTGATTGGCGTGCAAACGCATTCTTTGTCGTTACTGCCGTGGTTGCCGCAAGGACAGGGGTTCATCGCCGCTATCAAAATGAAACCGGCCGGAAATTCGGCGGTGCCGCGAGACCGCGAGATGCTGACAGTCCTCTCTTCCAGGGGTTGCCTCAGAGCGTCAATGGCTCGGCGGTCAAATTCAGCGAACTCGTCCAATATTTCAGTCCCACAAACAAATATGTACAGTTTCTTTGTTTCTAGGCGGGTATATATTTTAATTATGGATATTTCTGACAAAAGAAAGACTGCGAGTGTGAAAAATGGAAAGAAGGGTGGCAGACCCATTGCTTCTAAAACTCTCGTTACACAGATGATGAAAAAAGTACTTATTGAGACCATTAATGCAAGGTTCAAGCCAATGCTAGAAGCTCAGATTGATTCAGCAATCGGAGTTATGTTGAAAAAGATTGACAATAAGGGTATTCCTTACTATGTAGAGGAAGCTCCAAATACCAGTGCAGCCAAGTTTCTCATTGAACAGGTCTTAGGGAGAGCAAAGGAATCCATAGAGCATTCAGGAGAAATGAAAGGTTTAGTTGGCTTGATAACGTCATTAAATAACGACTCAATGAGGAAAGATGAAGAATAATTGCTGGGTTACTAGGTTAAGTACCGTTCTGTGAAACAAGACGGTGATACAGAAAAACATCAAAATTGACCGTGTAATCTTATTTTTGTGGGACAGGTACTAGGATAGGTGTCTTACAAATATGTTGAATTGTTAGGGATATTAGGAGTTATCCCCACATTTGGTTGTTGTGGATAAGTCCTGTTGTATACTTGAATATACATTGATTTGACCTTCAATGTATATCAGAGTATACTTACACCATGAATGACAAAATCATAGAGTATGTTAGAACTCAACTTTCCAGAAATCGGGCAAGATTACGTCTTTTTGTTTTTCCCAACCCCGAATCAACGTGGAAATATCCTGCTAGATATGCCTATATTAGAATAAAAAAATACATATCGGAATTACTGAACGAAACTTCGGGTAATTCAAAAAGGTGGGTAATCATTCCTGGCATGAGTGGAACTGGTAAGACAACTATTCTTGCTCAACTTTATTTTGAGTTTTTTAACAGGGTAAAACCAAATAGAATTCTTTATGTTTCATTGGAAGAAGTCTACTTACTCGGTTCTAACCTAAAGGAAGTCATTGATGCTTATGAGGGTATTCTTGGGGAGAATTTTGAGTCGGTAAAAAACCCCGTAGTTTTGTTTGTGGACGAAGTCCATCGTGACCCTGAGTGGGCGAACACTATTACGTCATTATACAATCGGTCATCAAAAGTTATTACCATTTGTAGCGGTTCATCTGCTGTGTCTCTACAAACAAATGCTTCTGATATTGGGAGAAGGGCAATTTTTGAAAAACTTTACCCCCTTTGTTTTGGCGAATTCCTAATGATAAAGAAGAATAAATTTCCAGACCAAAATCTAAAACAAAAACTAAAGGAAGCTTTTTATGAATCAATTTCTGCTAAAGATGTTTTTGAAAAGTTAAAAAATCTAGAAAAACGAGTTAATTTATATTGGGCGAATGTTGAAGAAGTAGATATTGACGAGTTTCTTATGGTTGGGACATTGCCCTACGCTATCGGAACGAAAGATAGGGGTGAGATATTTAGTGGACTCGATATCCAGTTAGATAAAATCATTCAGAAAGATATTCGAGAATTGGGTACTTTAGACAACACGACAATAGACTCTATTAAACGCCTTCTCTATTTATTGGCGGACAATGACCAGACTGCCGTAACAAATCTAAGTAGTACACTTGGAATCATGCGTCCTACTGTCGAAGCTGTTTTAGATATACTAACGAAGGCAGAGTTGATAATTCGTCTGCCAGCACATGGCTCGGCCGAAAAAAAGACCAGGCAGCCCTCGAAATTTTTATTTATGAGTCCTGCTGTGCGTATGACCCTTCTCGATGTTACAGGAATTGAAGGCACATTTTTGACAAGAAAAGGGAAGCTTTTGGAAGATATTGCGGGGTTACATTTTTATAGAGAATTTATTTCTATAGGTAAAGGGTCTGTTGCCTATGATAGTGCAAAAAATGGTGCTGACTTTATCTTAAAAATCGATAACAAAAAGCAAGTAATTTTTGAGATTGGAATGGGAAACAAAGATACAAAACAGGTAGAAAATAGTATGCAAAAACATAAATCAGATTATGGAGTGGTAATTTGTAACAGAAAAGAACTTACCTTAATAGAAGAAAAAAATCTTATTATGGTTCCAAGAGAATTCTTTCTGTGTATGTAAAACTTTGGAGTAGTATTTTATTAAATATTTTTAATGTCTACTGTCGTAAGATAAAATTCTTCACCCTCTTGGGTAAGGACTTTTTTCTTTGCCAATTTTCTTACTTGTCTTCCCAATAGTTTCTTTTTTCTTTCGCTAAGACTGCCATAGAGTTTAATAAATAATCTTTCTGCTTTTTTGTCGCTAAATATTTTCATGAGCTAATGTCTTTTTGTACATTAACGGGTTAGCTTTTATCATTTTTGAGCGTATCTCATGCTCGGATAAGGTCTTGATGTTTAGAAACAATACCTCTGGTTGTTTTTCAATTTCAACTTTACGATTTTGTATCAGACTGTTCGGAAATTTAAAGATGACCTCTGCATAGTTACTTCTAGGAAATAAAAGAATCTTGTCTAAAAATAGACTGATAATATATCGCCTATCATCATAATCAATCTTTTTCAGTTTTTCCTTTATCTTGGTAAAAAGGCCTTGAAGAAATTTTTGTCTGTCTAGTTTATCGTTCTTGGAAAGTAACTGCTGACTAAATTTGGAAATTTCTGCTTTTGCAGATTCTTCCTCAACTTTGTACTCGAGTAACTGTTTTTTATAACTCTCCTCGTCTAAATCGCTGTTAATATAAACCTGAACAAGCTTGCTCTTTTTTTCAGCAATTAGCATTAAACGTCTTTCGTTTTGAGTGATTCTATTTTTAATGCTTTCTTTGTCCTCCCCTTTAAAAGAATACTTCTCTAAGGCTCGGAGTACATTTTGGGGATCTCCAAGTATTTCCTTTAAGCAATCCCATACGGGTTCTAGTCGAGATTCTGCGTACTGTGGGCACTTAAAGCATCTTTTTGTGGTTCCTACCGCGTCTTTTTTCCTGTGCGTCCCATGATAGTATTTTGTTCCTACCCCACCTCGCTCTTTTCTTGCAGGTTGGAACCCGCTGAACATTTTGAATCCACAGGCGCCACAATAAATAATCTTTGTGTAAAGATACTGGCGCTTCGTATTTCTTGACGACATTTCCCTGTTTTTCAAAAGCTGCTGCTTTGCTTTTTCAAATAGATCAACGGATATCACGGGTGGAACAATAATTTTAACCCAGTCTTCCTTCGGTCTTTGCAGTTCACTGCTAACTAAACTTGTGAGGTTGTTGAACGGTCTCTTGTATTTTCTGAAATAAGTTGTACCTGTATAAATTTCGTTCGTTAAAAGCCTTCCAATCGTCCTTTTATACCAGAAGTTGTGAGTCTTACGCTTTTTTATTGTTGTGTGTTTTGGAGAATTGATACCGAGGTTATTAGCTCTCTCTGCAACCTTACCCAACGAAAGTCTTTCATAAACAATCCATTCGTAAAATTGTTTTACTACAGAGGCTTCATTCTCAACAAGTAACAATTTCTTTGTTTCAGGATTTACTTTATATCCGTAAGGTGGAACACCAGTTGTCCATTTACCTGCCCTTGCAGCCGATAGTTTTCCACTCATAGTCCTTTCTCTTATGGTATCTCGTTCCATTTCAGCGACACCTCCCAACAGAGTCGTCATGAATCTTCCGGCACTATTTGTGGTATCGAATGCCTCACTTATTGAACGAAATCCAATTTTTTGCTTGTCTAACTGTTCAATTGCTTCTAGTAACAATCTTGTTTTTCTGAAAAAACGATCAATTCTATAAACAAGCACGACATCGAATTTTTTATTCTTGGCATCTTCAAATAATAATTTTAGCTGAGGCCTTGCCTCGATTGGTAGTGTACCCGAAAACCCTTCTTCTCTATATATGTGTTTTTCATCAAGTACATATTCTTGTGATTTGATGAATGCCTTCAATTTTTCTTCCTGTACTGTAAGTCCGTAGCCCTTAATTTGCTCATCCGTACTTACCCTGAGGTATATTGCGACATTCATTTGTTTGTTTTCTGTCATAGCAGTTCTTGGCCTAATAGTAATTGGACTAGCTAGTTTGTACACACGTTTATTAACAGGCTGGCAAAATAGCAAACTATATATATGCAGTGTAATTTTGCCAGTCTAGAATTTTTCTTCCTGCGCAACTGTGTAAAAGTTCTTTTTGCCTCTCCTTGTTTTTTGAATTGTTCGTGCCTTTTCGAGTTTTCTTAGGGCCATTGAGGCAGTTCTTTCCTGAATGTCCTCCTTTTTCAATAACTGACATATTTCCTCTTTCGTCTTTCCTTCATCCTTCAGAATTTTTGGTATAACATCAATTGCTGTATCCATTTTGCTATTCTCAACCTCAATTTCTCCAGCATGTTTTAGATATATTCCAGTTTCATCTTCGTCAAGAAATAGCTCAAAGGTTTTTTCACGTTTTCCGTTCCTTAGTTTTTCTTGCGAGTAACGAATTCTGGTGGTTGTGCCTTGGTCACCCTTGTTTATAATTACAGTTTGAGAATCAACACGACTCAAAATTACGGAAGAACCTCTCAGGTTTTGAGACATGCTTGACGGACTAAAACTGGATTCTTTTCTGTGATGGTGCAGAAATAACACAGTAATACCTTGATTTGTGAACGAGGCCATTGATTCCATAACTATCTGCATGTCTTCCGCATTGTTTTCTGTTTTTGAATGCATTGCTGAAAATGGATCGAAAATGATAAATTTTATATCCAGTTCCTTCGCCTTAGAGTGTAGAAATTTCAATGTTTCAGGATTGTCTAGCTTTATTCCCTGCTCGGAGATTACATAAATCGGCAGGTCTTTGTCGAAACCCATTTGTAACATCCGTTTCTTTAATTCTTGCTCTCCTGATTCACCGTCAACAATCATGACTGCTCCCTGTACGGTCTCATATTTTTCAAAAAGTTTACTGCCTGTTGCAACCGCTTTCGCCATTTCAAGCATAATCCAGCTCTTCCCCGCTCCTGGCTGTCCAGACATCACATTTAGTTTGTTCGGTAGGAGTTTTTTTATTAGGAAACTGTGCAGTTTTTGTTCCTTAGTAAATAATTCCTTAATCGAAATAATTTTAATAGTCTGGTCAGGTTCATTTTTTTGCTCAGTAGACTTTAATTTTGTTTTTACAATAGAATCAAATGTTTGACGGAGTTCTTTTGCCTCCAGTGGCGGCGTGTTTCTTTTATTTATTGAACAAAGAAGTGGCCATATAGTTCTCTCCCATTCGTTTTGCGGTGTAAATCTAAGAAACTTTCCAACTATCTGTGTCGCTGTCGTATTTCGGTTACCTTCTGGTACCCCAGAAAATAATGATTCCCAATTTCTATCACCGAAATCAGAAACTGCCTGTTTTTGTTCTACCTTAAACTTTTCAATCGGAAATTCTGCCATTTCCTCACGTAGTTCAACAAGCCATGTATATTCTGCCCCTGATTCATGTATGGAAGGTGGCGCAACGACATATCCACCTTCAGACCGTATGTCCACTTTCTCGATTGGGTTTGAGGTTGTTGTGATTTTGTCAGTATATTTGAAGTAATAGTGATAGCCCTTAGAGGTTTTAACTGTTGGAGTTCTGGGAAAATGCAATTTTGAGTTCGCTTCTTCTGAATCCACATCCACGACCGTAATACCGGATAGTTTTCCTGTGACTATGGCTATACCCGTTGCTTCACACCTCTCGAAAAGATTTTGAAATTCTATGACCGTCATTGCTTTTTCTTGGAATTGTTTCCAGTTAACGCAGGGTTTTTTGCCGATTACTGGAATTACCGAAAAACCCGCTACAATATACTCAGCTCCCGCTCTTATAAGACTGTCTTTATTTTTCGTTGTCATCATTGTTATTGTTAAGTAGTAAGTCGAACAAGGCATTCCAGAGTAACTGGGATTCATCAATCTCTGTCTCGGTTTCTTTTCTATTATCCTTGTTCATTGTATTGCGCAAAGTAGTTTTTTGTTCGGCCGAAACAAAAAGACTACCTTACATTTGGTAGTCTAGCCGATTTTATTTTTTTAAAATAAACGATTAAGTGCCGACACTTAACTTCTGTCCTTTATTTGTTTTTGTATGATATTTCTTCTGACATCCATATCAATATTTTTTATTTCTGAAGGCAACGAGTCATTATATTCTATATTAATCACACCGTACTTATTAACCCAATCTTTTTTGTAAAACTCGTATAATAAATTATGCAAATCTTTTTTATTCCTTTTTCTGATTGCTTTTGGACGTCTGTCTAGTGTACTTAAATATGTTTTAATAATTTTTTTATTTCTTGAGATGTATTCTAAGGTTTCCCTGACTGACGCTCTTGGATACAGTTTTATGTTCAAACAGTCAAATCCTTCCTCGAAATCCATTGCATTACAATAGTCAGGTTTCAGTGCAAAGGGTTTTCCAGTTGAGAGGTTTTTGATAGGAGAATCAATTTTATATTCCATATAATTTTCTCCCAACACTATGTAGGCCTCAATCCAAAAGTAGAAGTTATGTGAAAGCCCAAGACGTACATTTAGTTTTACGGATTGAGAAGCAATGTTCCACCTCATTAGCGCCTTTTTCTTGAAATCTCTTTTAGCGCATTCAACCCATTTTTCCCAAGTTAAAAAACCATCGTTTGGAATGCCGAGTTCCTTTCTTAACTTCTTAACTTCATTTTGAAATGAATCTTTAATGAAGATACGATCCAATTGTTCAAAAAGTCTGTGGCTATAGTCTTCTTTTTTATTTGACATTTTATTGGTTGGCAATATTGCTACCTATATATACATAATGCTATTTTGCCAAAAATGAGAAACTTGCGTTTATATTCGTTCAAAACAACCTCTTTGTCAAAGCGATGATAGTTTACTCGTCTTAGCTAAAAACTATCCTAGAAGTCGCAGTCTATCGTTTCTGTCCGTACTGGATGCATGATTTAAAGCCGATTTCTTGCTATTATACGTTTACAACTGAATATGACGACCTAAACCTTGAGTTTTCAAGGCATGGTTATGCAATCGTTCCACACAAGAAACCCCGTTATTAGGGCGTGTGGAACGTTGCTAGAGGAAACTCTAGTAGAGATTGCCGAAAGGTAATCTTCCTAGTAGCGGGATTTGTTGTATCTGCTACTGGGGTTGCTTTTATGAAATTAAAAGAACTCCAAGTGGTAAATAGGGAAGTTAAAACTCTTGCAGAAAAAGAGGGCAAACTTTTCTATTATGGTCGTTTCGTCCCCAACACAAGGTTTATGTTTGTTGGGGAAATGCCGACTAAACCTCCGAGAAAAGAAGACTGGGACCCAACTGATAATTTTAATTTAAGTAACTCTGATAAAAAGTTCTTAGAAATTATTAATAGGAACGGATTTGGGGGCAGTTTTATAACCGATATTATTAAAAAAACTGAAAACGCAAGAAGGCCTACTGAACCCGAACTTTCAGACTGGCTACCTTTACTTGCTGAGGAGTTGGGATATATTAAGCCAAAAGTGGTTATTGCTGTTGGGAAAACAAGTGCGTACAAAATACTTGATGAACACAAGGTGGTCTTAAATTCTGCAAAACTTGAATGGATATATCACCCCGCCTACATAGCTAGGTTATTTAGACAAGGCGACAAACAGGCATGGATAAAATATGCAAAAAAATTTAGCAGATTAAGAAAAAAATATGGATGATGGAATAAATTGGGACAAAGTAAATGCTTTGCCTAAAAAGAAGAGAGATGAATTTATAGACGCATTGCAACAAGGCATGATAAATTCTTCTATAGAACGTTTAGAAAAAGAAAAGAAAGAAAAGGAAGGACTTTTTATTGGTTACTTGATGTTGTTTTTTGTGCTTTTTTCTCTAGGTATTGCAGGAATATTATGGCTTCTTACGCTTGTTTTCTCTTTTGTAACTTTCAACTGGATTTTTGTCGGGGTAGTTTCTGCCATACTTTCGATAGTAGCAAGTTTAGTCACGTATGAATAAATTAAACATGCGTTTTTGGACTTACATAAAATCTCTCAATGAAACTTTCTTGGTAGCAACTATCGTTATAGTTTTGGTTATTCCCTTATCAATTTTGTTTTACATCTCAAATACGAATAACGACACAAAAGAGGAACCCGAATATTTTCACCCTGTGACTGAATACTCTAGCGGCTATTCACCACTATCCAAGTGGGATGTTGGTGACAGCATTATTGTTTATGCAAAAGTCACTAAAATATCCTCTTCAGGTGATTTTCGTTTCTTCCATACTACCCAAGACGGAGAAAAACTAGACGGCGATAATTGGTTTTGGGTCGTGCCTGGAAATCTGCAAGATAAAGCAAACATAGACCGTATTGCTTCCATGCTTTCAGAAGATTCACAAAGTGTTTATGAAATCCGGGGAATAAAAGGTGAGGATGATTGTGATTACTACGAAAGTAGTCAGTTGGTTGGAACCTGTACACCTTCAATATACTTTACGGGAATATTGAAACTTAAAGTAGCAATTTCTACAACTGATGTGCATGGATATACTATTGAGTTTACTCACAGTTTTATCGAGGATGAGCCTGATGTAAGCTACGGGAGTAAGATTCGTATTCTCAAAGATGGAAAGTTCGTATTTGAAGCTGAAGAAATGCAAGACTTCGGCGGGTTTTATAGTTACGAAGTCGGTGATTGGCTGAGAAATGCTGACGAATTGAAAAAGCGAGCTGTAAAAGATGTAACAGGTGACGGGATACTAGAACTTTTTATCGAAGGATACTCGGGCGGTTCTCATTGTTGTTTCCAAAATTATGTTATTCAACTAAGTAATCCAATCGCCATTCTACTTGATTTAGACACAGGCGATTACGGGATAAATTTCAAAGATCTAAATAATGACGGGGTAATGGAAATCGAGACCAATGAAGATGTGTTTGCTTATTGGCATACTAGTTTTTCGGCCTCGCCAATGCCACCAGTAGTATTGAGTCTCCGAAACGGAAAATACAAAGCTGACCCAACACTCATGCTTAAACAACCCCCAACTGATACTGAGATAATAAAAATGGCCAGTACCATAGAAAGTTGGAGTGGCTCGGCTGGTCCAGAAGTAGCATGGAAGTATGCTATTGATCTTATATACTCAGGAAATATAAAATCAGCAAGAAAGTATGTTGATTTGGCGTGGCGTGAAAATGACAATAAGGAGTTCGGAACAAAAGATAATTTCTGGAAAGAACTGGAAGAGCAAACGCAAACTAGTCCGTATTACGCGGATTTGTCAGCATTTCTCGGTATTTGAATTTTCTAAACAAAAATCGTCTCAAATCGGTTTCTATTACCGCTTTAGACACGGCAGAAGACCGACTGCTTGAAGTTTTTGTTTTAAATGATAAGACTTACAAGTATTTTAAATTTATCGTTTTAAATCGAAGTTGGTAATAATTAGTTCTCTACCAACATCTCTCCGTCCTTCACTCATAAAATATTTAAAATCTATCTCTTGGATGTTTGCCCATTTATACAAGTTTCTTACTCCAGCACAGTCTTCATAAGATAATATAAATTTATACTTAGTTTTCTTAAGTAGATTAGCAAGGTCAACATGGTCTTTGTGAGCAAATTCATTTTTATAGATAGATTTCGCGGCTTGATAATATGGAGGATCTAAATACATCAAAACCTTATTATTTGATTTATATTGTACTACTTCTCTAAAATCTAAATTGGTTATATTTACGTTTTTTAAAAATTTACCAACAGGTTCAATTCTCTCCCCCCAATGATCTGGCGTGACGCTGCTACCTATAAGATACCCCCATCGTGGCTTATTCATTATTCCACTAAATGAAGTCCTATTGAGATAGAAATATTTAAATGCAATTTCAAGTTCATTTTTTGGTTTAAGAGCTAATATTTCTTTATGTCTTTCCTTGCTTGCTATTTCTGTACTTAACATTTTAATTAACTTTTTTCGACTAACCGGGTTTTGTATTTGTTTGTAAAAAGTAGTTAACTCCTTGTCCTTATCGTTAATCCAATTTATTTTTTCTGCTAATTCTTTACCTAAAAAGATAGAAGCACCCCCAACAAATGGTTCTCTATATTCATTATGAGTAATTTGTAAAAAAGGTTTAATTTTTTTAAGTCCGTAGAATTTTCCTCCTGGATATCTTAGACATGTTTTTATTTTCATTTTACTTTTTCATCTAAATCCACAGGATCTTTTAATTGAAAATTAGAAATAAAAAGTTCATTTCCTTTTTCTCTAGGATTGTGATGTGTTCTTGAATTAGCAACACTATAAGTCCATGTCCTCTGATAGAGATGTGCCCAGTCATATAAGTCTCTTATAAATTTACAATCGTCGTAAGTTAAAAGAAAATGATGTTTAGTATTTTTTAATATTTTAGCTAATCTAATATGATCTTCCTTATTAAATGAGTGATTATATGCGACCACTTGCCTACTTTCAGCATAAGGAGGGTCTAAGAACATAAATACTTTGGCATTTTTTTTATTTGGCTTTGCTTTTATAATATCCTCAAAATCTAGACTAGTTATTTTTGTATTCTCAAGTTTTTTACCGATGTCTCTTATGGTATCTTGGACTTTTTCTATGTTGTATCGAACGTCTCCTATAAAAGAATTCCACATAGTAATTCCAGAAAAAGAACACCGATTTAGAATATAATACCTTTTTGCTCTATCAAAATTTTTCTCTGGTTTAGAAAAATACATTTCATCGTATGCTGATTTAGAAACCTTAAATTTTAAAAGTTCATCAATTAATCTTTCTCTCATACTTTTTTTCGATATCACATTATAGAAGGCAACAATATCTTTATTGATATCGTTAATCCAGTTTTCTTCAACTGATGGTTTTGCTATAAAAACTGAACCGCCTCCCACGAAAGGTTCTCTGTATTCTGTATGTGCTGCCTGTTCCCAAAAAGGTTTTATGAATGGTATTGCCTTGTATTTACCCCCTGGATATCGAAATATTGACCTGGAATTTTTCATATCCATCCATCATACACTATTTTTCTAGCATCTTAAAAATTAGTCAAAAACAGTGGTATCGTTAATTTTATACTTATTTTTAGGCACTTTTGAGACCCTTTTAAGATAGCCCGGGTGCTTGGGGTGTTTTTCTAAGTCACTAGTTGGTATAAGAATAAACTGATTTATGACTTTCTTTGGAAAATATTTACTGTAAGTCTCGTCCATTTCATTACCTATAAACAAAGCGATATAATCAAATTCATCATCTTTGTATAGTTCACCCTCTCCACTTCCGTGAGATTTATGTGTCTTAAATCCCCAGTAGTCTTTATTTGTAGATCTTGAGTGTATTGTTTTGACTTGAATTCTTTTACTCTCTTTTACTAGGTGGTCAACTTTACTATACATTTCTTTAATTTGTTTATATGGAATGTTATTTCCATCAAGAAATACATTGAAATATTCTTCAGCAGCAAAACCTTTTACTCCTACTATCAGTCTAAAATTTTCATCACAAAACAAACTATCGATTTCATTAAAATCTAAATTACATATTTTTTCCAATAGTTGTTTGTGAGAAAGTTTTTCTCTATCTCTGAATTCTTCAATGGCAGGATAAAATTTTTCATTAGGTATTTTCATTATTTTTAATAAATCAGAATGAAATTTACCCAGTCTTTTATTTTCTGGTCGATTTATTATGTATTTACCCTTGAGTCTGTTTTCGTCTTTAGCATGTCTTGGAATATCTGATGCTTTGACAAAATACGGATCTAAAAAATCAACATCATAAAAAACAAGACTATCAAAATCATTGATCTTGTAAAAACCACCAACACCAGACCTGTCTCCGTGGGTTTTTGTTAAGTTTATTCCTATTAAGTTATCGGTAGTACTCGCACTTTCAAATCTTTTAACTTGCTGTCTTTCTTTGTTTACTACATAATCGTAGTGAGTATCAGTTGGTGCTTTTTCGTACTTTATGTTGTTTTTTGTTAAGTATTTCTCATACTGTAATTCGGCAGCGTGACCTATTACATTGGAAAGTAGCATCTTGGTTGTGACGACCATTTTACAAAAAACCTCTTCAGTTAAACCTAATTTTTCGGCTACGTTCATAGCAATAGAATGCCATTTGCCTAAGCCGGTGTCAATTAGAGATTAGATTATGGGACAGTTACCAAGAAAAGTACGCCGTGGTGCGCCAGTGTAACCTCGCCCGGCTTGGGATTGCTACCGCCGCCAACTAGTGAAACATACGAGGCGGTGTGGTGAGGGGATCGGATTGGCGGTTCGGAAACCATATCGCCCTTGAGGATCCCGGCCACCGAGTGGATGGCCGTAACGTCCAGAATTTTTTCAAATGATAGGGGTGGCAGGATGTGGCAGAAAGCTTTGGCAAGCATTGTTTTCCCTGTGCCGGGCGGTCCGAACATCGCGATATTGTGGCCGCCAGCCGCGGCGATTTCCAGTCCCCGCTTGGCAGTCTCCTGCCCTTTGATGTCAGAAAAATCCACCTCGTAGCCGCCGGATTTTTCGGCGACTTTGGTTTTTTCCTGTGGCGTGATTCGCTCCCCGACCCTGTCGGTTTGGTGGAGTGTTTCTAGATGATTGATCACCTGATTTAAATTTTTCACTCCGAAAACAGCAATTCCATCTATCAAGGCGGCTTCTCTGGCGTTTTCTTCCGGCACGTAAATTTCCGTGAATCCTGCGTCGCGAGCCTTTCTTGTCAGGGGCAGTACCCCATTTATTTTCCGGAGCTTGCCGTCCAAGGACAGTTCGCCCAAGAAAATTTTTCCTTCGGGATCAAAATTTATTTCCTCAGCCGCTTTAAGATAAGCCAAAGCTATCGGCAGGTCAAAAATAGAACCCTCCTTTTTTATATCGGCCGGGGCGAGTGAGATGGTGATCTTCTGATTTTTCTGCTTCGGAGATTTGAAACCGGAGTTTTTGATGGCGGCGGCCACTCGGTCGCGCGATTCCTCAACGCCTTTGTCGGGAAGCCCCACTATGCTGAAAGAATGCAAACCTTTTGACAGATCCACTTCCACGGTAATCGGTTGCGCCGACAACAATGTTGTCTGGGCGCTGTAGGATTTGGCGAAGCTCATTGGGGTGGAATTATGAAGTATGAATTAGGAATTATGATTCAGTTTTTGGCTTTTGGAATCTTTTGCCATAATTCATAATTCTTGATTCCTAATTCATATGCTTTTTGCAGGTCGTGGCGGCAGGGTTGGCTTCAAGCCTTTCGGTTTCTATTTTTTCCCCGCCGACAGCGCAGATCCCGTATGTTTCATCGCCTATTTTTTTCAGAGCCTCTTTGATCTCATTGTAACGAATTTCCAACTGTTTCAGAATGGCGGTATTTTCTTCATAAGACTCAATGTTGTCCGCCACATCATTAGGGTCGGCCGAGGTTACGCCCGCCGGAGAAGGTTTTGCTTCCCAGTCGGCCGGATTGGTCGGATTTTTTTGTCCGACGGTTTTCAGTTCTTTTTCCACTGTCGCCAATTCAACTTGCAACAATTCTTCAAAATGTTTTGAATCTATTTTTGTCATAAAAGTATCATAGCAAATGTTTTTTACTAAAGCTACATACAATACAAAAATTATACCAATTTATACGAACATATACGAAAACTTTTGTAACATATCTTGATTTATTTACGCGGGGTTCGTATTTATTTGTATATTTGCATAATTCGTATTTTCGTATACTACAGTTATCGAACCATCTTATTGGTCAAAATTCTTCCGGAGATTTTTTCCAAAGTGTCGGCGTTGGTAGTGATAACGATGGTATTTTTGTCCGGGAAAGAATACAGGAAAATAATTTCACCATTTTGATTTTTAAGCGCCCGAGTGTCTCGATTTTTTACCACCAGATCTTCAAAAAGGGTTTTCTGGCCTATCGCCTCTTTGCTGGTTGAAGCAAACGCTAGAGGCTCCTCTTCAATGAAAATCGGGCCAAGGTCTTCCCTTAAGTACTTTTCCCAGGCAATCATTCCGGCAAAAGCGTTTTGGTAATAATTGGTTTTTAGAATCAGAAAAGGTTTGTTGGTGTTTAAGGAATGCAAACCGAACATAAAGCTTTCACCCAACGAGCGAACCAGTTCATCCGGCGCGCGCGACTGTAGTTTCTCAAGGAAATTTTCCGGACTGATCGGTTTTGTGCTGGTGCCAACAGCATCACTAATCTTAATGCTAAGCAACGACGACAAAGCGACTTTATCGTTTTTCACTTCCGCCAGAAGCGCCGCGATTATGGCTTTTTTTTCAAGTCCCTTAATGCTTAAGGTTTTTTCGGAATCGGCGGCAATGATCGGTGGTGTTTGTTCAATCAACGCTACTGAAGTATCGTTCTGACTGCTTTTGGAAAAATACAAAAACACCAGCGTTGATATTCCAAGGAGGATTAAAATGGCGCTTATTCCGTAAACTATCCCTTTCCTTTCGCCGGTTTCCGGTCTTTCCAGGACGAACGGCTCTTTGGCTTTTCTGTCGTTTTCGGCTATAGCGATTTTGGCGAGCGACCCCTCTCCGCTTTTGAGTATTTCCTGGACGTCGCTTTGATATGTTCGGATGGGACTAATCGTCTCGTTTTGTTTGTCTTCGTCCATCTTGATTACATTGTCGCAGAAAGATGTCCAATAGCCAAGTGTGCTAAAATTTCGAAATTCTAATATCGAAATCCGAAACAAATCCAGAAAATTCAAAATTTGTTTCGGTTATTTCGTATTTCTGATTTCGTGCTTCGTATTTACTTCATCAAGCAGCTTTGCGCTTGATGAAGTTAGGGTCAGCATCCTTGATTGAGAGTTTGATTCTCCCGCGTTCCTCGTCAATTTCTTTTACCACCACGGGTACTTTATCGCCAATTTTGAGTACCGATTCTACCCGGTCAATCCTAAATGGGGCGATTTCAGACACGTGGACAAGGCCGTCAGTATTTCCACCAATTGAGACAAAGGCCCCGAATTCGGCGATTTTCACCACCGTGCCGATGAAACGCTCACCCGGTTTGTATTCGTGGGTCATTTCCT
>Ga0172379_10006516_pt1 | contig 15579 bp, 10 predicted proteins | sample GrowelOW334metaG_FD_119756 | JGI IMG/M metagenome (GOLD analysis project Ga0172379, IMG submission 119756) | Groundwater microbial communities from an aquifer near a municipal landfill in Southern Ontario, Canada - Groundwater well OW334 metaG | ecosystem: Environmental > Aquatic > Deep... | reverse complement strand
TTCATTGACGATAAGTTTTGCTCCCATTTTTATTAGGTCACTATTTAAAGCATGGTGCTTTAAGGTATAAAGGTGCACGCTATATACTTTTGAAATATACTTGACCAATTGTTGTACGTAAATAGGATGGCCCAATGGTTCAGATGCAGAAGGCGAATATATGTAAACATCATTTTTTGACATCTCAGAAATCATTTCGAATAAAACCCAATTTCTCTTAGATAATTCACAATTCTCTTTATTCTGTTCACAACATTATAGTTGTTTGGGTAATCTTTAAAGCTTTTATTTGGACCCATAATTATTTCATCGAAACTCTCTTGATTAAAATCGAGTTTTTTTAGAATAAACTCTTTGTCCTGTGCAAGTAAAGAAGGATCATACATGGGTTTATTGATATCATCTAAGGCTTGAGGTCTGTTCAACTGACCAGATCGTACAAGATCAGAATAATGGCCTATCCTTTTATCAATATTGAACTTCTCCGGTAAATAGTAACCTTGATAAAATCTCGTGTAAACCGATTCGTAATGTTTCCCGCCATAATAGATCCATCCTAATTCATGTTTCAATAATGACATGGCCTCTTCCTTGATATACTCAACGTAATTTAAAATGGAAACTACGCGAATTCTTTTAATAAAAGTCCAGAAAAATAAATTATAAAAATTAAATCTTGGATAATTTTTCAATCTCTCTTTGCCAAATAACTTGTGAACGTTTTTTATATATTTCCAGTCAGAATGTCCATATGCCCATGCCTCAACAGCCATTGATTCTGTAGCAAAATTCATCCCATTTACTATGTATTTTATTCCTCTTTTGTTGGCTTCTCTAAACAATAAGGCATTTATCGCATGGTCAGTCGGAATTTCACCATCTGGAGTAGAAGATTTTAGAAATGAAATTTGTAAATCCTTAAACATGGACCAATCAATAACATAAGTATATAGATCTATATTAAGCCTTTCTAGAGTTTTTTCAATATTTGAAACTGCTAACTCAGAATTCCATCCGTTGTCGAAATGTACTGCTAAAGGATTAAGTCCAAGTTTTTTGGTTAAATAGGCTACATAAGTGCTATCAATTCCACCACTAACTCCGATAATACAATCATAGTTTTTATTTTTTCCAGCTTTTTTAATTTCTGCAATAAGGTTATCCAGCGCTTTCTTTGCTTCTTCTCCTTTATAAATTCTTTTCGAAAGTAGAAAGTCGTAACGCAGACAATGATTACAAACACCATCTTTGTTAAAAAAAATGTTTGGATCAGATGTGTCCATAATACATCTTGTACAAACCTGATAATTATTATTTATTTTCACTGTGACTTTTTTAGATATTTGATCCTTATTAATTCCTGTTTTTATGATCTTCAGGTGTAAGCTTCCCTTATACACCTATATTCAAAAGTAAACTTTTCCAGTTTGTACAGACCTGATGCAGGGTCCGCTGAAGATTTACCAATATTATTCATGCCGATAACAGATCGATTTTCTTTTTCTGGATGCAAACCAGTAAGTCGGGATGGAAGAATGCCAGACGGAGAAGCGAAAACAAAATCAACTTACATGTCAATACAGTATCATTGGCCAAGGCTGGTATGGAGCGCTGAGAAAGCCGTGAAGGAGATATTCTCCCTGTGCGATGTCAGAGTATTGTTCTTCAACAAAATGCTGACTGAACTTATTTTTTCAAATTTAACTTTAGACATAAATTGCAAAAAATACAGGAGTCTGTTCATAAAGTGCTTTGATATAGGGCGATTACCTTGTTAATGACTGACCGAAGTATTGCAGTTATTAATTTAATCTAAATACCCAATTGATGTAAGCATTTTTTTGTATTTTATTGCTATTTCTTTCCTTGAAAACTCTCTGGATTTCAAAATTGCATTCCTTGAAAGGGTTCCATAGTTATCAATAATGGACATCAATTTCTCAGCGCCATTCATAATTGAATTAACATCTGCAGGGTAACCTACTTCTCCTTCTTCAAACAATCCATCAACTCCTTGGTTTTTTGAATATAGAATTGGACTTCCTTGCGACAGTGCTTCAATATAAACTAATCCAAACGATTCAAGTTTTGATGTCAAACAAAATATATGCGATTCTCTATATAATTCAAGTAACTTCTTATTATCTAGAACTTCACCTATGTATCTAATATTTGGTAACGAAGATATCATTTTTAAAATATATCTTAAGTATTTTTTATTAGCAGACTTATTCAATGTTCCACCAACAATTTTAAGCTTAAATTTATAATTAGGGATAGCTTTTATTATATTAATTAGATAAATTAAGTTTTTGTTTCTAGAAATTTCACCAACATATAACAAATTAAATTCCGAATTTTCTGGCCTTTTCTTTGCCATGAATAAATTATCAAACCAAAAATCAGAAATTCTAAATGGAATAATAAAAGATTTTTTATCAATTATTTCAATAAAACCCTTTCTATTTTCAATTCTCTTCTGTAGCTGCAATTTATAAACAGGATTCGTAAAAATTATTGCTCTTGCCTCTTTAAGAATAGCTAAAATATATTCTTCAAGATGAAACAAATATTTTAGTGCATAATTAATATCACTATTCGTGATTGTAACAATATAATTAATTTCATATTTCCTATATAAATAATATGCATAGCTTCCGTTTGAAAACAATGTATGAGCATGAACCAAGTCAAAATTATTGTATAATATTAACTTATTATTAGTGGTTTTATGAATGAAATTATTTCTTACGATCGGAATTATCCTTCCAATTTCTGAAATAAAACTATTCATCTCAATTACACAATCTAACCAAGTCTTATTATCCTCATTCAATGCCACATAATTCCGTGTAAATTGCTTTTTTCTGATGAAACAAAGAACAGTTTGATCTATATGTATAAATTCAATAAGTTCAAATAAGGAAGAATACACTTTGCTTCCAAGATAGTCATTTGCGATATGAAGTATGTTCATTACAAACCATATTTTTGATAGATACCATAACACTCCTTTATGCTATCGCTATAGAAAATGTGTAGCTAAGCATATATTATCTTTGATATTGAAGAAATAGGATTTATTTGATATAATAATTAGTGAGAGAAATTTTTAAGTGCCTTTTTCAAAATACTCAATTCAATATCTAGTTTGTAAGGATGGTTTCCGATAAAAAAACCATTCTCTTCTATTATTTCAGTCGCACATAATTTGAACGGTATATTATATTGAAAAAACTTAATTACCGGATTTTTTGTGAAATTTCCACCTACAATTGGTCTCGTTTCGATACTATTTTCTGTAAATCTATTTAAAACTTCTATTCTTTTAATTCCACTTTCTGGTTTTATTATTATAGAAAATCCAAACCAACTGCTTTTACCAATTTCTTTTTGTACAATGAACTGAGGAAAATCTCTCATAATTTCATGAAACATTAACGCATTTAGTCTACGCATTTCCATAATATGATCAAGTTTTAAAAGTTGTTCTTGTCCGATTGCTCCGCTTAGCTCTAGTGGGCGTAAGTTATAGCCTGGTAGTACAAATTTATATGATTCCTCAAAACTGTTGTCTGATTTGTTTCCGGTAATTCTATTTTGTGCTGGCAAATTTCTGGTCCACCCATGAGCTCTTAAAGATAAAAGTATATGAAATAACTCTTCGTCATCAGTAACAATCATTCCTCCTTCCATAGTTGATATGTGATGACTATAAAATGAACTGAATGATCCCATTAACCCTAAAGTTCCAGCATAAAATTCTTCATATGTCGCTCCCATAGACTCACAATTATCTTCAATGAGAATTATTTCGCTATTACCGACTATTTCCTTGATGCGGCTAAAATCATTTGGATTACCTAAGAGGTTAACAATAAGAATCATCCTCGTTTTTTTGGTAATTGATCTTGCTAAAGCTTCAAGATCATAATTTAAGGTTTTCAAGTCTATATCAATAAACTTGACCACTAGCCCATATTGTTGTAAGGGTGTATAACTTGTTGACCATGACACTGCTGGAACTATAACTTCATCACCAGGCTGCAAACCAATTCCTTCCTGACGAAAAAATAAAGCAGCTACCATCAACAGATTAGCAGAGGAACCAGAATTCACCATTACGGCATAACGCTTTCTGAACTTTTCAGCAAATTTTTTTTCATACAATGCAACTTCATTTCCCATTGTAAAGATTGAAGAGTTAATGACACGCTGCATAGCATCATACTCTTTTCGATCCCAAGTTGAAGTTGCCAGTGGATACTTTATTCTCATATAACCGCGTTTTCTATGTAAAACTTAAATGTTTCTTTAAGACCCTGTTCAATTGTATAAGAAGGTTCCCATCCAATCTTACTCAATTTGTCAATATCTACGAGCTTCCTTTTCATACCAGATGGTTTCGAAAGATCATGTGTAAACTGTCCATTAAACCCAACAACCTTGGCAATGATTTCATAGTACTCATTAATTGAATAGTCATATCCTAATCCAACATTTATTAACTCTGGAATGTCATCAAGGTGATCGATTATATACCAAATACAACCCGCAAAATCACTTGCATACATATACTCCCTTCTAGCTGTTCCATCTCCCCAGATTTTTACTGATTCGTCATTGTTTATTTTAGCTTGTAATAATTTCCTTATGACCGATGGAATCATATGCCCCCACTCGTCATCAAACTTGTCATGTTTACCATATAAGTTACATGGTACAAGAGTTTTAAAGTTACTAGAATGATTCTCTCGATTGATATAACTACAAAGTCGTTGTGTAAAAATTTTTGCAATTGCATATCCTTCATTAGTTGGTTCCAGCTCACCGGTCAAAATCATATTCTCTTTTAATGGTTCGTTGATGTTTTTTGGATACATGCACGAACTACCAAGATTGATAAAAAACCTTACCGAGTTTAATGCAGCGGCCCAAATAATATTGTGACCCATAATAGTGTTTTCGCGCAAAAATTTCAGTGGATGCTTTATGTTTGCCTGTATTCCTCCAACAATACCGGCCGCATGAATAATGATCTCTGGTTTGGTCTTTAAAACATAGTCATTCACCTTTCCGAAATCGAGTAAATCTAATTCTTTAATTGTCGGCTCGAGAATTTCAACGTTTTTAGGCTTCAAATCGGATATGTTTTTCCCAACCATCCCAGCAGAACCAGTCAACAGTATTTTCATCTATTCAAAATATTGATTAATATAAAACCCTCCCTGTCTCAAATATTCTTCTTTCTTCATCAATTTTATGTCTGCATGTATCATTTCTTTAATTAGCCCATCAAGGTCATAGGTTGGCTCCCATTTAAGTTTTATTTTTGCCTTTGATGCATCTCCAACTAATAATTCGACCTCAGTTGGCCTGAAATATCTTTTATCTATCTCCAAGAAAACACGATTATTTTCCATTTTTTTATTATTCGGATGAAGTGATTCTTTCAAGAATCGATTCAAATACTTCTCTCCAACCGCTTCAGCAAATTTCCTTTCATCTACTTCAACAATTGTTCCTTTTTCATTTATTCCTTCTCCTATAAAATTGATAATCAAGCCAATTTCTTTGCATGTTTTCTGTATGAAATCACGGATGGTTGCTGTTATACCGGTGGCAATAACATAATCATCTGGTCTATCTTGTTGGACTATTAGGTACATTGCTTTGACATAGTCAATTGCATGTCCCCAATCTCTTTGTGAGGAAATGTTACCCATATAAATCTTTTTTTGCATTCCTAAAGCAATTCTAGCAATTGCTCTTGTTATTTTTCGTGTTACAAAAGTCTCACCTCTGATCGGCGATTCATGATTAAAAAGTATCCCATTACTGGCATGTATTCCATAAGCTTCGCGATAGTTTACTGTTATCCAATAAGCATATAGCTTTGCAACTGCATATGGTGATCTGGGATAAAAAGAGGTTGTCTCCTTCTGAGGTACTTCTTGCACCAACCCGTATAATTCAGAGGTTGAAGCTTGATAAAACCTTGTTTTTTCAGTGAGTTTTAACAACCTTATCGCTTCTAAAATCCTAAGTGCTCCTATAGCATTAGCATTTGCTGTATATTCAGGTGTTTCAAAACTGACTTGTACATGGCTCTGTGCTGCCAAATTATAGATTTCATCAGGTTGAACTTCTTGAATAATCCGAGTAAGATTCATTGAATCAGTCATATCGCCATTATACAGAAAAAAATTTCTGTTTTCAATATGTGGGTCTTGGAAAATATGATCGATTCTATCAGTATTAAAAAGTGATGCTCGCCTTTTAATACCGTGAACTTGATAATTCTCTTTTAGCAAATATTCTGCAAGGTAAGCTCCATCCTGTCCTGTTATTCCTGTTACTAGTGCCTTTTTCATATTTATATATTAAAGTTATTATAGTTTTAACCTTCAATCAATAACATAAATTCTGAATAGATAAATCACTCCATAATAATCTTTCACGAATGCTAGTTGTCTTGTCTTTGTAGTAATCAATACTATTTATTAGCTTACTAATGGCCTTTTCTATAGCTGTAATATCTATTCCATCTGAGGCTAATGCAATTCCGCATTGATATTTTTCAACTAATTCAGCCATGGGCTCATTGGAGCCGACAATTACTGGAACTCCGAAAACTAATGATTGATAAAACCGGTTCGCTTCGCAATAACGTTCATTTGGCGTGTTCGTCTGATAAAAAACCATGCTAAACAATGCATTTCTAATTATTGATGGTGTGGCCAGTTGATTAATCATTCCAGTAAAATATATCCGTTCATAAAATTCTTGGCCAAATTCTGATTTAAGTAATTCTATAATCTCTTCGTTTTTAAAGGATCCAACAACAACAATTTTTAAATTAGTAGAACGCATTATCGAAATTATGGTATTGAAAGGGTATCTATCTGGAGATGAAATACCCTGTAAATAGACATAAGCACGATCAGACAACCAGCTTTTAATGTCATTGTAACCAGGTGGTTCTAGGTTGCTATTAATGAAAGTTTCATCAGGGAAATTTCGTATAGAACGATTTTTAGATGGAGTTTTAATCATTCCCCTTTCGACCAAATATTGTATCCTGTGTGGATTGGCATGTATAATTACTTTACTCCTCCTCTCGATATAATGAAATAGTTCCTTAAGAATTGGACGGTCGAAAAGTTCGGGAATCTCATGTAAATCCCATATAAATTTACCTTTTTTTGCCATAACTGGGAAAAGAAAGTTGTATTCCTCATGTGCCCATATTAAGTCATAATCTTTAAGCTGCTTTTTTGTTTTCCAGTAGAACTCAAGGGCTTTTAATAAAAGGTATCGGCCAGATCTAAATCGTTCACGAGTGTAAAGTCTGAAGGATTGATATGGAATACCGTATGAAGTAATACCTTCTTCTTGGACATTGTTTTCGAATGCGACCAACAGCTTTAAATCAGCAATTTTAGAAAGCGATATACATTCTTTCCTTACCCTGTCATCATACTCGATTCCTGGAGTCCGGAGTATAACAGCAATTTTCAAGCGTTTCTTACTTTGACCCATGAGATTTTTGTTTCTATTTCAAAAAAACTTTCGAAATCTGCAGAAAGTCTTAAGGTTTGTGATTTTTCAATCACACCGTATGAGGGTGAGACTTCATCTTCCATTACTTCCAGTCTATGAGATTTTCTACAATTAAATTTTAGGTCACCATAAAAATTGCCATCAGCCTCAAAACGAACTATCTCGTCTTTTATATATAAGTTAAACTTTGGCGAAAAATGGTAAAACATTTTAACTGTATGATTGCCTATAAGAGACATTTTGTCTATGATCTTGCAGGAATCTGTTCTCTTAATATGTACTATTTCTCTCACATGGTGCATTACTTCTTTTTCCAAACTATGAAGTGAATATGAACCAATAAGCTCAATTTCCAGTTGATTTTCCTTTATTATTATGGGATTAGGCTTAGCATTAGATGACACGGAAAAAAAATCGTCTTCCGACAGTTTGTGATGATTAATATCATCAACAACAACTGTATTGTGTATACTTGATGAACGAAACTTATTTCTATATTTCATAGAAGAGGTGTAAACGTATGAACCAGGATCGATTATAAAATCCTCTGGTCCAATTGCCAGTTCAAATGAAAGCAAATCCGCATGTGTGTGCGTGCCAAGATTTTTGTTAGTTAACCTAGCATAACGACTTAATCCACTATTGCAAAAAAACAAATAGAAATCCTCATATCTGACAATTGCAAAACCGCCATCTGAATAAACTTTCGATGCTAATGTTTGATTTGAATCATTTTGTCTGGTAGGGTTCCGTTTTTTGGTTTGGTTTAATATAAAGAAACCTTCTACAGTGCCATTGAGTGCTTGTTTTGTAAAAACATCATTAATATATAATTCATTAGCAATCCCAATCAAATAACGATGGTCTCTGAAATCATACTTAAAGAAAGGGAGTAATCTGCCATCATCGTTATCTCCAATAATGGGAGAATGTCCATTTGGCTTCGAATAGTTTGCAACAAACTCAAACATACTTTGAATTCTGTATTGTATGTCCAATGGCACATCAAGCCCCATTCTTATCAACATTAAATATGGATAACTAAAAAGTTCCGTCATCAACCGGTGATATGATATACTGAGTTCAAAATGAACTCCGGAAGGTAAAACCTGATGACGAATTTCCATGAAATATTCATTCAATGCATAATGCCACCAGGCTTTACCATATTTTGTGCCTCTGAAAAATTGACCCAGAAACAAAAGTCCTGTTATGTTAGATGCATAATGATTTGCACTATAAGGAAATCCTTTCTCGAGGTTGTTGTATATATAAAAGGCGTGCTCAAAAAGAGATCTACTAATTTTTCTGGAGAAGGTATCATCCACATAATCAGATTCAATAATCATGTTTGCAGCATACATCCAATTCACAGCTCGGATAGACACATCCATAGCACTGGTCCAATTTATGCTATACATAAGCGGGTTTTCTGCAATCCAATTTTCAACCTGATCTACAACTTCTTTAGCGTATTTTGGTTCATTTGTCAGCAAATAGGCCTCACCCAGCCATAACAGGTGATGGCAACGACTTAGCTCCCAAGGCACCTTAACATCGGCATCGTTTGATGTATCAACCTGTAAATAATTCCTATAGAATCTTCCTCTGGGCCATCTGAATCCACTTTTAAAATCGACGTGCCAATCGATTGGATCGAGTTTGGTTAATCCTGAACCAAGGTAATCGAACTGATGAGCTAAAGTTTGATTTGCCCATTTAATTATATGACTCTTATCTTCATCATTTATATAAATCGAAGGGAATTCCTCAAAGCAACCAAGAATCCTGGTAAGCTCTTTTTTGAGGTCTGCTTTCCTCATTATTTTAAAAAACTGGCTTGAACGATGTTTTATAAACCATCGTACTGGGAAAAACTTCCATAAGCGGTTCTTCTCAAAAGTAATCCGGTTGATGATTTTAAAAAGGGTTATATAATGTGGAGTTAAGTTCACAAAGAATTCTTAATCATATTTATAAATTTTCTAGAAATATTTTCGATTTATTTGCTAACCTGGATGCTGAGTCTTGTAGTCTGGAGCAATGACTCTAATGAGATTGGCCATTGGCCGTTTTTTAAAGCTTGATATAAAGTCTGCCATTCTTCGTTATGTCCTTTTTTTGAAATTGAAGATTCCAAGTTATTCACTTTTATGCCATACCCTTTCAGGCTTCTGTAATCATCCAAGATAATGGATTTATTGTCAAAATGAACTTCGAGGTATTCTTTTGAAAGAAATTTGCTGCCACAAGCAAAATAGTCAATCGCTGCTATAGATCCATCTTTAAATGTAAGGTTAATGGAACGGTTGTCGGTTGACTTAAACTTACCACCATTTGAATTGAAACTGCTTACAGCAAAGTCTGTTACATCCGATTCTGTTAGAAATAACATTAAGTCAATGATGTGGCAAGCTTCGCCCACGATACGTCCGCCATCTTCGTGTACCCAATTATCGTAAGGAATATATCCAGGATTCATACGATATCTTAAAAGTACTGGAGAAATTCTATTAGCCAACATATGCTTTATTTCAATAGCATATTGACAGTATCGCCGATTAAACCCAACCATTAGGATGGGATGCTCATGTGTAGTTGAATTGCTATAGAACTTTTCAATATTTTCTAATTCTTCCATTGTGGTTGCCAATGGTTTTTCAACAAAAACATGCTTGTTTTGTTGCAAACTTTTCAGCACAAGTTCAGCGTGGTTGTTGTGACGTGTACATATCATCACCAGGTTTATATCTGGATCATTAAACACGTCATCAGGATTTGAAGAAGCTTTTTCAGCTTTAAATTGTCTTGCAACATTAATGGCTTTATCTCCTGTACTGTTTACGATGGTCTTTAGTTGGAACTTATCACTGTTATCTAAAATTATTGGAAGCAAGGTACTCGTGGCAAAACTACCTGCACCAATCAATCCTATGCATATTTTCTCCTTTTTAATCCTTTTGGGTACATTTACTACGATTGCCTTGTTACTTCTTGTCTCATCAAAATCTTCATATTTTAGGAATATAAGGATGTGATTTTCGGGATTTTCTTCTATTTTATTATAGGCCACAGCTACTTCATCAACATTATATATGACGGGCTTAAGTATATCTAATCTTATTATATTAGTGTTAATAAGGTTTAAAAACTCAGCCATGTTACGGTTTTCGGTCCATCGCACATAAGAGTATGGATAATCATGACCATCAAGTTCGTAGGTGCTGTCATATCTTCCCGGACCGTAAGATGTTGATATTAAAAAGTCAATTTCGTCCTTAAACATATCCTCCCTTTTTATATGCATGCCTGAGACACCAACTAAAACGACTTTGCCTTTACGACGGCACATTTGGAATGCTTGTGATAACGGTTCATCTTTATCAGTTGCTGCCATGAACAATACAGCATCTGCGCCATAGCCAGATGTCCAATTTCTGATAGCTAAGACAGGGTCTTCCTCAAGCGCATTAACAACAAAATCAGCACCCAATTGTTTCGCTAATAACAGACGCTTTGTATTGATGTCCACACATGCCGTTTTTATTCCAGATGTTTTTAGTATCTGTATTGCAAGTAATCCCAGCAATCCAACACCGAACACAACTCCATACTCTCCGATTTTTAAGTCAGCTCTTCGCACACCATGTAATGCAATTGAACCAATCGTAGCAGTAGAAGCTTTCATTAAATCCATGCCAGACGGTACCTTGACAACCAGGTTTTTTGGCACTACAACTTCCTCAGCATGAACAGCAAAACCACTCCCACCTGCTGCCACCAAGTCCCCGACTTTAATATCAACTACACCATCACCCACTTCTAATACTTGCCCAGCAATAGAGTACCCTATGCTATTTAACTTTTCAGAAGCTGAGGTGACTTTATTCTTTGCACTTTTCAACCCATTTGATTTTACAATTTCCAAGACCCTGTAAAGTGTCGTTGGATCTTCAATTGCTCGACTTATTAAACTCTTACCAGTTCCTATCACAGTTTTCAATTCAGTGCCTTTCGATACTGCACTGAAAGCCACTTTTATTTTAAGAAAACCCTTTTTAACAGTGGGACTAGGTATATCAATTGGTACAGCTTTCCCTTTAATGATGAATGCTTGCTTCATTTCTGTTTGGCTATTTCTTTGTCTATAAGATATTATTCAATCTATCCGTTCGGATCCTTCACAAATTAAAAAGAGCCTTTTATATATTGCTTCCACCACATGGCAAGGTTTAATAGCGGCCAAGTTGTTGACTTATATTTCGAATCCAACAATATCTTTACTGATTCGTAATCGAAATAATCCGTTTCTGTACAAAATTCTTCTAAAATCTTTTTAGCCTTTTCCCCTAACACGCTCTCATACCATTCTTGAATGGGTGCACCAAATCCCTGCTTCTTCCTATCTATAATTTGGTCAGGGATCAAATTTCTAACAGTTTTTTTTAGAAGATATTTAAGTTTGCCCTCCCTGTATTTTCTTCGGCCAGGTATACTCATCGCTAATTCCACTATATTGTGGTCCAAGAAAGGCACACGTGCCTCGATTGAAACACCCATACTCATTTTATCCACTCTCATCAATAGTAACTCCGGCAGCCTCAAATTTAAATCCATATAGGCCATCCAGTTAATTATGTCCTTCTTATCAGCTTTGTCGCAATATTTTTCCCAAATAGGTTTTATTATCTCAAAAGAGTTTCGATCTCGAAATTTATCTCGCATTCTCTTACTAAATAGTGACAGTTTCTGTTTGTGCGTGTAAGATTCTGATCCAGACCAAAAAATTGGTTGCTTTTTGTTTGCCCTGCATAAGTATTCGAACCAAAAGGAATCCGAAAATTTACTTTTCGCTAAAATCCTTTCTATTATTTTCTTTATTATTCTTGGTACTGGTAAATTATTCATTTTTTCAAGCTTGAGCAATAACTCCCACCCCCTATAGCCGAAAAAAAGCTCATCAGCACCTTCACCAACCTGACAAACAATTACATTGTTATCTCTAGCAAGCTTTGAAACATAATAAACAGGTACACAAACGGGATCCGCTAATGGTTCATCCTGTAGGTAAATCATTAAAGGTAAAAATTCAATAAAATCATCTATTGAAAGGATTTTTTCATGATGTTCCGTTTTAAATACATTTGCTACTGCTTGGGCATAATGCAATTCATTAGTATAAGTTGCATAATCCTGATCGTAGCCAATAGAAAATGTATTTACTGTCTCTTGAGCTTGAGACGAGAATAGAGCAACATTTGTACTTGAATCAATTCCGCCTGAAAGAAAAACTCCAACAGGTACGTCACTCACCTTCCTGAACTGCACTGACAATTTTAGTTCTTTAAGAATTCTTTGTGAAAGTTCATCCTCTGATACTAATTCATAATTATTAAGCCGATCCAAAACATCATAATACTTCTTCTTTTCAATTTCACCATTTTTATTCACTCTTAACCATGTACCTGGCTCTAATTTAAGAATACCCTCGAAAAGAGTAGCCGGAGCTGGCACAGTTAAAAAAGAGAGATAATGAAATAGTGACTCTTCATCTATTTTTCTTCCAACATTTTGATCTTCCAGTATCGCTTTAATTTCTGATGCAAACAGAAGTCTTCCATTCTGTATATTATAATAAAGAGGTTTAATACCGATTCTATCTCTAACTAGCCATAATTCTTCGGATCTATTGTCCCAGATCGCAATCGCAAACATGCCCCTGAATTTATGAATACATTCGATCCCCCATTGCTCAAAAGCGTGTAAAATAACTTCAGTGTCAGAATGGCTTGTCTTCCAATAGTACTTACCAACTGATTCAAGTTCATGACGAATTTCCAAATGATTGTAAATCTCACCATTAAAAACAATTCTTATCGATTCTGATTCATTAGTTAAAGGTTGATTTGCACTCGTTGATAAATCGATAATTGATAAACGCCTGTGAGCAAGACCAACATCTTTTCTTTCTGAGATCCATAACCCACCACTATCAGGACCTCTATGGAACATCTTATCACGAATTTTTAATAAATATAAATCTATAACTTTAAAATCAGAATGATTATAACTTACGACACCAGCTATTCCACACATAATTCATTTTTTTTCAAATTGTATCTTTTCAATATTGCATAAGCGTATAACATAACTATAAGCCTTGATAAACCACCTGGCCAGAACATATATAAACCCTTGAAAGTTATTACAAACACTATAATAGTTATAAATAATGGCATTATATCTTTAGAAACTGCCCTCTTATAACGTTTATACATATATATTTGAAAAATTATTAATAACAAAATCATTAACGCCCCTCCTATGTAGATATAGTTAACATATCCAATATCAGATGAGCGGATTATGTCGCTGTATATGTAAGCTCCCTCTCCAAATATTTTGCCGAATAATGTTTCTGGAAAATGTAATTCATTTTGTGCAAGTTGAGACACTGTGTTATTAAATATATAAGGCGAATCTAAATTTTCTAATCCACCAAAGAATAAGTAAAATGGATATAATATCCAATAATATGTTACCTCACTAAATCGTCTCAACCAAGGTAGCATTATGTAAATGAATCCAATAAAAAAAAATATCGGAACAATCATTCTTTTTTTCTTCGATTCAAAAAAGAATAATAAGATAACACCACCTAAGAAAATAAATAATCCTAGTCTTTGATTGAATATAATAGATATAATAAGGACTGGTAAAAAAAGCCATAAATAATTTCCTTTTTTTCTATTGTTCAGAAGTATCACAGCAATTAAACCTTGGATGGTTCCATAAGTTCCCATAGGTGACTCAGCTAATGCAAAGCCTCTAGTAGCAATTCTTTGACCCGGTAATAACTCGGTCTCAACTATATTTACTATTTTAGTGCTTATAAATGCATTCATCGTTGGACTAATAATCATAATAATTGTTATAAATGATGCAAGCAGACCAACAAGAACAATAGAAACTTCGAAGTCCTTTCTTAGTACTTTTTCGTTGAAATAATAAATAAATGATGAAACAATGAAACCTTCAAAAAACCATATAAGAATCTGATAGGAAAAAACTTTGCCTGAACCCTCCCCTATCAGTGAAACAAATAAAACATACAGGGAAATAAAGAAAGAAAATAATAATTCGCTTCTAAATATAAACAAGATCCTTGAAAGACTTCCATTAAGAATAAGATATATGAAAGATATTAATAATGTGATCTTTACGGAGCCGATTGGTAAAAACGTAAAGGAGGGATTATATAAATAAATGAAAAGAAAAAAGATAAAGAATAAACTAATCAACGATTTCATTTCGATGCGACAATTTTGCGAATTATTTCTTTATACTTTTCTGTAACAACTTCGGCTGAGTAATCTGACAGTAATTCTACCCGTTTACTTGAAATTATCTTATTTATATATTTTTTCTTATCGTTAAGCGCCTGAAGAATCATAAGCTTTATGTCATTCAAATCTGACACAATTATTCCAATTCCGGTTTTTGATACAAGTTTAGCCAATTCACTGCTTGGCTGACCAACTACCACTACTGGCCTTCCTGTCTCGATATAATCAAATATTTTACCTGTCGTTACAGTATCTCCGAGTGCACCATTAAATCCAAATACGAGCAAGAAATCTGCCTTTATCAGTTCATCCATTAATGACCTTTTTTTTAAATATCCTTTATTTACAATGAAGCCATCTGGTAGATTAACTTTCTCAATCTTTGGAATTAATTTATTATAATAAGAACCATAATAATTAATAATAATGCGACCCTTATTTATCTCAGATCTAAAATGAGTTAATCCTTGAAGAAAAATGTCCCAGCAGTGATTCTCATGAATTGCTCCTGCAAAAGCAAAGTGAACAAAGTTATTTAAGCCAAAATCAGTTGCCATCGGTTCTACAAGTTCCGGGTCATATACATTCGTTATCACAACGACCTTACTTCTATCGACTTGCAAGCTGTCAGCTAAGGTTTCATTAACAGTAATAACTTTAGAGGCACTTT
>Ga0172379_10006515_pt1 | contig 15580 bp, 17 predicted proteins | sample GrowelOW334metaG_FD_119756 | JGI IMG/M metagenome (GOLD analysis project Ga0172379, IMG submission 119756) | Groundwater microbial communities from an aquifer near a municipal landfill in Southern Ontario, Canada - Groundwater well OW334 metaG | ecosystem: Environmental > Aquatic > Deep... | reverse complement strand
GGGCAGGTTATGCCCGAAGTAACGCCTGTGGACATGACAAATGTCGTGAACGAAACGGGAATTTCATTATGGACGTGTAACAACGCATAATAGAAAGAACAGACATTCATGTCCGAACCATTGCGCAATCCGGTCATTCAGATTCAGGACGTTGTTTTCGACGCGATTTCTGCGGAATTCAAGAAAAATAAGATGGAATTCAAAGACTGGTATCTCCGGCTTGGAGCTGAGATTGATGCTGGTCAAAAGTCTGGTTTCCGTCGGACGGTGATTCCGATCAGGTCAACTGAATATGCGCAACCAAGAGATACGATGCATATTGATCCGCGTACCGGCGTCGTGCTGGTTATCGACGATTTGTCTCTGCGGCGTTGGGATGGAAGCAAGGTAACTGAAGTAGCGAGTTTCGCTTCGGTTGTTGCAGCTTCGATTGCTTATCGTAAACGTCGTGACGATGCGATAGACCAATACGCAATCACAAATGGATATGCGAAAGAATCAATCATTCTGGCCAATTGCGCAATAAATGGTAAAAACGTAATCGATTACTGTCCGACTCATGAAGTTGCTTTTGATCTTCGGGAAGGCAAATGTCCGAAGTGCAAACAACAAAGCGGCGGACGGCCGGTTATTGAACCTCTTTCGTCGGCGGAAATTGCAGGTCTGGAAAAGGTCAAGGAAGCGTTGAAGCAACGTGGAGCCGAATAATTCCAATTACGATTTGAGAAGCGTTATGTCTTCTCCGAAGGTCGAAACTGTTCGGGAAGTTGCGGTCGGGAATTTATTACTTTATGAGACCGTGAATGGAGACGACCTTTGCCATGTTGAAGTTGCAGTTCGGCCTTATTTCGATAGGGCGATGAATGGTGTTGTAATGCTCTTTTACCGAGAGCGATTTATGCTTGATTATGTTATCTTTTCTTTGGAAGGCAACAAATTTCCGGATTATATGGGGCAAGAAGGATTAGATTTTATCAAAGCGAGTACGATTTCTTTGATAAGTCGATACGGCAAGAAAACCAATTTGCTGCGTCCATTAGCCACTTCGTTAGTTGTCGTTTTGCGAGAGCTTGGAGCACCAAAGTCGTTCATTTCTGATTTGATTAATCTGTTTCCGGAAGTTTTGCGCTATAAGCTTGAAAATCCGGAAGCGAAGCGAAGAAAAATAGGACCGGTTATTGCCGATGAAACCAAAACAAACGACACATTACGAAATGGATTGGCAAAACCGTAGCACCTATGTTGAAAAAGAGAAGTTTGATTTTTGTTTTTACGATCATGTAACTGCTCCTGCCGACAAACAGGCCGAACGCTATTTTGCTAATCAAATCTTTTATATTGTCGAATATATTCTATTCCGCAATCATGTAAAACATCAAGCTAAAGGTCAAATTGGATCTGATTTAATCATTTTTGCGTTGCAGCAAAAAGATAAATTTGATCCAAGTCGCGGAACGCCTTTTTTCTTTTTTATGGAAATTCTTCAAAATCGCTATATTCAATTAAATGTTAGATTTTGGACAAAAAGATTAAATAGACCCGAACTGTATTTGAGCTATTCAATTGATGAATATGAATTCAATTCAGAACAACCTTTCGACGAAATTCTTGATTCGCAAGTAGAATATCTATTGAATCCTGATCGGCTGCGGTCGATTGCTTGTGTGAATCTCTTTTACGAGTTGCTTCATACATTCGAGCGGGCGGACATTTTTGATCAGAGAGCGGCGCGGCCGGAATTGGCGATTGCGTTTGACTGCTTTGCCGAAACCGGCGGCTCTTATAAGGAATGCAGGTTCATAGTTGATTGGTCGATAGGAGATGAATCTTTGAGAACCGCAGCAACGTTCTGGCTTACCGCAAAAGAATTGCCGGGTTTGACGGCGAGCGAAGACAATTTGCGGTTGGGGGTGCTTTGGAAACTGCTTACTGAAGCTCCGAAAATGATGCCCGAATCGGAAGACTTTGAAATCAAAAACAAAAATCAGAGAAAGCTTTTCAAGAATTTGCTGATAGACGGTTATTTGAAAGACACGACTGCGAAAAAAAGTTACCGACTTTTTGAGAAATTTCTTAATCGTCGAGGGCTAGAAGGTATATGGTTTCAACTGAAGGGGCAACGGTGTTTTGCAACGGACTTCCGAAAAGGAACTGAACAATGAAGGATCAGTTGGTAAAAGTTGTTGATGGAGTCGTAAAATTGGTTGAAGGAAGCGAAACATTTTGGACTCCGGAAACCATTAAGCCTGAAATTGCTAAGGCTGAAGCTCCGCAAGTTGCTTATCCGACCATTCTGCGGAAAGATCGTCGATTTTGTACCGGGATGATTAATTGTCATTTGTATGACAAAGAAAAAGACGGCGAACCTTGCACGGTCGATATTGAGCGATGCGAATATATAAAGTATTGTTTTGGTAAAGAAACAGATACAACAAAAGAAATTGATAGGCTGAAGTATGAAATTAAAAATTTACGGAAAGAAAATGGTTCACTTCAATATGATTTAGATGATGCTGTTTCAGAAAAAGATTCTATCGAAGGTGAGTATTTCAAGCTTAAAATACAATATGGAAAATTGATTGCCGAAGTTAGATCGATCTCTCCGGAAATCGCATCAAAATATGAAGAAGTGAAAGGTTGATAATCATGGAAAATCAGGCCAATATTGAGTCTCCGAAAATTTCCTATATTGCAACTGTTCTGCGGATGGATCGTCGAATTTGCACCGGCGATGTTACTTGCCATTTGTATGACAGGACTAATGAAGGTCTACCTTGCTTTGCTTCGATTGAAAATTGCGAATATCTGATTAAAGCTTTTAAAGAACCGGCTGAAGAAGAAGCAGAGAAAAAACTAGAAGATTTAGACTCAAAAGTCGAAAATCAGAAAACTGAAATCGAAGATTTGGAAGAGAAAATTAGAGATTTAGAGACAGAAAAAGGCAATCTTGAACTTAAACAAACTAATAAAAATTCAAACTATGATGGTTTGAAGCAACGTTACAATGAACTGCTTGCAACAACCGGAATTGTTTCCGGCAAATTCCCGAAAGAAGAGTAAAAAATGGTTACAATTGCTGTCTGTACGGCTGTTCTTGTCCTTTATTTGGTGCTTGGAATATTGTTGATTCGGAAAGCGGTTTTAGCCTGCGGAGAATACTTCCAAGCGCAACATAGTTACCACAACCTTGTGATTTCAGACATTTTGGATTATTGTACTTCGATTGCGATAATTACCGGCAATCGGGTCCAGAATCGAATGATCGCAACTGAAAGAACGGTTACGAATCTTGCCCGCGTTGCTTCGCAGGTTCCGCAGCAAGAAGCGTTATTGGTAGAGCTTCCGTTGAATGAACCGCAGTTCGCCGCAGACGAATTCCAAGAGGCGATAACAGAATTGGTATTGAAGGAGAAGCGAGTCGCGATTTATGCAGGTTCTAGTTTGGTCTGGTTTCTACTTCTAGTGACGGTGGTCAACGTTGTCGTTCAAGCAATCCGGTGATAAAAGGGCGAAAACCGCCGAAACCATTAAGAAAGCGATGTCCAGCTCAGCGGTTAAAACGCTTGGGCTTGGGCAGTACTTTGAAATGCAAGTTCCTGCGATAGCGTTATCCGACCGTCTTTTTTTCCTTTATTTGAAAGATGTTCTTACTTTTCAGCACTTTGAAAATCCTTACTATGGAGTGACTTGGATACAGATAAAAAATCATTATGAAAAATTCGGTGTTATGCCGTCCATTCATGTAATCAATCACGCATTAGCGAAAAGTAAATTTGCTTACGAACTTCCGGCGGTGGACATTCATTCGATTGATTACATTAAAGAGCAAATTGTTAAAGGAATTCGGTTTCAGCAATATAATGATTTCGTTCAACGATTGATTATAGAACAAAGTACAAACGAACCTCCATACGAAGAACTTTTAGAAGAGATGAAAGGGATTGTTTTTTCCAAGCCGGAGTCTTCAAGCGGGTTGGATTACTTTGACGCTGAGCCGAGATACAATACTTTGCAATCGTTCTGGCAGGGAAGAATTCCAACGGGATTTGCGTCTTTGGATATCATCTTGCCGGGTAACGGACTTGGACGCAAAGAGGTTTTTGCGTTTATGGGGTCTCCCGGCGTCGGCAAGTCGCTTTGGCTTATCAATATCGGCGCTCAATTAATTTTGGGCGGGAAAAAAGTCCTTCATATTACAAGAGAGGTCTCTGAAGAAATCACTTCGTTGCGATACGACAGTCATTATTTGGGCCGTCCAACAAACGATCTTATAAGCGATGTAAAAATAACCATTCAGCAAATTGAGGATTTACGAAAAAATATCCTGAAAGTGACTGGAATGCCAGATGCGGAGCGGCCTCTTTGGATAAAAGAGTTTCCGACCGGCGGCGCTACGCTGAATGAAACTAGAGCTTATATGCATTCGCTCAAAGACCGTCACGGTTTTGTACCGGATGTAATCGTAGACGATTATTTGGATTTGGCCAAGCCGGATAGAGTTTACAAAGACGATTACACGGCATTGGGAGCTTTGTATGTCGAGTTTCGCGGTTGGATGGTTCAAGACAATCTTGCAGGTGTAACTGCGAATCAGACAGGCCGAATCAAGGACGATACGAAGACTGTTACAATGAATAACACGGCGGATTCGTTTCATAAGCCGCGCGTGCTTGATGTTCTAATGACGATTAACGAGAGCGAACAAGACCGTATTCAAAATATTCAACGCCTTTTTTCTGCGAAGAATCGTAACGGAAAGGCCAATATGTTTGCGGCGTTTCGAGTGAATAAAGAGTTGATGCAGATATCGGATTTGCATGATGTTCGTTCGGGTCAATCGGCTAGTGCTGCGGCTTTTGGTAGTGGTTACGGACCTGCAACTCAAGAAGAAGAGAACGACGGACTTCCATTTTAATGCTTGAAATAAATAAAATATATTTGGGTGATTGCCTTGAGGTTATGAAGGAAATTGATGATCAATCGATTGATATGATTATTTGTGATTTGCCTTATGGGGTGAGCGCATGTTCTTGGGATTCGATTATTCCGTTTGAACCGCTTTGGATTCAATACAAAAGAATTATCAAAGATAATGGTGCAATTGTTTTGACAGCAAGCCAGCCGTTTACAAGTGCTTTGGTTATGAGCAATGTAAAGATGTTTAAGTATGAATGGATTTGGGAAAAATCAAAAGGGTGTAATTTCACGCACGCCAAAAATATGCCTATAAAATTTCATGAAAATGTATTGGTTTTTAGTAACGCTCCAATTGGACACGAAATACAATTAGGGCAAAGAAGAATGAAATATAACCCTCAAGGGTTATTGAAAACAGATAAAAAATGGAGCAGACCTACAAAATACGATACCGAGCATAAGCTTAAAAGAGAAAGTCATAGTCTTGACAGAATAATTGAATTTGAAAATTATCCAAAATCATTATTGAAATATGGAAATAGCGATAATAATGAACGAGGTTTACATCCAACTCAAAAACCTGTTGCTTTATTCGAGTATTTGATTAAAACCTATTCAAATAAAGGTGATTTGATTCTTGATAATTGTGCTGGTAGTGGAACAACCGGAATAGCTTGTCGAAATACAAGCAGGAATTATATATTGATTGAGAAAGAAGAAAAATACTTTCAAATAGCTGAAAAACGAATTGAAGAACACGCTGTCGAAAGATCGTGGATAGAATAGGAAAATCGCTATGACTCAATATCCGCCGCCGCCTGAATTGGAAACCAAACCCGATACAGGCGTCGAATCTTTGGAAATTTCCAATCTTACAATTACTGTAATGATTGAAGGAATTCAATTTAGCCGATCTTTAACGGACGATTTGAATGTAAGCGAAGACGAAATCAATCGTTGGCTAAAAGAACAGCCTACTAAAATGGCTTATTGGTCGATATGGAGCGGTCGGGCCGAAGTCATTTTGGATGCGATGGAACACAATCTGAAAAAGGTTGAAGCCGAAGCTTATGCAGCGGAACGCAAAAAAATTTACGATCAATATAAAACCGAATTTCATGACTATGCGATTCTTCCGCCGCCCGAACAGAAGGTTCAAGCTAAACCCAAAGAGCCGACTGCGGATGTTTACAAATACGCAATCGAATACAGTCCAGAATACCGAGAGGCGGTTAACAAGGTAATTCAAGCAAAAGAAGTTGTAAAGTATATGAAGTCGGCGGTTACGGCGTTGTACGATTTACGTTCCACTTTGATAAGTCTTTCCAGTAATATGCGCTCTGAACGTGATTCATATAGAACACAAAATATGGGAAATAATTACGGCGAAGAAGAAAGCAGACCTTTTAGGCCGCAAAATATTAGCAACGTGAATGATGCGGTAAAAACAGTTACTCAGAGTTTTGTCGATAGCGTTAATACGAATAAAGTTGATAAAATCAAGACTCTTGAAACGTCTCTTTCGCCTTCGTATGCTTATGTTCCTGTTGCGTCGGCGGTGCCTGCATCTTCTTTTGTTCCACCGGCTGCACCGTCGCAGAATTCAATGAGCAATCTTTTTCAGTCTGTTTATGGAGTGAAAGGTATTATGCCTGCTCCGCCGTCTTTCGCTCCGCCTCCTGTTTCCGCTGGTATGCCTGCAACTCCGAATTTTACGTTCGCTCAAGAATCGGGCGGTAATGCAATTTACGTTGACGAAGAAGAGCCTTATGTTCCTGATCCAAGTATAGAACGTGGAGATGAAATTCCGTTTTGATTGAAAGGAAAAATCATGGAATTAGATTGGACGAAAATTTCTGAAACCGTTGTTTATGGTGTTTTGACTGTTCTGATTACGATTGTCTTTCCGATCTTGAGAAAAATGCTCTTGGAAAAGTTGGATCAGTATAAGAGTGATTCGGCTTGGAACACCGGTGGTTTGCTCAAGTCGGTTATCCGAGAGGCGATTCTCGCAACCGAACAGACGTTGGTTAATGACTTGCGCAGAACCGGAAAACTTTCTGAAGATGATCGGAATATCGCTTTGAATCGGGCTGCGGAGACTGCTAAGAATTTGATCGGTGATTCGCGTTGGAATTCTTTGGTTAAACAGCTTGGCGGACAAGATGCTTTGACGAATCAAGTGAAGATCCTGATTGAAAGCAACCTCCAAGTTCTTAAGAGTGAGAATCTGATTGTTGCGCCGACTCCGATGAAAGTCGCGAGAGCACGGCCAAGTCGAGCGAAAAAGAAAATCGATGCGGCAACGCAGAAAAAAGTTATCGATTGACTAGAAGAAGGTGTACGTTATCTTTTGTCGAGGGCAAAAATTGGTCACGATCATGGTGGTCGAGAAGACCTTAAGCGCCCCCTGAGACATAGCAAGAAAAGGAATAAGCAAATGTCTGGAAACAATGGATTTGGGAATGGTGGTGGGCCGTTCAACGGACAACAGGGGCAAGGTTCCCTTCCTCCTACGTTTGATATGGACGGCTACCATAAAGCCCAACAGGAAGCCGGAGCGGATCGTCTCAAGATGTTCTGGACTCCAAAAACCGACCAAACTTGGATTCGTTTTTTGCCGCTAAATCCGCCGCATCCTCAAATGTATTACTATTGGGAAACCTCTTCCCATAGTATTAACGGGCAGTTCTATGAATGCCAAAGGACTCATTACGGCAAGACTGCACGTTGCCCGTTCTGCGAATGGGCCGATATGATTTGGGCGAGAGCCCGAAATGAAAAGCGCAAATACGAAGACATGACCGAAAAGGAAAAGGCCGATCTTAAAGCCTATCAGACTCAAAAGCGTTTTTCTTCGCCTATTCTGGTTAGAGGGCAGGAAAGTGAGTTGGGAGTCGTTTGGTATTCTTACGGTATTAATGTTAAGAAAAAACTTGACGATTGGACTGATCCCAAGAAACCAAATGGCCTTGCCATGTATGGTAACATTTTCGATTGGATGGCGGGTCGCGATATCTTGATCGTTAAGTCTATGAATGCTAAGGGCTATCCCGAGTATAGCAACAGCGTACCTGCGATGCAGGCTTCTCCGGTTGGTTCTAATGAATTCATTAATTGGGTTTATAACAATCAACCTAATTTGATGGAATATCTAAAGAATCGTATTCTGCCTTACGATCAGCTTCAGGCTATTTTGCAACAGGGTATGCCTCCTGCGGCGGGCGTTTGGCAGAATCCGGCTGCTCCGGTTACGAATCAGCAATGGGCTCAACCGCCTGCTAATCCTGCGGCTCCGCCTATGGCTAATATTCCTGGAGTTCAAGCCAATCCTATGAAGGTTATTGCCGATATTCTTTCCAAGATTAATGTTGCAAGTCCGGATGCCGCTAAAGTTTTGGGCGAATGGCAGCGTGCGGGCGGGAAAGATATTGATATGTTGCGCGCTATTCAGGTGCAATTCCCGAAGATGGCTCCGGCCAATTCAGCGCCTATGCCTCCGACGGCTGCGACTCCTTTTGCCAATCCGAATATGCCGCAAGCGCCTTTCAATCCTACGAATGCGCCTCCTTTTGCGCCTATGCCCAATCCGGCGGCGATGAATCTTGCGGCGATGTATGCCAATCCGGCTGCACAACAGCAAGCTCCGCAGAATACTTGGGTTTCGCCTGCGGTTCCGCAGCAATCCGCTCCTGTAATGACGCCTCATGCGCCGCCTGCGGTTCCTACCGGTGGTGGAGCAACTGAAGTTTCCGATATGGATGCTTTGCTTGCTCAAATTCAGGCTGCAACCAGCATTGTCGGAGACAATAAATAATCTTTGTTTTTATTGCTGCAATGATTTTATTCGTTGCAGCAATGTTTTTTAGGAATCCGCAGCAATGACGGATCAAAAAATCAAATTCGATTTCTTGCGAGATTTTCCTGGCTTAATCTCAGAAGAATTTGAAATTGATATGGAAAAAGCAACGGCGATTTGTAAGCTAATGCTTAATGTCATGAAAAGTAATCTTTCTGGCTTGATTCCAATTACTCTTAATAGAATTGGAGTATTGTACGCTTTTGCGTGTCCGCCTCGTATCTTTCCGCAAAAGCGCAACCGAGACTATGATCATACTCAAAGTGATTTGACTCAGGGTAAATGGAAAATCGGGATAGTCAATGCTCCGACTCTGAATTATAAAATGCTTCAAGTTTGGGGTGAACCGGTCGAAGAGGATAAACGGCGATTTCCTCATAAAAATTGCTATCAACATGCTTACATAAGAAACAAAATATACAAGGAAAAAAACGGAGTTTGGCCTCCGGGAACAAACAAAGTATATGAAATAAAAAACGGGCAAAGAGAAGAAGACGACAATTACGATTACTACGAAGATGAAGACGAAAGATAAATAAATGAAAAAGAAAATGATATCTTCTACCGAAGTCAATTATGATAATCTTTTGAATGAAATCCAGGGATTGATTCAAAAAGATTATGCTTCAGTTTCGAGACAGAAATTCACGCAATTGGATTACTGTCCGACCGGCAATGCTGCAATGGATTTCATTCTTACGAATCAGCTTTCTTGCGGCGGCTGGCCAATGTCCAAGATTATTGAATTGTACGGCAACAATCAGACGGGCAAATCTTTACTTGGTTCTTTGGCGCTTATCTCCGCTCAAAAGGGCCGTATTTTCATTCGGGAAGAAAATGCCTATATGCCGGGAGTCGGATTGCTGATCGATACGGAACAGTCGTTTAACGGCGACTTTTTTGCTCAGCTTGGCGGCGATCCCGAACGGCTTTTCGTTGTTCAAAGGAATACGACCGGTGGCAAGAAAAAAGTAGTCGGGAAGACGGACGATGAAGACGCCGACGAAGCCGATGATAAGAAAAAAGACGACGGCAAGAAAAAAAGAGGGAGTGTTGATGAACCTCTTTCGGTTGAATCTTGCTATGAAATAATGGAAAAGTTTATTGAGAGAGTACGTTCCAAATCGAAGAACGTTCCTATCGTTATTGTTTGGGATAGTTTAGCGAGTACGCCGACGCAGCATGAATTAGATGAAGGTGCTAGAGCAATCGATTACGGTAAGCGTGCGCAACGGCACGGCGTTGGAATGCGTACCATTCAGGGAGTCTTGGCGCAAAACAACGTGCTTCTGATCATCGTTAATCAGCTTCGTCATACCATGGCGATGTTCGGCCCGGATAAAGAATCTGTTGGCGGCGAAGCCGTTAAGTATGCAGCTTCATTGCGTGTTCACTTGAAAAAAGGCAAGAGAATATTCCAAAAGCTTGATGGCAAAACCGTTTTGGGGAATTTTGGAACTAGAATGGACCCGAAGCTTTTAGCTGGTATTCAAGGCGTTATGCAGATTGAAAAAACTCGGTTTACGATTCCGTTTCGAGGAATCACTTTCGATCTATTCTTCCGAGGTGGTTTGTCTCCCTTCAGCGGCTTTTATGAAGCGATTACGGACTGGCATCGGGATCTTGGCGGTTTGATTCTGCCTATGCAAAAGGTGGAAAAAGAAACTGAAGAAAAAGAGCCTGAAGAAAAGACTGAAGGAAAAGAGAAAAAGGCGAAAACTTCTCGCAACTGGCTTTATCAGCCTAAAGATGCAGCCGAACCGATAAAATTCAGCAAGAAAACGTTTGCAAAATTGTTGGAAGATCGGGAAGAATTGCGCGGCGTTTACAACCTTGAAGAAGGATCGTCTTTGCCCGGCGAAGATGAAATTGAAGTCTCCGAAGAAGAAGACAATAGCGAAGAGAACCCTTATGCTACCAAGAGTGATTCTAAAAGAGCAGGATCAAAGGACGCTTTTGCAGAAGATGATGAATAAACCTCTTTCTTTTCGACAAGGAAAATGTTATGATCAAAGCGTTCGGCAATCCTGTTCCTCGTTACATTCATATTGATGAAGAGAAGCACACAATCTCTTTTACGATTCAAGAAGGTCCGATTAAAGAAGTCGGAGTGAACGGCTGTCAAATTGAAGACGTAATTGAATCAGTAAAAGAGTTTCTTGAGGTTGCAAATATAGCAATTTCTTGTCGTGAAAATAAAATGGCTATAATGAAGCTTGATGAATCTCTTCTATGGCTTATGAAACGCCGAATCGACCGTGAAAAAAGAGGCGTCGAAGGAAAGATGTTATGACTGAACAATTAAACTTTTTAGGGAAAGCGAAGTCTATGACGACTGCAATCGTAATCGACCGTGATAAATTAATTGATATAGCAAATGAAGTTGCGTTTGTTGCTTCCAAAGATGCGCCGCATATTATACACCAACTTGTTTTCGTAAATGCGCAGCAAGAAAATGGAGAATTGGTTGCTCGATTCTATGTTTTCGGTCCAACGACTAAACTTTTGCGAGTAGAAAGTTTGGATGCTACTAAAAACAACATTACTGAACCGTTTGCATTTCCAGTCGGCGCGTTCCAACTACAGCAATTTTCTAAGTTTTTGCCGCCCGGAGATGCAAAACTTGAATGGCGTAAAATCGATAATAATGTTTTGGTTTATCTCACTTCCGGCAAGACCGAATTCAAACTGCAACTTCCGTTGTTTAATGAAAAGATTCCGCGTCTAATAGGAACCGATGTTGCGGATATCAATATTACTCATCTTCTTAATGGCTTCAAAGCAACTCGGTATGCCGTATCTGAAAAGGATCAAAGAACGTATATGCAGGGCGTTCATGTTTATCGGTCAAGCGAAATGACTTTGACGTTTGCTGCAACAAAGGCTTCTCTGTTTGTTCATTACAAGCAAGAATTTACGCCTGAACAATTGAATAAGATTTTCCCGCATATCGGGCAGGCTCCGGACGGAATCGTTATTCCTTTGCAGTTTATTGATTTAGCACTAAAACAAAAAGACGATTTGGCTAAACTTGGAGTTGGAAGTCAGCGCGCAACGCTTGATATGGCAGTTGCAATGAAGATTTTTTCGAGTGCTTTAATTGCTCAACCATATTGTGTAATTGAAAATGTTGTCAGTTTGATTGATTCACCTGCATTTTCGTTGACGATTGGTTTCCAGCAATTTGCAGATTCGATTGCGCGCGCAAAGGCTGTCTGCGGCGGGTTTAATAAAATTCAATTGAAGGTTGATCAAGACAGAAACGAGCTTGTTGTTTACACTCATGAAGGCGGAAAAAAACAAGAGGTTCGGGACGAAATTCCGGTTGGACTTGAGAAGCAATCCGATTCTGAAATTTCCGGCTGGTATTCGGCTGAATTCATTTCCGACACAATCAAGGTTATGAAGGAATTCATTGAAGACGACAATTTGCAACTGCGGTTCATGTCGAGAGGCTGTATTTTGACTTACGGTGCGCAGCAACATCATGTCTTGATTAGTGCAATAGCGTTGGATTGACAATGAATCCGATTCGGATTTTAGTTGATAACGTTTGGGGCCGATTCGTCGGCCCTGATTGGGAAAAGATTGATAAAAGTAAGCGCGGCGATGATACTCTCATTAAAATGGGAGTGTTTCCCGCGTCTCTTTTTCATCATTTTCAAGTAAAAGATCCGGATGCTCATTGGCAGCAAATGACTTCAAAATTCGATTGGGCTCCGGTTCAAAACTTCATTTCGGCCAATACAGGAAAATTCGGCATCGGTTTGCTTGGCGATATAATTTCGTTCATTGAAAGCCAGGGTTGGCCGTTTGAAATTCACGATACACGTCAACAGCTTCCAATAGATCCGGATGTTATCAAAGCGGATATGCTGGACTCGGATTATCATCTCCGCTATTATCAGCTTGACGCTACTAAGGCTTGTGCCGTTTATCAGAATGGCATGATTAAAAAGCCGACCGGTTCCGGTAAGACTTTGGACCTTGCAGCTTTGTCTTTGGTTTTCAATAAGCTTGCCGACGGCAGTTCGCCTCGAATCTTGGTTTTGATGGACAAGAAAACTCTTGCTCGGCAAACCATTAAACAATTCATTAAATACGGTATTGCCGAAACCGATTTAGCCTGCGTCGTTGGGCAGTCGGAAAAAGCAAAGCCTTCTCCCTACACTTGGAACGAAGAAAAAGTTGAGAAGGGTGCAAGGATCGTCGTTGCGATTCGGCAAATGATTCATGTCTTGAAAGACGCAATGCCGACCTTTGACGTATTGCTTATGGATGAAGCGCATCATGCATCTTCAACCGACAATCGAAAGCTTTTGGCGGCTGCTAAAAATGCGAGGGTGAGACTCGGATTTTCAGGCACGCCTTTTTCGGGGCATCCGATTGACGATATGTATCGAAGGTCGTTATTTGGACCTGTTATTTATGAGATTTCAACCGCTCAATTAATCAAAGAAGAGTTTCTAGCCAAGCCGTTCATCAAGTTTATTGATGTTCAACGGCGTGATTCGACTATGTTTAATGCAATGGGTTACAAAGAGGTTTACGAAGCCGGGATTGTCGATTTCGATTTCAGAAACTATTTGATAGCCAAAATTGCACGAAACATGGCAGGCCGAACCTTGATTCTCTTTTTGCGCATTCGGCACGGTGAAATGCTCATGCGCAAGCTAGGCGCTCCCGGAAGACCTGAAGCAAACAATACCGATCCCTATTTGCTGCACAACAAAAAGACGGACCAATTGATTTACGTTCCTGAAGTACCGGTTTTTTATCTTGACGGCGATTGGGGCGTCAAGTACCGTGAAAAAGTTGTGAAGCAATATAACGCGCAACATCATGCGATTCTGTTAGCGAGTCCGATTTTTGATGAAGGCGTTGACCTTCCGGGAGTGAACACTTTGATCGTTGCCGGTGGCGAAAAGAGTTACGTTAAAACGATTCAGAGATTAGGACGTGCGTTGCGACCAAATAATTCCGGAATAGTTTATGTATGGGATTTTTGGGATGGCTCGCATGATATTCTTCAACGACATTCGTTAGATAGACACGTTATTTGGGGAACCGAAGGTCATAACGTTGAAGTGATAAAATTGATGAGAGAAGATGGAAATTGATTATCGACGCTGCAAAGCTTTGGAATCTCAATTCTTTCGAGATTCGCGTTTATTGGGCGGCTTCGGTATTCGCTCATTTGTTCCAAATGGCTTATGGCGGTCCGCCTGTTCGGTTTGTTACGTTCAACACTGATCCGCGTAACAGTGACCATTGGAAGCATTTCGAGGTTGCGGTAAGGGTTGCAGACGTTTTCCGAGTGTCGGCATACCGATTCTTTCAGGTGCTACTTTTTCGATTGGCGGATGATCGTGATTGGAAGGTTTTTCCGTCTATGCTTGGATCGAAATGGGCAATGTTCCGGTTCGCCAGTTTGAATCCTTTTGTTGCGCCTGAATTGACGAACAAAATGGTTTGTGATAATCTGGTTATGTCGATTGAAGTCGGCAGACATTTTATTCTGCAACAAATGTTTGCAATAAATAAAGAAATCGGAAAAAACTGGAAATATCCGAAGAACTTGCCGGAATTGTTTGCGCACAAGGAACACAATGCGATTATTCCTCGTTGCTTGGGATGGATTCAGCAAGGTGTTTTGCCGGAAAGTTACTTGGCAATCTCTAAGGATTTTTTCGATTTCCAAGAAAGATTGCCGATAGACGTAAAAAATGAGTACATTGACGGGATAAGACTTGACAGACTGCAACAACAGTTGTTATGCTCTGTAAGTACAAGTGCATTGCAAAATATTTTGCAAGCACCTTTGTTTTTGAATTATTCATGGAATTGATTTTTTTGAATTTAGCTCATAAAATTCGTTTGGTTCCAACTTCAGAACAGGAACAGTATTTTCGCAAAGCCTGCGGAGTTTCACGTCTTGTTTATAATTATGCTCTTGAAGAATGGAAAAGACAATATGCAGAAGGTTTGAAACCAAACGGGCGCGATTTATTAAAACAATTCAACAAAGTAAAGTATGAAAAATATCCATTTCTAAAAGATGTTCATCGTGATTGTAATTCTCGGCCGTTTGTTAATTTACAACAAGCTTTTGTCAATATGTTTAATGGATCATCTGGATATCCAATATTCAAAAAACGCGGACAACATGATAGTTTTTATCTAGCAAATGATCAATTTATTATTGAAGAAAATACAATTCGTATGCCGAGAATTGGTTGGATCAAAATGCGAGAGAATTTGCGTTTTGTTGGCAAGATAATGAGTGCAACTGTAAGTCGCGAAGCAGATCAATGGTACGTTTCAATAACTGTTGAAATGAAAGATGAAAATGTAGTTAAAGAACGAGTTTCAAACAATTCTGTCGGCATTGATTTAGGTGTTAAAGATTTTGCAGTTCTTTCAACCGGAGAAAAAATCGAAGGTCCGAAGCCTTTCAAAAAACTACAAAAACAAATAAGTCGGAAACAGAGACAATTATCGAAGAAGAAACTTCATTCAAGCAACTGGTACAAATGTAAGGAGGAACTTTCAAGGCTTTATTTGCGGGTAAAAAATATCCGTAAAGACTTCCTGCATAAACTTTCAACGAAATTATGTCGTGAGAACCAAGCGATATCGATTGAAGATTTAGGAACACCAGGAATGGTGCAGAATCACAAGTTGGCCAAAGCAATCTTAGATATGGGTTGGGGAGAATTTCGACGACAATTAACTTACAAATCAAAAATTTACAACAATGATTTATTAGTTGTCGATAGATTTTTTCCAAGCTCTAAATTGTGT
>Ga0172379_10006514_pt1 | contig 15580 bp, 16 predicted proteins | sample GrowelOW334metaG_FD_119756 | JGI IMG/M metagenome (GOLD analysis project Ga0172379, IMG submission 119756) | Groundwater microbial communities from an aquifer near a municipal landfill in Southern Ontario, Canada - Groundwater well OW334 metaG | ecosystem: Environmental > Aquatic > Deep... | reverse complement strand
CTTTGATTTTCATATTGGATTCCCGTGTCGTAGATTACTGAGACTGCGCGCGTCATTTTGACAGACGGCGGGATTTTGCGCCGGCTGTGCCGCCAGGCGCCGCCGGCCGCGGCGCGAAGATCGCGAACGTTCCCAGCGCCTGCGCCACCTGCTTGCGGCCTACGCTGAGATGCGATTCGAGCACGGCAAGCCGGCGTCCGCGCTGCACCACCCGCGTGCTGCAGCGGATCCTGCCTTTGCTCACCGGTTGCAGAAAATGCATTTTGATTTCGACCGTGGCGCAGAATTCGCCCGGCTCCAGCGTGGTATGCAGCGCCGCGCCCATCACGGTATCGGCCATGGAGAACAGCGCGCCGCCGTGGACGACGCCGTTCGGATTGAGCAACTCGGGGCGCACCTCGAGCGCGGCGCTGCAGCTGCCGCTGCCGCGCCGGCCCAGGCGCAGCGTGAAGCCGACAAGATCGGCGTATGGGTTGTTCAATCCGATTCCTCCGAAAATGCAAGACTCATGCGGCCGATGTGCGCGCCCTCGGCGCGCAGCGCCCCTAATCCCGCACGCGCGCGATGCGAATGACCTCCGGTATGCGGCGCAGGCCGCGCTTGATGCGCGCCAGGTGCTGGCGATCGGCGACCTGCAGCGTAAAGTGCATGTTGGTATACGCGCTGCGGTCCTCGTCCATGCTGATGCCGTCGATGTTGGCGCCGTCCGCGGCGATCGCCCCCGCCACCTTGGCCAGCACGCCGCGCTGATTCATCACGGTCACGTGGATGCCGACATCGAACAGGCGCGCGGGCTGCGGCGCCCATTCCACGTCCAGCCACTTGTCCGGGTCGGTACGCGATTTGGCCGCAGTCGGGCAATCGTGCGTGTGGACCACGATGCCCTGGCCTTTCTTGATGGAACCGATGATGGGATCGCCGGGAATCGGCCGGCAGCATTTCGCGAACTGCACTGCCATGCCCTCGGAGCCGCGGATCACGATCGGTCCGGCATTGCCTTCGGCCAGCGGCTGCTCCGATGCGGCGAGCAGCCTTCTCGCCACCACGGCGGCGAAACGTTTGCCCAGGCCGATATCGGCAAACAGTTCCTGGCGCGATTTGGCGGTGATGTCGCGCAGGAGCTTATCCCAGTGTTCGTCGCTGATCTCGGCGAGGTCGGTATTGAGCGCGCGCAGCGCCTGGTTCAGCAGTTTTTCGCCCAGCTCGACCGATTCCTCGTAGTGCATGGTCTTGAGAAAGTGGCGGATGTGCGAGCGCGCCTTGCCGGTCTTGACGTAGTTGAGCCAGCCCGGATTGGGGTTGGCATGCGGCGCGGTGATGATCTCGACGCGGTCGCCGTTCTTGAGTTCGGTGCGCAGCGGCACCGGCTCGTAGTTGATCTTGGTGGCGACGCAGCGGTTGCCGATGTGGGTGTGCACGGCATAGGCGAAATCGACCGCCGTGGCGCCGCGCGGCAGCGCCATGATCTTGCCCTTGGGCGTGAATACGTAGACCTCGTCCGGGAACAGATCGACCTTGATGTGTTCGAGGAATTCCGCCGCGTCGCCGCTCTCGCTCTGGATGTCGAGCAGCGATTGCAGCCAGCTGTGCGTCTTGTGCTGCAGGTCGTTGAGGCTCGCGTCCGAGGTCTTGTACAGCCAGTGCGAGGCGACGCCGGCCTCGGCCACCCGGTGCATGTCGCGCGTGCGGATCTGGATTTCCACCGGCGTGCCGAACGGGCCGATCAGCGTGGTATGCAGGGCCTGATAACCGTTTACCTTGGGAATCGCGATGTAGTCCTTGAACTTGCCCGGCACCGGCTTGTACAGGCTGTGCAGCGCACCCAGCGCGAGATAGCACGAGGGCGTATCCTCGACCACAACGCGAAAGCCGTAGATGTCGAGCACCTGCGAGAACGACAGATTCTTCTCCAGCATCTTCTTGTAGATGCTGTACAGGTGCTTCTCGCGCCCGGTGACCTCGGCCTTGATGCCGGCTTCCGGCAGGCGCTGTTTGATCGCATCGAGGATCTTGCCCACCACCTGGCGGCGATTGCCGCGCGCCGCCTTGGTGGCCTTGGCCAGCACCCGGTAGCGCAGCGGGTGCAGGTGCGAGAACGCAAGCTCCTGCAGCTCCTGGTACAGTCCGTTCAGCCCCAGGCGGTTGGCGATGGGGGCGTAGATTTCCAGCGTCTCGCGCGACACGCGGCGGCGCTTGGCCGGCGGCACTGCGCCCAGGGTGCGCATATTGTGCAGGCGGTCGGCGAGCTTGATCAGGATGACGCGCACATCGCGCGCCATCGCCAGCAGCATTTTGCGGAAGTTTTCCGCCTGCGCATCCTGCTGCGACTGGAATTCGATCTTGTCCAGCTTGGACAGGCCGTCGACGAGTTCGGCCACCGGTTTGCCGAAACGCTTGCTGATCTCGGCCTTGGAGACCTGGGTGTCCTCCATGACGTCATGCAGCAGCGCGGCCATCAGCGCCTGCGTGTCGAGATGCCAGTCGGCGAGTATGCCGGCCACCGCCAGCGGGTGCGAGATATAGGGCTCGCCCGAATCGCGGTACTGGCCCTCATGGGCCTTGCCGCTGAATTGGTACGCTTCCTCTATGCGCTCGATATCGGGCGGCTTGAGGTAGCGGGCAAGATTGCCGGTGAATTCAGCGAGAGTGTTCATGGTTGTGGGAACTCCCGCCGCGGCAAGAAGGCGGGGAAGCCCGCCTGGGATTTACGTGGCGTTCGACCGGTTGAGCATTTCCTTGCCCACCTTGCCTGCTGCGATTTCGCGCAGTGCGATCACGGTGGATTTGTCCTTGTCCGGATCGACCAGCGGCGTCGCACCGTTGGTCAACTGACGCGCGCGGTAGGTCGCAGCCAGGGTCAGTTCGAAACGGTTGGGGATCAGTTTCATGCAGTCGTCAACGGTGATGCGAGCCATGATGTTCCTTGGTTGCGAGGCTTTCGCTTTGGTGGCGACAGCCCCCGGTTCCGGGATGCACGGAAGAATGTTCCCCCGCGCAGTACCCAACTTAAAACTTGAATACCTCTGGATGGCGTTCGAGCTGGCGCGAATATACCAGCCTGGACGCACGCACGACCGCGATCAGATCGCGGCGCGCCTCTTCGAAGTCATTGTTAATAATAACATATTCAAACTCGGCTGCGTGGCTCATTTCATCGGCGGCAACGGCGAGCCGCCGCCGCACGACTTCCTCGCTGTCCTGCCCGCGCCGGCGCATGCGCCGCTCGAGCTCCGCGATCGAGGGCGGCAGGATGAATATGCCTATGGTATCGGCAAATATCCGGCGCACCTGCTGCGCTCCTTGCCAGTCTATTTCGAGCAGGATGTCGCGCCCGGCGCTGCGTTGCGCGCGAATCCAGGACTCGGAAGTGCCGTAGTGATTGCCGTGCACCTCGGCGCTTTCGAGGAACTCGCCGCGCTCAAGCATGCGCATGAAACCGGCCTTGTCGACGAAATGATAGTCGCGGCCGTCGACCTCCCCGGTGCGCGGCGCTCGCGTGGTGTAGGACACCGACAGGTGAATATTGCCGTCCTCCTCCAGCAGCTTGGCGGTGAGCGTCGACTTGCCCGCGCCGGAGGGCGCGCTGACGATGTACAGGCTGCCGCTCATTCGATGTTCTGGATCTGCTCGCGCATTTGCTCGATCAGAAGCTTCAGTTCGATCGCGGCTTCCGACACCTCCCTGGAAACCGACTTCGACCCCAGGGTATTGGCCTCGCGATTGAGTTCCTGCATCAGGAAGTCCAGGCGTTTGCCCGCGGCGCCGCCGGCATCGAGCACGCGGCGCACTTCCTGCAGATGCGCCGCCAGCCGGTTCAGTTCCTCCGCGACATCGACCTTGATGCCGAACACGGAGATTTCCTGACGTATACGCTCCTCGTCGTTGGAGGCCAGCGCTTCGCGCAGGCGCGCCGCGAGCTTTTCCTGATAGGCTGCCACTGCCAGCGGCAGCAGCGGCGCCACCCTGTCCACCAGAGCCTGCATTTTGGCGACGCGTTCGAGGATCATGTCCCTCAGTTTGGCGCCCTCGCGTGCGCGCGTGGCGCACAGCTCGGCCAGCGCTTCGCGCATCAGTGCGAGGCAGGGCTCGCGCAATTCGTCTGCGGCGATCGCGGCATCGCCCAGCATGCCGGGCCAGCGCAACACCTCGCCCGCGCGCAAAGCTTGCGCCTCGGGCATGGCCGCGCGCACTTCGCGTTCGAGCTCCGCCAGGCGGCCGAGCAGCTCGGCGTTGAGCGACAGCTGTTTGCCGGCGACCGCGGCCGGCGTGAAGCCGATGCGGCAGTCGACTTTGCCGCGGCCGATTTTCGCGGCGATCAGCTCGCGCAGGTTCGGCTCGATCGAACGCAGTTCCTCGACCACGCGGAACTGCAGGTCGAGGAAGCGGTTGTTGACGCTTTTCAACTCCAGCAACAGCGAGCCCTGCGCAGTCTCGCGCGCCAGCGCCGCATAGCCGGTCATGCTCTGAATCATATGGGCCCGTGTCCGTGTGTGAGTTAGTACGCTTTACTTTGCCGGTTCGCGCGCCGAGAATGTCCGCACTCGCCGACACGTTTGTCATCATAGCAGAGCCCGCAGCCGCGCAATGTCCACGCAAGCCAACCGGCCGCTCCCCGACGGGTATCGGCTGCAGAACTACTGCATTCGCAAGGTGCTGTCCTGCGGCGGCTTTTCCATCGTCTATCTGGCCGAAGACGAGAACCAGGTTCCTGTGGCGATCAAGGAATTCCTGCCTGCGTCGCTTGCGCTCAGGCGCGACGGCGACGCGCTGCCGGCGATCGCCGAGGAAAACCTCGCCGCCTTCCGCTACGGCATGAAATGCTTTTTCGAGGAGGGCAAATCGCTCGCCGGACTCACGCACGGCAATGTGGTGCGCGTGCTGAATTTCTTCCGCGCCAACGAAACCGCGTACATGGTGATGCGCTACGAGCGCGGCCGCACGCTGCAGGAGCATATCGAGCGCCACCGCGGCAGCCTGCGCGAAGATTTCGTGCGCCGCGTATTCACCCTGCTGCTCAACGGCCTGCGCGAAGTGCACACGAACAAGCTGCTGCACCTGGACATCAAACCGGCCAATATCTATATCCGCAACGACGGCTCCCCGGTGCTGATCGATTTCGGCGCAGCGCGGCAGACTCTCACCGAACAGGCGACGCGCCTGAGTCCGATGTATACGCCCGGCTTCGCCGCACCCGAGCAATACCGCAGGCGCGAACTGCTGGGGCCATGGAGCGACATCTACAGCGTGGGCGCCACCATGTTTGCCTGCCTTGCGGCAGCCGCACCCCAGAGCGCCGATCAGCGCCTGGACAAGGACCTGTACGTCCGGGCGAGAAAGCTCTGGGCCGGCAAGTACTCCGAGCAATTGCTGCAGACCATAGACTGGTGCCTGCGCCTGGACCACCTGCGCCGCCCGCAAAGCGTGTTCGCGCTGCAAAAGGTGCTGTTGCGCGAGCGCGATCCTCTGGTGTCGCTGACCTCGCGCAGCAGCGAGTTTCGCGATATGGTGCTGAGGCTCGCCGGCTGGCGCAGCGGGCGCTGAATTTCGACGATGCAGTTTTCCATCTACCAGGAGAGCCGGCGCGGGGCGCGCAAGTCCAACCAGGACCGCGTCGCCTATTGCTACAGCCGCAGCGCACTGCTGATGCTGCTGGCCGATGGCATGGGCGGGCACCTGCGCGGCGAAATGGCGGCGCAGATTGCGGAGCAGTCCGTCACCCAGGCGTTTCGGCGCGAGGCCAGGCCGCGCCTGTCCGATCCCGGCGCGTTTCTGCGCGAAGCGTTCACCGGCGCCCACCGCGCAATTATCCAGGGCGCAGCCGACGCAGGTCTGCCCGAGGCGCCGCGCACCACCTGCGTCGCCTGCGTAGTGCAGGACGGCATTGCGTGCTGGGCACATGCGGGCGACTCGCGTCTGTACCATATGCGCGACGGCCGGATTCTGGCGCAGACCAAGGACCACTCCCTGGTGCAGCAGCTGATCGACAGCGGGCGCATGCGCGAGGAGGCGCTGCCCGCACATCCCGATCGCAACCGCATTTTCAACTGTCTCGGTTCGCTGCGGCCGCCGCGGGTGGATATCTGCGCGACAACGCGGCTGAACGCCGGCGACGTCCTGCTGCTGTGTTCCGACGGTCTATGGAGCCCGTTGTCCGCCAAAATAATCAGCAGCGCGATCCTGAAAAACGGCATCATGCAGGCTGTACCGGAACTGCTGGACGAGGCGGAGCGGCGCGCCGGGCACGAATGCGACAATCTTTCTGCGATTGCTTTGGCCTGGGAAGAGCATGCGCCGACAGAGCAGCCGGACCAGGGCAGGCCGCTGGAATCCATCGCCGCGCCGCCGCAGGAGACCGGCGCTGCCGCAGCGCCGGGAGAATATCTTGCCGACGATGAAATAGAACGGGCCATCGCACGCATCCGCAGCGCAATCAAAGGGCAGGCAGATGACAAGACCTAGCAGCAGACAATTCGATCAGTTGCGCGAAGTTCGCTTCACCCGCGGAACAACGACGAACAAGGGGGTGATGCTCCCTTGTATATCCCGCAAAGCGGGTTTGTACTTTGAAGGAGCAGCAGCGTGACACGACCGTCCGGACGGCAAGCCGACGAACTGCGCAAGGTTTGTTTCACCCGAAGGTATACCAAACATGCCGAAGGCTCGGTGCTGGTGGAATTCGGCGACACCAAGGTGCTGTGCACCGCCAGCGTCGAGGAAAAGGTGCCGGGATTCCTGCGCGGGCAGGGCCGCGGCTGGATCACGGCCGAATACGGCATGCTGCCGCGCGCCACCAACACGCGCACTGAACGCGAGGCCGCGCGCGGCAAGCAGTCCGGGCGTACGCAGGAGATCCAGCGCCTGATCGGCCGCAGCCTGCGTGCGGTGGCCGAACTGTCGCTGCTGGGCGAGCGCACCATCCACGTCGACTGCGACGTGATCCAGGCCGACGGCGGCACGCGCACCGCCGGCATCACCGGCGCTTACGTCGCCGTGCACGATGCAGTCTCATTGCTGCTGCAGCGCGGCCTCATCGCGCGCACGCCGCTGCGCGATTTCGTCGCCGCGGTTTCGGTCGGGGTGTACCAGGGCACGCCGGTACTCGACCTGGATTACGCCGAGGATTCGGCCTGCGATACCGACATGAACGTGGTGATGACCGGTTCAGGCGGATTTGTCGAGGTTCAGGGTACCGCCGAAGGCGCGCCGTTCTCGCGCGAAGAAATGGACACGCTGCTGCTGCTCGCGCAGAGCGGAATCGCCCGGCTGGTCGGGAAGCAGAAGGATGCGCTGGGCCTGATTTGACGGTGCGCAGCGCCAGGCTGTTCCCGGCCCGGAACATTGTCTATATTGCAAGAGTACGGTAGACGATTTGGCCAGCAGGCCCGAGGAGAAATACATGACCGACAAGCAGTTCCAGCAACTATTTGCGGCACAGCTGGCCCAGATCGCCTTGCTGCAGGCGATCGAGGCCAACGTCTCCTTCATCGCGCACAAGCACATTCCCAGCGACAGAATCCATCCGAACTGGAAGTCCGCGCACGAAATGCTCGATATGGCGCTGAAAGAGCTGACCCCGGCCGCGCAGTGAGATGCGGCAGCAGATGCGCTTGCGCTGCGGCGCTATGCGCGCGCCTGCTGCAGCGCCGCCAGCTGCGCGTGCAGGAACCAGCGATCGAGCACCACGCGGCGCGTAAACCAGCGGCTGCCCAAAAGCGCGCCGGCCAGGATGTTGCGCAGATATCCGGGAACGGCGCTCCCGCCCGGAGCAGCCCCGCTGCCGAAACGCGCGCTCAAGCGCTCGCCGTAGGCCTGCAGGCTTTGACGGCGGTAATCCCCCCCTGCAGCGGCAACAACGTCGGCCGCGATCAGGCCGGATTCGACCGCCGGCCGTATGCCTTCGCCGCTTTCCGGATAAGCGAGCCCGGCCGCATCGCCCACGAGCAGTACGCCCTCGTCTGCCAGTCGGCGTCCGGAATGCCCGTGCAGCAGGTAGGCATGGCCCTGGAATTTGTCCGGGATGTTCTTCGGAATCCGGCCGCGCTGCCATAGAAAATCGCAGAAATCCCGGAGTTGTTCCGCCAGACCCTGGTGGCCGTCCCGACCCAGGCCGACATTGAGGTAATCGCCTTTGCGGAAGCACCAGCCGTATCCCTTGAGATCCCGGCAGAAATAGAGTTCAGGCGTATCCGCGCGCACACGGCAATCGGCGGCTTGTTGCGAAGTCATTTCGAATTCGAGCTCCTTCGCCGCCACTGCGGCTTCGGTCGCGCCCAGCTTCGCGCCGAGGAAACGCGCCACCGGGCAGAAGTGCCCTCCAGCGCCAATCACGAGCGGCGTTGCGATCGCATCGTTGATTATCCATTGACTGCCGCGCTTCTCCAGCGATTTCAGGGACTCGCCCAGCCGCAGCTGCGCGCCCGAGCGCTGCAGCAGGTAATGGTCGAACTCGCAGCGGCGTATGCCGAAGCTGACCGTGCCCGGGTAGCGGGTCTCCACTTCGCCGCCGTGGATCAGTCCGGTGCGAAACGCCGTGATCGGCTGCAGCACGCGCTCCCTGGCATAGTCCGCGCTATCGAGTTGCAGCGCCTCCAGCACCGCCGGCGTGATCCAGCCGGCGCATACCTTGTTGCGCGGGAACTGCGCCTTGTCCAGCACCGTCACCGCCATGCCCTGCCGGCGCAGCTTCCAGGCGCAGGACGAGCCGGCGGGGCCGCCGCCGACGATGAGCGCGTCGCAGCTATGCATCGCGGCGTTTCAGGGTGCGTACAGGTATTGCCTGGTCCATGGGATGCGGTTTTCGCCGGAGCGGTTGAAGCACACCTGGAATAGCTGCATGTCGCCAGAGCGGAATGCGGCCAGTGAGCCCGCCAGATACAGACGCCAGGTGCGCACGAAGGCAGGATCGAACATCTGTGTCACGCGCTCGGTATTGGCCTCGTAGCGCGCCAGCCAATGCTCCAGCGTCGTGGCGTAATGCAGCCGCAGGTTCTCCACATCCAGCACGGAAAAACCGAAAGGCTCGAAGATCTGCATCATCTGCGACAGACTGGGCGGACAGGCTCCCGGAAATATATTGCGCTCTATCCAGGGGGTCATCGGACTGGGGCGGTCCCGCCCGATCGTATGAACAAGCCCGCGGCCGCCATCCTTGAGACTGCGGTCTATGACCGCCCCCAGGGCTTGGTACTGGTCGATCCCGACATGTTCGAGCATGCCAACCGAAACGAAGGCGTCGAACTCGCCCTCGACGTTGCGGTAATCGTCCTCGATGAACTGCACCCGGCCGTCGAGGCCTTCGGCCAGTGCGCGTTCGCGCGCATAGGCAATCTGCTCAGTGGAGATGTTGTAGGCTCTCACCGTGACCCCGTAGTGTTTGGCCATGTGCAGCGCCAGAGCGCCCCAGCCGCAGCCGGCCTCGAGCACGGCTTCCCCAGGCGCAAGGCGCAGCTTGCGGCAGACGTAGTCGAGTTTCGCCGCCTGTGCCTGCTCCAGCGCCATGTCCGGGGTTGGAAAATAGGCGCAGGTGTAAACCATGTTCCGGTCGAGCCAGAGCTTGTAGAAATCGTTGCCGATATCGTAATGATGATGGATGTTGCGCCGCGCCCTGGGCTGCGTATTGCGCGGCGCGGCGCTGAACGGCGCCAGCAGTTTTTGCGCGATCTGGCCGTGCCCGCTGGCGCGCATCGAGCGGTAGATCGCTTCGAGACAATCCACCAGGTTGCCCTGCACCTCGATGCGCTCCGCCACGTACATTTCGCCGAAGCCGAGCTCGGGGTTGGCGATGAGCTTCAGCAAGGCGCCGCGGTCGCGGATCAGCACCTGCGCGATCGGCGGACTGTTCGTGCCCGCGATTGCCTGACCGTCCCACAACACGAGATCCAGGGGCGGATTGCCCATGGATTCCATCATGCGCGCGAGCAGCAGCTTTTCCGCTGAAAAGACTTTGTTGCCCAGGGTCGGCCGCGACGCGCTTGCGCGCGCTGCGCTATGGGCTGCAGCGTCTACCGTCCCGGCGTGATGCTGGGTTCGTTCCTGCTCCATGCTGACACCTCGCAATCGTATGCTGCCGCCGCCGCAAACCTCCTGCCGCGCCCGTGCCGCTTAGGATGGCGCGAACGCCGGTGCCGCAATCGCGGCCGCGTCCTGCTTGTTGTTTCTGGCCTCGACCATCGTGGAAAAGTCGAACAGATTCACCCGGCAGATATTCATCGCGTCCAGGCCGGTCTGCCCGAGAAAACGGTCCAGCGAAAAATCGGGGCGGAACCCCAGCTGCTTCGACAGCGGCGCAAGCAGGCTCTCCACGCTCCCTAGTATTGGATTGCGGCTGTGAAAATGGTTCACCATGAATATCTGGCCGCCGGGCTTGCACACCCGGCGCATCTCGTCGACCAGGCGCCCCGGATCCGGAACCACGGAGGCAACGTACATGGCGACCACCTTGTCGAAGCTGTCGTCCTCGAACGCCATGTTCTCGGCATCCATGACCAGCAGCCGGGCGCTGCATTCGAGTTCATCCCGCGCCAGGCGCACGCGGGCCTGTTCCAGCATATCGCGCGAAATATCGATGCCGACGACGCGCACGTCCTGCGGGTACAGGGGAAGGGAAAGTCCGGTGCCTACGCCCACTTCCAGTATGCGCTCGCCGGGGCTGCAATCCATCCTGTCGACAATTGCCCTGCGACCCGGCTGAAATACCGCCCCGAAACAGACGTCGTAAAAACGTGCGTAGCGCCTGTAGGCTTGTTCTATCGCTCGAATATCCAAGGATGCCCTCCTCGTTCCGGCTGCTTGAGCACTGCCGTTCCAGCGGCTTGCACGAGCACTCTGCGCCCTTGCCACGGGCCTTGAGGCTACCCTGCCTCGGCCCGCCAGCCTTGACATTGCTCACACTTGCGGCAAGCGCAAAACGAGCGCGGGGCACAGGCACGGGCTGAAATGTTCTCACAAAAAAGCCGGTCATTGCTAGTGCCGGCGACGGCTGCAGGCGGAATTGGAATGAAGGAGCGAGCCTGGTCTCTGCGGCGAGGGGCGCCGCCGGGTGCTGCGGGTGAATCAGCGCGCGGCTGGCGCGGCGCTCAGCGTAAGCGGTGCCTTGCGGCTTTTCCGCGCAACAGCAGAATGGACAGCAGGTTTGCGATTTGGACCGCTGAACATTTGCGCCTGTTGCTGCCCGATGATTTCGAGGATCTGATCGGGTGAGTATTGTTTCGAGCCCCTCCAGGCCTCCACGACCTTGCCCTCGTTCAGGATCGCGAACATGGGCGAACCCGCACCCGCAAGCTTTGCGGCAATCGGCTCGCGCAGGAATTTGAGCTCGTCCGGAAACGAAGAGGCTTGCGGAACGGGGGAGCCTATGGCTTTCGTGATTTTGGTGAACCGGACCTGCCGAAACAAAGCGGATTGCTTTAGCTTGGGGAGATCGGTAGCCTCCCAGCCGCGGCAAAATGAGCATTCCGGGCTGCCGAAATATACGAAATCAATTCGCGGCCTTGCTCTTCCCTGGGCGCTGGCTGCCAGCGAAAAGCACAGCAGCGAGAACAAGGCCAGCAATCTTGCTGCCTGTGTCAGCCGTGTTTTCAGCGGCGGTCGGCGGTACCCTTGCACCGCGCCTGTCGGTCCGCCAAGCGCGCAGCTTCGCCACTGCATCCGGAGCGAAATCATTTTCCGCTGCCCAAATGCTCCTGCAGCACAAACCTCGGACGGGGCTGTGCATTTACATAAGCCGCGATGTCCAGTGCGTCCTGGTCGCTCAGGATGGGATCGCCCAATGGCATGGTGTTCCTGAGGTAGGTAGCCAGCTTGAGGTCCGACGCCATGCCCGCGCCGTCGTTGTAAGACTGGGAGCCCCATACCGGCGGAAATTTCCCGACACCCGCCCCATCGCTGCCGTGGCAATTGGCGCAGGCGGAGCCGTACAGCGTCTTGCCACGCGGCACGTCCCCGTCGTCCTCGTCTATGTTCAAGGACGGCGACGCGTTGGGGCCGAACGGGCCTTTAAGGCTCATCTTGACTGGATAGCCTTCCGACAGCCAGGTGATATAGGCGGCGATGGCCACCGAGACTGCGCTGCCGTTGGGCGGGCGCCGGCCATTCATGCTGCGCATGAAACAGTTGAGGTTGCGGTCTTCCAGAGTGATGACCTGCTTTTCCCGCGGCGTGTAGGTGGGGTAGGCGGAAGCTGCACCGAGGAAACTCAGCGCCCCCGGCTTGGTGCCGGCGCCGAGATGGCAGGAGGTACAAGCGAGGTTGTTGCCGACGTATTGCCGGCTCAATGGGTGCGTGTTGGTGTGGTTGACGATATCGCGCCCCAAGGCCACGGTCTTGCCCAGTTCGCCCGGCGGCAGTTCGCTCGGTATCGGCACTGCCAAAGCTCTGACGTCTCCGCCCGCCGCGGCCGGTACGGCGCCCGCGGCGGCGGCGATCAGCACCAGGCCAAAAGCGCTTTTGCGCGCTGCCTTGATCATGGGATTTGCATCCATTCACGCCTCCACGTCCATCGCCCGGTCCCGCGCCAGCGGAGCCGTCTTTGGACTACGGAGCCGGGAGCGCCCCCTGGAGTAGGCAGGGGGTGCCCGCGTCAGGTCTCTGTCGGGACTCCCGGCGTCTGGAGCTGCGTCAGCAGCCGGCTGTCTTCTTGAACGACTTGCTGTGATTTTTTCCGTCTTGTTTGTCGAACTTGGTGCGAATTTCGTCGCCTTCCACGATGCGCTTGTCCTTGAATTTGTCCAGGGTCAGGTTGTCGGTGATGTCGATGGTGACGGATGCCCCTGACTTGTTGTCCTTGAGGATCGCAGTGGCGGACTTTCCGTCCGGCGCCAATTGGATTTTGGAAATGGTGCCGACTATGGTCACCGGCTCGGCGGAGACGTTGCCCACATACGCGAGGCCCGATACCGCCATCATGGCAGACAGAATGATCGCTGAAACTCTCTTGTTCATTGCATACTCCTTTAGCGCAAAAATAAAAAATCTGAACTCTGGTAAAACGCACGTCACTTCGGCAACGCTCGCAATGATTCTCCGCTAACGGCCGCCCGATCTGCCGGGGGTAGGGTGCAAACCGGGCGGCCTGGGCTAACTCAGAATTTCACTTCGAACGTCGCATACAGGTTGTAGGCCTTTTGCAGCGGGGTCATGGTCATCATCTGGCCATTGACATCCGAAATCTTCACCGGCGCGCCGACCCAGTTGTTGCTGCCGGTGTACTGGAAGTCGTAGTACTGATAGCCGAGGCGGAAGAACGCTTTGCTGAAGAACGAGGAAATCGGCTTCTTCGCAAGCTCCTGGATCAGATAGGCTTCGTACACATTGCCGCGGGTTCCGACCTTCGATGTCCACATGTCGTCGGCGGCTGGCGCAAAGGTGATCCAGTTCTTCGACCCGTGGTTGTACTCGAAGCCCAATTTGGTTTTCGACGGGAGGTCGTAGCGCGCACCCAGGGCGATCGCGCTGCCCTTCCTGCTGGTCGGCGCTTCCGGCGAGAAGAAGCTGCCGGTCAGCAGCCCCTGGAATCCGAATTGGGATGAAACATTCGAATTCGGATGGGTTACGCTCAAGGCGACGTCCGCGAACAGATTGAGGTCGCCCGGGCCCACTTTTTTCAGCGTGCTCATGACACCGCCGCCCCACCATTCGATGTCGCCGAGATTTATCTTGGGCGAGGTATTGCCGTAGTAGGTGTTGCTCATGGTCGGCGCATCGAAAATGTTGTAACCGCGGTTCCACTGCAGCCAGACGCGCAGCGGATCGGTATCGATCGGGATCAGCGCGATGCCCAGCATGTCGGTATCGGAGAGGGAATTCCCCGGCGTTTTGCGGAAGCCGCTCTCGAATCCGCGTCCGTAGCAGACCTTGCCGTACGCTCCGGGCAGGGCATCGATGTCCGGGGCGTAACCGAAAGTCATGCCATCGAACGCATAATCGACCAGCAGCGACGGCGTGCCGCCGTTGCCGGGGCGGGGATTATTCAATTTCAGGTTGCTGGGCGCGCCATTGGTCGAGGGGCGACGGCCGACCGAAAACCACATATCCCTGTCGGCGATGTTGCTCCAGGTGGCATATACGCGGTCGACGTTCAGGTAACTGCTGGACGGCACGTGACCGAGCGTGCCGTCGAACACGCCGACGCGGTCGGCGAAATACGGCGCGTTGCCGGAATTGTCTATGCCGTTCTCGTCCTGGGAGCCGAATATCTTATATGCCAGCAGGCGCGCATTGACGGTTACGTCCTCGGTCGCCTTGGCGTGAAGGTCGAGACCGAATCGATTGGTGTACAGCGTGGTGTTTTCCGGTTTGTACGCGGGAACCTGGGCGGCGAAACCGCCGATGCCGCGGATCAGACCCGCATTCCCGGGATTGGCGACAAAGGCGTTGGCCTGGTCGACGGTTCTCACCGCAGCCATCTGTTGGGAAAAATTCATCAGGGCGCTGAGCGCTCCGGCCGTAGACATGCCGCCTGCGGCGGGCGCGCCGAAATACGTGGACGAGCCGGCTACGGTCGACGGATTGGCGAAGAAATCGGCCTGCAGTTTCTGCTGTACGTTGGCGAAGGTCGCATTCACGTCGGTGAAGGTCTTGGTTTCCCCTTTCATGGAGTCGATGCGGAAGCGATAATCGCCGCCGATGGTCAGCCACTTGCCGAGCGACTTGCCCTGGGCCTGCTTGACCTGGCCCTTCAGATCTTCGATGTCGCTCGCGTAGGCTTTCTTGGTCTCGCTCTTCAATTGTTCGACCGCCTTGCCGGCTTTTTCCTCGTTGGCGCGGACCTGCTGTTTCAGCTGCTCGATTTCCCTCGACAGCGCGTCTATCTTCTTCATCAGTTCGTCGTCGGCGGCATGCGCCGAGAGCGGCAGCCAGATCCCCGCAACCAGCGCCACGAGCAAGCGCTTCGAAAACTTCTTATTCATGTTTTGCTCCCCGAGATTGTCAAAGTAAGAAAATTGGAAATTCGCCAGGTATTCGCAGCCCTAGGGCATCGATCGCGCTTCGCTGCGCCGATTGCGTGGCTTGCCGTAGCCCGCCTAGCCGCGCCGGCCAGGAGTAGCGGCCTGCGCCAGCTCCGGCTCCGCTTCGTGCTGATCCTCCCAGCCGGTGATCATCGCCTTGATGTGCGCGAGCGGCGTATGGCCGGTAGTGGACAGGTAGAGGTGGCCGATAAGGAAGGCCAGCATCATGAAAGCCGCCGCGGTGTGCACCAGGGCGATCGAGCCGAGCTGCAGGCCGGCGAGCGCCGCGATTTTCGTGGCGCCGAGCTGGTTGTAATACAGATAGAGCAGTCCGCTGATCCAGATCAGCGGGTTGATGAACAGCTTGACCAGCAGATAGGCCAGGCGCTGCAGCGGATTGTGCTTGGCGAGCTGGGTGACGCGGAATGGATGCGGCGCACCGGTGAATATGCCCACCGAGTAGTAATTCATGACGGCAAGGATATTCTTGGTCGTCGGGATGTACTGCTTCCACTCGCCGGTAGTGAAGTGCCAGAAAATCGCGAACAGCCACAGTCCGATCAGCGTCCATGCCGCCGTGGTGTGCAGGTCGGCCGCCTTTTGCCAGCCGAGCAGCGTGTAGCTGCCGTGGATCT
>Ga0172379_10006513_pt1 | contig 15583 bp, 18 predicted proteins | sample GrowelOW334metaG_FD_119756 | JGI IMG/M metagenome (GOLD analysis project Ga0172379, IMG submission 119756) | Groundwater microbial communities from an aquifer near a municipal landfill in Southern Ontario, Canada - Groundwater well OW334 metaG | ecosystem: Environmental > Aquatic > Deep... | reverse complement strand
TTCTTAAGGATATTGCCTGGAAGGACCTCAATCAAAAGTTTAAGAATAACTTCGAGAAGACTCTTGAATACGTTCTTTCTTCTAAGTCCAAAGAAGATAGAGCTTCGCTTGAAGCTTATGTTCAGAAAGTCCAAGCAGAATTGGCTGCTCTTGATTTGAGTTTACTGGGGAAGAAGATGAAACCACCTGATGGCTACTAAATTTCATAACGATTGCCGAGCTCTTCTAAACGCTTACAGATCAGGCAAGCTTGGTCAAACTGTCATGCCTGAAGATTCTAATCCGGGCTTTACTAAAAACGACACCGAATCTAGGATTGCCTATTTTACCTTACCCATGGCACTTAATTATCAGAGAAACAGCTACAAGTTATGGGAGGCTGCTTTGAAGACATTTGGCGATCCGAAGACCAAGTTCGTTTTTGATATCGATAAGACTTCTGTCGCGTCTGAAGCGGAATTGCGAAAAGCTCTGATGAAATATAAGCTCGCTTTGCAACCTAACAAGCATATTTCAACTTGGTACAAAATTGCCAAGACAGTCAATGATAAATGGGGTTCTTTTGCTAAATTCATGGACTCGGCGCAGGGGGATTTTCTAAACCTTAAACAGATCGTGACTGTTGATTATAAAAAGGGGTTCCCGTACTTGTCTGGTCCAAAAATATTCAATTACTGGTCATTTATTATAAGTACTTATAGCGGAGTTAGTCTGGTAAATCGAAATGCTATTGGGATCGCGCCTGACACTCATATTACCCAATGTTCAGTGAAACTGGGAGTTATAACCGCCAAAGAAGCAGAATCACTAAGCAAAGAAGCAATTACAGAGCGTTGGAGAAAATTGCTGAAGGGAAGTGGAATCGATCCTATCGATATGCATCCGCCACTCTGGTTCTGGAGCAGAAATGGCTTTATTTTTCTGTTATAATCGACTCTAATTATGAAGATTACTTTTGTAACAGGTAACCTCGGCAAAGTTAAGGAAGTTAGCCGCTATCTGGGAATCCCCCTTAACCATCAATCACTCGATCTTGCCGAGATCCAATCTCTTGATCTTGAGGAAATAGTCAAAGACAAAGCGGCTAGAGCTTTTAGCGCTATCGGCCAGCCTCTCTTAGTTGAGGATGTTTCTTTGGTTTTTCATGCTTTAGGCAAATTACCGGGCCCGCTCGTCAAATGGTTTCTAGATCAATTGGATAACGAGGGACTTTGCCATTTGGTTGACGGCAAAGAGAGGGGTTGTACAGCCACGGTCTGTTACGGTCTTCATGATGGCAAGAGTATTCATCTCTTTAGCGGTTCAATGGAGGGGTTTGTGGCTTCTCAGCCGAAAGGCAATAACAGTTTTGGTTGGGCGCCGATCTTCCTGCCGGCCGGTTTCGATAAGACTTATGCCGAACTAACGGACGAGGAGCAAGCACCAATCGCTATGCGCAATAAGGCTCTGAAGAAGTTGCGAGATTTTCTAGAGAAATAGGCGTATAATTGTGACTAAGCTATAATTTCCACATGGAATCATTCGCGCCTTCGCCAGAATCAATCCAACTCAAAACTCCGGAAGAGGAGCTGGCTTTTTTACGGGAACGTTTGGCGGTTAAGGAGAAGGAGGTTGCCGCTCTCCAGGGAGAGAAACCCCAATCTCCGGAAGCCAACGCCAAAGCCACCCTCAACGAGTACCGCCAAGCTTCCCGCGAAAAGGTTCTTCATCAGGATTACATCTTGCCCAAAGAGAAATCCGAAGCAATCGTCCTAGAATTGACTCCCGAGGAGCATGATCAGAAAATTTCTGATCTTTTGGGAATTATGCAAACTCACGGCATCAAGAATGCCTTAAGCATTATCGAGAGGATGAATGACCCTCATGTCCAGGATGACTTCGAGCGTTTCCTCGTCCAGTACCTTAGGGCTGGCTATCCAATTCCGGGGATGAATGAAAATGCACCAGAATTCAAAGCCCTCCACATGACTCTCTATGAAGTGACATTGCCGGAAAAAACCGATCAGGGCCGAGCTGAAGTTCTCAAAGAAGCTATTTCTTCGATGGAACAGTTCTTTTCCGGAATGCTTTCGGTTGATGATGAATCCGGCACGGGTTATTTCACTATTGAACTGGCGGTGGCCAATCATAGTGATGAGTTCTCTTTCAATGTCGCCGTCCATGAAGCCAAGAAAAGCCTTTTCGAAAAGCAGATGCTTTCAATTTTCCACAACGCCAAGATTGTCGAGAAGAAGGATGATTACAACATTTTCAATGAAAAAGGCGTTACGGTAGCTTCATCAGCCATCCAGGTTAAGAATTCCATCTGGCCACTCAAGACCTATGACCAGTTCGACCATGATCCTTTGAATAGTATCCTGAACAGCTTTTCCAAGATCAAAACTCATGGTGAAGGTGCGGCTATTCAGATCGTCATTAAGCCCCAGGGCGAATCTCACACCAAGCGATACAAAAAGACTCTGGCTGATATTATGAAAGGCGAGAAGATTTCCGAGGCTATTGCCAAGAATGATGAGGGAATTTCGAAATACGTTGAAGGTTTTTTCAAAAGTATCTCTTCATTGACGCAGTCTCAAGAAGAGAAGGAACGGGCTGAGGCCAAAAAGAAAGAGGCTGCCCAGAATGTGGACGAAAACAGCCTTGAACAGATCAGGGTGAAGATCGCTTCGCCGACGGTGGCCGTCAATTTGCGCCTTATTGCTTCTGCCGAGAATGAAACCCAAGCCAGTCAGATCTTGGGAGATATCGAGTCGGCTTTCAATCAGTTCGAAAACACCTCCGGCAATCGTTTGAGCTTTAACCGGGTTAAAAAAGGCGATCTGAAGGCCTTGCTTTATGATTTCTCATTCAGATTGGCTGATAGCAAGAACCGCCTTCTTCTCAATCTGACTGAGCTAACTTCCCTTATGCATTTCCCGGCCACCGTCATGAAATCTTCGCCCCATCTCAAGGTGGCCAAGGCCGGCAGTGCGCCAGTCCCGCTGGAGATTGCCAAAGAGGGTGTGATCCTCGGCCTAAACCGCGATCGCGGGTTGGAAACAAAAGTCTTCATGACGCCGGACGACCGTCTTCGTCATTTCTATGTTATCGGCCAAACCGGAACCGGCAAGACTACTCTTCTCAAAAACCTGATCGCTCAGGATATTGCCAATGGCGAGGGTGTCTGTTTCATTGATCCTCACGGTTCTGATATTGAAGACATTTTGGCGATGATTCCCAAGAGCCGTTATGAAGATGTTATCTATTTCGATCCCAGTCATACCGCTCGGCCGATGGCTCTCAATATGCTTGAGTATGATCGGCGTTTCCCCGAACAGAAAACTTTCGTCGTCAATGAGCTTTTGTCGATTTTCAATAAGCTTTTCGATATGAAAACAGCCGGCGGTCCGATGTTCGAGCAATATTTTCGCAATGCCGTCCAATTGGTTATGGAAGATCCGGAATCCGGCAATACTCTCCTTGATGTCTCGCGAGTTCTTTCCAATAAACCTTATCGGCAGCTTAAGCTGGCCAAGTGCAAGAATCCGATTGTCAGCCAATTCTGGTCGGAAGTAGCCGAGAAAGCCGGCGGGGAAGGAGCTCTGGCCAACATGGTTCCCTACATCACCAGTAAATTCGATGTCTTTCTTTCCAATGATATTATGCGTCCGATTATTGCCCAGGAGAGCTCCAGCCTCAATTTCCGGGAGATTATGGACACCAAGAAAATTCTTCTGGTTAATCTTTCCAAGGGTCGCCTGGGCGAGATTAATGCCAATCTGATCGGGCTTATCTTGGTCGGCAAAATTCTAATGGCCGCTTTGTCTCGAGTTGAGCTCCTAGGCAAAGATTTCCCGGCATTCTACTTGTATATTGATGAATTCCAGAATGTGACAACGGATTCTATCTCAACTATTCTTTCTGAGGCCCGCAAATACAAGCTATCTTTAACCGTGGCCCATCAATTTATCGCCCAGCTGGAGGAAAGAATCCGCGATTCGGTCTTCGGCAACGTCGGCTCGATCGCCGCATTCCGAGTCGGTGCCGAGGACGCCGAGTATTTGGAGAAGCAGTTCGCCCCGGTCTTTACGGCCAAGGACTTAATGTCAGTCGATAATCGCAACGCCTACCTCAAGATGCTGGCCTATGGCCGGCCGGTAAAACCGTTCAATATCGAAACTTTGCCTCCACCGTTAGGTGACAAATCTATCGTTCAGCCGATCAAGGAACTCTCTTATCTTCGCTACGGCAAAGAGCGATCGTTAGTTGAGGAGGAGATCATGCAGAAGTACCGTTCGGCCAAGGCTTAGATATGCTCTTAGTTGTCCATTGACCGTAAGATTTCTCGGCGCTATCATTGCCAGATATATCGGTATTAATTTATTGAATTATTAAATCACAAACATGCCCGATCCAACTTCAGGTGCCGAGAGAGTAGCCGGGACCGCCAGGAAAGAGTTCAGCGTCGACGCTGCTCTAGATAACAAGGACTTCTTGACCTTCTTGGCTGGCCACCCAGACGCCGAAACTTTCGATATGGCGGACGAGAAAGCCATAGAGAACCGCTTTCAAACTTTCGAAGCCAAAACTCAAGTCAGCGCCGGTCTGAAAGAGCTTTATGGCGGCAAAATCGAAAAAGACCTAGGCTTCAAACTAGATGCGGCCGGGTTTGAAGCTATCGCAAAACATGTGGAGAAGGAGGCAATTGAAAATCCAGAAGAAGTGGTGGCTTTGAGGTCCAGATTAGAATTATTCAAAACTCTTCCAGGGCAAATCTCAACCTTGGAAAGCCAGCTGGCTCAGCTTGGGCAGAGGGAAGATTTGGCCGAGAAACTCGAGGTTTTAAGAGAAGACAAGGAAAATCTTGATACGGCCAAAGATTTCGTCGGTCGCGGCGGCACAGTTAAGTTGGCGACCTATCAGGCTATTGCCTTTGCTTCCAAGGCTCTTCCTTTTCTTTCAGAAGTACTTGGAACTTCGAACAGCATTTCAGCCGACAAGTGGAGGAGAGAGATTGCCAAGAAAAGTGAGAAGATTTCTGAACAATGGGAAGTCTTGGGCAAGGTTAAAGACAAGCACGGAGATATCGGCAAGGAGCAAGCTGTCGAGCTTTCGGCCGATCTACAGACTCAAATCTGGCAGGTGGAAAACGCTTTGTCGAGTCTGACACGCCTCGAGGATCTCAAGGCCGCAGCTGAAAAGCTGTTCGGCGAGATCAGAGAGAATGTCCTAGGCGGAATTGAGGAGATTGCCGGTTTAACAAATGCAATTCAATCCCAAGTTGATTCCCAACTTAAGGCGCTTATGGCAAAGGGAACCCTCAAAGACTTCGATAAGGCCAAGACTAGATTCGAAGCTTTGCAAGGAGTCGAAGATGCTGGCGAACTTGGAATCAAGCCTCTTGGGGCTATTGATAAAGCCAAGTTTGAAAAAGAAGTCAATGCCGCTATCGAGAAATCTGTTCGCGAACAAGTTATGGAGACCGTCATGAATACCAAATTAGGCACGAACGCTTTTTCTAGACTAGAAAAGTCTTTGGCGGGCTTTCTTGACAGAACCAAAGTCGGCTCGAAAGAGGGAAACGAGGCTCGAGAATTCCTAACTACCGCTCTCGAGGAGGCCTCTGAAACCCTACCTGACGACGGTGATTGTCAATCCAAACGGATTATGATTTCTAGAATCATTATCAAACTTAAGCTGAAGCCCTAAATATATGGATATCGATCTCACCAAAATTGAAAAACTTCTCGAAGAGAAGAAGTATGAGGAAGTCCGCTCGATCATCAAGTCTGTGGCCGAAAAGAAGCTTACGCCTGAAGAAAATGGGGCTGTTTTGACCGGCTTCGCTTCGGCCTATCTGGAACTTTCCAATGCAATCAGTCTTCGTTATCGGGACGCTCTGGCTGAAGCTGTTCTCAGCCTGCAACAAGTTAATGCTGCCGAAGCCAAGGCTCTAGAAAATATCAAGCTGACAGAAGTTAGAGCCAAGCTGAACGAATAGAATATCTATGAAATCAGTCACCATCTGCTCCAGCAACCGTTTCGCCAGAGAGGCAGTTGCCTTTGAAGAGAAGCTCAAGAAACTAGGTGTGACTGTTTACGCTCCGCATTACTATACTTACAACTACGGCGGCGTTGATAAGGTTGAAGGTCACAATAAGCGATTCATTGCCATGGGTCTCACACTTGATCACTTCAGCAAAATCGTCAAAGGAGATGTCACTTTTATGTTCAACAAAGATGGTTATATAGGGAACAGCGTGACTTTGGAGTTGGGTTATGCCACGGCTTTGGGTAAGACGATCTATGCTCTATCTGACAAAGATCCAGAAACTTGCCGCGATATTCTTTTTAGCGGTTATGCCAGCACACCGGAAAAGTTGGTTAAGTTGTTGAAGTAATTTCAATCTTGGAATAAAAGTATATAATACCGTGCATGTTAAGCACGAAAATCTCTTCAAATACTTTTGCTCAAGGTAGTAATTCGATCTACATTTTTATAGATGCCTCAAATCTATGGCAAGCTCAGAAAGCTAAGGGTCGTTTTCTGGATTACCAAAAGATCGTTAATTACATAAAGCAGAAATATTTGGGTACATCAATAAAAGTGCTATATTACACGGCATATCCTGCAAACGGTACGAGAAAATACAATACTGACAGTAAGCATAAATTCTATACCTTCCTCAAGAAAGGTTTGAAATTCGAAGTTCGAAAAAAGAAACTCAAGCAAATAAGTGTTACTGGAGATCAGGGCGAGTCTATAGAGGAAAAGGGTAACATGGATGTCGAAATGACAATCGATGCTGTGCATTTTTTGAAAAAATACGACACGGCAGTTCTTTTTTCAGGAGACTCCGATTTCCTGGCCATGGTTAATTATTTGCGAAGAGACGGGAAAAAGGTTTACATTTTCTCATCAAAGAATAATGTTTCCCAGGAATTGCGAACTGGAGCAGATGGCTATACTGATATTCTAAAAATTGAAGCTGATATTTGGGGTCGAGAGCTGAAAAGAAGGGAGGAATTCGTCGGTAATCAAAGCAGCCCTCCGCGAGGAGGGCTGCTCTAGGATGTTATACCCTATCAGTTAACGCTTAACCGATAGACATTAACAAGTATACCCATATTTGCTCTGAAATCAAGAGAGTTAAAGTGGATAAAAGGGTATTTAAAATCTTAAATTTGCTATAATCAGCTCATGAAAAAAGGCCTAGATTACACCGGTGTCAGCGTCATCTACCTCTGCCACGACGGCCAGGGCCATGTTCTTCTCAACAAACGAAGCGCCAATTGCCGCGACGAGCAGGGAAATTGGGACTGGGGCGGCGGCGGTCTGGAGTTTGGCGATACGGTTGAAAATACTTTACGGAAGGAAATTGCCGAAGAGTACTGCACGGATGTTGTGAGCTTCGAATTTCTGGGTTACCGCGATGTTCATCGTTTGAAAGATGGCAAGAAGACCCATTGGATTGCCCTAGATTTCAAGGTCCTAGTTGACCGCTCCAAAGTTAAGAATGGCGAGCCGCACAAGTTTGATGAGATCGGCTGGTTTGCGATTGATAACTTGCCTTCGCCTTTGCATTCGCAAATCCCGGCCTTTCTAAAAGATCATGGCGAGAAGTTGGGGTGGAAATAAGATTTGTTTGACTATCGCCCACTTTTATGTATAATTTCGCCAGATCATAAACGTGTGGTCCAGAAACTCAAAAACGGTTAACTTAATGAAAATTAAAGCAGCTTGCATCGGTACGCCAGGAATGGTAGCCGAAGCCTTGAGCAGCAGCGAGTTTGCTGCCGAGGTACTTCGGGCGGTTGTATGCGATTGTCTGGGCGTCGAGAATGTTCTCCAACGACCGGCCGAGTACTATGTCCAAAAAGCCGATAGCGGCCCTTCACCTAAGGAAGGTGTTATGGGTGTTGAGGTGCGACTGAGTGGAGCGAGTCGCAACGGGCGAACTGCCAAGCAATTTCACACAGCGCTGAAGGCTCTGTTGCAGACAGTTTCGACAACAGTTCGGAATGCACTCGATTCCTCTCAGAAATGCCAAGTGTTCGTGGTTATCATGCTCGACGGAGATATCGAGACAGCTCCCGGATCCGGCAAATACAGTAGCAACTTGGAGAGCGAGGCCGTCTGGATCTGATCCAACACGCCAAATCGCCAGCAAGTCCAACGGCGCCTATGACCTAGGTGCCGTTAATTCATGCTATAATACACACATATGAAAAAACCCCTCATCATCACAATTGTCGTTGTTGTATTATTAATCGCTGGTTACTTTATGTTCTTCCGTGGTTCTTCAACTCCTGCTCCAGTAACTGAGAATCCCACGCCCGCAACCACTCCGGCAAACGGAGCCGCGCCTACTCAGAGCCCAGTTGTTAATAGTGAGATGACCGTGATCGGCCAATCGGTCCAGGGCCGCGATATCCAGGCTTTCCATTATGGAACAGGTACCACCGAAATTCTCTTCGTTGGCGGCATTCATGGCGGTTATGAATGGAACACCGCTTTGGTCGCTTTCAAACTTCAAGATTATTTGAAGAAGAATCCCAGTGTTATACCTTCTAACGTAAAAGTTACCGTTATCCCACTTCTCAACCCAGACGGATTCTTTAAAGTGATTGGCAGTACTTCAGGCGATTTTGATCCAGCTCTAGTTACGACTTCCCAAACCAAACTTGTTTCCGGCCGTTACAACGGCAATGGTGTGGACTTGAACCGTAACTTCGATTGCGACTGGCAGGCCAAAGGCAAGTGGCAGAGCACGACTGTTAGTGGCGGAGATAGTGCCTTCTCCGAGCCGGAAAGCCAGGCAATGGAGAGCTATGTCACAACTAACAAGCCGACTGCCGTCGTTGTTTGGTACAGCGCCGCCGGAGGTGTTTACGCTTCCAATTGCCACAACGGCGTTTCCACTGAGACCAACGCTTTGACTCAGGCCTTCGCCAAGGCTTCCGGTTACCCGGCCCACCAAAGCTTCGACTTCTATGCCACGACCGGAGATATGACCAACTGGTTAGCCAAGAATAGCATCCCGGCCATTAGCGTCCTTCTCACCAATCACACCGATCCGGAATGGACCATGAACTTAGCCGGAGTCAAAGCCGTTCTCAACTATTACGCCAAATAATAATCATGCCCGAAACTTCCTCCAAGAAAACCATCTGGGTTATTGTCTTTATTGTGGTCCTTTTGGCTTTGAGCCTGATTATTTGGAAAGTTTCTTCCAAACCAGTTCCTGTTCCAGCTCCGGTTGAAGTGGTTAAAAAATCTGAAGTTACAAAAAGCATTATCGGTCAGTCGGTCGAGAAGCGTGATATCGAGGCCTACACCTATGGCACTGGCCCCAAACACCTTCTTTTTGTCGGCGGCATTCACGGCGGCTATGAGTGGAATAGTGTTCTTCTGGCTTATACTTTCATAGATTATTTAACTGCCCATCCAGATTTTGTTCCGGCTGGCTTAACTATCACCATTATACCTTCCGCCAATCCTGATGGAGTCTTTGAGGTTACTGGTAAAGAAGGCCGCTTCAATTCCTCGGACATTTCAATTGACGCTAAAATTCTTGCCGCTGGACGTTTCAACGCAAATAAAGTTGATCTCAACCGTAACTTTGATTGTAAGTGGCAACCTAAGAGCACTTGGCAGTCGAAAACCGTTAGCGCCGGCACAGCCGCCTTTTCCGAACCGGAAACTCAAGCTCTGCGTCACTATATTGCAACCTTCAAACCCGCTGCGGCCATCTTCTGGCATAGCCAATCTAACGCCGTCTACGCTTCTCAATGCCAAGACGGGATTTTGCCCGGAACTCTAGATCTCATGAATACTTACTCGGCCGCCGCTGGCTATCCAGCAGTTAAAACTTTTGATGCTTATGTTACAACGGGAGCGGCTGACGACTGGCTGGCTTCAGAGAATATTCCAGCTATTACAGTTGAGCTCAAAACTCACAACACGATTGAGTGGGACAATAATTTGAAGGGAATTAGGGCGATGGTGGGGTATTTTGAGAATTTGCTCGACTAAACTATTCAGTGGAACTACAATTAACCCATGTCCCAAGAAAAAAAGCGTGTTGGTGCCGGATTCGGTGTCATCTTAGAGAAGAATGGCAAAATCCTCTTGGGTTTGCGCCACCCTGATCCCGATAAAGCCGACTCGGCTTTCCGGAGCGCCGGCGAATGGTCTTTGCCGGGTGGCAAGCTTGAATGGGGCGAGACCTTTGAAGAAGGGGCTATTCGGGAGGTTAAGGAAGAAACAGATATTGATATTAAGAACCCCCAAGTCATTTCCGTTCATAACTGCAAAAACCAATTCGCCCACTTCATGACAGTTGGTCTTCTGACTCATGAATGGTCCGGCGAAGCCAAGATTACGGAACCTGACGAAATTGTGAAGTGGCAATGGTTTGATCTCAAAAATCTCCCTTCGCCTAGATATTTTCCAAGCTTTGAGGTAATTGAAAACTACGTGAAGGGGAAGTTTTACATAAAGAGAGGGTAATAATGGTAAAATCTAGCTAGTATGAGAGCTACAACCTCGGCTTTAACCAGAGATTTGATAGTCATTGCTTTGAGTGTTCTTGTTGCAGTTATCATCGTTCTTAGCGGGGTCTTGTCTCAAATACTTTCAGTAACTCGTGATATTGCTTTCCTAAACAGTTTCATTGCCGGTTTCTTCTTCACTTCTATCTTTACGACTGCTCCGGCTATGGTAGTTCTGGGAGAGATTTCCCGGCTTGATAATCTTTATTCCGTCGCCTTTTTCGGCGCCCTTGGAGCGATGTGCGGCGATTATCTCATTTTCACTTTCGCCCGAAATGTATTTTCTGTTCATTTAACCGAACTGATTACGATCAAAGGATTGACTCGAAAGCTGCATACCATTTTCAAGCTCCGCCTTTTTCGCTGGCTGACTTTCCTTGTTGGCGGCCTCATCATTGCTTCTCCTTTGCCGGATGAATTAGGGCTTGGACTTCTAGGCTTTTCTAAGGCCAAAACACCCCTGTTTCTGGTCTTGTCGTTCGCTTTCAATTTCCTAGGAATTGTTCTAGTGGGACTAGTCGCTCGAGCGGTGTAATTTCTTAGCTTTCGTATTTTGCAATCCTCTTGCGTTGACTCCTAAAATGAGTACTATTCTACACGGAAGTAAACCCTCAACAAGAAAGAACCTTAGTACCTATGAAAGATATCAATCCAAGACAGCCGGTGGCTTTACTGTCGGCTTACAACAAGGATGGCTTGGACGAATTTGCAGCCGCCTTGGTCGCTCGACAATGGAAGCTATTAGCTTCGGCGGGGACAGCGGATTATTTGTGTCAGAGGAGAATCCCGGCGGAGGACATCGGAGAGATTGTTGGTGAGCCGATTCTCGGCCACCGAGTCGTGACCCTTTCGAGGAGAATCCATGCTGCCTTGCTAGCTGGCACCGGAGATAGAGACCAGACCGAACTGGCTAGACTGGAGCTTCCGCCAATCGGTCTCGTCTATGTTGATCTCTATCCCCTTGAGGACGAGATCGGCCAACCCAGTCGCACTTTGTCCTCGGTTCGGGAAAAGACCGACCTCGGAGGCGTGGCCCTGTTGCGGTCAGCGGCCAAGGGGGGCCGGCTAGTGCTGCACTGTGCTGCCCAGTTTCCAGCCGTTCTCAGATACCTCGACGGAGAGTATTCTCAGGAACCCCACCTTGAAGTAGCCATTGCTTTAGCTCTGGCGGGACTGGCAGAAGAAAGAGTAACGGAATACTGCCGGGCTTCGATGAGCTATCTTCTGGGCGAGGCCGGGGCCGAAGCGCTGCAGGAGATTACTCGCGACTGAGTCGGTTAAATCCCGAGAAGGCTTGACCTGCGGTCTTAGGATCGCAGGTTGTTTTGTGCATATTTTCATCTTTTATTCATGCTAAACTATCCCCATGAAAACCCCCTTAACAATATTCGGCCTTGGCCGGATGGGCGGACAGATCGCCCGGAGATTGAAGAAGAAAGGATTTAAAGTTATAGCCTGGAATCGGTCAGAGGAGCCACGTAGGGAAGTGAAGAAGAGTGGAGTTTTTGCTACTGGTGACGTTACGGAGGCGGTGAAAAAGACCAAAAAGCCCCGAGTTTTTTGGATTATGTTACCTCACGCTATTGTTGACGATTTCCTATTTGGAAAAGAACACCTCGGCCCCCATCTCTTGAAAGGCGACATCGTCATAGATGGCGGCAATTCTTTTTACAAAGACAGCCAACAAAGGGGACTTAAGCTCAAGAAGAAGGGTATCCACTATTTCGATTGCGGCACTTCCGGCGGCGTTTGGGGTGAAAAGAACGGTTTTGCTCTCATGGTCGGTGGACCCAAGGAAAAATGGTCTGTCATTGAACCTATTATTAAAGCCCTGTCTTCTGGTCACAACTACGCCTACTGCGGTACTTCAGGTGCCGGCCACTTCGTCAAAATGGTCCATAACGGCATCGAATACGGCATGATGGAAGCTATCGGCGAAGGTTATGCTGTCCTTGAGGCCAGTCCGTTTAAGTTAAATTTGTCTGACGTTACTCGCGTCTATCAACAAGGTTCCGTTGTCCGCAGTTGGCTTATTGATCTCTGTGCCAACATATTCAAGAATGAGAACATTGCTGCCACATCCGGCAAGATTGATTCCACAGGTGAAGGTGAATGGACTATTAAGACCGGTCATGAACTGGGAGTTGATGTCCGAGTTATTGAAGATTCGTTCAAGGTTCGACAAGAATCAACTGATCCTAAGAATCAGAAGAAATACTCCAATAAGATTGTCGCTCTTCTGCGAAAGCAATTTGGCGGGCATGCAATTCATAAAAATCTATAACAAATAGCGAGTTTTCTCCTCCAAGACGCGACTTTAAAGCTAATTAGGATCAAAGATCGAGACTAGGTATCCGTCAATTGTTCTCTGATCAAGGTCGTAGAAAGTTAGACCTTGATTATGAAGAGTAGTAGCCAATTTGACTCCAACGAAGCGCCAATGCCAGGGTTCATAGACGAAATTGGGGTTTCCTTTGGGATAAGAGAGAATAAAGCCGTATTTGTAAGCATTGGCCACCATCCAAGTATAGGCGGTCGTCTTGTCGAAGCCGTCGAGGTCGCCACCCAAACCGGGAGCGATAAAATCTACCGTTGTTCCAAGCTGATGTTCGGAATAGCCCTGATCGGCGGCGAAAGAATTGGCTGTGCCGGCGCCATAAGTGATCGTATAATCGTCCTTAAGCGCTCTCTGCTCGGCGAAGGAACGATATGCCGACTGGGCGTAAATCTTGATGCCGGAAGCGGCCGCCGCGTCGACCATTGATTGCATGAAAGGCAGGGTATCGCTATGGAGAAGCATTTGTTTCTTGCTGCTGTATTGATAGGCGTCCGGGATTATCGATAACCGGGCCGGAATGTAGTTGTCGCTCAGAAAGTAGACCTTAGAATATTTTTTCAAAAGTTCGGGGTCGGTCTTGGCCAGCTTCTGCAAAGTATTAACGGTGCCGCTTACGCTACCAACTTGGCTTTGAACGGAACCCAGTTGCATCTGGATATTACTCACGCTTTGCTGCTGAACTCCCAAAGCACTTGATAGGTTGGCATTGGTATTGGCGATGGCTACTTCCAACCGGCTGGTGGTGGAAGCTAAATTCGAGGAAACGGTATTCAGATTAACGGTAAGACTATCAAGGCGAGTGGAAAGGGAAGTTAGGGTTAAGTAAGTATAAACACAAGCTCCGATAAAAAGAAGTATGAGAATTGTTAATACTGTGATGGTTGAATTGTGGGAATGGGTTGATTTCATGCATATATTATACACTAATATTTTGATTTCCGCATGCTGTTAGGGAATACAATCTGGCTCATGTAAATATTGCAAATAATGCCTATATATGTCATTGTATTTGAGGAAAAGAGGCCTCCTTTTCAAGGAAGGTTTCGATGGAACTTAAGCAATCGAATACGATAAAACAGGAATGATATGGCGTACGAAGATACTGTTGCAGTAAGCGCAATGGCAAGAGAACTTGCTTGCAATTCTTTTGAGGAGGTCTCAATTGAATTATTCACAAACACCGATATCCGACAAAAGAACCCAGCCCTTGCTCGCTATGCCGCCGTCAGGGCTTTGGCAATGGTCTACAAGAAAGACATTAGCGAGGCCGAAATTGCTGCGGGACTCGGCCTCAAGGAAAGCCGTATCGCTTACTTTCGCAGCAAGGGTCTCGAAATGTCGGCGGACAGCGAGTTTGAGCAAATAGTTGGCCGTATCGTCGAACAGATCAAGAGTGAGTTCGGCGAGGGCCAGCCTGCTGTTAGCTCTCCGAATAAAAAAGCGAGAACTGGAGCTGGGGCGGTGAAAGGCTACGAACAGACGGAGTCAATTACCATCAATGAACCCGATCTCGCTGCTTACCGGCTGCTAAAGGGTGCAGGGTTGGCGGTCGAGAAGATCGCTTTTATCTTGGGAATTGGCACCGTGGAGGTAATCAGGCTTCTCGGCTTGGCGACCATAAGAGCCACAAACGATATCTCTATCGACGAGGAGATTGAACGTGTGATGATGCCCTAGGGCCCACCTTCGTCCATTTCGCCCCACGGCCTTCCGTGGGGTTCCTCTTTTCCTCAAATCTCTGTTATAATTTGCCTATTAATAGCTTTTAAATATAAAGTAAACTCAAACATGATGATAAATTACCTGGCAGTCATCGTTTGCAGCGTCCTTTCATTGGTAGTTGGAGCAATTTGGTACGGTCCTTTGTTTGGCAAGACGTGGCTGGCTGTGATCGGCGCTGATGCCGCTCTAGTAGAGAAGCGAAACGAGATGCAGAAGTCGACACGATTGCTTTACTTGGTTCAGTTTCTTTTGAGCCTATTTCAGATTTGGATTTTGGCCTATTATATTGCCGGCTGGCAGACAGCCTCCGGAGTTGTGAACGCTCTCTGGATCTGGGCCGCTTTCATTATGCCAACTATTGCCGGCGCTTCAATGTGGAATCTTGATCCAACCAAGGTTAAATGGGCCAGATTCCTGATCCAAAGCGGCTACCAATTGGTTATGTTGGTCATTTACGGTTTGATTTTGGGATTGTGGAAATAGGTTAATGTAAATTTCCGCGATTAAAATTGGAGACAGCTGACTTGGCCTTTGCCAAGTTAGCCAAAAGAAAACAGGACTTGCTCCTGTTTTCTTTAAATTAACTAGTCCTTAAAAATACTAAATCCCGAAGAAATTCTTGAAGAATGATCCGATTGAACCGAAGAATCCTGGGTGCATAACCGGCGTAGTGTTGTTTCCATTTACGGATGCTATAACAGCCGGCTGATCAACAATAGTGGCCGCTGTAATTGAAGTGCCATTAATCGTACCCTGAACCACAACATGGTCGCCGGTTACAATATTGGCAATTGTCGCGTTAGTAATACCAAGCTTTGTGATCTTGGCATTGCTAGCATCAACGACATAATTCTGATTGCCGCTATTGGCAATAGTCAAAGATGTGCCGCTTACAGTCGAGACTGTTCCGGCAATGACCGGCTGACCATTACCTTTGACTGCCTCAAAACCTTGGCCGCTTGTGCCATTCTTATTGATCCCCGAAGCACC
>Ga0172379_10006512_pt1 | contig 15584 bp, 14 predicted proteins | sample GrowelOW334metaG_FD_119756 | JGI IMG/M metagenome (GOLD analysis project Ga0172379, IMG submission 119756) | Groundwater microbial communities from an aquifer near a municipal landfill in Southern Ontario, Canada - Groundwater well OW334 metaG | ecosystem: Environmental > Aquatic > Deep... | reverse complement strand
CTGATTGACGAGGTAGGATTAGATGCCGCCAGATTTTTCTTTTTGCAAAGATCTCTTGATACGCATTTTAATTTTGATATGGATTTGGCGCGGGAAAAATCTGACAAAAATCCTGTGTTTAAAGTCCAGTATGCATATGCCAGAATAAACAGCATTATTAAAAAATCAAAAGTTTTATCCATCAAAGATAAAAACTTAAATTTATTAAAAGAGCCAAGCGAACAAGAATTGATAAAAGAATTGTTAAGATTTCCGGAAATAATTGAAAATGTTGCAAAAGATTATCAGCTTCAAAGATTGCCCCAATATTCATTGGAGCTGGCCGAAGCATTTCATAAATTTTATGAATATTGCAAAGTTATAACCGAAGACAAAAAACTGACAGACGCAAGATTGGCTTTAACGTCAGCCACAAAAATTGTTTTGGAAAACACTTTAGAATTAATGGGAATATCCGCTCCCGAAGAAATGAGAAGAGATGAAATTAAATAATAAATATTTTTTATTAAGGCACGGCCAGACCATTTATCAGAAAGAAGACAGAAAAATGATTTATTATGATAATGAAAACGCCTCTTTGGAAATTACAAAAGAAGGAAAAGAAAGAATTAAGGAGCAGGCTGAAAAACTAAAAGAATATAAAATAGATTTAATTTTTTCATCGCCATATTTGCGGGTAAAGCAAACAGCAGAAATTGTTTCAAAAGCCACGGGTAGAGATATTATTTATGACGAACGCCTTGTGGATATAAAAATGGGAGAGTTTTCCGGCAAGCCGACATCTGTTTACAAAGATTTTTTTGTCGTCAAAAAATTAGGGTTCACGCAGAGGCCTCTAGATGGAGAAAATTGGAAAGATGTTTCAGAAAGAGTTGAAAGTTTTCTAAATGATGTTGAAAACAAATATCAGGGCAAAAACATTTTGGTTATAAGCCATGGGGAGCCGTTGTGGCTTATGGCAGGTTTTTTAAACGGATTAAAAACATTAGATGAATTATTACCGACAAGAAAATCAAAAAATAATAATTTATATCCTAAAGTTGGAGATTTAATTGTAATTTAGACTAAAAAATATGGCGTACAATTTTCCGGAGACCGAAAACAAAATACTGAAATTTTGGGAGCAGAAAAAAATATTTGAGAAACTGCGCGAGAAAAACAGCAAAGGCAAGCGCTGGTCTTTTTTGGACGGCCCGATTACCGCTAATAATCCTATGGGCGTGCACCATGCCTGGGGAAGAACGTATAAAGATTTATTCCAGAGATACAAGGCAATGCAGGGGTTTGAGCAAAGATATCAAAATGGCTTTGATTGCCAAGGCCTTTGGGTTGAAGTTGAAGTTGAAAAAGAACTGGGATTCAAAAACAAAAAAGATATTGAAGCTTACGGAGTTGATAAATTTGTTGAAAAATGCAAAGAGAGAGTTAGAAAATATTCTGCCATACAAACTAAGCAATCAATAAGATTGGGGCAATGGATGGACTGGGAAAATTCTTATTATACAATGTCTGATGAAAACAATTATTCTATTTGGAACTTTTTGAAAAAATGCTGGGAGGATGGCTACCTATATAAAGGAAGGGATTCTGTGCCATGGTGCCCGAGATGCGGAACAGCAATTTCCCAGCATGAAATTTTGACGGAAGAATACAAGCTTATCACCCACAAGGCAATTTATTTTAAATTGCCCATTCAGGATGCAAAATTCAAAGGAGCAAGTTTTTTGGTCTGGACAACAACTCCGTGGACTTTGCCGGCTAACGTGGCTTTGATTGTCAATCCGGAATTTGAATACGGAATTTTCCAAAAAGGAAAAGAACAGCTGATAATGCTGAAAGGCTTGGCTGAAAAAGTTTTGGGCAAGGAATATGTTTTGAAAAAAACAATCAAAGGGAAAAGCCTGAAAGGGCTGGTTTATAAAGCCCCTTTTGACCATTTGCCCAGAGTTAAAAAAATAAAAGAAGAGGCTCCAAAAACTTTTCATACAGTTGTTTTGGATAAAGATTTAGTCACTGACGTTGAGGGAACGGGAATTGTGCATTGCGCGCCGGGAGCCGGAGAGGAGGACTTTAAAATCGGCCAAAGGGAAAAACTGGCGGTTATTGATGTTATTGATGACTCAGCTGTTTACTTGGAAGGAATGGGCGAATTTACCGGAAAAAATGCAAAGCAAAAACCGGAAATGATTTTTGACTATTTGAAAATTTTTGAAGAAGGAAGTTTCTTTTTTAAAATAGAAGATTACCAGCACAGATACCCTACTTGCTGGCGGTGCAAAACAGAATTAGTGTGGAGAGTTGTTGATGAATGGTATATTTCAATGGATAAACTAAGAAAACCCTTAGAAGAGATAACCAAAAAAGTAAATTGGATTCCGGAATTTGGAAAAGACAGAGAGCTTGATTGGCTGAAAAACATGCACGACTGGCTGATTTCAAAGAAAAGATACTGGGGCCTGGCTCTGCCTATTTTTGAATGCCAAAAATGTGGAACATTTGAAGTTATCGGCTCAAAAGAAGAATTGGAAAAGAGAGCAGTTGAGGGCTGGGATAAATTTGAAGGAAATTCTCCGCATAAGCCATGGATTGATAATGTGAAAATTGAATGCAAAAAATGCAAGGAAAAAGTTTCAAGAATTAAGGATGTCGGAAATCCTTGGCTGGATGCGGGCATTGTTCCGTTTTCAACAATGAAATATTCTTCAGATAATGCTTACTGGAAAAAATGGTTTCCGGCTGAATTGGTTTGCGAATCATTTCCCGGCCAGTTTAAAAACTGGTTTTACAGCTTGCTGGTGATGTCTGCTGTGCTGGAGGAAAAGCCCCCGATGAAAACAATTTTTGGATACGCCACTGTGCATGATGAAAAAGACGAAGAAATGCACAAGTCAAAAGGAAATGCCATTTGGTTTGATGAAGCCGCAGAAAAAGCCGGAGTTGATCCGATACGCTGGGTGTGTATGAAACAGAATCCGGCAGACAATTTGAGGTTCGGTTATAACATTTTAGACGAGGCAAAAAGAAAACTTCTCACTCTTTATAATGTTTATACATTTTTGGAAACATATGTAAAAAAAGAAGAGCTTGCAGAAGAAAATCTTAAAACAAAATCAGAAAATATTTTGGATAGGTGGATTGTTTCAAAAACAGATCATTTGATAAGTTCTGTTGAATTCAGCCTGGAAAAATATGATGCAGGAAAAGCAGTATCGGCGATAGAAGACTTTTTTATCAATGATTTGTCTTTATGGTATGTGAGAAGGTCAAGAAAAAGATTTCATGAGGCCAGCCCCGACAGAAAAGAAGCTATTGCCACGCTTTATTATGTTTTGTTGAACATTGCAAAGCTGATTGCTCCGGTTATGCCGTTTTTTGCAGAAGAGATGTATCAGAGTTTGAGAGCAGGCAAAATGGAGGAGTCGGTTCATTTGTGCGACTGGCCATCTGTTGAAGATAAGGGTCAGACCGACTTAGAGCTTGAGGGTAAAATGGACGAAGTGAGAAAAATTGTAAATTTGGCTCTGGCTGAAAGATCTGAAAAAGGCATAAAAGTAAGACAGCCTTTGTCAAAGCTGAAAATTAAAAGTGAAAAATCAAAGATAGAAAATGAAAAAGAATTACTAGACTTGATAAAAGAAGAAGTAAATGTAAAAGAAATTGTCTTTGTCCAAAATCCGCCGGCTGACGGAGAAAAAGAGGTGGAGCTGGATACGGAAATTACAAAAGAATTAAAGCAAGAAGGAATGATAAGGGATATATTGAGACAAGTCCAGGATATGAGAAAAGAAGCCGGATTAAAGCCGGAAGACAGAATTTCCATCTGGTTTTCTTCAGAAAAAGATTTGGAAACAGTTCTGGAAAATAATAAGGATTTTATTGTAAAGGAAGTAAAGATAAAAGATTTTAATATAGGATTAAAACCGGAGGAGGCTATGGGGAAAGAAATTTTAATTGACGGCAAAAAGTTATTAATTGGAATCAAAAAATAACATGCCTCTATTTAAAAAAGGACGATTTGAAATATTAAGAAGAAGATTGAGAAGCTTATTCAAAAAGCCCGGATTGAAAGATAAAGAAGCTAATCTTGGGTTGCGACAGAGAACAGAATTGTCCAGAGAGGCTTTCCCAAAGAAGTTTGGAAGGTCTATTTCAAAAAAAGAATATGAAAGAGCAGTTGGCGAATTAAGAAAAATTCAAAAAAGCGAGCCGGATTTCCAGAAAAAAAGAGAAATAGCGAGGAAAATAAGGTTTTTAAATAAATTAGAAAAATCTGCCGATCTTCCGGAAGACATAAAAGAGAGAGCTCTGCAGGCAAAGCAAACGCAGCAAATAAGGCTCAAAAAAGAGGCCGATATTACAAAAACAAAGGAAGCATCTAGGTTAGAGGTTTTACAAAAAGAAAAACCGGAGCCAGTATCAGAGGAGCTAAGAGAAGAAACGTTTAAACCAGAAGTTTTAAAATCAGAGCCAGATAAGGTTCCCGAAGTTCAGCTTCCCAGGGCAGCCAAAGAAACGGAAAAACCTGTTTCTGCTAAGATTCCCGAAACTAAAACAGAAGTTTCAGAAAAAAAGCCGGAAACCATTCTATCGCAAAAACCGGGCGAAGAAAAAATTCCTTCGGAGATAAGAACAGAGTCTATTAAGGAAAAAACTTTTGTCAGGGAGAATCCGGAAATCACTGCAATTAAAAGCAAATTAAGCAGAATTTACGAATCCGGCACTCGCATTGTAAAACAGCCTGAAAGAGATGAGGAGGAAGAAGATCCGTTATTTGAAAAATCAGAGGTTCTAAAAAGAACCGAAGATATACACTATGAAAAACGAAAGCATAAAAAAATAAAAAGCGGACCAGCCGGAGAATTGCAAGGAAAACCAGGCATCTTGAAAACAAATCAAGATTTAGAATATGGGACAAAGCCCATAAGAAGGCTGGGAGGGCTGGGAAAAACAGAAGAGCCGGCTCCATTGTTTGAGAAGCCGGGTATTTTGAAAAATGACACAAGGGAGCGTTTAGGTTTAGGCCAGAAAGAAAAAACTGTTGAGCAAATCAATCCTCAAGATACTTCTATCTTCGGCGGGAAGGAAGAGCTTACAAGAAGAGAGTTAAGAAATAAATTAAGATATGACCCAAAGGTTTGGAAAGCCGGAGTAGAAACAAAGTTTAATTTAAGCGCCGACTTGAGCCGGGCCGGGAGAGAGAAATTAGAAAAGGAGCTTTTTTCTAAAGTTTACGGAACAAATATTTCTAAATCTGATGTACAAAGGAGAGTTAAAAGAATGATAATTGAAAGAGGAGGCACCGGAGACGCTGCAAAAAAAGAGACGTTAAGAAGGGAAATCAATTTCTTGAAGAAATTAGGAGGAATAAAATAATCCGCATGACGCTTCATTATAAAACAAAAGGGTTTGTTTTTAAAAAAAACGACAGGTTTGAGTCTGACAGAGTTTTTACAATTTTTACCAATGATTTTGGCAAGGTTAAAATTTATGGAAAAGCCATAAGAAAAATCAGTTCAAAATTGAAAGGAGGCATTGATATTTTTTCTTTGTCGGAAATAGAATTTATACAGGGGAAGAACCGAAAAACTTTGACTAACGCTCTTTTGGTAAGAAGATTCGGCAATATCGCTGACGATTTGTTAAAACTGGAGATAAGCCACAGGATAGGAGAAGTTTTAAACAATTTTATTATAGGCCAAGAAAAAGATGAAGATATTTTTAATTTAATAAATGAAACGTTCAGCACCCTGGGCAATTGCCAGACCGACGATGCTTCGCAATCAGTTTATTTTTACTTTCTTTGGAACTTTTTTTCTGTTTTGGGTTTTTGCCCCGAAGTTAAAAAGTGCGCAGCTTGCAGGGCCAAACTTAATCCCGGAGAATTATTTTTTTCATTTAAAGAGGGAGGAGTAATATGCAAGGAGTGTTCTGCCAAGAATAAAAATTTAAAAAAAATTGACGAGAACGCAGTCAAAATTATAAGGCTGATTTTAGAAAAAGACTGGAATATTTTGTCTAAACTGAAAAAAAACCAGGCTTCTGCAGATTCGCTAAAGGATGTTTCAGATGGTTATTACAACTTTTTGTCAGCCAGCCAGGCTTTCAAAGATGACTTTTAATGATAATATGAATTAATAATATAAATATCTAAACTATGAACAAAAAAATAATTTTTCCGCTGTTAATCGTGATAATCATTATTGGGGCTTTTGGCTTCTGGTATTACAGAGACAGAGTTTTTTCAAAAGAAATTCTAAAGCTGGAAATTTTAGGAGTTGAAAATGCCAAAATGGGAGAAGAAATTGAGTACACTGTTAAATATAAAAATAATGGCAACTTTGCTTTGGAACAGCCTAAGCTTATTTTTGAACTCCCCGACAATTCTTTGACCGAAGATAAGAAAACAAGAATTACCCAGGATATAGACGACATTTATCCGGGCGATGAAAAATTCGTGAAATTTAAGGCCAGGCTTTTAGGCAAAGAAGGAGAATTAAAAGTAGCTCATGCATGGCTTTCTTATGCGCCTAAAAACATAACAGCCCGCTATGAATCTGATACCACATTTACAACAAAGATTGATAGCGTTCCTATGACATTAGATTATGATTTGCAATCTAAGGCTGAAAAAGGAAAAGAGGTGGAATATTCTGTAAATTATTTTTCCAATGTGGACTATCCGTTGGAAAACCTAAGCATTAAAATTGATCCGATGAATGGTTTTGATTTTGAAAGTTCTGATCCTGTATCCTTGGACAATGCAGAATGGAAACTGGCCACTTTAAATAAAACGCAGGGAGGAAGAATTACTGTAAAAGGCAGAATTACAGCCGATGTGGGCCGCCGGTTGGGTTTTAGCGCAAAAATCGGCATGTGGCAGAACGGGCAGTTTGTTGTTTTGAAAGAAGCGAGCAAGGAAGTTGCTGTTATTGAACCATTGCTTTTTATTTCCCAGCAGATAAACGGATCCACTAATTATAATGTTTCTCCGGGAGAAAAACTTCATTATGAAATTTTCTTCAGAAATATCGGATCTACCGCTTTTGAAAACTTATTTTTGCTTGTCAGGCTGGACGGGACAGCTTTTGATTTATCTTCTTTAAAATCAGATACCGGCCAAGCAAGACCGGATGATAAATTGATAGCCTGGGATTGGAAACAGGCTTCAAGCCTGCAATATTTAGGGCCTCAACAGGAAGGCAAGGTAGAATTTGATGTGCAGCTTAAAGACAGCTGGATTCCCGCTGATTCTGAAAAAAACAATTCATTTATAAACAGCCAGGTTGAGATATCCCAAATTGGCCAGAAATTCCAAAATAAAATAAATTCAAAACTGGAGCTGGTCCAACAGGCGTCTTATTCAACCCAAAATAATATTTCAAATTCCGGTCCTATTCCGCCAATTGTCAGCCAAACAACCACATATACTGTAACATGGCAGATTAAAAATTATTTGAATGATGTTAAAAATGTTAAAGTAAGGGCAACTTTGCCAGAAGGAGTTTCTTTAACGGGGAGAATAGCGCCGGAAAACGAAACGTCAAAATTTTCTTTTGACAGCACAAGCAGAGAAATTGTCTGGTCTGTGGGAGATTTGATAGCGGGAGCCGGCGTAACGGATACGCCGCTTGCAGTTTCATTCCAAATTTCGCTTGTTCCCAAATCGTCCCAGCGCGGACAGAACGCCGGGCTGATAGGCGAAGTAACAACTTCCGGCGAGGATCAGTTTACAGGGACTACAACAGAATTTAAAACGCCGGCGATAGACACAAGCCTGCCAAATGATCCGGCGGCTTCCGGCAAAGGCATTATTCAATAATTAATTTTAAAATTATGAAAAAGCAACAAGGAAATCTGCCAATGGCAATCATGATGGTTATTATTTTTATAGCAATCATCGGAATCGCAGGGTATTTTGTTTACCAAAAATCTCTGGGTACGGCAGAAAATGAGCCTGTTGCCTGTACAATGGATGCGAAAATATGCCCTGATGGGACATCGGTGGGCCGGGTTGCTCCTGATTGTGAATTTGCCCCGTGCCCTGAAGATGCAAAAGCGAATTGGCAGGTTTATAAAAACGAACAGTATGGCGTTGAAATAAAATACCCTCAAAATTTTTGGGCCGCTCAAAACCTACAAATTACTCAAAAGGATTGTAATTATGATTTTTCAACAGATGAATGTCCAAACGCAAAAAACATTATAAAAAGCGAGCTTGAAGCCGATGGTTTGGACTTGGCCAATGTTTCTGTTACCGGAACAAAAAAGATATATGGCAGTAATTTGTTCTGCCTTTATGGATATTCAGAAGGGGCGGCTGGCACTTATTATTCCAATGAATATTATGTTTTGTCATCAAACAAAAAGTGTACAATTATAAAAATTGTTACGCCTTATCCTAATTGCCAAAACTACCTTCCTTTGGAACCTGGAAACACAGAACAAGAAAAGAGTTATAATAACTGCTTGGCATCCAATCAGGAAAAACCTAAGATATTGGAACAGGTGCTTTCTACGTTTAACTTTTTGCAGAATTAATTTAAAAATAATTATCATATTTATGAAAAAAGAAGAAAATAATTTGATGGATAAGGTTATATCTCTTTGTAAGAGAAGGGGGTTTGTGTTTCCAGGCTCTGAAATTTATGGAGGTTTGGCAAACTCTTGGGATTATGGCCCATTGGGTGTGGAGTTGAAAAACAACATCAAAAACCTTTGGTGGAAAAGATTTGTGCAACAAAGAGATGACATGGTTGGAATAGACGCAGCTTTGATTATGAATCCACAAGTTTGGAAATCATCCGGCCACCTGGAAAATTTTTCTGATCCATTGGTTGAATGCAAAAAATGCCATCACAGATTTAGAGAAGACCAGCTGGAAAATAAAAAGAAGTGCCCTGATTGCGCAGGGGAGTTAACATCGGCCAAGCAATTTAACTTGATGCTTAAAACTTTCCTGGGGCCGGTGGAAGATGAGGATAACACGGTTTATTTCAGGCCGGAAACCGCCCAGGCTATTTTTGTGGATTTCAAAAATGTGGTAAACACCTCCAGGAAAAAAATTCCTTTTGGAATTGGCCAAATTGGAAAGGCTTTTAGAAACGAAATTACTCCGGGAAACTTTATTTTTCGCACAAGAGAATTTGAGCAAATGGAGATAGAATACTTTATAAAAGAAGAAAATTGGAAAGAAGCTTTTGAAATGTGGAGAAAAGAAATGTGGAATTGGATGAAAGAGGATTTAGGGCTGAACGAAAAGAATGTGCACGAAAACGAAATAGAAGAATCTGAAAGAGCTTTTTACTCAAAAAAGACGATAGACTTTGAATATGATTATCCTTTTGGCAGAAAAGAGCTTTATGGTTTGGCTTACAGAACAAACTATGATTTAAAAAATCATTTTGCAGAAGAGCCGTATGAAGACTTGGAAACAAAAGAAAAGTTTTACCCGCACGTTATTGAGCCGTCTCTTGGAGTAGATAGATCTGTGCTTGCAGTGTTGTTAGACGCTTATAAAGAAGAAGATGAAAGGGTGGTGCTAAAATTAAATCCAAAATTGGCGCCGTATAAAGTGGCGGTGTTTCCACTTTTGAAAAACAAGCCGGAGTTAGTTGCCAAAGCAGAAGAAATTTATCACGAACTCAAAAAAGAATTTTCTGTTGCGTTTGACGACAGAGGAAACATTGGAAAACGATATTACAGCCAAGATGAAATTGGAACTCCATTTTGCGTAACGGTTGATTTTGATACCTTGGAAAACAGTGACGTGACAGTGAGAAACAGAGATACAATGAAGCAGGAAAGAATTAAAATTGGAGAATTAATTAACTTTTTGAGAGAAAATATAAAATAATATGCATAAAAAAATCGTTTTAGATAATGGGTTGAGGGTTATTACGGTTCCTATAAAAAACGCTAACAGTGTTACGGTTTTAATTTTGGTTGGAACCGGATCAAAATATGAAGCAAAAGACATTAGTGGAATTTCTCATTTTTTAGAGCATATGTTTTTTAAGGGAACAAAAAAGAGGCCCGATACTTTGAAAATTTCTGAAACCCTGGATTCTATCGGCGGAGAATACAATGCGTTTACTTCAAAAGAAGTTACCGGATTTTGGGCCAAGGTTGATAAAAAACATATAGATATCGCGTTAGACTGGATTTCAGATATGTTTTTAAACTCTAAATTTGAAGAAGAGGAGATTCAAAGAGAGAAGGGCGTAATAGTTGAGGAGCTTAATATGTATTTAGACACGCCCACCGCTTATGTTTCGGAGATTTTTGAAGACCTGCTTTATGGAGATCAGCCGGCCGGCTGGAGAATCATAGGAGAAAAAGAAAACATATTAAGTTTCAACCGAGAAAAGGTTCTAAGCTATTTGAACGGTCATTATTCAACCAAAAATACAGTTGTTTGCGTTGCCGGAGCCGTTGACGCAAAAGAAGTCCAAAATAAAATTAATAAATATTTTGCAAGGGTAAAAACAACAGAACTTCCTCAAAAAGTTTTGACAAAAGAATTCCAATCAGGACCGGGAGTTTTAATTCATCATAAAAAAACAGACCAGACGCATTTTTGTCTGGGAGTCAGGACATATAACATGTTTGACGAAAGAAAATATGCATTAAGCCTTATGGCTATAATTTTGGGAGGAAATATGAGCTCTCGTCTTTTCATTTCTGTTAGAGAGAGAAACGGTCTGGCTTATTACGTTCACACATCCGCAGACAGCACAACCGATACCGGATACCTGGTTACACAGTCTGGAATTAAAAATGACAGTTTGGAAAAGGCAATCAAATTGGTTTTGGCAGAATACAAAGACTTAAAAGACAAAAAAATTACGGCCAAAGAGCTTAAAAAGGCAAAGGAATATTTAAGAGGAACTATGGCCCTGTCTTTAGATGCCAGCGATACACAGGCATCATTCTTTGCCATGCAAGAAGTAATGGGTCAGAAAGCTTTAACTCCGGAAGAAAAATTAAAGCTTATTGATAAAGTTACAATTAATGATATAAATAAGATAGCAAAAGATATTTTTGTGCCAGAAAAGCTCAACCTAGCCGCTATCGGTCCGATTGATGAAAAAGAAAAAGAAAATTTAGAACGTTTGTTAAAATTGTAGAATTATGAGTCAAGATCAAACATTAAATATATCTTGGGATGCAATTGGAAAAGTTTTTATAGCAGGGCTGATTGTTTATGCCATTTATCAGGCAAAAGAAATTGCTCTGTGGTTTTTCTTTGGATTGGCCATATCTGTTTTGCTGGAGCCGGCCATAAAATTTTTAAGAAAATTATGGCTTCCAAAAATGCTGGCCATAGTGGTTATATACCTTTCTATTTTCGGCACATTAGGCCTTTTGATCTATATTACAGCTCCGATATTTGTGTATGAAATAAAACAATTTTCCCAATATTTGCCGAATTATATCTCTCAAATTAATCCCGTTTTAGATAAAATGGGCATTGATGCAGTCAGTGATTTTAACAACATCACAGAAATATTGGTGGGAGGTTTAGAAAAAAGCTCAAAAGGAGCGTTGAGCGCATTAATGGCTTTTTTTGGCGGGCTGTCATCTACTGTGGTTATATTAACCATCGCTTTCTTCCTTTCTTTGGAAGACAACGGTCCGGAAAGGTTTTTAACTATTTTGTTTCCTAAAAAATATGAAGAGAGAATAACAGTGTTTTTTGATATGGCCCAAGGCAAAGTAGCCGGCTGGTTTGGAGCCAGGCTGTTAGCTTGTTTATTTGTGGGTGTGGCATCATTTATTGTTTTTTATATATTCGGAGTGAAATATGCTTTTATGCTGGCTTTGCTGGCAGGCGTGCTTAACTTTATTCCATATATAGGCCCGCTAACCATGGGAATTTTACTTGTTGTTTTTGTGGCAGTCTCTTCAGGATCATGGGCTACAGTGGTTTATGTTCTGCTTTCGGCCATGGCAATCCAATCAATAGAAAATAATCTGCTTACGCCTTTGTTAATGAAAAGATTAATTGCAGTTCCGCCGGTTTTAGTTTTGGTTTCATTGTTGATGGGAGCTAAAATGTTCGGATTTTTGGGGACAATTTTTGCCGTGCCGGTAGCCGGCATCATTTATGAGTTTGTAAAAGAACTCTTAGAAAAGAGGAGAGAAGATATGGGTTAATATTTTAATATGGCAATAGAAATTGCAATTACTGCCAGCTGGCTGACAATTCTCCAAAATCGGGGAATTTTTTTATCCTTCAAAAAATGAATTTTTTTTCGATGGAAATCATCATGAATTTTTAGAATTTTATTAGGTAATGCAGAGTTTAATATAGTAAATCCATCCGGCAAAATTGCAAAAAAAGCGCCGGCCAAAATTATTAATTCTCCGCTGGTTGCCATGGAATTATAAAAAATTGATATTAATAATAATCCTAAGCAAAAATCTGAAGACACCCTCAAAATGTCTGGCATAGATTTATGCCAGTGATTCTTTTTTAGGTTTTCTATGGGATATTCTATGTGGGGAAAAAAGTCTAAAAAATAATGGCTCAAAAAAGCTAAAACAAAACAGAGCGGAGCGCTTATTTTAGAGGCAATAATTGCTCCAAGAAGCATGTGAACGAGTAAAATCATGGAAATTTTGCAGAAACTTTGTTAATATCAAGTAAACTTATTATACCATACAAAATGTTCAAAAAATCGGACAAATTTTATATTACCACCAGCATTCCTTATACAAATGCCTCTCCGCATATTGGTTTTGCATTAGAAATCATACAGGCAGATGTTTTGGCAAGATTTAATAAAATTCAGGGCAAAGAGGTTTTCTTTTTAACCGGCACAGACGAGCACGGATTGAAAACTTTAAGAGCCGCCGAAGCTGCCAGTAAAGGAGTAATGGAGTTTGCCGATGAAGTTTCGGGGAAGTTTAAAAAGCTTGCCCAGGCTTTGAATATTTCAAATGATGACTTTATCAGAACCACCGATGAGAAACGCCATAAAGAAGCGGTTTATAAACTTTGGGAAAAATACAAAGAGAAAGGAGATATTTATAAAAAGAAATATAAAGGTTTTTATTGCGCGGGATGCGAAGCTTTTAAAACTCAAAAAGAATTAGTTGATGGAAAGTGCGTAATCCATCAAAAGCCGGTTGAAGAAATAGAAGAAGAAAATTATTTTTTCAAGCTTTCAAAATATCTGCCCGAGGTAAAAAAGATAATAGAAGAGGAAAAAATAAAAATAATTCCGGAATCAAAGAAGAATGAAATTTTGGGAATGATAGAGCAAGGAATGGAAGATGTGAGTTTTTCAAGAGCAAAAGAAAAGTATTGGAGCTGGCCTGTTCCGGGAGATGAAGATCAGGTTTTTTACGTTTGGCAGGATGCTTTGCCAAACTATATTTCAGCTGCAGGATACGCTGATGACGAAAAAAAGTTCAAAAAATTATGGCCGGCTGATGTTCATTGCATAGGAAAAGACATAGTAAAATTTCATGCTATTTATTGGCCTGCTATGCTGCTCTCTGCCGGTTTGGAACTGCCCAAATCAATTTTTATTCATGGATTTATAAATGTTGCAGGCCAGAAGATGTCTAAGTCTCTTGGCAATGTGGTTGACCCTTTTGAATTGATTGATAAACACGGCGCAGACGCAGTGAGATATTTTTTATTAAGAGAAATCCCTTCAACTGAAGACGGTGATTTTACATATGAAAAATTTGAGCAAAGATATAATTCTGATTTGGCAGGAGGCATTGGAAACTTGGTTGCCAGAGTTTTGGGCATTGCTTCAAAGGCAGAATTGAAAGAAACAAAGCCGTCTAAAAAGATTGTTGATAGAGCAAGAGAGGCAAAGACTAATTATGAGCAAGCCCTGCAAGACTTCAAATTTAATGAAGCTTTATCTTCTGTGTGGGAACTGATAGGCTTTTGTGATAAATATATAAACGATGAAAAATTATGGGAAACCAGAAGCCCGGAAGTTATAAATGATTTATTTTTCGCGATAAAAGAGATTGCAGATTTGTTGAACCCGTTTTTGCCGGAAACTTCAGAAAAAATTAAAAAGGCAATTGAGTCTAAAAAATCAGAAGCTTTATTCCCCAGGATTTGATTGGGATTTTAAAATGGTGTAGTATTTAGACGGCACATTGAAAGGAGGTTAAAATATGAAGTGGGAATTTTTTGATTGGAGAGAGCTCTGTCTTCTTATTATGCTGTGCTTTCTTGTTTTATGGCTGTTGCATCCCATAACAATATTTCACAGCAGAGAAGAAGCCGATAAAAAGGGTCTTGAACGGCTCAAACGTAAAAAATACGTTAAGCCTGAGCTTGAAGACGAGGGTTGACGTATATTTATTATGTGCTATACTTAGTACAGTACATTCAGGTCATGGAGTCCTGAAAAGAAAGTGAAGCCCCTGTTTAAGGAGAAGCAGAATGTTGGTGCTTTCAAGGAAGATCGGCGAGCAAATTCGGATTGGCAAGGATGTCGTATTGGAGGTTTTAGAAATAAACGGCAAGCATGTGAGTCTTGGGTTTGTAGCTCCCAGAGATGTTCTCATTCTTCGGGCTGAAGTTCCGCCAGAAGACCCAAACAAAGGACCTGAAGGCCCTGCGAACACTCTCTGATGCCGGTTTAGGCAGCCCTCATTCATAAGCGCGACAGAAGATTCTGTTGCGCATTTTTTTTGCAAAAAATTGACTTTTTAAGCTATTTGTATAAAGATAAATATGGTCCTTTTCCAGTCGTTTTTATAGGAGAAATAGCCATGTTGGTTTTGTCGCGCCAAAGAGATGAAAGTATTGTTATCGGCGACAATATTGTGGTTACGATTGTTGATATTAGAGGAGACAAGGTGCGCCTTGGCATTGACGCTCCAACCGAAGTGCCGGTTCACCGGCGCGAAGTCTTTGAAGCAATTCAGCGTGAAAATTTGCGCGCCGCGCAACTTGATCCTAACAATCCCAACAATTCAGCCAAGAAATAATAGCTTGGTAACAATATTTTAGCAGGAAGCTTTAGCTGACCTGCTCTTTTTTTACTTTTGTGATAGAATATAAACATGATAATTGATACGCATTCGCATTTAAATTTTAAGGCTTATGATGCAGACAGAGATGAAGTTATAAAACGCAATAAAGAAAATGGCGTTATTTGCATTGATGTTGGCACAAAGTTTGAGACTTCACAGCGCGCTGTTGAGCTGGCTGAAAAGAATGAAAATATTTTTGCAGCAATTGGGATGCATCCAATTCACATAAAAACAGATTTGATGAAGTTAAAAATGGACGAAGACGAGGGCGCCTTTGCTCCACTGGGGGAGGAATATGACAAAGCAAGATACAGAGAATTGGCAAATTCGCCAGCTGGCGAAAAGAGAGTTGTTGCAATTGGCGAAATTGGATTGGATTATTATTACCGCCCAAAAACTAAAACAAGATTAGAAGAATTCAAACAGCTTCAAAAAAGAGTTTTTATTCAGCAATTAGAGCTAGCAGAAGAATTAAATTTGCCGGTTATTATACACTGCCGAATGGCATTTGAAGATGTTCATGATATATTATCCGCCCGAGGCGGACCCGCCTTGGGCGGGAAGACTTT
>Ga0172379_10006511_pt1 | contig 15589 bp, 14 predicted proteins | sample GrowelOW334metaG_FD_119756 | JGI IMG/M metagenome (GOLD analysis project Ga0172379, IMG submission 119756) | Groundwater microbial communities from an aquifer near a municipal landfill in Southern Ontario, Canada - Groundwater well OW334 metaG | ecosystem: Environmental > Aquatic > Deep... | reverse complement strand
TTTCTGCCACTTCTCGACAAGTTTGAACATGGCCGATTCTTTAGTTGCTTCTTTCATGATTTTTTTACTCCAAAGCTAAGTCATCATGAAATGGCTGTCAAGATGGGTTGGTCGGACGGATACCTTTTAACATCAAATTTGATCCTACGCTGAAAAGCAAAACTGTCGTTTTTTTGTAAGATCCTAAATTTTTTTAAATCTTAATCAACTCATCCTGATTCAATTAGCTATGCAAATGCCAATGAGCTATACTGGTAATTGGAGAGAATGCTTTCTTTGTCTCTGTTTTACTTTTCCATAAAGTCAGTAGCAATTATGCAAATCACCTAATCCAAATTTGTACCCTTATTGCATTATTACCTGAACCATTTAATTGTTAAGTCTGGGTAATCTTTACATGGAATAAAACATCCATTATAATTATTGAAATTAAATTTAGTATAATATGGGATATGCTTTACTTCACAACTGTTTATTGAGAAAATCCCATCTCTAATCAAATATGCCTCTTTGATTTTATTTACCCTACAAAATGTAATAAAATCATCATATTCATTAAAATTGCATAATAATATGATATTGTAACCATTATTAATTCCAATTTTGATAGTATTTATTTCATCAAACAAACAGGGCTTACAACTTTTTTCGTTATATCTGAAAATTATCGAGTGATTTTCTTTCATCAATATTTCATCTAAATTTTGATGATTTCCATGAATATCTAAAACTAACAAAGCTCGATTAATCTCAATAGGATAATTGTCTGCAAAATTTATATATCTCTCTTTCCAATTATCAATCTCGCTATACAAAATCTGGATCCTTGAATTCAAAGAGCGACTATTTATTCTTTCGTTAATAAAAAGTAAAAGGATCGTCAAATTTATAACTAATAATATGGGCTCTTTAAATTTTATAATTGCACCTTTAATATCCATGGGTTATTATGCATTAAATTCTTACTCAATTCTTTCCCAACTATATTAATATTTTTAATTTGCCTACTATTATATTTATCTATTTGTGTAGTCGGGATTTCAAAATAGACGATATTCTTATCTTGCTGACAAGCTAAATACTTACCCAATGAAAACCTTCCAATGTTGTTTCGAAAGACATGTGAACTATTATCTTTCAAATTTATTAATACGCACAAATTCTGAAACTTATGAGTAATTTCTAAAAAAATGAAATCTTTTAGAGGGACAACTGTCTTTACAATTACAAAATCAAAAATTTCTTTATTGTAATTTATAATTTGTTTTTGAGTAGCATTTTGTTCTTCAGATAACATCTTTTTCAATAATTTCTCAGGAAGGTTTTTATCGATAAAATCAAAATAAAACAGTTTGGAAATTTTCTTTTGTTTTATTTGATAAATACACTGGTCGTTGGGTATATGTAATGTCAAATTATTATTATATATCCCAAATGGATGCATATTCAAATTACTGATTTGAGAAGGTTCCGATTTAAACATTGAATAATTAATTTTTCTTAAATTAATATCAGTTATATTAAATTGATAAGAATTTTTACCCGCTTTTGGATTATGAATAAAATGATAAATTTGATCGTTCCAAACAAATGCCTGACCTAAAATAAGCTTCTCTCTACTGATATTGTCAATTGATAAAGCAGATCCATCTAGGTTAAACCAAATGATAGAACCTTTATTTTGATCTAATATTCCAATTTTATTTTCTTTTTGATAAAATATTATGTCTGACGGAAATGTATATTCATTTGGGCCTTTTCCATATTTCTGAATTTTCGCATGAAATTTGCCGACTGCATCAAATATAATAACCTGTCTTTGACGTTTGTCAAATACTATCAGATTTTCACCACTATAAATTATCTTATCAATTCCGTTTAATATTGCATGATCATTAAATTCTAAAGGAATAAATTCAGCATACTTAATAGTATTATTGCAACTATCACAAATATGATCAACATTAATTTTAAAACTAGTATAGTCATTATCTCCTACATTATCTTTATTATTCATTCTACATGAACAAATCAAAATGAGTAGAACTGCACAAATTTTCATTACCGATATCTTGAATGAATACTTATATATTTTTTTCATATTAGTTTCGTTTATATTTTATAAGAGACCGTCAATACAATGATTGACAGTCTCTTGTTTTATTAGCAATTTTCAGGATCACATGTATTATTGGCTCCATTAGCATTGCAATCCCATGCACAGTTAGTGCATGAAAGTGAAAATTCCACGTTAGCCGTCACAGGAATTGTAATACCATGCCAAGTAATAGTTCCATTTGCTGTTGCAGTCGCTGTTATCGAACAGTTTTGATAGTCCCGACCATAATTCCCATAATGAGGGTATTCAGGATCGGCAAAAGCAATTTTACCTAATGTGCCAATGCCAAGCCTTAGAACCTTGTTTTGTTCCATTTTACCTTGAAAATTTATCCCAATTGCAACTATTAGTGCTATACATGCAAATAGTAATGATACTTTATTTTTCATTGTTTTATTTTTATTAAATTATAGTGTAAATTAAAATTGTTATTTACTTTTAATACTTCTCTTTATCTTTGCTCCCGAAAGGGGAGCTACCAGAACTGGAGTTTAAACGCCATTTGATCTTCGTATGTGTAGTTTTTCCCTTTCATCTTTTTCCCTTCCTTTTCAAATAGTAAAAGCACAACGGTACAAAATAGAAACTGACCAGCGTACCCAGTATCATGCTTCCGATCACAGCCAATGCAAGTGGCTTTTGTAAATCCGCCCCAAGGCCGGGGGTAAACAAAATAGGAAGCAATCCGTAATGGTTCGTTAAAGGCATAGTTGTTGTCACCTGCCACCGCTGCTTCGGGCGAGTCGGGATAATCCTTAAAATAACCCGCCTGACCATCCATATAGAATGCCTTAAACTTATCTATGCCTTGCCCCAAAAGCGGCCGCTCTTTGATGGCATCGATTGTTACTTTCCAGATCAGTAACCGGCCATCAGCCGAACCCTTCTTCATCAGATAGAGTCCGCTTGTAATCGCCAGTGCAAAAATCGTGATCAACGTATATAGTAACCATTTTCTTCTGTCTGTACCAACTAACCTATACCATAAATCCGTGGCTTCTCCTTTTGCAGCAGACAATAAATAAAGTAAAGAGATTATCACCGCCAACCATGCTGCCCGCGAACGCCCTGCCGGAAGTACCAGCAGGATCGAAATAATTGTTGTGATGGCGATTAAGCGAAAGATACTTTGCCATATGTGAGTTTGAATGTTTGAGGCTTCGCTGTTTGAAATGTTTGAGGCTTCGCGTTTGAAAGACCCGAACATTCGAACATTCAAACGCTCAAACAATCGAACATTCAAACGTTCAAACAATCTAACATTCAAACCCTCAAACACTCTAACATTCGAACCCTTAAACACTCTAACATTCGAACTTTTAATATAGAATCCCACGGCAACCGGCAACGCCGAAACAAGGTAACCGGAATAGGGCCCCGGATTAAAGAAGCTTCCTGTAAGATTAAAAAGGTTGTGGTATGAGGGATAAATACCGTAAAGTTGCAAGTTGCCGTAAACCGCCTGGGCAGCAGCTGCAATCATTACAAAGATCATCAAGATCAATTGGTGCCGCGTTTCGAATCTTCGAAATGCAATATATAGGATAGCCAGTGCCAGCCATTGAGTTACAAACAAAGGATGAAGTTGAACCGGTTTGATCCATACGGCATGAATAATCGCATAGAGCAAAAATACACCCACAAATAAATCTGTTTTGGTAAAAGTGAGTTCCCATGGCTTTCCGGTAAACAAATAATAAACCCCGACGATTGCGACAAAACCAACTACACCCCAACCCAGGAATAGAACTTTTGCAGTCTGTGTGGCTGAAAAAAGCTCTTGCCAAACCTGAAAGGGAAGGAGTAGTAAAAACAGACCCACAACCAGAGTAAATATAGCTTTGGTCAAATAGGCTAATAAATATGTCTCGGCCAATCTGTTCATTGATTAGGTTTCTCCGTAAAATTGACATACACAGCCTCAATGGAACCTCTTTACTCATAAGGGAAAGTAGAAAATTCTAAAGAGTTGTCAGATAGAAATTGTGAAATCTGGTTATGTCTTCAATCTCTATCGTACATAAAATCATTTATTAATACCAAAAACAACACAAAGGTTACCCTGTTTTTATGAAAATTTTAATATTTTTTTATTTTGTACCGTTCTTATACAGTTTAGTAGGGGAATCAATTTCTGTAATTATTTTGTAATTATCAGATTGACAATATTTTTGTGCTTAATATAAAAAGCAGAGGGCACCCAATATCGGATGCCCTCTGATGCTAAAAAAATCATGAGACTTGTGAGAACGGGAGTTGTTTTCTTCAGTTATTGAGTTAAAAGGATAAAGTTAAAAGGATAAAGTAAAAGACGCTGCAATCTTGATTTACAACGTCTTTTGCTCTAAAGATAAACGAGGTAAAGTACTATTCAGTACGAATGCCACTTTATCCTTTATCCTTTATCCTTTTTACTTTATCCTTTATCCTTATTTGTTGGCATCTAAATGGACTGACTTTACCGCCCTTCCTGATGGATCAGCATTGTTCCGGAAGGACGGATCCCATGCCAGCGCCTCAGGGGTACTGCAGGCAATTGATGGGACGGAAGGTACGCAGGTGGCTGCCGCGTCTGACGGAAAGTGCTCGGAGAAAATGGAGCGGTAGAAATACTCCTCTTTCGACATCGGGGTATTGATGGGGAAGCGAAATTTGGCATTTTTCATCTGATCATCCGTTACCTTTTCGGCAACCATTACCTTCAGCGAGTCGATCCAGTTGTAGCCAACGCCGTCGGAGAATTGCTCTTTCTGGCGCCATGCGACACTGGCCGGAAGGTAATCTTCGAATGCCTTCCGCAAAATCCATTTTTCCATTTTACCGTCTTTGGCCATCTTGTCTTCGGGATTCAGTGTCATAGCTACATCCATGAACTCTTTGTCGAGGAAAGGAACCCTTCCTTCAACACCCCAGGCTGCCAGCGATTTGTTGGCGCGCAGACAGTCGTAGAGGTGCAGTTTGCCCAGTTTGCGGATGGTTTCTTCGTGAAATGCCCGGGCATTGGGCGCTTTGTGGAAATAGAGATATCCGCCGAAGATTTCGTCGGCGCCCTCTCCTGAAAGGACCATTTTTACCCCCATAGATTTGATCACCCTGGATAACAAATACATGGGTGTAGATGCTCTGATGGTGGTGACATCGTATGTTTCAAGATGATAGACTACATCCCGGAGAGCGTCCAATCCTTCCTGAACCGTAAAGTGAACTTCGTGATGTACCGTACCGATATGGTCTGCCACTGTCTGCGCGGCGGCAAGGTCGGGAGATCCGATGAGTCCTACGGCGAAAGAGTGCAGTTGAGGCCACCATGCCTCCTGGGTGTCGTCTACTGATTCGACCCGTTTGGCAGCATATTTTTTTGCAATGGCCGAGATGACAGATGAGTCCAATCCACCCGATAGAAGAACCCCGTATGGAACATCCGACATTAGCTGACGGTGAACGGCATCTTCGAGCGCTTTGCGAAGCACCGGGATACTGGACACATTGTTCTTTACATTTTCATACTCTCCCCAGGTGCGGCTGTACCATTTTTTTGGAACCCCATCTTTGCTGTAGAGGTAATGTCCCGGCAAAAATTCTTCTATTCTCTTGCAAACGCCCTCAAGGGCCTTGAGTTCCGAGGCGATGTAAAACTGTCCGCAATCATCCCATCCCATGTAGAGCGGAATGATTCCAATGTGGTCGCGGGCGATCAGGTAGCAATCTTTTTCCCTGTCGTAGAGCACAAATGCAAAAATTCCGTTCAGATCTTCCAGAAAATCAATCCCCTTTTCCTGGTAGAGGGCCAGAATGACTTCACAGTCAGATTGTGTCTGAAATTCGTATTTGGCTTCGAGAGGCTTTCTAAGTTCCCTATGGTTGTATATCTCACCATTGACGCCTAGCACAAGATTCCGGTCCTTGCTGTACAGAGGCTGGCCACCCGAAGCTGGATCGACGATCGCCAGACGTTCGTGGGCGATAATGGCACGGTCGTCAACGAAAATACCAGACCAGTCCGGACCGCGGTGCCTGATTCGTTTGGACATTTCAAGCGCCTTGATACGCAATTGCTCTGATGGGGTGTTGATATCAAATATTCCTACTATTCCACACATACTATTCTATTTTTGTTTGTTCGGTATTTTAAATAACCAAATACAATATGATTAAATATTTCGGCTCAAATATACAAATATCTATTAATACAACAAAAAAATAGACAAAACGTCACAATTTTGTTATAAAGTGAAGTTTTTTGTTTAAGGGCATGCAAAGTATGTCTTTTAGAATTTGAATTTATTTACAATTTTTCCAACCTCACCCCCCTCGTAATTGATGGTTAGTGTATCATTTTTCATGTTTTTTAAAATGGAGGGGCTATTTGTGAGGGAGTCAATGTAAATAATATTGAAAAATATTCGGGAAGCGCTATCTATGGATGATCGGAATCCAACCACTCCAATGTCGTTGGAGAGATGGCTGACAAAGTAGGGCAATGCCTCAAGATCATACTGTTTCGGGTCGGACTGGACCACCAGGGTATCAAGCATCGTCTCGCGGTAGCTTTTCTTCCAGTTGAAGGTACTTTGGTAAGGCTCAAACATTCTGTTCTTGTAATCAGTCGGCTTGATGGTCTGGTATATAGGTGTACCAACTAACTTGAAGGAAAGGTCGAAATGAGTCGGCTGTCCATCTATGGTTATTTTCAGTATTTTGGTTTCGATCATCTCTTTCAGTCCTGATTCATTCAGATTTGAATTGCCCGGCAAAAATAACCTGACTGTTACCGGACAACTGAAAACGCTTTCAACTCCAAGGACATCAGACTTTTCTTTTAGCAGCATAGTAAGATGTGAGAAGTCGTTGGGATCAAAGAAGTTATCCAACTGGATGGTGACCATTTTAATATTTTGGACAGAATCAGGAAGTTCACGAACGACTGCCTTTTGTGGTATAAATATCTCCGCCTGAATTTTCTGATCCGTTAAAATGGCCGGGTCATACAATACTTTGACCTTGTGGGTGGTGACATAGGTAGCAACACTCAGCACTCCTTTGACCTCTTTCATTTTGTTGGCAAAGGCTGTAGAGCTTCCAAAACATTTGATTTCTGTGAGTCCTGACTGGGTGAAAACCGCGGCTTTTTCCAACTCTGCCGAAGTTCCCCATCGCTGGTCAATAGTAGGCAACTCCCAATTGAAACTTAAGATAAGTCCGATCACAAACAAAACGATGGCGGCAATAACCGGTAACCATTTTAACCCGCTGTGCCTGTTTATTTGCAGGGTATCTTTTTCGGGACATACTTCAAGACATTCGCCGCACAAATTGCAATCCACGTTGGTAACAACCTTCATGTTGGCAACGTCAATGACCTGCGGGCATTTGCGGCTGCAAAGCCGGCAGTTTGTACAGGATGATTCGTTGCGGGTAATTTTGGCAACCGGAAAGAAATTCAGTTTTCCGCCGAAGATCTCCAGCAGATATCCCCCGATTGAAACAATAGCCAATGGCCACACATAGGTTAATTGGACTCCGGTTGCCAGTATCAGGACATAGATCAGGACTATGGCTGCAAAGAACCAGGTAAACTTAAGGATATTTGAGATGGCGCCGAGCGGACAAATGTATTTGCACCAAAAGAGTCTGAAGATGATAGATCCTATCACCACCAGCAAGATGGATATCAATGCGAAATACCAGACAACGTCCGAACTTAAGCCTGATGCCACGGCATAATAGGGATCAAATTTTTTGCAAAAAAGCTCGTTGCTGTCAAGCGTGTAATAGAAGGTGACAAAGAGGAGAATGTATTTTAAGGAACGTAAAAGTTGATCTGCCACTCCGGAAATTCTGATGCTGACTTTGAATTTATCCCCGACATTTCCAAACCATTCACTGATCGTTCCAATGGGACAAATGAAGGCGCAGAAGAGTTTGCTGAAAAGGATAATTCCGACAATGAGCATAATGCCCATGGCAATCTGTGCAGTGGTCATGGTGCAGGCCAAAGAATTATTCAGGAAGTAACTGCTTAACGCCTGAACTCCGCCGAAAGGGCAATAGGCTTCAAAATCCGGGATATAATCCTTCTGCAGAAAGGCCCTGGCGCCAAGAAATAGTAAAAAAACAATGACACTCCACTGAAGGATGAAACGGGGAAGGCTTCTTTTTTGGTTAAGTTTCATGTTAACTGGTTGGTCTTTTTGTTACTAGCAATGAGCAAAATCCTTTGTGCATCCTTTGTGTTTTCCTTTGGGACCTTTATGGTGAAAAATAAAAAATTTACCACAAAGGGCTCAAAGGTTTGCACGAAGGGCACAAAAAGGAGGAGTGATCTTAGGAACGAATGCGCTATTTTTTTGTCAATTCACTGATTACGGAAATACCAATAAACAGCAGAACTATTGTGGAAATACCATAAAGTTGCAGGGTGGCAATCAATATGACTGAACAAATCATAAAGACGTATTGAATCTGGTTGTTCTTCCAGCTTAGATTTTTGAATTTTAGCGAGAACATGGGAATTTCGGATACCAGCAAAAAAGAGAAGAGGAAAGTAACGAAGAGCAGAACCGGAGTTGAAAGTAAAAGTTGATCGATACCTGGTATTGAGCCATGCTCCTGAATCAATGCCAGCGATGCGATGAACAAGGCATTTGCAGGGGTAGGCAATCCGATGAAGGAGCTGGTCTGGCGTTCGTCGACATTGAATTTGGCCAGCCGCAGGGCTGAGAAAATCGGAATCAGAAAGGCAGCTCCAACGATCAATGTTTCGGTCAGGGTAAAATTTGATTGCAGATCGGGCATAACGTTTTCCTTGAAAATACTTATCTCGAGCAGTTTATACATGATTAAACCGGGCGCCAGTCCGAAGGAGATCATGTCTGCCAGCGAATCCAACTCTTTTCCTATTGGTGAATAGGCCTTTAACAACCTGGCTGTCATACCATCCAAAAAATCAAAAATTGCTGCAAGAAGAATCAGAATTACAGATGTAGTAAGCGCACCTTTCAAAATAAAAACTACAGCAATGCTACCGCAAAGGACATTGAGCGAAGTGAGAAAATTGGGAATGTGCTTCTTGATCATGAGACCGGAATTATAATTCAGCAAGTATGGTTTGACTACCGATAACCTCCTGACAAAGTTCAACATTGACTTTGGTTCCGACAGGCAGGTAGATATCGACACGGGATCCAAAACGGATAAATCCCAGCTCGTCCAGTTGTGTTACCTTTTTTCCTACCGTGGAATAGGAGATAATGCGTTTGGCAACTGCGCCTGCAATCTGTCTCACCAGAACTTCGGTCCCATCTGCCATGCGGATCACGGTAGTGGCCCTTTCGTTCAGGGTTGAAGATTTGGGCAAATAGGCCGCCATAAAATGGCCACTGTGGTGTTTGAAATAGGTGACCTCTCCGGGAACAGGATTCCAGTTGATGTGCACATTGTTTACTGACATAAAGACAGAAACCTGCAATCTCCTGTCATTAAAATATTCATTTTCAGTGGTCTCTTCGATCGCGACAATAGTGCCATCGGCCGGTGAGAGTACCGATTTGGGCGCTGCGGTAATAATTCTATGGGGATAGCGAAAGAAGCGGATACATAATACCAGAAAGGGCAAAGTTGCCAAAATCATAAAAACCCGAAATACTGTTTCTCCAGTCAAGCCAACCAGGTAATTGACTACCAACCAAATTAATATCGAAATCAAAACTATCTTGTATCCCTCTTTGTGTAATCTCATTCTTTTTCCGTTAAGTGAGACAAAAATAGTGATTTTTTCTTGAATGTAGTCTTTATCCGAAGAAGTGGATGAGCAGATAGACGAATGGAGAGGCGAAAAGGATGCTATCGAACCGGTCGAGCAAACCTCCATGACCGGGTAGAAATTTGCCCGAATCTTTGAGCCCAAGATTTCGTTTGATCATCGATTCGACCAGGTCGCCAACCGTGCCTGAGATGGTAACAATTGTGGCAATAAGTAGCATATATCCTGTCTCAAACCTTGGGAAGAGCCGTTGCAAGGCAACAGCTATAAGCAGGGCAAGGAACCAGCCACCAAAAAATCCTTCCCAACTCTTTTTGGGAGATATTCTTTCGAAAAGCCGGTGTTTACCTATTGTTACTCCGAACAGGTAAGCGCCAGAATCATATGCCCAGATCAGGATAAAAAGAAATATCAGGAGCGTTGGTTCGTAATTGTTATCAGCCGGAAATGTCGGGAAGACCAAATAATTAAAGAGAGAAAACGGGTAGATGATATAAATAATTCCAAAAAGAGTTACAGCAATATTTTCCAGCGCATTTTTTTTTGCCCGGAAAAGTTCATATGCAGGAATAATAAATAGAATTGCGAGGTAAAATCCAAAGAGATTTACCGAGACGATTCCTTTTGTATAAAGAAAAGTCAGGAGGAATATTAACCCGCCCATGGTAATCCCAACGGTTTTCTGCGGTGAGATACCCGCATGTTTCGAAAGTGTGTAAAACTCTCTGAGGATAAATATGGAGAAAAGTCCAAAAAAGAGGGCAAAACTCCAGGGGCCAAACCAGATGGCTCCCATTAGTACGACAGCAAAGAGCAGTCCGGAGATGCTCCTCTTGTAAAATTCTTTCAAATTTCCCCGGTTATTAGTTGGTCTAAAATATTCCTGTTATACAACAGTATCATTATCCTCCGCAGCCTGGACGATAACCTCTTCAGCTTTTTCTTCTTCTTTGGTTTTGTTCCATGGTCTTGGACCGAAAACATGTTCGAGGTCTTCGGTAAAGATTACTTCCCTTTCAAGGAGCAGTTCTGCTAGTTTCTTATGGCCTTCCGCATTGGAATTCAAGATCTTTTTAGCTCTTTCATACTCTTTGTTGATGATCAGGTTTACCTCAGCATCAATGACTTCAGCGGTTTTTTCGCTGTATGGTTTTGTAAATGAATAATCTGACTGGCCGGATGAGTCGTAATAACTTACTTTGCCTATTTTTTCGCTCATGCCAAAGTAGGAGACCATGGCAAAGGAGGTGCGGGTTACCTTTTCCAAATCGTTTTGGGCGCCTGAGGAGACGGATTTGAAGATCAGCTCTTCGGCGGCACGTCCGCCCAGGGTGGCGCAGATTTCATCCAATAGCTGCTCCCTGGTTGTAATCTGCCTCTCTTCTGGCAGGTACCAGGCAGCGCCCAGCGCTTTTCCACGGGGTACGATGGTTACCTTTACCAACGGATGGGCATGTTCCAGCAACCAGCTAACTGTAGCGTGACCGGCTTCATGGTAAGCAATCGTCGCCTTTTCGTCGACCGATATGATTTTATTTTTCTTTTCCAATCCGCCAATGATACGGTCGACTGCATCGAGGAAATCTTGCTTTTCAACCACCTCTTTCATTTTTCTGGCGGCAATCAAGGCAGATTCGTTGCAGACATTTGCGATATCGGCGCCGGAGAATCCCGGAGTCTGTTTGGCCAGAAAATCAACATTTACGTCCTCACCCAGTTTTAAGGGGCGAAGGTGTACCTGAAAGATCTCCTTACGGTCGATCATATCGGGCAGTTCAACATGGATCTGACGGTCAAAACGCCCGGCGCGCATGAGCGCCCTGTCCAGAATATCGGCACGGTTGGTCGCGGCCAGGATGATCACACCGGAGTTGGTGTCGAAACCGTCCATCTCAGTGAGCAACTGGTTCAGCGTATTTTCACGTTCATCGTTCGATCCCATGTTGGGGTTACGGCCGCGAGCCCGGCCAATGGCATCAATTTCATCAATAAAGACGATACAGGGAGATTTCTCTTTGGCTTGTTTGAAGAGGTCACGTACCCTGGATGCCCCTACGCCGACAAACATCTCGACGAAGTCGGAGCCCGACATGGAGAAGAATGGTACGTCGGCTTCTCCAGCTACGGCTTTGGCCAATAATGTTTTACCAGTTCCGGGAGGGCCGACCAGTAGTGCCCCTTTCGGGATCTTGCCACCCAGTTTGGTGTAGCGATCAGGGTTTTTAAGGAATTCTACAATCTCCTGAATTTCCTCTTTGGCTTCCGCCAAACCGGCAACTTCTTTAAAAGTAGTCGAAACTCTCGACTCTTTGTCGAAAACCTTGGCTTGGGACTTTCCGACACTAAAGATATTGCCGGCGCCTCCGCCACCTTTGCTCATCCTGCGGAAGATCCAAAAGTAGAAGAGGAGCAGAATGGCTATCGGGAATATCCAGGAAAAGATCGCCGAAAAATAGTCGGTCCGGTTTTCGTATGTTAAAATAACACGCGATTCACTAATCTCTTGCTGAGCCTTCTCCAGGCTTGATTCGAAGACATCGATAGAACCTATGGTGAAAGTGAAATGAGGACCTACCTTCGAAGGCTCAGACAGACCCTGGTTCAATTTGGCCTTGTATTTTTCGTAAGAACCCTCTTTCAGGTAAATCTCTGCCTCAGTCTTGTTGACAATGTTGATTTTTTCGACATCACCATTCTTTAGCATCGTACTTTTTACCTCAAGCCAGTTGGTCTCAACCGGTTTGCCACTGGTTCCGTAGATATAATTAATATACAGAATGGCTACCAGGATAATCCCGTAAACGTACATGGGATTGAACTTGAAAGAGGAGGAGGGCTTACTGGGTCCGCCCATGACGGGCTTGTTCGTTTTGTTGGTCTTCGGACCTTTTGTATTAGGATTTTTTTCTGCCATGATAATTTAAATGTCAGCTTCAATGTTATAAATTGTTCCATCGCCCCAGAGAGATTCCAGATCGTAAAACCTTCTGAAAGGTTCCTGAAAAATGTGAACCATCACATTCACATAATCAAGCAATATCCATTGTGCATTCTGAAATCCATCCTGACGCCAGACCGTTTCAAAGGCAAGTTCTTCCACACTCTCTTCCACCGACCGTGCGATGGCATCGACATGCGTATTTGAACTTCCGTGACAGATGATGAAATTGTCGCATTCAGCCTCTCCTTCACCGGATAGGTCGATGTTGACAATTTCAATCCCTTTTTTTCGACGGATGCCTTCAACAATGGCATCCACCAAATCCAACGGACCTATTTCACTCACTTTTTGAGTCATAGAATGATTTATAGAGACAAAGATAGTTGTTTTACTGATTTCTTAAAAAACTCTTTTGGTGCAGGATTTCTCTAATATCGTTAACTTTACGGGGTAAATTTTGTAAAACCATGATAGGATCAACCATCGTACACCTGGACAGGGTAGATTCGACCAATAATTATGCCGCAAAGGAATTGCTGACAAAAAGTCTGAATGAAGGGACACTTTTTGTTGCTACTTGTCAGCTAGCAGGTAGGGGAACCGGGCATGCCACATGGGAGAGCGCTGACGGATTAAACCTGACATTCACGGTAGTTCTTTATCCATCGGGTGTTGCGCTTTCACAACAGTTTTCAATTTCGCAGGCAATTTCGCTGGGGGTGACCGATTTTTTATCCCGGTTTGTCTCTGATGTATCGGTCAAATGGCCCAATGATATCTATGTGAACGACAAAAAGATAGCCGGAATATTGATCGAAACGGCCATAACCGGAGGAAAATTTTCGAGAGCGCTCGTGGGCATCGGGTTGAATATCAACCAGGAGGTTTTTGTTTCGGATGCACCAAATCCGGTCTCGTTAAAGAACCTGACAGGGAAAACGTATGAGCTTTCTCAGATGCTGACCGAATTTTGCATCTGTCTCGACAACAGATACCGGTCCCTGATCCGGGGAGATTATTTCATCCTTCAGCACGACTATGGCAAACTTCTTTACCGCAAAGGGATTTGGGCCAATTACAGCGACCAGGATTCAGATTTTGAAGGCAAGATTATCGGGATTGAGGGAGATGGGCGATTGCAAATAGAAACCCGGATGGGAGAGGTGAGGGGGTTTTATTTTAAGGAGGTAGCATTCAGGTAGAAAGTGTCTAAAGTGCCTAAAGTACTTGGGCCAAAAACATCATAGGTAAAATTTAAGGAGTCCCAAACTTTAGGCACTCTAGGCACTTTAATATACTTTAGACACTTACTCCGGGGAATAATCAATGCTAGCCAGCATATCCGCCACCTTTTCAATCCCTTTCTCCAGGTATCCGCCCACCATCATTTTGATCATCATGTTGAGTTCTGCATGAAGGGTTAGCCTCATTTTACAGTTGTTTTCGTCGATTGCAACAACCTGTACCCAAAAAGTAACCGGAAATGGCACGGATTTCTCACCCTGGAATTTGATGGTTTTGTAAGGTTCACGTTCAACGATCCCGATTCCGACATTCCCGACCGGACTGATGGTAAAGCTGCACCGATCTTCGGTGGCAGAGAAATCATCGACCTTAAAACCTTTGGTGTCGACCCCTTTTTTGTTGAGTTCTTCAATCTTTTCGGCGGAAACAAACTGCTCCAGATTTTTCAGGTTGGAGAGTTTGGTGAACACCGATTCCTGTGACGAGGCGATCTCACGAGGTGCACTCACATATTTTTCAATTCCCATGTTATTGTCAGTTAGGTCATTAAAAAGTTATGAGTTATGAGTTATGAGTTATGAAAGCATTAACTCATAACTTATAACTCATAACTCATTTTCATCTTCCCCAAGTTTCGGGGTTCTTCCTCCAACTGTTCAGACTTGCCAGTTGCTTATCGTTGATTTCGCCTGAATCGTGCGCCAATTTCAAAAGAACATTGTAATTGCTGAGGGTAGTCAGCTCAATGTTTGCAGCTGCGAAATTTGAGGCGGCATGAGGAAAATTGTAGGTGAAGATGGCCAGCATTCCCAAAACTTCCGCTCCGTAATTGCGAACAGCCTGTGCGGCATTCAGGGAGGAGGTGCCTGTCGAAACCAGGTCTTCGATGATCACAGTTTTGGTTCCTTGCGGGATGTCGCCTTCAATCAGGTTCTCCAATCCGTGGCCCTTGGGAGCGGAACGAATATAGATAAATGGCAATCCAAGCGCCTCAGCAACCAATACCCCATGAGCAATGGCGCCTGTGGCTACTCCGGCAATTGCCTCTGCATCAGGGTACTTTTCGCGCACCAGTTTTGAAAATGCTTTGCAGATGAAAGTACGGGTCGAGGGATAGGATAAAATCTTCCTGTTATCGCAATAGATCGGGGCCTTCCAGCCCGATGCCCAGGTAAATGGTGCGTCAGGTTGTATCTTTATGGTGTTGATTGCCAGCAACTGTCTGGCAACTTCAATTTCTCGTTGTTCCATCGTTAATTGATTTTGCGCAAAGTTAAGCTTTTTTACTATTTTTAGTCAGCAGGCAGAAGGATGTTTTTGTGAGGTTACTGACTGTCACATTGTTCTTTTATTTCCACGTATTCTAAAAATGAAACTTATATCTCAAAAAAAATACTTTTACTATTGAGTCCACTCCGAAAAGTGTTTTTGTTTTTAATTAATTAATATTCAGATATATAGTTGTATAATTCAATTGTTTTATGTATCTTGCTTTCATAATCAAAAGAGCAACAAATGTTTA
>Ga0172379_10006510_pt1 | contig 15590 bp, 13 predicted proteins | sample GrowelOW334metaG_FD_119756 | JGI IMG/M metagenome (GOLD analysis project Ga0172379, IMG submission 119756) | Groundwater microbial communities from an aquifer near a municipal landfill in Southern Ontario, Canada - Groundwater well OW334 metaG | ecosystem: Environmental > Aquatic > Deep... | reverse complement strand
CTTCCAGCTCAAGGCCCTTGAAGAGGCTGATTTGCTTGAAGCCGCGCGCCGGGCAATCGCCGATAGCGAACGCGGTTACGGCAAGTGGCGGGTGCGCTTTGAAGAAGGGGCACTTGAACATCTGGTGGAGACCGCCAACGGCGACGCTAGGAGCCTCCTAAACGCCCTGGAACTGGCGATAGAAACATCGCCGGACAAATGGCCTCCGCCCGAAGGAAGCGCAGTTACAGTGAGCTTCGCGGCCGCCGAGGAAAGCATCCAAAAGAAAGCGGTTCTTTACGATCGGGACGGCGACTACCACTACGACACTATCAGCGCCTTCATAAAGAGCGTGCGCGGGAGTGACCCGGACGCGGCTTTGTACTGGATGGCAAAAATGATCAGGGCCGGAGAATCGCCTGATTTCATTTTCCGCCGCATGCTTATTTCAGCGGGTGAGGATGTGGGCATGGCGGACCCGAACGCAATAGTCGTCGTTCAAGCCTGTGCCGCGACCTTTGATCGCATAGGGCTCCCTGAAGGGCACTTTCCTCTTGCGCAAGCTGCCTTGTATCTGGCGACCGCGCCGAAATCGAACACCACGCTCGCCTTCTTCGACGCCTTGAAAGCCGTTGAAAAGGAGGATTCGGAAATTCCGAACCACCTGCGCGACGACCACCGTGATAAAGAAGGCTTCGGCCACGGAGACGGCTACATCTATCCGCACGCGTATAGGGAGCATTGGGCGGCTCAACAGTATTTGCCTAAATCCTTGGCGGGCCGCGTTTTCTATGTACCTTCGGAACTTGGTTTCGAAGCGCGCATCAGGGACGAAGTCTTACGGAAACGAGAAATCCAGGCAGCCGTCGTGCTCGCGGAAGCTGACGAAGACGACGGCGAAGTGCTGACCTATTCCGCGTCCTCACAAGGCCGAGAAGGTTGGCTCAAAAGATTAGAGTCAGGCCGCGCGGCACTACTCACAAAAGATCGCGACGCGCTTTTCGCCGCGGCTAAACCAGTGAGGCACCATCGTATCCTGGTGGAAACGGCCGACGACGGCCTGCTTCTATGGGAGGCAGTCAGACGGGTTCCCGAGGGACTTGCCGCTGGCATCGTGCGCGATGAGCAGGCACGGGAAGCGCTAATGCGCTACGCCGAAGCCCTTGATGAAAATGAAAGGCCGATAGTAATGCCCGCCAACGGGACAAGACTCCCCTCGCCCGCCGAAGCGGAACGCGCCTTCGGGACAGGCGTCTTTGACGTGATCGTCTCGAGGGAACCCTGGAAGCGCGGCTTCGGCGAAGATAAACCGGCGACGGTATTCGCGGCCTATGCCGCGGAAGCTCGCGAATTGCTTGCGCCCGGCGGCGTCGCTTGCGTCATTCAGTCCATCCCCGGACGCGGCGAACGCGTTTCACGGGTGCTGTCATTGTCGGGCCTCTGTTCTGAAGACCTCATACGAAGCCTTTCCGCGGCGGAAGAAAAATTCTATTCCACGGGAAAAGATCCGAGACTCGCTTGGGATGCGGAAGACGCGCAAAAAGCCTTCAATGAAGCGGGATTCGAAACCACGGTAGAAATGAGAGAGGATACCGAGAACCGCATCCTCAGTCAAAAGGAAATCGATCTTTGGTTTGATGTCAATCGATCGTCTTGGGGTTCCGCCGTAAGCGAAAAACTCGGCGACGAAATGACCGGCAAGGTCCGCGGAGCGCTCGCCTCTACAGCCGAACGCGGGCCGGTAGCTTGGCGCCGCACGGCGATGCTCCTAAAAGCTCGCCGAAGATCGACAACCTCGCGGTAAACCGCGAGATACTAAACCCGCGGGCGGATGAACCCGTCGCAGTACGGCAAGCGCGCGGCGACTTCCTCGATGCGCGCTTTGTTTGCCAGGAGAGTCGCCGTCGTATCCCAGGTTCCGGCAAGAAAATTGCGTCGGCGGGATTCCGGCATTTCAACATGGATCAAAAGCGCTTCCAGCTTCGCGGTCATTGTTTCAAGATCGATCTCTATTTCGGGACTTCTGCCGCCCGGAGGCGTCGTTTCCGCGGCAATCCACAGCGTTTTGAGCATATCCGCATCGGCACTCACGACGACAAGTCCGATTGCGGCGCAATTGCCCGCAAAAATATCGGCGAAGGATTCGCCGATGATAGCCTTCACGCCCCAACGAGCCAACGCTTGCGGCGCATGTTCGCGCGAAGAGCCGCAGCCGAAATTCCTGCCGACCAGAAGGATACCCGCGCCGGCATAGCGCGGATCGTTGAAGGGATGCTCATTCATCTGTCCGTTCGCGTTGACGCGTACATCGCAAAAAACGTATTCACCTAAACCGTCGAAGGTAACGGCGCGCAGAAAGCGAGCGGGAATGATCCGGTCGGTATCGATATCGTCCCCGCGAAGAGGAAGAGCGCGGCTTCGTATCGTCCTAATAGTCGATGAATCGCTCATTTCAGGACCTCCCGGACATCGACAACTTCCCCCGCGACCGCGGCGGCGGCCACCATTGCGGGACTCATCAAGAGGGTGCGTCCGTTTGGAGAACCTTGGCGTCCGATGAAGTTTCGGTTTGAGGAACTGGCGCACAATTCGCGGCCGGATAAACGGTCGGGATTCATCGCCAGGCACATGGAACAACCGGCGTTTCGCCATTCAAAACCCGCATCCCGAAACACGGCATCTAGACCTTCGGCTTCAGCCGCCGCCTTTACCCGTTCTGAGCCGGGAACGACCAAAGCCCGCACATGCGGCGCTTTCTTGCGTCCCCGGATAAGAGCCGCCGCTTCACGAAGATCCGAAAGCCGCCCGTTAGTGCAGCTTCCGATAAATGCGACATCGATTTTCTTACCCGCGATGCGATCGCCGGGATTGAATCCCATATGTTTGTAGGCCGCGGACGCGGTTTCGGCGTCCATGCCTAGCGTCGTTGGGTCCGGCAAGCGTTGGTCCACGTATACCGCCTGGCCTGGATTGATTCCCCAGGTCACCATCGGAGATAGAACCGATACGTCAATCGTGATTTCATCGTCGTAACGAGCGTCAGAGTCCGAAGCCGTCGATTTCCAATAGGCCACAGCCCGATCGAACGCCGCGCCGGATGGCGCGTAAGGGCGCCCTTTAAGATAGGCGAAGGTCGTCTCGTCCGGATTCACGTAGCCCAGGCGCGAGCCGCCCTCTATGGACATATTGCAAAGCGTCAGACGGCCTTCCATATCCAGAGCTGAAATCGCGCTGCCGGAATATTCGTACGCATAGCCGATTCCGCCGTTGACTCCCAATCGAGCCATGACCGCAAGAATCAGGTCTTTGGGGTACACGCCTGAAGGGATCTTGCCGGTGAATATAATGCGCCGGACCTTGGGTTTGACCAAGGCGAGAGTTTGCGTCGCGAGCACATCCCTAATCTGACTAGTGCCGATGCCGAACGCCAACGCGCCGAACGCTCCGTGCGTGGCGGTATGGCTGTCCCCGCAGACGATTGTCATACCCGGCTGTGTGAGTCCCAACTCCGGCCCGACGACATGCACGATTCCCTGCGAGCCGCTCCCCAAGGCGAAAAACGTGATTTCATGCAGACTTACGTTTTTCTCCAGAGCGCACAGCATCGCTTCGGCCATCCCGTCGGCAAACGGCCGACGAATATCAGCGGTCGGGACGATGTGGTCAACGGTGGCGAAGGTTCTCTCCGGATGAGAGACCGGCAAGCCGCGTTCGGCGATCATCGCGAAAGCTTGCGGGGAAGTCACCTCATGAACCAGATGAAGGCCGATGAAAAGCTGATCTTCTCCGGAAGGGAGAGTCGCGACTTTATGAGCGTCCCAAACCTTATCGAGCAGCGTATTGCCCATTTCACCGTCCTTCGTGCTGAACGTTAATCCTTTTCGTCGGGGAGGCGTCTCACGGCGCCTTCGTCGGCGCTGCGCGCCAGAAGCGCGTAGGTCTTAAGAGCGCGGCTGACCACCCTGTCGCGTTTTTTCGGCGTGAAAGCGGCTTTGCCCCGCTTCAGTTCGGTTTCGCGCCGTGTTGCGAGTTCCGCATCATCCACCAGAAGCGTGATGGTGCGGCTAGGGATGGAAATCTCGATCTTGTCGCCATCTTTGACCAAGGCGATCTCGCCGCCGGAAGCGGCTTCGGGGCTTATGTGGCCGATGGACAGACCGCTGGTGCCGCCCGAAAAGCGTCCGTCGGTAATGAGGGCGCAATATTTGCCTAGCTTTTTGCTCTTGATGTAGCTGGTCGGGTACAGCATTTCCTGCATGCCCGGACCGCCTTTGGGACCTTCATAGCGGATGACAACGACGTCGCCCGCTTTCACTTTACCCGCAAGAATGCCTTCAACCGCGTCTTCCTGGCTTTCGAAAACGACTGCCGGTCCGGTGAAATTGAACAGCGAAGAATCGACCCCGGCGGTTTTGATTACAGAACCACGAGTAGCGATGTTGCCGTAAAGGACGCCGAGTCCGCCGTCGGGGTAGTAGGCGTTCGGGATGGATCGAATACAGCCCTTTACGCGGTCAAGGTCCAAATCCTTGAAACGCGCGTCCTGACTTCCCAGCACGAGGTTGCGCTTTCCGCCTGGAGCGGCGCGATAGAAGTCGGCTGCTTTGCCGAGAGCGCTATCACCTTCGGCTTTCGGATTGACGATATCGAAGCGGCGGAGCGCTTCGGCGAGAGTAGGATAATCCACGCGGGAAACGCTCGTATCAAGGAGCTTGCCTCGGTCGAGTTCGGCCAGGATACCCATAATACCGCCGGCGCGGTGCACGTCTTCAAGGTGAAATTGTGAATTGGGCGCGACCTTGCTGATGCAGGGGACTTTCCGTGAAAGTGCGTCCATGTCCTTCATCGTGAAATTCACTTCCGCTTCCTTGGCGATAGCCAAGAGATGCAGCACGGTGTTCGTGCTGCCGCCCATCGCGATATCCAGGCTCATCGCGTTCATAAACGAAGCTTTGGTCGCAATACCGCGCGGCAGAAGTTTTTCATTGCCGGTCTTGTAGTATTCAGTCGCCAACTCGACTATGCGTTTGGCGGCTTTCTCGAACAGTTTGGTGCGGTCCGCATGGGTAGCTAGTACGGTGCCGTTGCCTGGAAGCGCCATACCGAGAGCTTCCGCGAGGCAGTTCATGGAGTTCGCGGTGAACATACCCGAACAGCTGCCGCAGGTCGGGCAGGCGTTGGCCTCGACGGCGGCAAGAGTCGCGGCATCCACTGAATCGTCGGCGGCCATGACCATGGCGTCGATCAGGTCGTATTTACGGCCACCGGTCTCGCCGGCTTCCATCGGGCCGCCGGACACGAAAATGGTAGGAATATTGAGGCGCATGGCGGCCATCAGCATGCCGGGGGTGATTTTGTCACAGTTGGAGATGCAGATGAGGGCATCGGCGCGGTGCGCGTTCACCATATATTCCACCGAATCGGAGATAAGGTCGCGGCTCGGGAGGCTGTAGAGCATACCGGAGTGGCCCATCGCGATGCCGTCGTCGATGGCGATAGTGTCGAATTCGGCGGCGAAGCAGCCCATCGACTCGATAATCGCCTTCACCCGCTGGCCGATCTCGTGCAAATGCACGTGGCCGGGAACAAACTGAGTAAAACTATTGGCTATCGCGATGATCGGTTTACCGATCTGCTCGGTCTTCATCCCGTTGGCAAGCCAAAGGGACCGGGCGCCGGCCATGATACGGCCTTGAGTCGATACGGCTGAACGAAGCGTGGGCATAGGTGCCTCCTTATGATCTTCAGCACCACTGTAACGACTTAATCGGACCTTTTCAACGGACTGATCATCGACTATGCTGAGCCGATGTTGAGCTATCGACACGCGTTTCATGCCGGCAATCATGCCGATGTCCTTAAACATATTGTTCTCATCGAATGCATGAAGCTTCTTTCACGAAAAGAGAAAGGATTTCTTGTCGTCGATACCCATGCCGGCGCGGGAGCCTATACCTTGACCGCCGGCTATGCGGCGCAGAACGAAGAGTGGGCGTCCGGAATTGCGCGATTACGCGACAAACGGGATGAAGATATGCCGGAAATCGTCAACTCATACCTTAAAAGGGTCGATGAATTCGCTTCCGAACAAAAAGACGGCTATCCCGGTTCCCCGGCTCTCATCACCCGGCTCCTGAGAGCTCAAGATAGAGCGGTATTCTGCGAATTGCATACAACCGATCATCAAACGCTTGATAATTTGCTCGGCTTTGAAAAAGGAGTGCGTATCCAGTACGCAAACGGCTTTGCCGCCCTCAAAGCGCTGCTTCCGCCTCCTTCGCGACGAGGAATCATGTTTATCGATCCCTCATACGAACTCGCCGAGGACTACGAAAGGTTGATCGACACTTTACGCGATTCCTTGAAACGCTTCGCTGATGGAGTTTATATCGTTTGGTATCCGCTCTTGGAACGCGATGAAGCAAAAGATCTGCCCGCTCGATTTGCGGAACTCGGCGCGAAATCAACGATAAATGCTACGCTGCGGATGAAAGACGCGGAAAGCGGAGAATGGGGCATGCACGGAAGCGGCTTGTTTATCATCAATCCGCCGTGGACTCTCGAGAAGTCGCTCCGCGAAGCGCTACCGTACCTAGGGCGAATTTTCGGTTCGACCGCCGATACTTCATGGACGCTTGAAGCGAGAGAAACACCCCACAATTGAAACAGCTGGAAAGAATTTGACCAAATAAAAGTATCGTGCTAAGTTTAATCTGACATCAGGACATCAGACAATCTTACACGCAGACAGGAATAACAATGCAGCCGATAGAACGGGTTTCACAGACTGATATGGTCGTTAAGGAATTAACCAAATTCTTCCTTACCAGCGAGATCGCCGAAGGCGATAAACTGCCGACGGAACTAGAATTGTGCGAACGGCTTCGTGTAGGCAGATCTACGGTTCGTGAATCGATAAAAGCCTTGCAAGTAATGGGGTATGTAAATATTGAGCCCGGCCGCGGAGCTTTTTTAAAACGCAAAATCCTGGATACTCCGGTTCACCGCATCTTGTCGTGGCTCGGAAGTCGTAAAGTTGAATTGGCTGAATTCATCGAAGTGCGTATGCAGCTTGAACCGCTCGCGGTTCGCTTGGCGGTGGAACGCGGGACCGCTGATGATATCACCAAAATTGACGCAATCAGAACGGAATACGAAAAAATGCTCGCGTCGGGGCCTTTTGACGAAAAAATCGGCGACAAGTTGGGAGATTTGGACGCGAGGTTCCACGCGGCCATCAGCGAAGCTTCACACAATACGCTGCTTATCGAACTGAACAATTTGGTTATCGAGGCCTTCAAGGAATTCAGGGATCGTACCTTCAAGGTTGAAAACCACGCAAAGAACGCCGTCGCGCCTCACCGCAAAATCACCGCGGCTATCCAAAAACGCGACGCGGTCGCGGCCCAGCGTCATATGAAGGAGCACCTCTTCAAAGCCCTTGAGGATATGGCCCTCGGCGCCGGAGAGTAATAAGCATCGTCCAAATACCGGCAATGCCGGTTTCATTTTTTGGAAAAAGGAGACACAGATGAAAAAAGCGATTTTTATCGCGGCAAGCGTTTTGTGCGCGACGATCGCGTTCGCGGGGGGAAAGGCTGAAACGAAGGCGGCGCCCACCGCGCAACCCATCAACCTCAAAGCGTACGTGCCGACCAATCCGACGGCGGTTCCGACCAAGGCTCTCATGTACTTCGCCGAGAACGTGAACAAAGCGGCAGGCGGCAGACTGAACGTACAGGTGTTTCATTCCGGCCAGTTGGGCAACGACCGTGAAGCCATTGAATCCACCCGCATGGGCACCATAGACATCATGTTCGCGGGTACCGGAGGCTATTCGAGCTTCTATAAAAAGGCGAAGATTTTCGACCTTCCCTTCCTGTTCTCCAACGCGAAGGAAGCCTACGAAGTTGTCAACGGACCGGTCGGCGAGGATTTGTTTTCTGGACTGAAAGAATTCAACCTCATTTACCTCTCCACTGGCGACAACGGCATGCGTCACATCAGCACCACGGGCAAAGCGGTCAATTCCGTTGAGGACGTAAAGGGCCTCAAAGTCCGCGTCCCGGAAATAGACACCTACGTCGCGCTCTGGAAGTCCTGGGGAGCGATCGTCACCCCAATGCCGCTGGGCGAACTCTATATGGCGCTCAAGACCGGCGTCGTAGACGCGCAGGACAACGCGCCCTATCACTCGGTCGCGAACAAGATGCACGAAGTCCAGAAAGCGTATTCGATGATCAACTACATGTGGATGGGCCTGACCATGGTCGCCAACGACAAGTCCTGGGCAAAACTTCCGGCGGACTTGCAGAAGATCGTCAAGGATGAAGCCAAGAAAGCCGCGGCTTATTCTTTCGATCAGATTGAAAAAGACAACGTCACGGCCCTTGCGACTATGAAAGCCGCCGGTCTCACTATCGTCGACAATCCGGACCGCGAGAGCTTCATGAAGAACATCGACGCGTTCTACGCCCAATACGAGGGACAGCCCTGGTACGACAAGGCGCTCGTTCAGAAGCTTCGCAAAAAATAGCGCGCAAAAAATAGCGCGCAAGAAATAGCAGTACGGGGAGAGTTTCATGTCGATCACTCAAAAAATCGGAAACGGGATATCAAAGACAGCGGAGATCGGAATGTGCCTGGCGATAGCCGGCATCGGACTATCCGTCGCTTCCTCTGTGTTCCTGCGCAATTTCTTCAGCATGTCCATCGACGTAGTCGTCGACGCGAACCGCATCATGTTCGTCTGGGCGACTTTTTTCGGGCTCGTGCGGGTCAATGGAGAAGGGACGCTGATCCGCTTTGAGCTGATCGAACAGAAACTCTCCGCCTCTGCGCGGAAAGTACTTCTAATCGTTCAAAAGGCCGCGTGTCTGATCCTCTATACGGTGATGACGGTAGCGGGGATTCAGGTTCTCAATTTCGCGAAAGCGCAAGTATTCCCCACTATGCCGATCAGTTTGATTTGGCTGTATCTGCCGGTCGCGACGGCCGGATTTCTGCTCATTATCCAAACAGCCTTATCCTTCGCGAATCCTGCCGCGAAGAAAACTACCTGAATACGGAGATCGGAACATGTTGACGCTATTTATTTCATTTTTCGTTCTCCTGTTGATCGGCGTTCCCGTTGCCGTCTCCATCGGACTGAGCGCGCTCCTTTCGTTGGTGACGAACGGCTACCCGATCATCATCATCGCCCAGAAAATGATTACCGGGATCGATTCCTTCACGTTCATCGCCATCCCGATGTTCATTTTAGCCGGCGAGCTCATGAATGTCGGTAAAATCACCGACCGCATCTTTAACTTCGCCAAAGCGGTCGTCGGCTGGGTTCCCGGAGGACTGGCACACGCAAACATTTTCGCGAGCGTTATCTTTGCCGGCATGTCGGGTTCCGCGATCGCGGACGCCGGCGGATTGGGGACGGTGGAACTGAAGGCGATGAAGGAATCCGGGTTTGAGGATTATTTTTCCGGTGCCGTCACCGCGGCGTCTTCCACGATCGGACCGATTTTCCCGCCGAGCATTCCCATGGTCATCTACGGCGGCATCGCGAGCGTGTCTATCGGAAAACTCTTCCTCGGAGGAGTCGTACCGGGTTTACTGATGGCGGTTGCCCTTTCCGTCTACGCGCTTGTCGTGTCCCTTAAGATGAATTTTCCGAGGGAAAAATTCTCCCTCAAAGGGATTGCGCTTGAATTTATTCGGGCCTTTATACCGCTGCTTACGCCGGTGATCATTCTTTCCGGCTTTGTGACCGGTTGGTTTACGCCGACCGAGGCGTCTTCCATCGCTGTGGTTTACGCGCTAATCGTCGGGGGCCTTGTATACCGGGCGATGGGATGGAAGTCATTTATCCAAGCGCTTAAAAACACCGGCATGATTACCGCCAATGTCGTGTTCATCATCGGATCCGCCACGCTTTTTTCCTTTATTCTGACAAACCAAGGAATTACCGAAAAAATCGCGACCGCGATCCTTTCCGTGTCCACCAACCCGTGGGCCATCCTCGCATTCATCAATGTGATTCTCTTTCTGCTCGGTCTGATCATGGAGCCGGGCGCCATACTCATCATGATGCTCCCGGTATTTCTGCCGATCGTCACGAAGGTGAATATCGACTTGGTGCATTTCGGCGTTACGATGGTTTTGAACCTCATGATAGGTCAGATCACCCCGCCCTTCGGCATGTGCCTGTTTACTATCGCGCAAGTCGGCAATCTGAAGTTGGAAAAACTTTCACGCGCGATTATTCCCTGGATCATCCCCTTGGTTGCGGTCCTCATGCTTTCTTTGTTCATCCCGCAGCTCGTGCTCTGGCTACCCAACCTCTTAATGAAATAAGGATTCCCGAATGCAACGCACAGACCTTTTCGATCTTACGGACCGCATTATCGTCATCACCGGAGGGCTCGGCCAAATCGGCCGTCAGTTCGCCCTGGAATTCATCGACCGCGGGGCCCGTGTTGCGATCTTTAATCGAAAGATCCCCGACCAGGCAACGCTCGACGCCAAGTTTCCGACCGGTACCGGTCGTGTCGCCTTTTTCCCGGTGGACATTACCAAGAAAGAATCCGTGAAGGCGGGACTCGCCGACGTTGTCGCAAAATGGGGCGTCCCGCACGTGTTGGTTAACAACGCGGGGCTCGACACGCAGCCGAGCGCGCCGCCGGAGGTTTCTGGTCCTTTTGAGGAATTTCCCGAGGCTGTCTGGCGCGAAGTGCTCGAAGTCAACATGACCGGCACGTTCCTCTGCTGTCAGGTTGTCGGCGGCGCCATGGCCAAGGAAGGCCGCGGATCGATAGTCAACGTCGGATCGATCTACGGAATGCTCTCCCCCGTGCAGGACATCTACGCCTACAAAGAAAAGAAGACGGGCAAAGCGTTCATTAAACCTGTAGCATACTGTGCTTCAAAATCCGGGTTATATAACTTCACGCGATACCTTGCAACCTACTGGGGTAGAAAAGGCGTGCGCGTGAACATCCTAACGCCTTCGGGGGTCAGACGCGACAGCCAGGACGCCGAATTTCAGGCAAACTACTGCGAGCGCATGCCGATCGGACGCATGGCTGAAGAGGACGAGTACAACGGCGCAATCGTGTTTCTGGCTTCCGACGCGTCCAAATATATGACCGGCTCCAACCTCGTCGTAGACGGCGGCTGGACGGCTTGGTAAAGGAAAGAACATGAAAGATTTACGAGGCATCTATCCGGCCTTGCCCACTCCGATGAAAGCGGACGGCGAAGTCAACTACGACGCGCTGAAAGATCTGGTCGATTATGAGATTTCCCAAGGAGTCGACGGCCTATATGTCGGCGGTTCCACCGCGGAATCCTTCCTGCTCACAGAAGATGAGCGCAAGAAAATCGCGACGACGGTCCTCAAACGCGCAAAGGGTAAGGTCAACGTCATCGTTCACACCGGCTCGGGCGGCACGGATAGCGCGGTGCGACTTTCCAAACACGCCAAAGATAACGGCGCCGACGCGATATCTTCCGTACCGCCGATCTACTTCAAGTACACGACCGACGAGGTCATCTCGTATTACCGCCAACTGATCGAGCAATCGGATATGCCGCTGGTGGTCTACAACATCCCCGCGTTCACGGGAATCAATATGACCACCGGCGCTGCGCGGGAGTTGTTCAAGCATCCGCGCGTCGTCGCCCTCAAGCACACGAACACGAACATGTACGAACTGGAACGCGTGCTTGCGCACAACCCGACTCTCATCGGCCTAAATGGTTATGACGAGGCATTTCTCTCCGGTCTTTCTATGGGCGCGTCGGGCATGATCGGCAGTACGGTCAACTTTATGGCCAAAAAGTTCATCGCTTTGCGCGACGCCTTTAAGGCCGGAAAAAACGCGGAGGCGCTGAAGCTGCAGACTGAAGTCAACGAGATCGTTGAGACGATGGTGGAAGTCGGTGTTTTCAACGCGGTGAAATACGCGGTAACGCTTCGGGGGATAGACTGCGGCGAGTGCCGCAGTCCCTTCAAACCGCTCACCGACGCCGACAAGAAAAAAGTGAAGGCTATCCTTGTAAAATATTTGGGCGAGAAACTCTGATTCCGCAACCTTTTCAGTTTCAGCGCGTCTAAACCGGCCATGAACGCTGAAACTCAAGTATCGAAGGCAGCGGGCAGGACTACGGCGCAAAAGAAAAACGCCCCGGTCCCGCTGCCCTTTCAAACCCCCGGCGAAGAAGTCGCCAATTCGGTCATCCACGGCATCGGCGCGCTCCTCGCGGTAGCGGCTCTGGTCATCATGGTATTTCGAGGGCGAGACGCCTGGGAAATCGTGTCATACACCATTTTCGGAACGTCAATGATCCTTCTGTTCCTTGCGTCCACCTTGTACCATGCGATCAGCCATGAAAAAGCCAAACAGGTGTTCCGCATCTTCGATCACAGCGCGATTTACCTCCTGATCGCGGGTACCTATACGCCGTTCTGTCTCATTCCCCTCCGCGGCCCCTGGGGCTGGACGCTTTTCGGCATCGAGTGGGGCTTGGCGATCATCGGCATCACGCTCTATTCCCTTGGAATAAAAGCGCTTAAAAAGATCGAGCTCGCCGTGTATATCCTTATGGGATGGGCGGTCGTCATTGGTTGGATGCCGCTTGTGAAATCGATTCCCCGCACATCCCTGTACTTGCTCATGGCAGGCGGACTCTGCTACACGGCGGGTACTTTTTGGTACCGCCAGAAGGTCAAGCGCGGTACGCACGTCACCTGGCATGTATTCGTATTTGCCGGAGCCTTCGCGCACTTCTGGGCGATTTGGACGCTGAGCTGACGCGGCGACAACTCCGTGATAGAAAAGCGTCTATCAGCGTCTGCCGCGAGTGTGGAAACGCGCATTCACAACAGAAAACGCGCGTTTCCAGACGACTAAGCGATTACCGGGCCGCCGCGGCTGAAAGACCCGCGGTGCGTCCGAACACGAAAATATCGGCTATGGAATTACCGCCCAACCGGTTGCCGGCATGGATACCCCCGGTAACTTCGCCGGCGGCGTAGAACCCCGAGATCACCTTACCCGATACGTCAAGCACCTGAGCGTTCGTATTGATGGCAAGACCGCCCATAGTATGGTGGATGGCTGGTTTTTCCGGAACGGCGTAAAAGGGAGCGTCTTTTATTTTCAGACCGAAGACGTTCTTGCCGAAGGCCTTGTCTTCCCCCGCGTCGACGCACGCGTTATACGCGTGAACCGTTTCCGTCAGAGTTGCTCCATCGATTCCGATTTTCTTCGCGAGTTCCTCGATCGTATCGGCGCGGATGATGATATTGTTTTTCACCTGCTTGTCTAAATACGCCTGGTCGGGCTTGTTGTTCGCATTCAGAGCCATCGTGGTGTCGGCGATGTGATAGAACAGGCCGTTCGGCTGAGAAAGAGCGGCAAAAGCGAGAGTGTCGCGTTCGGAATACTCGTTAACGAAGCGCTTTCCCAATTGGTTGACGAAAACGTAGTTTTGCGGCGGCACGAGAATGCCGTCCAGTAGCTGTCCGGTGCGCGCATGGGAGGTCGGCATAAGCTGGGTGAATTGCATGCCGACCAAGCGAGCGCCGACAGCTTTCCCCATAGTAATTCCGTCGCCGGTGACGGTAGAAACGCAGGTAGTCTTCATATCGAGGGGGATCGACGGCCAATAATCGTTATATTCGGCGACCATGGAGGCATTCGCGCCGAAGCCTCCCGTTGCCATAACGACTCCGCCTTTGGCGCGTAGCAGTACCTGGGAACCGTCCTTCTTCATCGCCTTAACGCCGACTACGCGACCGTTTTCGACGATTAACGATTTCGCCTCGGTCTCAAGCATAATTTCGCCGCCGGCCGCGCGGATCGCCTTGCTGGGCATGTCGAAATAGGAGATCTTCTGCGTAGGGTTGTGTCCGCGGGTCCACATCGCGCCGACCGGCGCGGACAAATGTGCGGTGAACACAACGCCAAGGGACTCAAGCCATTTGAGCGCGGGAAGGCTTTCGGAACAGAGCTTCTTCACAAGCGCGAAATTACCGCTTATCCAGTTTCCGCTTTTGTCCTGTCGTTTTCCGCCTAGGTACGCTTGGATGATGTGCCATTCCACCGAGTCGAACATGTAGGTTGTATCGCCTGAGACATAGGTTCGTATCTGGTCTTTGAGAACGGTAAGGGTACCGGCGTAATCACCGAAATCAGACTCGTTCATTTTAAGAACATTCTTGAGCGTGTTCACTTGGCCAGACAGGGTCCGGATTGTCCCTTGCTTCTCGGGATCCGCCGCGTTCCACGCGCAACCTGATGCGAGGGTATTGCCCCCGAGTGCCGCCGCCTTTTCGACGAGTATCACTTTGGCTCCCTTCTGTGCCGCCGCCGCTGCCGCCGCCATACCGGCTCCACCGCCGCCTATCACGACGACGTCCGTATTTTTTTCGACATCTTTTATTGCGACGTTTTTCTTAACGACTTTCGACTTAAGCATTGCTACATCTCCGCCGGCGGCGGTAAGAGCCGCCGCGACGGCGTCGATAATGGCTTGCGATGAATGTGAAGCGCCGGTAACGACGTCCACGGCCAGCGACTGGGTCTTGATGATTTCGGCAGGAATCCGTTCCCTAGCAGGATCGGAAATGCCCGGAGTCTCCTCATGACTGACTATCGTAATGTCAGTGACGGCGGTAGTGGAAACGGAGACACGGACTTTGACCGGCCCGTTGTTACCCTTCCCGCTTCCTTCATAGACGCCCGCCTTGTACAAACCGGTTTCGGCCTTCGCCGCCGGAGCCGAATTAACGCAAGAAGCGATAGCGATTACCAACACGCCGCATAGCGCAAGGGAGATCGCTTTCTGAAAAAATCTTTGCATACATACTCCTTCTCTTCAAACCGCCGTATCTCGACGGCCCGATGAAAAGAGGCTTAGACCTTTGAGCTACTCCAAGGTCAAGTAAATTTTATCGATATTTATTCACTCGACAAGAACCCGTACGGAAATAAAATGGGTTGTCCGTCCGTCAACCGTTTCGGACGCCAACGCCCGCCCATCCGAGGCGCTGAGGATACGATAGCCTTTTTCCTTCACGTGTTCATACAAGGGTGAAATATCTTTTTTAGTGATCGCGAAAAGATCCGGGACGGCAGCTGTCATCACGACGCTTTTTCCGGCGGGAAAGCACTCGATATCGGATGAAAGGGACAAAGAAAGTTTTTCGCGATATCGTTTGAGCGCTCCGATACCGAGCCGTACATCCAGCGACTCGTTCTCCGACAAAAGACTTTCCCTGGTGATTCCAACTGAAAAATACGTATATGGGAGATTGGACATCCACGCCCGCATCAGATTCAACGCCTCATCAGAGCGCCGGCATCCGGCTCCGAGCGTATACAGGGAATACGTCTCGTCCATCCACAAATCCTTGACATTCGGATGTCGACAACACACGACATCATAAAAAAAAGACAGCTCATCAATCCGGTGGACCTTTCGCTCAAGACGATCGATTTCCTCGGTGAACGAGCGCTTTTGAGTGAGAAGCCATTCGCGCTGATCGCCGACGGACTGTCCATGCACAACTCTCCGCATATCCTCAAGCCCCATATCAAGGCCTCGATACATGT
>Ga0172379_10006509_pt1 | contig 15591 bp, 19 predicted proteins | sample GrowelOW334metaG_FD_119756 | JGI IMG/M metagenome (GOLD analysis project Ga0172379, IMG submission 119756) | Groundwater microbial communities from an aquifer near a municipal landfill in Southern Ontario, Canada - Groundwater well OW334 metaG | ecosystem: Environmental > Aquatic > Deep... | reverse complement strand
TGCTGGAACGGGTGAAGCCCGAGCGAGATCACAACAATCGCGAAGGCCGTAAGCGCAACTGGTGGTTGTTCGGCGAGCCGAATCCGAAGCTTCGACGGCAACTCTCTGGCCTGCCGCGCTACATCGCCACCGTGGAAACCGCCAAGCACCGCGCCTTCCAGTTCCTCGACGCATCCATCGCGCCGGACAACATGCTGATCGCCATCGCGATCGACGACGGCCACACGCTGGGCGTGCTCTCCAGCCGTGCCCATGTCTGCTGGGCGCTGGCAACGGGCGGCACACTGGAGGATCGACCGCGCTACAACAAGTCGCGCTGCTTCGAAACCTTCCCTTTCCCCTTCGCCACGCCCGCCCAGCAAGCTCGCATCGGTGCGCTCGCCGAACAGATCGACGCCCACCGCAAGCGCGTGCTGGCCGAACATGCCGAACTTACGCTGACCGGCCTTTACAACGTGCTGGAGAAGCTGCGCCACGGCGAGACCCTGAACGCCAAGGACAAACTCATCCACGAGCGCGGCCTGGTGGCGGTGCTGCTATCGCTGCACGACGAACTCGATGCCGCGGTCCTCGATGCCTACGGCTGGCAAGACAAACCCGACGATGCAACGCTGCTCGAACGCCTCGTCACCCTCAACGCCGAACGCCACGCCGAGGAAACCCAAGGCACCATCCGCTGGCTGCGCCCCGCGTTTCAAGATCCGCAACCCGCACAGACCTCGATGGCGGGGATGGAGGTATTTCGGCCGACGATTTGCATCCTGGAACCAAAGGCGGGCACCAGTGATAGCCATGAGGAGGTCGAATTACCTCCATCCCCGCCCGCTCCGAAGCCAATACAAGCACCACAACAATGGCCGCAACACCTCCCCGACCAAGTCGCCGCAGTAGCCCGAACTCTCTCCAGCGCAACCGCCCCCCTCACCCTCGAAGAACTCGCCGCCAACTTCAAAGGCAAGGGCCCGTGGAAAAAACGCCTGGTGCAACTCCTCGATACCCTGGTCGTCCTCGGCAAAGCCCGAGTGCTGGAAGACGGCCGCTGGATGGGGTAGGCTGTCGACTGCACAAGGAGACGACTCATGACACACGATGCCGAGGAACTGGTTTCGCTAGCCGCCAGATTGCCGGCGAGCGAACGGCTGCAGCTCGTCGAAAGCATACTGGCAACGCTCGACAAGCCCGATCCTGAGATCGCCGCTGCATGGGCCGGTGAGGCACAAGACCGGCTCGCCGCCTACCAGCGTGGTGAATTGACGGCGGTGAGCGAGGAAGAGGTTTTCGGCGATCCCGCCGGGTGATGAGAATCCGCTACCTGACGGTCGCCCAGACAGAGATTGCCGATGCGGCCGAGTACTACGCAGCCGTTTCACCGGAACTGGGAAAGGCCTTCAAGAAGGAACTTCGGCAACTGATGCGACTCGTCGCGACCATGCCGGCTGCATGGCCGTCCAGCGGCGAGGGAACGCGCAAGTGCCTGATGTCCCGCTTCCCCTATCTGGTGATCTATGCCCCCCTGCCCGATGAGTTGCTGGTCCTGGCGGTTGGGCATCAGCACCGTCAGCCGGGCTACTGGCGGGAGCGGCTGGTGATGTTGAAGTGAGGGGAAAAGGGGTCCGATTACGCTCCTCGTCCGGTAAGGATGATTTGTACTGATGGAGAAGTCGTGGACTGGTGGATAGTGAAACAACTTCGCGCAATGATCCTGACGGACTTACGTGACTTCGTCCCTCCGGGATACTTTGAGAGCAAGGTTGAGACGTTGAAATTTCACGATAGCATAAGAAATTCTGGCCATCTTTCCCGTGAGCTCAGGTGGGGATATTTGGCAGGTAGCCTTGGAAAGAGCTTGTTCTATGAGGCCACCACCTTGTCAGCAAGGCAGGTTTCTGCCTGCGAAGTGCTCATGAACCTGGGCATGTTGGCAAGTGCCGAAGCTACCCAAGCAGCGTCGGAACAGATGTTGTCGAAGGTTGCCGAAGTAATGGGTTTTGATGGCACTGTCGGAGCGGTGGCGGGACCGCTTGGAGACAATGGCATGGAAATTTTAACGAATAACGTCAGCGGTGCCCTAACACGATACTTGCGATATCTCACGCCGTTAGAGGCAGCGCCGTTCAAGCCTCTATTGGGTCAGGAAGAAACTTCCCAAGTTCAAGGTACACACCCGGTGGTTAACAATTTCAATTTTCAAGGGACTGTCGGCTCGGTTCAAACGGGTGCTAACGCTGTTGCAAACGTGGTCCAGAACCTCGGTGCGGACGAACGCACGGCGCTGGTTTCAGCACTACAACAAGTCAAGGAAGCTATCGGGATTGCGCCGTCTCTCCCTGAACCACAAAGACGAGAACTACTGGAGATCGCGCACGAGTGTTCCTCACAGCTAGAAAGCGAGTCGCCCAACGATACCCAGTTCCTCAACATGTTTAACGTTCTCGGAACGACCATTCAATCGATTGCTGGCGTTCAACCTGCGTATCAGGTACTGAAGACTGCTCTCCTCGCAGTTGGTATCACCCTGCCTTGATGCAGGTGAACCACAATCTCCAAGGTGTTCTGAATGGCCCTGCTGGAGGGTGCCGTTCCCGAGCACAACGCGTTTCTTGATCGAGGCGGCCCGAAATGAACATCAAGTATTTTCAAAACACTGATACGCTTTACATCGAGTTCCGCAAGGGCGACATCGCCGAGAGCCGCGACCTCGACGAAAACACACTGTTGGATGTCGATGCATCCGGCAACATCGTCGCCATGACCATCGAACATGCCCGCCAACAAGCGGACATTCAGCATTTTTCGTTCGAGCAGGTGGCGGCTTAGTTTCCTTCCAGAAATACACGCGATGAAGCTATTGGATATCGTGGCAACCGTGGAAGACCTGCCAGAGGCGCATCTCGCGAAAGGCCAGGTTGGCACCATCGTTGAGGAATTGGATAAGGATGTAGTACTGGTCGAATTCGCCACTCTTGGCGGAGTGGCGTATGCCGTCGAACGCATTCCCGTTCGCAAGCTCATCGAGCTTCGTCATGCTCCGTCATTGGCAACGTAGATTCGTCCGACACTTGAGGGAATGCCGGATTGCTGTATCAGGCTGTTTCAGCATACGATATGAAGGATGATTCGACGGCATCAGCGACACTGACGGAACAAGTGCCAAGATTGGACTCGCACGTGCCTGGTCGCGAGTCAATGCAGTAATCACACATATGCCTTGATGCCGTGATTGTTTACCTCGACCAAAATAAATGGATTGAGCTTGCCAGAATCGTACACGGCAAGGATAAATCCCAACGTGCAAAAGGGATTCTCCATGCCCTCAACGCCGCAATTCAGTCGGGTTGCATAATTCCCCTCTCGGCTATGCACTACATGGAAACCGCGCGCATTTCAAACGTGGCTCGGAGGGCGCGCCTTGGTTCCGTAATGTGGAAATACTCAAAGGGAAACACCCTTGCGTCATACCCCAGTGTGGTTCGATACGAAATTGAGATCGCTCTTTCTAAGCACTTCTCGGAAGTGAAGCCGAGTAGCAATATTAAGTTGCTTGGACAAGGTATATCTCATGCATTTGGGGAAAATAGAACAAGCAACTTCCCACCCGAGATTGAGGAAGAAATCGAGCGCAGTATGCTTACCGGGAATTCTGGTCTGAAAGTCGACCCATTGTCATTTAGGAATAGCGCACAGCGAGAGAACTTCTGCGCTCACCTTGGATCGCTGCACAAGACCAAAGAGGATTTACCAAAATCAAAGTGGGAGAACTGGCTATATGCAATGGCCATGGTAGACATAATAAACCCATTGGCTGAAGTCATGTATCGCTACAACATAGAAAAATCAGACTTCGAGAATCTTGGGGAGGCTCAACTCAAAGCGTTCGTGGACGAAATGCCAACTCGACACTTGGATCTTCATCTGCATAGACAAGTGCTAAGGAATCCAAGCTACAACCCAAAGATCACCGATTTAGAGGACTGGGCGGGCCTTGGCATTGCGAGCTGTTACTGCGATATTGTCGTTTGCGAGAAACATATGGCTGACATGATTCAGAGAGACCATTTTTCGGTCAAAGCGCGGATTGAAACGAACCTTGCGAATATATTCCAGACGATCCAGACTTAGGTAGAAAGGCACGTTACGCTAGTCGTCCTCGGCAAGGCAAGAGGAGTGGAAGACGGCAGCTGGATGAGGTGATACAAGGGCGTGTAGCGCGACGCCGAACGAGAGGTTAAGCTTGCTCTGTGTTGTTGATACCAAAGGAACGACGATGGACGAAAATCAACTGCTGCGGCGCATGACCGTTAATCCGGAAATCTTCGGCGGCAAGCCGATCATCCGCGGGCGGCGGCTCGCCGTCGAGCATGTCCTCGGCATGCTCGCGGCCGGCGACAGCCCGGAAACGCTGCTCTCAGGCTATCCCTGGCTGGAACGGGAAGATATCCTCGCCTGTCTCGCTTATGCCCATCGCGTTGTCGAACACGAGCGGATCGAGCCGCTCTTTCTGGAACCCGCTTGAAGCTTTTGCTTTAATGGCCGTTCCCAGAGAAGAAGTCTTCGCACATTCGCCACGATGGGAAGAAAGTCTAGGAGCCTGTTGTCGCCGGCCATCAGGCGGAAAAAGCAGGCGGGAGCCGATTTCTGTTTTCCCTGACCATTACGCCCGAAGCGAGTCCGTCTACATCCGAATGGTCGTCCTCGGCAAAGCCGGAGTGCTGGAAGACGGCCGCTGGATGGGGTAAGGTAGCGCAATATTTCCGCATCGAAGGAGTGCCAGGCCATGAACCAGATCGTCGTTTCTCCTGAAGTATTGGATCGCTTCCATGAGCTGGCGGAGACGACCCATCGTAGCGAAACAGAGATCATCAACGAAGCGCTGACGGGCTATCTCACGGCCGACCGTCGCTATGCCGAGAGACTGGCGGCGCGCATGGATGCAGCTGACCGAGGCGAATTTGCCAGTGAGGACGAGGTCTCCGACTTCTTCTCCGAACATGCCGAATGACCAAGGTTTTATGGCTCGTTGAGGCGCTCGTCGATCTTCGGGGAATCAAGGATTACATCGCTCAAGACAATCCCGTCGCAGCGAGGCGTATCGTCAGGGCCGTCAAGGATGGCGTGGAAATCCTGAAAGATCATCCAGGCATCGGGCGGCCTGGAAGGCTGGCGAAAACCAGAGAGTTGGTCATCCGCAATTGCCCGTACATTGTGGCCTACCGGGAGGTCAAATCGGCGATCCATATCCTGGCGGTTGTGCACACCTCGCGCCGCTGGCCGGATCAACTGCCGTAGGTTCAAACAGTCCACCGCGACGCGGCCTGGAGCTTGTAATCCTGGTGGCCGGCGGCGACAGAAGCACGTAGGTCAAGTACATCAAGACCGCGCTGAAGATGGCGCGTGAATTTTGAGGAGTCAGCATGGGGAAATTGAAACTGACGGAATGGGATGTCGTCGAACACCTGGAATCCGACGCGGACATGGCGCTTTACCTCGAGGCCGCATTCGAGGAGGCCGGCGATGACTCGGCCCTCATCACCAAGGTGCTCGGTAATATCGCGCGCGCACGTGGCATGTCGCAACTGGCGCGCGATACCGGGATGGAGCGAAAAAGCCTCTACAAGGCGCTTTCCGGCCAGGGCAAACCGAGTTTCGCCACCATCCTTAAGGTGATCCGTGCCTTGGGTCTAAAGCTGCACGCCGAAATAGCGCATGCGTAAGTCACTTGATTGTCGCATTTGAGGTAGGATTCAGACTAATCTTTGAGGCATGAGAACCATCCGCTGGCGGACCCCCGCGTTTCAAAATTCCAAGCTTGCACAAGCCAACAAGGCGGGAATGGAGGCGTCCCGGCCGACGATTTGTGATAGCCATGAGGAGGTCGGGGCGCCTCCATTCCCGCCCGCTCCGAACAAGTCGCGACCATCGCCCGTCCGCTGGATAAGGTGAAGCGACGAAGTCTTCGCGCACATTCGCCATTGCTACGGCTCACGAGCTTTTCGTTTCACCCTGAGTTCTGACAAAAGGCTTACTCCACTCCGGGCTCATCCTGTGAGCCCTTTCCGCACCATACTGGCGGCATCGTATCCATATCGGGGCCGCCAAATGCGCCGCCTGCGTCAGTAGTACCTCGCACAATCGCAATCTCGCAAACACGCTACATTCCTGATTTGTCGAAGTAACAATTGCTGTCCTCGGGATATCCGGCAATTCAATTGATATATTGAAATCATTTCTATACAATAACCGCCGTGACATCGAAGAAACGCTTTCGCAACAAGTACCGTCTGCAATTGCGCGAGAAGGACCACGAGCCGATGCACGTCCATTTGGTCGGTGGCGAGGTCAACGTCAAGATCGATCTTGCCAGCTTGCGTATCGTTGCGGGAACGCTGCCGTTGGACTTGAAGAAAGAAGTCATGGCTTGGCTCAAGAATCACCAGGCCGCCCTGATCGAGGAATGGAAAAAATGGCAACGATGAAACGCCCCCGCCTGAAAGCGATTAAAGCCCTCTCAGGCCATCGCCTGCGACTGACCTTCATCGACGGCACTATCTTCACGGTGAGCTTCGGACCGTTTTGGGACGAAGCTCCGGGGCTGGCGCCGCTGCGCGATCCCAAAGCGTTTGCTGGAGCGGTCATTATCGAGGGCGAGGGATGGACGGTGGAGTGGCCCGCGCTCGACATCCAGATCGGCGCCGATACGCTCTGGCTCGATGCCCAGGCGCAAAACGCACCCGATGAAAACACCCGTCTGTTTGCGCAGTGGCGCGCCCGCCATGGACTCTCGTTGGCGGATGCGGCCAAGGCGCTCGGCATGACGCCACGCACCATGAGCGCCTACGGCAGCGGCACCCGCCCCGTGCCGCGTTATATCGCCCTGGCGTGCAAGGGTTGGGAGGCGGAGCATGCGCACGAATCGTCCAGTCGATAAACATATTTTGCGATTGGAAAATGGGAAGGCCGGATGCGATCCGGTCTTTTTCTTTGTACGCTCATCGCGATCGCATGATTCACGGACTGTGCCCACACAAATACCCGAGACATAACGCACGACTCCCATGAAACGCAGCCTGCTCCGCGAACTCTTCCACCTCGCCTGGCCGGTGTTGATCGCCCAACTGGCAGTGATGGCCAACGGCGTCATCGACACCGTCATGGCCGGCCGGCTGTCGCCCGTCGACCTCGCCGCGGTCGGCATCGGCGCGTCGATCTACTTCACGGTGTTCGTCACCGCCATGGGCGTGCTGATCGCGCTGACGCCCAATGTCGCCCATCTGTATGGCGCCGGCGACCAGGCCCTGATCGGCGAGGAGGTGCGGCAGTCGGCCTGGCTGGCGCTGCTGCTCGGTGTCGTAGTGATCCTGCTGATGCGCTACCCCGAGCCTTTCCTGGCGCTGTCGCGGCTGACGCCGGAAGTCGAACTGAAGGTGCGCGCCTATCTCGACGCGCTGTCGTGGAGCGTCATCCCCAACCTGCTGTTCCGCGTCTTCTATGGTTTTGCCAACGGCATTGGCCGGCCGCGCCCGATCATGATGTTCAATCTGCTCGGGGTGGCGTTGAAGGTGCCGCTCAACCTGGTGTTCATGTACGGCGGCCTGGGCATGCCGGCGCTGGGCGGGCCGGGCTGCGCCGTGGCCACCGCCGTGATCGGCGCGCTGAGCTGCCTGATCGCCTGGTCGTGGTGCGCCTACAACGTGGAGTATCGCGCCTACCGCATCTTCGTCGATTTCGACGGGCCGAAGCCGGCCAAGATGTGGGAACTGCTGCGGCTCGGCATGCCCATCGGCGTGACCTTCTTCGTCGACGTCACCGCCTTCACCTTCATGGCGCTGTTCATCGCCCGGCTCGGCCCGGCCACTTCGGGCGCGCACCAGATCGCCTCCAACCTCGCCGCCGTGGCGTTCATGCTGCCGCTGTCGCTGGGCAACGCCGCCAGCGTGCTCGCCGGCCAGGCGCTGGGTGCGGGGGATGCGCGGCGCGCCCGCCATGCCGGGGGAGCGGGCATCGCCATGGGCCTGGGATTCGGCGTGTTGACCTGTTTGCTGCTGCGCCTGGGTGCTGACAGCATCGCCGGGCTGTACACCAACAACGCCGAAGTCCGCGCGGCGGCGGCGCTGCTGATCGGCTATGTCGCCGTCTATCACGTCTTCGATGCCTTGCAGACCGCGGCGGTGAGCGTGCTGCGCGGCTACAAGAAGACCGCCGTGCCGATGGTCATCTATGCCGTGGCCTTGTGGGGCGTCGGCCTGGCCGGCGGTTATCTGCTCGGCTTGACGGACCACTTCGGCGCGGCGCGCGGCGCGCCGGGCTTCTGGCTGGCGGCGCTGGCCAGCCTGGCGCTGGCAGGCGGGCTGGTGACGGCGTATTTCGTCCGGGTGTCGCGAGTGGGCGCGGCACCATTCCGGTAAGATGCCGGGCTTTTTCCCGACCATGCGCAAACATTTCCGGATTTTACTGGCCGTCTTCTTCTTAGCCTATCGTCCAGCGGCGATGCAAGCAGCGCTGAGCCGTTGCGCTCCCCGGAATGGCGGCTGGCCTGGTCGGACGAGTTCGACGGCGCGCACCTCGACGAGGCCAAATGGACGGCGGAGGTCGGCGGAAACGGCTGGGGCAACCGGGAGCTCCAGTACTACACCGCAAGCGACAATGTCGAGGTGCGGGACGGTTACCTCACCATCCTTGCGCGCCCGCAGGACCACGGCAGGCGCCATTACACCTCGGCCCGCTTGATCACCAAGGGCAAGGCTGCCTGGACCTACGGCAAGGTGGAGGCGCGCCTCAAGCTGCCTTACGGCCAGGGCTTGTGGCCGGCCTTCTGGATGCTGGGGGACAACATCGACGAGGTCGGCTGGCCCCGCTGCGGCGAGATCGACATCATGGAAATGGTGGGCGGGAAGGACAAGGCCGGCGCCAACGCCAACGCCGTTGCCTGGGGCAGCCTGCACCGGCCGAACGCGGACGATCCCAGAGGCGGCGCGGCAAAGAAATCCGTCACGGCGGAGTACCGCGGCAAGGTCGATCTCGCCAATGACTTCCACGTGTTCGGGGTGGAATGGGACGCCACCACGCTGAAATATTACGTCGATGGGCAGGTCTATCTGAGCATCGATGTTTCCGCCAATGCCGATGGCTTCGAGGTGTTCCGGCGGCCGTTCTTCATCATCCTGAACCTGGCGGTCGGCGGCGACTGGCCCGGCTCGCCGGACCGGACCACGGTGTGGCCCCAGCGCCTGCAAGTCGACTGGGTCAGGGTGTATCAGAAGACCGGACCATCCTGATGACGAACATTCGCACATGAATCGCGGCATCTGGAGCGCCATTGGCGCCTACACATTGTGGGGCTGGTTCCCGGTGTATTTCAAATGGCTGGCCCAGGTGCCGGCGCCGGAGCTGATCGGCCACCGCATCGTCTGGTCCTGCCTGATGCTCGGTGCGGTGATCCTGGTGACGCGGCGCTGGCAAGCCTTCCGCGACCAGGCGCTGAAGCTCAGGGTGATCCGCGCCTACCTGCTGGCGGCGCTGCTGATCAGCGTCAACTGGCTGGTCTATGTGTGGGCGGTGAATAGCGGCTTCATCCTCGAAGCCAGCCTCGGCTATTTCATCAATCCGCTGATCAGCGTGCTGATGGGCGTGGTGCTGCTGCACGAGAAGCTGCGCCCCTGGCAATGGGTCGCGGTGGCGCTGGCGATCCTGGGGGTGGTCTACCTGACGTTCGCCCACGGCTCGCTGCCGTGGATCGCCCTAGTGCTGGCGTTCTCCTTCGCGCTCTATGGGCTCATCAAGAAGACCTCGCCGCTCGGCGCCCTGCACGGCCTGACCCTGGAAACGGGAATCCTGCTGCTGCCGGCGCTGGGCTACCTGTTCTTCCTCGAAGGCAATGGCCAGGGCGCCTTTCTCCATGCCGGCACTTTGATCGATATCCTGCTGATCGGTTGCGGGCTGGTGACCGCGGTTCCGCTGCTGTTGTTCGCCGCGGCAGCGCAACGCATTCCGTTGGCGCTGCTGGGCGTGCTGCAATACATCGCCCCGACGCTGCAATTCCTGATCGCTATCCTGATCTACCGGGAACCTTTTGCCACGGACAAATTGATCGGCTTCGGCATCATCTGGATGGCATTGGCCATATTCGCCGTCGAAGGACTGCTGGCGCGTCGGACGCAAGCGGAACCCGCGGCGGAACTGATGTAGCATCCGCGTCACGGGGCCTCACAGGATAGTCTTGCCCTCGCCGGCTTCCTCTACCGTTCGTCCGTCGCGGATATGATAGATACGGTTGAAGGTCGGGATGATCTTTTCGTCGTGAGTGACGACGATGATGGCGGTCTGGTACTGGGTGGCCATCTGGTTGAGTATCCGCATTACCGCCAAGGCCCGTTCGCTGTCCAGCGGCGCCGTGGGTTCGTCGGCGAGGATCACCGGCGGGCGGTTGGCCAGAGCGCGGGCAATCGAGACGCGTTGTTGTTCGCCGCCGGAAAGTTCGCTCGGCTGCGCGCGGGCGCGGTGCGCGACGTCCAGCGCGTGCAGCAGCTCCACGGCGCGCGCGCGCGCCTCCTTATTGCCACGCCCGGCCAGCATGGGCAACAAGGCCACGTTGTCGGTAACGTCGAGAAACGGGATCAGGTAGGGCGCCTGAAACACGAAGCCGATGCGATCACGGCGCAGCATGCGCAGATCGCGGGTCTTCCAGGCGTTGTCGTAAATCACTTCGCCGCCCAGGGTCATGCGGCCACGCGTGGGTTCGATCACCGCCCCCAGGCACTTGAGGAGCGTGGTCTTGCCGGAACCGCTGGGACCGACCAGGCCGACCACTTCACCGGGGGCGATGTGCATGTTCACGTCCTTAAGCGCGTCCACGGCGGTTTCACCTTCGCCGTAACGCTTGCTCAAGCCCTCGATGCGGATACCCTCGGTCATATCAAGCGCCTCAACCGCCGATGGCAGCGGCCGGGTCGACTTTGAGCGCCGCGCGTATCGCCAGGGTGCTGGCCAGCATGCAGACCACCATGACGATGACCAGCCCGCGCAGGGCATCCCCCGGCAGCAGCAGCACGTATTTTGGAAAGGCCGGTGCCCAGGCGGTGGCGGCGATCTTGCCGACCACGAAGCCGATCAGGCCCAGGCCCATGGCTTGTTGCAGGATCATGCCGGCGATGGTGCGGTTGCGCGTGCCGATCAGTTTCAGGACGGCGATCTCGCGGATCTTGCCCAGCGTCATGGTATAGATGATGAATGCCACGATAGCGGCGCTGACAATGGTCAGGATCGCCAGGAACATGCCAATCTGTCGGGCCGAGGTGGCGATCAGTTTGGCGATCAGAATCTCTTCCATCTGCTCCCGGGTATACGCCTGCAAGTGCTTCCAGCGGCGGATCTCCTGCGCCAGCACGGACGCCGGGTAGCCTTCCGCGACACGCACCAGGACGGCGTTGACATTGTGGTTGCTGGCTTGCGAGGCGTTGATGGCGTCGAGCAGGCCCGGCACGCCGGGTCGATTGAGGGCGGGGTTGGCGGCATTGCGCGCGCGATCGCTGACCAGGGCGTCGTTGTCTTTGAGAAACTGCGCCTCCTGGGCGTCCTTGAGGGGAATGAAAATCATCGGATCGCCACCGGAGGACACCATGCGCCGGGTCAGTCCCACGACGTCGTAGTCGTGGCGGCGGATGCGGATGCGACTGCCTAGCTTGAGGCCGGTTTTGACATCGGCGATGGCCTCGTAGTGGCCGCGCAGCAGTCGCCGCCCCGCGACCAGGTAGGCCGGTTCGCCGGGTTGCCCCGGTTCGAAGCCGACCACCATGGCGCGCTCGTCGGTTTCACCATGGCGTACCTGCATGGTGAGATAGGTGACATTGGCCGCCTGCGCCACGCCGGGCAAGCCCAGCAAGCCGCGATAGGCGTCGTCGCGCAGGCTGGAGGATTCCGCGTAGGGACCTTGCGTGTCCTTCTGTACCACCCACAGGTCGGCGCCGCTATTGTTGAGCAGGGCCATGGCATCATCGACCATTCCCCGATAGATGCCAGCCATACTCAGCGTGACACCGATCAACAAGCCCAGCCCCAGCCCGGTGAGGACGAACTTGCCCCAGGAATGCAGAATGTCGCGGCCGGCGAGACTGATCATGTTCCAGACGCAGTCAATGACGGAACAACCTGGATGCGGCTGTCTTCGGCGAGGTCGCGTTCGGTGTAGACAATGACCGAGTCGCCTTGCTGAAGGCCTTCAAGCACCTGAATTCGGCCGTTGGCTCCAACTGCCCCGATCCTGACGGCGGCAAAGCGGGGGTGATCGCCGGCATTCAGCCAGACGCCGGGTTTGCCGCCGCGCATGCGCAGAGCGGCGCTGGGAATGCTGAGCGCTGGTTTGCCGGTCGGCAATTGCAGGGTGACTTCGGCCATTTCGCCGACCGACAACGTTGCCGGTAGCGCATCGAAACTGATCTGGGCGATGCGTTCCTCGGTCACGCTGTCGCTGATCATCTCCACGCGCGCCACTTTTCCCTTGAGCGCCTGGCCGGACAACGAGCGCAGGACAATGTCGGCGGGCAAGCCGACTCGCAGGCCGGCGGAGCGGCTTTGGTCCAGCCGCACCTTGACCCAGAGACTGTCGGGTGCGATCAGGCGCACCACCGCCTGTCCGGCGACCACCGTCGAGCCGGGTTCGGCGTCGCGCGCGGCGACGATGCCGGCGGCAGGCGCCAGCAGACGCAGGTTGACGCGTTGCTGGTGCACGCCTTGTCGCTCTGCGTCGAGGCGGGCGAGGTCCTGCCGGCTGCCCGCCAGCGCGGCGGTGGCGGCAGCGACCTGCGCCTCGGCGGATTTCTGTTCCTGCGACTTGACTTCGCTCACGCTTGAACTGACGAAGCCTTGGCGGCCGAGCTCGTCATAACGCCGGGCACTGGCGACGGCCACCTCGCGCCTGCCGGCGCTATCCGCGAGCTGTGCGGTTGCCGTTTCCACCGCGCTGCGTGCCCTGGCAACGGCTGCGGTCGAGGATGCCAGGCGCTGGTCGAGATCGACCGGGTCGATTTCCGCCAGCAACTGGCCTGCCCGGACCACATCGCCGACATCCACCGCCACGCGGCGGACCCGGCCCGCCGCCGTGGGCCCGACGTTATAGGTGCGGCGTGCCTCGACCACGCCGATGCCGAACAAGTTGGGCTGGAGTTCGTCTCGACTCACCGACGCCAGCGTGACCCGAATGGGCGCCAATGGTCCGCTGCGCACGGCTGCCCAGGCGAAGGCAGCCAGCAGCAGGACACCGGCGAGGATGAAGGCCAGACGGCGCTTGAGCGCAGTGTTCATTCCCTGTCGCTCCATGACGATGCGGCGCTCATCGGACGCTCCTGATGCCACGGCTGTATATGGCGAAGGCGCCGGGCGCAGCGGCGCGCATCCGTTCTACCTTGCCGGTCAGCAGGGTCTGCATGACCAGGCCCTGGATACCGCCAATGAACGAGACGACAGCGGCAGCGGTATCCACGTCCGGCGCCAATTCGCCCTGGGCCTTGCCCGCTTCGACCAGGCCCCTCAAGCGCTCGCCATAGCGGTCTATCAGGGTGCGTGCCATGCGCTTGGCCGGGGTATCCTCGGCACGCTGCAACTCCCCGAACAGCATACGCGGAACGCCTGGATGGGCCACGACAAACTCGATGTGGGTCATGAATACCGCCTCCAACGCCAGCAGCGGCGACGCGGCACCCTGGATGGCGTTATCCACCCGCTGCAACAGGCGCTCCGCCACCCATTCCATGACCGCCTGCCAGATCGCCTCCTTACTGGGAAAGTGGCGGAACAGCGCGCCCTGGGTGAGATTCATACGTTTGGCAATCGCCGCAGTGGTGATGTCGCCGGGATTCTGTTCGGCCGTCAACGCGATCACCGCTTCGACCGTGACGGCGCGACGCCGGTCTGCGGGAAGATTCCTGGATCTGGATTCGCCAAGCATCGAGATTCAACCTATAAGATAGTAATTGGTTACTATCTTATAGGCAGGATGCCCTTGGGTCAAGCAGCACATTCGCCCTTCCATTGCCCCCAACAGCTCGTAGGAGTTCCGTGCGTCAGCCGCATGTCCTTGAAAAGAGGTAAAATCCGCCCCCTTGTCGGCCGTTACCCGGCCGACCCTGTCTACGGAATCCGCTCGTGCTCGTCGCATCCAACATCACCATCCAGTTCGGGGCCAAGCCCCTGTTCGAAAACATCTCGCTCAAGTTCGGCGAGGGCAACCGCTACGGCCTGATCGGCGCCAACGGTTCCGGCAAGACCACCTTCATGCGCATCCTTGCCGGGGTGCTGGAGCCGTCCGGCGGCAATGTCTCACTCGACGCCCACGAACGCATGTCCTTCCTCAGGCAGGATCAGTTCGCCTATGAGGACATCCGTGTACTCGATGTGGTGATGATGGGCCACGAACAGATGTGGGCGGCCATGCTGGAGAAGGATGCGATCTACGCCAACCCCGAAGCCAGCGAGGCGGACTATCTGCACGCCGCCGAACTCGAATCGAAATTCGCCGAGTACGGCGGCTACACCGCCGAGGCGAGCGCCGGCGAAATCCTGCTGGGCGTCGGCATCCCCACCGAGCAACACCACGGCCCCATGTCCGCCGTGGCGCCGGGCTGGAAGCTGCGCGTGCTGCTGGCCCAGGCGCTGTTCTCCAACCCCGACATCCTGCTGCTCGACGAGCCGACCAACAACCTCGACATCAATACCATCCGCTGGCTGGAAGACGTGCTCAACCAGCGCGACAGCACCATGATCATCATCTCCCACGACCGCCACTTTTTGAATCAAGTGTGCACCCACATGGCGGACCTGGATTACGGCACGCTCAAGGTCTATCCCGGCAACTATGACGACTACATGGAAGCGTCGGCCCAGGCGCGCGCGCGTCAGGTGTCGGCCAACGCCAAGGCCAAGGATCGCGTCACCGAGTTGCAGGAATTCGTGCGCCGCTTCTCGGCCAACAAGTCGAAGGCACGCCAGGCCACCTCGCGCGCCAAGCTGATCGAGAAGATCAAGGTCGACGACCTCAAGCCGAGTTCGCGGCAGTACCCTTGGATCCGCTTCGAGGTGGACGACAAGGAGAAGCTGCACCGCCATGCCGTGGAAATCGACAACCTGCGCCACGGCTACGACCGCACCCTGTTCCAGAATTTCAGCACCTTCATCGAGGCCGGCGACAAGATCGCCATCATCGGCGAGAACGGCGTCGGCAAGACCACGCTGCTGCGCTGCCTGGCCGGCGCGGCGTCGAATTGTCCGGGCGGCTTGACCCCGCAGGGCGGAGCCGTCAAATGGGCGGAGAAGGCCCGCCCCGGCTACTTCGCCCAGGACCACAGCGAGGATTTCGCCAAGGATGAAACCCTGATCGACTGGGTCCAGCACTGGACGCGCGAAGGCGAGGACGAGCAGATCATACGCAGCACCCTGGGCCGCCTGTTATTCACCGGCGACGACAGCAAGAAATCGGTCAAGGTGATATCCGGCGGCGAGCAGGGCCGCATGCTGTTCGGCAAACTGATCCTGATGAAACCGAACGTGCTGCTGATGGACGAACCGACCAACCACCTCGACATGGAATCGATCGAGTCGCTCAAC
>Ga0172379_10006508_pt1 | contig 15591 bp, 16 predicted proteins | sample GrowelOW334metaG_FD_119756 | JGI IMG/M metagenome (GOLD analysis project Ga0172379, IMG submission 119756) | Groundwater microbial communities from an aquifer near a municipal landfill in Southern Ontario, Canada - Groundwater well OW334 metaG | ecosystem: Environmental > Aquatic > Deep... | reverse complement strand
TGGTCTATGGCGCGGTGCTCATTAGACAGGTGCTCAAGCAGGAAGCGGGCTCGGCAAAAATGCAAGAAATTGCTTTAGCCATTCAAACTGGCGCCAAGGCCTACCTCAATCGCCAATATAGAACTATTGGTATGATTGCTGTTGTTTTATTTTTATTACTTGGTTTTATTTTATCTTGGAAGATTGCAATCGGTTTTGTAATCGGCGCTTTGCTTTCCGCTGTGGCTGGCTATATTGGCATGAATATTTCTATTCGCGCGAATGTTCGTACAGCTGAAGCTGCTAAAAACGGTTTGATTCCTGCTTTAAATTTGGCTGTCAAAGGCGGAGCGGTCACTGGCTTTTTAGTAGTTGGTTTAGGTCTTTTGGGTGTTGCCGGCGCTTATGCTTTTGGCGGTGGAATTGATAATATAAAAATGTTAATTGGTTTATCTTTTGGTGGCAGTTTAATTTCTATTTTTGCAAGATTAGGTGGCGGTATTTTTACCAAAGCTGCTGATGTAGGAGCTGACTTGGTTGGAAAAGTTGAAGCTGGCATTCCAGAAGATGATCCACGAAATCCTGCGGTCATTGCTGATAACGTCGGTGACAATGTTGGTGACTGCGCTGGTATGGCTGCTGATTTATTTGAAACCTATGCTGTGACTTCTGTCGCTGCTATGCTTCTTGGTTCACTAGTTTTTGGTCATAATGAAAATGCTGTTTTATATCCATTAGCAATTGGTGCGGTGGCGATCATTGCTTCTATTGTCGGCAGTTGGTTTATAAAACTCACCAAAGGTTCTGACAATATCATGGGCGCTTTATACAAAGGCTTAATCGCTTCTGGTGTGATCGCTGCGATTTTACTTTATCCTTTGACAAAATACATGATGTCGTCAGTTGTTGATTATTCTTTCTTACGTTTATATTTTGCTGCTTTAATCGGTTTAATAGTTACCGGTTTAATGGTGGTGATTACCGAATATTATACTGCTACAAAATATAAACCAGTCCAAGATATCGCGAGCGCTTCTCAGACAGGTCATGGTACAAATGTGATTGCTGGTTTGGCTGTTTCTATGAAATCAACTTTGTTACCGATCTTGGTAATTGTTGGCGCTATTTTGGGTAGTTATTATTTAGCAGGTTTGTACGGCATTGCGATTGCCGCGATGAGTATGTTGTCTCTCGCTGGTATTATCGTCGCGATTGATGCTTATGGTCCGATTACTGATAACGCTGGTGGTATTGCTGAGATGGCTGGTTTGGATGAAGAAACCAGAAAAATCACTGACGCTTTGGACGCTGTTGGAAATACTACCAAAGCCGTGACCAAAGGTTATGCGATCGCTTCTGCTGGTCTTGCCGCTCTCGTTTTATTTTCTTCTTATGTTCAAGAGTTTGCTGATAGAGGTTTAAATTTAAATTTTTCTTTAGTTGATCCTCTCACAATCGTCGGTTTATTTATCGGCGGTGTTTTACCTTACTTATTCGGCGCGTTGGCTATGCAAGCGGTCGGCCGAGCAGCTGGTGGAGTTGTTGAGGAAGTTCGTGAACAATTTAAAAATAATCCAGGGATTATGACTGGTGAAACAAAACCTGATTATTCCAAAACAGTTGACCTCGTTACCAAAGCTGCTTTGAAAGAAATGATTGTGCCAGCTTTGATTCCAGTGATCGTTCCGATTTTAGTTGGCTTTATTTTAGGCCCTGTTGCTCTTGGTGGTGTTTTAGTTGGCAGTATTGTGACTGGTTTGTTCGTCGCTATTTCCATGACTTCTGGTGGTGGCGCTTGGGACAATGCCAAGAAATATATTGAAGCCGGAAACTTTGGCGGTAAAGGTTCAGATGCTCACAAAGCAGCTGTGACCGGAGACACTGTTGGTGATCCTTACAAAGACACAGCTGGTCCTGCCATCAACCCAATGATTAAAATCTTAAACGTCGTCGCTTTATTATTGGTCGCCTTGTTGATTTAAATTGGTTGTTAGGTAAATAAAACCCCGCCATTCGCGAATGGCGGGGTTTTTGTTATGTATTTTACCTGATATTGGCCGAAATATATGGTTTTCTGTTAGAAGAGCTTGACAAAATAGATTATATGTGCTATCATAGATAGTTAAGTAAGAACCTTGAAAAACAAGTGAATAACGCATTAAATAGCAAAATATTGATATTTAATGCGTTATTCACTTAAACGCCGATTTTAATCGGTAGCCACACTTTCCGTGGCAAAATACATTTCTTTTAAAAGGGGAAAACGATGGAAAAGTCAGAGAAGATAAAGGTCGCAGTTTTTGTGGCAATAATTTTTGTGGTTTTTTGTGCCGTCTTAGTATGGTTCGTACCAATCCACGCTCATGCAACATTATTTGGTGCCATAAAGTGGCTGGGGTGGTTTTTGGTAGGCATGTCTGTAACAGTGGTTGTTGCAGGCATACTCGTAAAGATGCTCACTGCTGACGACTCCACCCCTGAGAATGAGGGCACCAGCGCGGGCTTGGCAGCAGCTGCGGTTTTCTTGATCGTGGGGTTATTTTTTGTAGCCCCAGATTTCTATCAGAAAATCGGACGCAAGCAGGATCATGCGATTTCTGGTTCTGGTATTCCAGAAGAGGCAGAAAGGGCGTTTATTGCACCGAAAGGGGCTCAGTTGTTCGATGAGTTCGCTATTAATGGTGTGATCGCTGCGATTCCTTGCTCTCTGTTAAGGCAGGAGACTGGGCGATCAACGGGTAACATGTGGTTGCCTATTCAGTACTCGGCGGCGACAACGTGTCCTTTCTATCTTGGTGGCTACGCCAGTAAATATGGGTGGCGCATTGCTACTAAGCAGGAGGTTGATTCGCTGGCCAACTCAGTCAGAAAAGAATTGACTAGTGATAAAGCTGCGGTAGTTGGAGACACTCTTGTTGTTCCGCAGGATGTGTCCGGCGGAGGTTTCCAGAAGTTTCCATCATCCGGATCGGTAATGTTCATTAAGGCGCCCGTAACGTCAGGCGCCACAAAAGCATAATTTGCCAAAACAATAAACCCGCTCATATGTAAAAGTATGAGCGGTTTTCTTTTTGATTAAAATAAACCATATTCCCTCTGATATTAGCCAAAATAGCTAATTTCTACTCAAAGAAGCTTGACAGAATAGATTATATGTGCTATCATAGATAGTTAAGTAAGAACTTTGACAAACAAGTGAATAACGCATTAAATAGCAAAAACTTGATATTTAGCGTGTTATTCATTTAAAAAAACGCCGAATCAATCGGCAAAACCGCAATTTTCAATTTTCGCGGTAAAACAAAAAGGAGAAAAACGATGAAGTCGATCGCATCATTTGTTGTGGCCATCTTGATGGCCGTCGTGGCAATGGGTTGCGAAGAAGCTCCCCAACCACCAGAGTTCGCCGGTTTGTTTGGCGAACAATTCACCTTGCGTTGGCATGGCAAGATGAGTGATATCCTCGCCATTCCATGCTCTTCATTCACGGATAAGACAATACCCGTGGACGGTGTAACGGTATCGATTGATTATCTTGGGAGTGGTAGCGCCGATAAGATGAGTAGGTTTGCCCAACAGCAAGGTAATTGTCGTCCTGCTACCCCTGAGGAAATCACGGGAATCGTCAAGCTATTCTCTTTCAACACTACTGATTCTCTCTGGTCAGTAATACCAAGATATTCCGTCAAACCGGAATGTGAAGTTGATGAGAAAGTATGGGCTTGTACCGAAAGGACATTGGATTATTTTGTGACTGTGGGCAATAAAACCACTGTTGGTCGGCGGTTTTTTTCGGTAAGTCCTGGTAGCCTAGCCGACAGATTGGATGGATGGTACGGATATGGACCTGGTCAATTACCAGCTGGAAAAATAATCTTTATCCAGCAATAGCACATTGTTAAGTAAAAAAAGTCTCAAAAAGAGCCGGCACTTGCAAAAGTTGATCGGCTCTTATTTTTTTTATTTTAATTTAAAAATATCTAACGGGATAAATATTTTTCTGCTTCCAATGCTGCCATACAACCGAACGCTGATGAGGTGATGGCTTGGCGATATTTTTGGTCAGCTACATCCCCTGCTACAAAAATTCCGGGCTTTTCGGTGAGGACATTTTCGGTTGGTTCAAGATAATTATTTTTGGCTAAAGTGAGTTGGCCGACAAAAAGATCGGTATTTGGAATATGACCGATAGCAAAAAATAAACCGTCGGCTGTTATCTCGCTTGTTTCATTAGTAACAGAATTTTTTCCGCCAGAGGCGGATCCGCCTGTGGAGGATATTTTAACGCCGGTTAATTTTTCTTCGCCCAAATATTCTATGACTTCTGAATTTAAAATCATTTCAACTTTTAGATTATTTTTGGTGCGCTCTTGCATGGCTACTGAGGCGACAAAAGATTCTTTGCGATGAATGAGGATAACTTTTTCAGCAAAACGACTCAAGAAATTTGCTTCTTCCATTGCCGAGTCGCCACCACCGATTACGATCACAATTTTTCCGCGGTAAAAAGCTCCATCACAAGTGGCGCAAGTATGAATACCGTGACCCAATAATTTATCCTCGTTAGCGAGGCCTAATCTTCTTGGTCTGGCGCCAGTTGCGATAATTACACTTTCGGTTTCATAAACATCTTTGTCAGTAAAAATTTTGTAAGGGTAACTGGAAAAATCTACTTTAGTAATAATCTCGGTATTCAAACGAGCGCCGAATTTTTCAGCTTGTTTCATCATATCCATAATAAGTTTTGGCCCCATGACGCCCTCAGGAGCTCCTGGCCAGTTCTCTACGAGTGAGGTGGTGGTAATCTGACCTCCTGGTTGATTCCCACCAAAAACCAAAGGCGCGAGGTTGGCTCGTCCAGCGTAAATAGCTGCCGTCAGACCTGATGGCCCAGAACCGATAATAATCAATTTTTCCATAATAATTTGCTTTTATTTATAACCCCTTTATTTTAGGGCAAAAGGCAAGTTTACACAACTTTGCCCCTTGATTTTTCTGGATAGGTATGATATTTTGATATAGTTAAATTTAAGTACGGGCTTGTAGCTCCCGCCTTCGCCCTTCGACAAGCTCAGGGCTACGGCGAGGCGAGCCCGCTTCGACTCGAATACGAGGCGAGCAGTTTAAGTCCACGATTAATTTACGTATTAAGCCATAGTTAGGAAGAAACATATTTAAGGGCTTGTAGCTCAGTTTCCGCCTCATACCAAAGGCAGATAAGCCTGTGGCTTAAGAGGCGGACCAGCCTGTGGCTGGGGTTAGAGTTCACGTTAAAGAATAGATTGTAGGGTTTAAATAAATTATGGGCTTGTAGCTCAGTTGGTTAGAGCGCCTGCATGGCATGCAGGAGGTCAAGGGTTCGACTCCCTTCAAGTCCACCAGCCTTCGTCGAGTCTGACTAGACTACGGCTTGGCGAAGCCATTATAAAACAGGGTCTACTAACCTTGTTTTTATGTACTATATTTATTTCTTAAAAAGCTTGAAAAATAATAAAATCTATACCGGGTCAACGAGTAAGAACCCAATAATTAGATTGAAAGAACATAATCAAAATTCTACCACTTGGACAAAAGAGAATGGTCCGTTTATACTTTTATATTTTGAGAGCTATTGTTGTGAAAAAGATGCAAGACAAAGAGAGCAATTTTATAAATCTGGATTTGGGAGAAAAATAAGAAACCTAATATTTTGCTCAGTTTCCGCCAGAGGCGGGTCAGCCTGTGGCTGAGGTTAGAGCGCCTGCATGGCATGCAGGAGGTCAAGGGTTCGACTCCCTTCAAGTCCACCATTCTTCGCTCGCCTGAGCGAAGAATGCCCTTCGTAGCTTCATGCGAAGAAGGGCAACGAACGTTGTATAATCTCGTAGTTTGTGCGAGCTACGAATGGCGCGGCCCACACAGAACAAGGCAAACACCTTGTTTTTTTTGATTATTATAAAATAAAAAAGGAGGCGCATCTTGTGGATGCGCCTCCAGGTTGATTGAAGGTGCTAAGAGTTATGCGACATCTTTTGTTAATAGTCGCATCATTGTGTCGTAATCGTTAGCAAGACTATCTGCTCGCATTAAGCGCTTTGATGTGTCTGCTTTGATTCGATAGAACTGAACCCTACATGTCTGGTGTGTTGGATTACCACCATTCCATTCGTTGTGTGGTTGGCTAATGAAGAAATAGGCATTTGCGTCTGGTGGAGCGACTGCCTTTACCTCATTTACGGCGAACTTGAAAAACCCATGGTATCCGCCAACCTCCGTTCGAAACATGACTGGCTTCCCAATCTTTTTCCTTGAGGTAACAACAAATTCGGGCTCCCAGGTGTCCAATCGTGATCCTAATTTAGGATACTGAGTGAACCACTGGATACCAATTTTTACGAGACCACGGAAGCCGAGTATTTTTTGTTTCTCCGTTGGAACAAGTAGGTGGCGCCAGCACTTATGTAAAAGATTTCTGGCGTCGGGTCCTTTATCAATTCCTAATCCAGGGTTTCCGCCAGCTTGAATAGCAACGAGGCGTACGCCATTCGACCATTCATGGCAATTTACATCGAGCACAAGGCTTTCATTACCTTCATGGTGGAGATGGCTAAGTCTTCCGGTAGAAATCAGATGTGCCAGGGCGTATCCAGCCTCAATCGGATGATATTTGTAGGAACTAACAGCGTCTCCAAGTGTGACAATGTATGGGTCAGAATTCTTTCTCCCATCGCACTGATGTTGGAAGCTGCGGCGCTCAACAAACTCCGCATAAGTTGAAGATTTGCATTTGTTTTCTGGAACTATATCCTTTTGTTCCCAATGCCACGCTCTTGCAAATGCCACGTGAGCTTCGATGTATTGTTCTGTTTGTGGCCCGAACCTTGCTTTGAATACAGGATCGGTTTTTGCTTCAGATGAGCGCAGTGTTTGGAGAAATGGATATTCGTAGCGTTGGAGATAATTTTCCAAATCTATAATAGCCACTTCGCCAAATTTGCCAGCTTCCAAATCCCAGAATTCTTGTTGCGTGATTCGGCCGCCATCCTTGTTGCGCCTGTCGTTATACTCCCAGCTGTAAGCTTTGAGTATGCCTTCGAGCGTGGACATTGGGCCAATGCCGTGAGCAACTATCAGAATTAACTTACCACTTTTGCTCCAACCACAATATTCCGCGGTGAGTGTTGTAAAATAAGTTTCCCAGGGTAAGTCGCCAGGCTTGGTTGCGAGTCGAGCGGCGACGATGTCGGGCATAGTTGCAAATCGCCCGCCTTTGCCGGCAAACCTTATACCTTGTTTCCAAGCAGCCGGAAGGCCATCTTGGTGGTAAAAGGCCATTGCTGGAATAATAGGTTTTTCCATTTACTACTCCTATTCCCCGATTTAGGGGTTTTAAGGGTTTATTTTTCAACGAGCACTTGAGACCATCTCAAGCCGAGATTACCTTAACATATTTATTTGTGTTTGAGTAGCTGGCTTGACATAAATAGAAAATGGTGATATGGTGTTGAGCGTGAGCAAGGGGCTCGCAAATTGGCGGAACGCCAGTTCTTTAACAAAAATCAAACTACCTACGGAACGTAGGAGGGAGAGAAAAATGAAGCAAAATTCACGCAAGAATCAAAGACTTATCAAACAATATCCGTTTGTGATGGATATTCTTGATCGGCCGATGTTGCCAATAGGTTCGTGGGTAAATAAAAACGAGCAAGAGGCAAAAAAAATTGACGATCTAACCATTTGCGTCCAAAAAGCCGACGGCAATCTAATGTATCGGCGCGCTGACAATGTGGCTATTGGCAATGACTACTCGTACATACTCAGACTAGATGGCTCCCGAAAAGATTTAGTTGGTCGACGCGGCGAATATCTTTTTGCCGTTGACGGCCAAGGAAAAATCATTAACCGGGTTGATTGGCCGAGCAACGACGCAGAACGAAGGGCAACCGGTGAAGTGTATGGTAAATCTGTGTTCTGTAAAAGGATATCAGGGTTTACCGAGGAGAAAATAGAACAATTTGAAGCCGAAGCGGTTTTGATGTCTATTGAAGAACTTTCCAAGCGATTAGAGATGTGGGAAGGGATCGATGTGTCGATTTTGGCCAAGGTACAATACCTTGTCTGGGTAACGATCGAGGCATGGCATTGGGATACGCACAACGACAGTCGACCGGAAGGCAGGCTTGGCGATTTTCATGATCGCTCAGCCCACATTACTATCTACAAAGAGCCGGATGGCGGTTTTGAGAAGTTGCTTGCAGAAGCCAACGTGTTCGACCACCTTTATTTGGACACCAGAACGGTAATAGATGGGGTTTGTGTAAATAATCCCGACATTATCAAAATGAATGACGCTTTAGCTGAGCTATGCGTTAAGTTTCAGAATGAGGTTTACTTCGCGGGCATGAAAGATGTTCGTGATAAAGGAAAATATCGCGGCGCGTCTGGTCAATTTAATTCCGTTAAAGTTCTTTGCACCAAGATGTGTGGCTACGATCGGGTGATGCTTGAGGATGCTGTGAGTTATATCACTTTTCAATTGCGCCCCGGAGAAAGAAGTATGTATGTATTGGGGTTGCAAGGCACTCTTCCGCAAGTTCGTAATTTAGTAAACACGGTTACGCAGATATGGAATGATAAACCAGAATTGCGCTTTGTGTTTAAATCGGATGAAAACGTTTCTGTTATGTAGGGCGTTTTTACTTCAGGGGCGTGCATGGAAAAATCCATGCACGCCTCATTTTTTTATCACCACATATCATTGACATTATTTACCATCAATGATATGATGTCTCGTCAGTATACAAAAGGGATTTCGCGAGTTCCAAAAGAAAGCTTTTCAGCATTCGCGAAACGTACTTTAAAAAGGAGATAAAAAATGAAGCAATTTTTTGCTTTGATTCTGGTGGTATTTTGTACCATATCGCTGTTTGGTTGCAGCGCGACTAAGCCGGTGGTTATTCAAGGTGACCCCGATATCACCGCTGCTTTCGTTGCCGAGCCGTGGGAAGAGCTTGAAACCTTCCAGGCGAGTTTCGGTGGAGTTGAGAGCGCTGGGCTTGTAAACTTAACAACTGATTGCCCGTTGTCCAAGGGTGATACAGTAACGGTGTTTGGCAAGATTGGTGATTTCACATTCACTGAAACTACCACGAATCTTGGCGGCATGAGCGAGGGGAAATATTGGGTTAATGTTGATGGCCCTGATATGTCCATTGCTTACACTAAGGCGATGGGCATTAAGCTGGAGGACTCTACTGTGCCTTTTGACATCGGGGAGTTAGCAATGCGAGTGACTTGGACAATAGGAATTCTGCAAAAAGTATTTCCTGCCCAATTTACTGGCATAGCAGAGATGGGCTATGTTGACATTTCCACGACTTGTCAGCCGTTTGTCAACGATACATTTATTGTGACGGCAACGGTCGAGCGGATTTCAATTAGTGACACCACTGCAGTTTTTGGCGCTCTTGGCGTAAATAAGTACTGGATTATGGCAAATGGAGTTGATATGTGCCAGCGGTATTATGATGCTGCTGGCATTAAATACGACGAGCAGACCAGCTTGGCCAATCTTGAACGATTTGGACAACAGGCCAAATGGTCTGTTAAGAAAAAAAGATAAACAAAAAGGCGTGCACGGAACAAAATCCTTGCACGCCTTATTTTTTTATTTATTAAGATACATATTAATCCCTTCCAGAATTCCAGATTTAAAAAGTTTTGCCGGATCACAATTATCAATATTTATCCATTCAAATCCAAGATGTTCTTCGCTAATTTTTATTTCACCACTAATTAACTGCGCTTCAAAAAAAATATAAAGAACATGGATATCTTTTCCTCCGAACGCGGTTTTTGCTGGAATCAGATGTCGGCCCAAAGCAACTGGTTTTTGCTTGATTGATATTTCAATATTACCTATTTCTTCCATGATTTCTCGCTTTATTATGTCGGTAAATGAGGCGCCAAATTCTTCTTCATCTATTCTGCCTCCAGGCAAATCATAAAACCCAGAAAAACTCCCATTTGCCAGGTCTTTTAAAACAAGTATCTCGCCCTTATCGTTTTTCAAAATTACTTTAAGTGAAATTTGGTAAAAATCTTTTGTGGGCATAAATTAAATTTATTTCAAATTAATTTTTTACATATCTTCCATGATTGGTTTATCGGCAATAAATTCGCTGGTAAGACCAAGTTTTTTAAAGTAATCAACCATGGATATTACCGCAAACTTTTCAGTTGAATAATGCGTTCCGCCTAAGATATTTATTTTGTTTTTTTCGGCAAAATCATGACACTTTTTAGAATAATTGTTTTTTGTCGTTATGCCGGTAACGAAGGCGTTTATTTTATTATTTTTTATTTCTCGGAGTATGTCTATCTCATTTCCGCCACCGGCCACAATCGCAATTGTTTGATTGTTTATTTTATTGCTTCCATAATTATAGCAACTGATTCGGTGGCCCATAGATTTTTCAAACAACTCCTTTAATTGATCGATTGTCGCTAAATTTGTTTTTCCAATGATCCCGCACAAAGATCCATGATAGGAGGCAAAAGATTTATCTATTTTTATATTTAAAGTTTTTGCCAAAGTCACGCTGGTTGAATATTTGCCAAAATTATCCAGCGGCACATGAAGATTGTAAATAGATACCCTGTTATTTCTGAAAAGTTGTAGTAATTTTTTGTCGATCGGTTGAAAAACTTTTTTGGTTTTTCTAATGTCCCAGACGGCCGGGTGATGAACAAAAAGTAAAGAGTCCTTAGCTTTGTCGGCTAAGACGGCCTTCATTACTTTGTTTGAAGCAAAAACAGCCGTATAAACTTTTGTAATTTCCTTTGCAAAATCACAAACTATCCCCATAGATCTTTGTTTAAAATTATCAGTAAAAAATTCTTTTATTGGGCGTGTTTCCTCAAGCCAATCATCGCTAAGGCCTTTTTTAATAAAATCTTTTTCAAGTTGTTGATATAGTTTAATTGCTTTCATAAACTTAAATCATATAATATTCCTCGTTAGCTTGCTACGGGGTTCCTTGAGGGAAAGTTTGAAAACCGTAGTGGTTTTCAAAATAAACATTCCATAGGATACCTCGTAGCTTGCTGCGGGGTAATTCATTAAAGTAAGTGATATTTTATGTTGATTTTGGTTTTTTTATATAATATCTATAATAGCCAATGAAATTGCTTAACAAAAATGAGCCTTCGGTCACCATGCCCATTGGCGAGAAAATAATAAAATTATAAAAGACGATGATTGAAGTGCCAACCATCATTAGTCTTCTCATTAAGCTATTGCTCTCTTGAAAATTACCAATAATGATTAAGATTAAACCAAGATAAATCAATAAATCAGACGGTGTTTTGTAAGTAAAAAATAATGACAAGGTGTTCAAACCAATAAAGAGAAATAAGTATTTTTTATTGGTTGTGAAATAGCAGGTTATAAATCTTAAAACTGAAATAAAAACAATAACACCAGCTGCCACCCTATTTAATAGAAAGTAATGTGTACTTATTAAGGTGGCGGAAATAATTAGGCATAAAAAAGTTGCCTGTCGTTTTTTAAATTGCATGCTTGCAAAATCAAAAAGCATCGCGATAAAAACTGCAATTTGAGAAATGATAAAGGCAAGGGTAAATTCAGGCATAGGGCCGCGTTTATTTTGAAAAAGCCATTAAAAATAAGATGTTTCGGTGCTCGGAATTTTTTAAGTCATTTAGTGAGCTGCGCTTGTTGATTAAATAATTATCACTATTGCTTAATGACGTTTCGCACTCCGAATAAATCAGATCGAATAATTTTGTTTTGTAGTTAAGTAATTTACAGCAGACCAGAAACTCTACTTTGTTATCAAGCCTGGTTTTAAGATAGTTGGTAAAAATGATTCTTTCTGCTGTTTTTAGCATTTTAAGATAAACACCGTCGCGATCTTTTATTTTTTTAAAATAAAATTCCGATTCATTAATAATACAATGAGTATAATAGTATAGCTGAAGGTTTACTCGATTTGTAAGAGACGCGTCTTTATTATATTCAATTTTTGCCACTTCGAAAAGATAGGCCGGATCGAGTTTGTTTAGGTTATCTTTGTGTATTAGGTTTAAAAAGAACCTTAAATTATAGATAAAATTTAGGCCAAGAGTAGATAGGGTGGCCAAGTCTTTTTTGTTTTTATATAAAGCGTCTCGGTATTTTATTAAATTGTTTAAGTCCAGATGTTTTAAGGCAATAGGGCTTATGTCGTATTTATAAAGGTGTTTAGTAAATAAGATCTTAAATAAAATCCTCTCATATTTTATTAATAAAGGGTATTTGAGTAAAACTTTTTTGCGCAATTTTCTGGCCTTTATTTTTTTACCTAATCTGTAATTTTTATTTAAAATATTTAAAATTATAGCTTCTACTTCTTTTTGATTATTGCCTATGTAGGAACTTTTCAGTCTTTTTAATCTGGCTAAATTTTTTTTATCATTAAACCATAAATAATGCCTTGAGGAAAAATGGAATTGTTTTTTGCCAAGAGAGTCGTAGTTTTTATCATAATAACTACCAATCAATTTTGTTAAGTTTTTAGTCAAAACAACCATAAACAATAATAATTATCTTTGATAAAGGTAAAGATTCGGATGGCCATTGAGAATGTCGATTTTTACAGGCTCCCAACCGTCAATCGGCCAGACATAAGCAATTACTTTTGCCCCGATTTTTAATTCGTTTTCTAATTTTTTCTTGATTTTGGGATATGTTTTCGGCATGAGAAAAAAATATACCAAATCAGCGTCATTTAAATTGGAATGCCAAAGATCTTGGCAGGATATTTTTATTTTTGTCCTATCTTTTTGAAAGAGCCTGAAAATATTAGCCAATAAGTACATAAATAAAGAGAGCTCGAATCCTTTGGCTTGCGCACCTGATTTTGCGCTGGCAAAAACCAAGCGTCCATCGCCGCAACCAAGATCATACATTTTTTGTCCTGGCCTGATCTCCGCTAAATGTAAAAAACGCTCAACGCTTTTCTTGTTTGTCGGAGCCCAGGGCGCGCCTCTTAAATTAGCATAGGCGGCGCTGAGTAATAATGCAAAAAAAACAATAAAAATTACCATTTCCATAAATAATATTTAAAGCACTTATTTTGATAATTATTTTTTAAGTGAATCTCTGATTTCTCTTAGTAATATTATTTCTTCCGCAGGGTCTTCTTCGGCTTTTGCTTCTTTTTTAAATTTATTCAATTGGCGGATTACTAAGAAGACCGATAAAGCGATAATTATAAAATCAACGACGGAATTGATAAAAATGCCGTAATTAATGGTGACTACTGGAGTTATTTCCGTCGCTTGTTTTATTACTATTGTGAATTTTGAAAAATCAACACCGCCTAAAAGTAAACCAATCGGTGGCATAATAATGTCGGTGACGATTGAGCTTACTATTTTCCCAAAAGCAGCGCCCATAATAACGCCGATCGCCATATCCATCACATTGCCCTTTAAAGCAAATTTTTTAAATTCTCTAAACATAGGTTTTATTAAATAATTATATTTTTTATCTCAATGATATCATCCATCAAAAAATCAGGTTTTGCTTGCGCGAGTTTGTCTCTGTCTTGAAACCCCCAAGCAGCGCCGATTGTTTTAACCCCAGCAAATTTTCCTGCCTCGACATCGCCAGAAGTATCGCCGACATAAAAAGTTTGCTCTTTATCCAAGGAAAAATCGTTAATAAGCGAAATTATGGCGTCTTGTTTTTCGTGAGTCTCGCCGATTACTTTAGTAATTAATTCGGAAAAACCGGATTTTTCAATCTCAGGTAATAGTTTTGAGTTCCAATCAGAACTTATGACAAATATTTCGTATCCATGATCATAGAGATAACTAATTATTTCTTTACTGTTTTTGTAGACATCAGCTTCTCCAACTTGATGAATATATTTTGAATATAAAATATCTTGTTGTTCTTTGGTTAGTTCCGGTAAATATTTATTCCAAAATTTCATATAAGGATTGTTAAAGCTCGACCTGATTTCAGCTTGAGAGATTGTTTTTACCCCAAATCCAGTGAACATTAAATCACAAACTTTGCAAAAAAGATGAAAGCTGTCGCTTAATGTTCCTGACCAATCAAAGATAAATGCTTTGTTTTTCATAATTTAATTAAATAGCAACATTATCTCTAATAATAATCGATTGAAAATATTTTTCTTGAAAATCAGTCATAGCTCTGATTTGTTCGTCGGTATATTGAGCGCCCGTCCGGACGACGATTAACTTGTCGTCGTCATCGTTTGTTCTATGAATTACCGCTATGCAAGTGCCAGTAAATTCTTGGATTGGTTTTGTAATGCCTAAAACATAGACATCCAGATCTTCCCCATCAGGCGCCATTACGCCTTCAATATATCCATAATTTTGCTCATAAATAAAAGTGTCATTTTTGGGGTGTTTTGAGCCAAGAGGGCGGTCTATTTTGACAAGGACTTCTTTATTTAAAAAATCAGTTGAATAGCTCATGTTTTATTTTGTTTTTATTGGTATGGAAGTCATGCCGATTCGATCAGCAATAACCGCTCGATGATGACCGTCTTCAATATGAACATTATCTTCCGGTAAAAAAGTAACTTCTATCGGGTTGTTTTCTAAAAAAGTTTTTGTTGCCCCAAATAATGCCGGAGTATTTTTTACCGTTTCAAGCAGCTCTTTAATCGGCGTTCCTTCCGGAAGAAAATTTCCGTTAACGTGGCGTAGAATCTTTTCTATGCTTTCTACCATGAATCCTTGATTGCCTATTTCGCCACGTTGATTTTTTAATTTAGAAATTTCTATGGTTGTTTTTGGCATCTCTATTGTTGGCGGCATTTCCCACATATAATTGTCAGTTAATTTTTTGAGCCTCCTATTATTTTTTACGTCGGCCGTAATAGATGGTTTTTAATTTCTTATTTGAATTAATATAGGCCATAAATTGTTTTTCATCCTCAAAAACCAAATCTTTACAAACGCCATCGCTTCGATCGCACTCTTCTTGGGAGTGATTTCTACAAACTTGCGGTCGAGTTTCATAAATGCTACACAGTCTTTGCTTGTTTAAAGCTTTGCATTTGATTGATAAATAGGCTGTCCAGTCGCCGTCTTCATCTATACGAATAGTTACGCCGTGTAAAAGATACCAAATTATTCTATCAATGCCTTTTTTAGTTCCTGGTTTTTTGATGAGAATGTTTACATATTCGCAGCACAGGGAGCAACCAGCACAAAGCTCTTTGTTTTCTTGCGGATCGTAGGTTATTTTTGCCATACTTAATGTTATGTTAATTAATTTTCTTTTCGTTGATCAATTAGCCCGCCCAGATATTTTGCTCTATAAACTTCCTTGCCGTCTTGATTGGTAATAATTTCTTCGCCAAAAAAATTATCAACCTCACCGATGAAAGTATTAAGATATTTTAGGCCAGCTTGTTCGTAGTGTTGTGGTCCGCGAAACGGCTTGTCATCCGGAATAAGTGAGAGTGCGCCCTGTAAAGCTTTGTAAACAGCTTTGAAGTCATTGATTGATTCGGCAACTAAACCATAATAAACCATGATATAAACCGGTTCGTTTTTAAAAAACACCACTTCTCGTCCGCCATA
>Ga0172379_10006507_pt1 | contig 15595 bp, 16 predicted proteins | sample GrowelOW334metaG_FD_119756 | JGI IMG/M metagenome (GOLD analysis project Ga0172379, IMG submission 119756) | Groundwater microbial communities from an aquifer near a municipal landfill in Southern Ontario, Canada - Groundwater well OW334 metaG | ecosystem: Environmental > Aquatic > Deep... | reverse complement strand
CACCGAAAACTTGGAAAGGAATTAGATTTATTTTGTTTTTCTGACCTAGTTGGTCCAGGACTTCCGCTTTTCACGCCCAAGGGGACAACTCTGATCGATACATTAAAAAAAGAAGTAGAGAGTATCTGCAGGAAATATGGATTTGAAAAAGTATCAGCGCCTTCCTTGGCAAAACCTGAACTTTTCGAAATATCTGGACATGCAAAAAAATTTGGTGACGAATTATTTCATGTCACATCAGGGAAAAAACATGACTTTGTTTTGAAACCGGTTCAATGCCCTCATCAAACTCAAATTTATGCTTCAAAAACAAGATCCTACAGAGATCTACCAATAAGATATATGGAGTCAGACAAGCAATATCGAGCTGAAAAAACAGGCGAGGTCGGTGGGCTATCTAGAGTTTATGCCATTACAGTTGAAGATGGACATTCTTTTTGCCGAGTTGATCAAGTAAAGAATGAGATCAAGAATATGGTAAATATTATCAAAGACCTATATAGCTCGATTGGCTTATGGGATAATCATTGGGTCTCTCTTTCCGTTCGAGATTATGCTCACCCAGAAAAATACATCGGTGAAACATCAGATTGGGACACTTGTGAAAAAATGCTTCGAGAAATTTCTGACGAAATGGGATTGGATGCTAAAAAACAAGAGGGTGAAGCAGCTCTCTATGGACCTAAATTGGATTTCATGTTTAAAGATGCTATTGGAAAAGAAATTCAAATCCCAACTGTTCAAGTTGATTTTGCTACTCCAAAAAGATTTGGGCTTGAATATATAAATGAAAAAGGTGAAAAAGTTCCACCCGTTATGGTACACCGTGCAATTTTAGGATCTTACGAAAGATTCTTAGTTCTTCTCATCGAACATTTCGCCGGCGCTTTTCCGCTCTGGCTATCCCCTGTGCAAGTAGCCATCTTGCCAGTGAGTGAAAAATTTGAAAAATATGCAAGCGATTTAGTTTCTAAGATGAAAGAAGATAATATTAGAGTCGAACTACACAACCAATCCGAATCACTTGGCAAAAGAATCCGTGAAGCCGAAAAACAAAAAATTCCATATATGCTCGTAGTCGGAGAAAAAGAAGAAACCGACAATTCCGTCGCCGTGCGATCTCGTGGAGACAAAAATCAAGAAGTTATAGCAGTTGAAAAGTTTATTGAAAAAATTATTGCAGAAATTAAGGAGAAAAAATAATCGTGAAATACTTTATTAAAACCTTTGGATGTCAAATGAATGAGAGTGATTCAGAAAGAATCGCTAGTTTTTTGGAGTCCTTACCTCACCCCAACCCTCTCCTTATAAAGGAGAGGGGGTTAAAGATGGCAAAAGACATAAGCAAAGCTGATTTAGTTATTTTCAATACTTGTGGAATTCGTCAAATGGCCGAGGATCGAGTTTATGGACAAATTCATAATTTAAGAAAGCAAGAAACAAGAAACCTGCCTACCGGACAGGCAGGCAATAACCAAACAAAAAGAAAAATCATTATTCTAACAGGATGCTTAGCTAATAGAAAAGATGTGCGAAGAAGATTGAAGGAAAAAGTTGATTTGTTTTGCGAAATTAAAGATTTTCAAAAAGAAATTATTTTTGTCATTGCGAACGCAGTGAAGCAATCTCGAATTACTCAGCACAATCTTACTAAAAATGAGATTGCCACGGTCACTGCGCTCCCTCGCAATGACAATTATCTAAATATTATCCCAAAACATACCACCAAACACTCTGCTTTTGTCCCCATCATGACCGGTTGCAACAATTTCTGTTCCTATTGCGTCGTGCCATACGCCAGAGGGCGCGAAGTTTCAAGGCCTTCAAAGGAAATAATTATGGAAATAAAAAATTTGATCAAAAATGGCACGAAAGAAATAGTCCTGCTTGGGCAGAATGTGAATTCATATATTGATGAAAAAAATAATTTCCCAAAACTCCTGCACCTCATCGAAAAAATTCCGGGAAAATTTTGGATTTCTTTTATGTCCAGCCACCCAAAAGATTTTTCTTCGGAATTAATTGAAACAATTGCGAAATCCAAAAAAATATGCGAGCACATCCATCTCCCCTTGCAAGCCGGCGACGACAAAATTCTCTTGGCGATGAATCGAAAATACACGTCCGAAAAATATCTGGAGTTAGTGGAAAAAATAAAATCCGCGCTCATTAAACATAAACCTGATAAATTATATTCCATCACCACCGATATAATTGTCGGTTTTCCCGGAGAAACAAAAAAACAATTTCTTGAGTCGGCGCGCGTTATGAAAAAAGTTGACTATGATTTGGTTTATTTCGGCCAATTTTCTCCTCGCCCTGGAACGGTTGCCTTTGAAATGAAAGACAATGTTTCCAAAGATGAAAAAAAGAAACGGGAATTTTTTCTCAATGAAATCCTAAAAGAAACTGCCTTTGGAAATAATCAAAAATATCTTGGAAAAATTTTGGAAGTTCTCATTGACAAAAAAGATGGTCCGAATTATTTCGGCCGAACTCACTCATTAAAAAATGTGAAGATTATTTCCACACAGAAAAATTTGGTCGGAAAATTTGTAAAGGTAAAAATAACCAAAGCTAATATTTGGAATTTGGAGGGAGACTTGTCCGCCGATGAGGCGGAGCTGGACATAAAGCCATAATTGCCCTATATTATCCCTATGAATATCATTGTTTCAAAATTTGGCGGTACCTCAGTGGGAAGTCCCGAAGCCATCCAAAAACTTCGCGAAATTGTCCTAGAAAAAGAAGAACGAAAAATAATCGTTGTTTCTGCCGTTTCCGGAACTACTGATCTTTTGATCAAAGCCGGCGCCGAAGCCAAACAAAAAGGAGATTGGGAAATCACATTGGAAATTATCAAAAAGAAGCATTTGAAATTAATCAAAGAACTCGGAATTAAACTTGATCTGTCTGAATATTTTGAAGAATTAGAAGCTTTTCTTAACGGCATAGAATCCATTGGGGAACTCACGCCCCGTAGCCGTGACTACATTTTGTCTTTCGGTGAAAGACTAAGTTCGAAAATAATTGAAAGTTTTTTGGAAAAAAAATCCAAAGCTATCCGCATTAATTCTCGAAAACTTATAAAAACCGACAATTCTTTCAGCTCAGCCAAACTAGATATGAAAGAAACGATCAAAGCTATAAAGAAAAACCTTTTGCCAAAATTGAATGATTTTGACAAAATTGTCATCACCGGCTTTATCGGCTCCACTGCACGGGGAGAATACACAACTTTTTCTCGAGGAGGGTCTGATTACACAGCAGCTATTTTGGCTAATGTGCTAAATGCCACTGAACTGGAAATTTGGACTGACGTGGACGGAATTCTCACTGCTAATCCCAAAATAATTCCTCAAGCTAAAGTGATTCCAAAAATAAATTATCGCGAAGCGGCTGAACTCGCCTATTTTGGCGCTAAAGTTCTTCACCCAAAAACCATTGAACCAGTCGTGGTCAAAGAAATTCCCGCTCGTGTAGTCAACACTTTTAATCACAAACATCGCGGAACTCTCATTACCGGCGAATCGCAAAAAAACATCAAATCCGTTTCCAGCAAAAATGGATCCTATATAATCAATCTCTATTCAACTGAGATGCTTGGAACTTCTGGATTTATGGCAGAAATATTTTCCATCTTTTTGAAACATGATGTCGTCATCGACGTTGTGAGCACTTCTGAATCCAGCATTTCCGTCACAACCGAATGCGAACCGACAACACTTCTCATAAAAGATCTAGAAAAATATGCGCTCACTGAAATTCTGTATAATAAAACTATCATTTCTCTTGTTGGTGAAGGCATCAGCCAAAGAAAAAATATTCTTTCTCGACTTTTTTCGGCAGTGAAAAATTATTCCATCAGAATGGTTTCCCAAGGCGCCTCCCCTCGAAACATCACACTCGTCGTTGATAAAAAAGATGAAAAAATAGTTATCCGTGCTATTTATAAAGAATTTTTTTAGTTGATTTAATAAGTTTTTTCCATCTTAAATTTAGAAATTTCCACAAATTTACAAATCAAGTACAAATTTACAAATAATTTGTAGATTCGTAGAAGATGAAACTTAATCATCACTGGAAATTTAATTCTTAAATTAATTTGATATTTTAATTATACAATCTATAAACTATATGCGTTTTGCAATTATCGGTGCTACGGGCATCGTCGGAAGAGAAATGATTACGTGTCTTGAAAAAAAACATTTGAAAGTTTCTGCTTTGAGATTGGCGGCTTCGCCACGCTCAGTGGGAAAAATAATCAAAACCGCTTTTGGCAGAATCAACGTGGAAAAAATCAGTGAAGAACTTTTCAAAAATTCTGACATCGCCCTTTTTGCTGCCGGCTCGGAAATAAGTTTAGAATGGGCTAAAAAAGCGGCTGATCTTGGCTCAATTGTTATCGATAATTCCTCTTGCTTTCGCTATGACCCACAGGTGCCACTTATTATCCCAGAAATAAATCCCAAGGAAGTTTGGAAGCACAAAGGCATCATCGCCAATCCCAACTGCACCACTGCAATTGCTGCCATTCCACTATGGGAAATTGAAAAAAAATTCGGCCTCAAAAAAATTATCATCTCAACCTATCAGGCAGTTTCCGGCGCGGGAAAAGAAGCGATGGAAGAGTTGGAAAATCAAACACACAATTATTGTCAAAAGAAAAAACTCCAAGTAGACAAATTTCAACATCAAATTCTTTTCAACCTCATCCCTCACATCGATAAGTTTCAAGACAATGGCTACACCAAAGAAGAAATGAAAGTCGTTTGGGAAACTAGAAAAATATTTTCTCGCCCTAACATCGACATTTCTTGCACGGCTGTTCGCGTGCCGGTTATGCGAGCACACAGCGAATCAATCGTAGTTGAAACAAAAAAGAAAATCACTCCAGAAAAAATTAGAGCGATTTTCAAAAAGACTTCCGGGATAAAATTAGTTGATGACCCAAAAACCAATATCTACCCAATGCCGATTTTTGCCAGTTCTGATTTTTCTGTTCATGTCGGGAGAATTAGACAAAGCCTTATTTTTGGAGATTTTGGACTAGAATTTTTTGTTAGCGGTGATCAAATCTTGAAAGGCGCCGCTCTCAACGCTGTCCAAATCGCCGAACTCTTGATGAAGAAAAGAAAATAAATAAGTACAAGACTTGTGCATTTGATTGCGGAAAAGATATTAACGCAGTCGCCAGAAAAATACTTTGAATAAATAATTCTTGATTACTGGCAAATTGTTAAATTTTTATAATTACTTTCGCGACAAGCATATCTTGACGCAAGCAAATGCGAAAGTCTTAGAATATATACTTCCTATAATCTTGCAATCATATCCAAAACCGCTTCAGTCGCTTCCTTTCCCTTGTTGCATTTGTCGTTTGCTCTATCCTTAGCTTGTTTCAGGTTGTTCACAGTTATCACGCCAAAACCAATTGGCAAAGAAAATTTCAGCATCAAGTCCATTATCCCTCTGGAAACTTCTTGTGATATATAATAATAATGATCAGTGTCACCCTTTATCACGCACCCGATTGCTACCAGGCCATCATATTTTTTCTTTTGCGCTAATTTTTGACAAGCTAAAGGAATTTCAAAGGCTCCCGGAACCCAAACAATTTCAATATTGTTTTTTTTGACCTTATTTATTCGCAAAACTTCCAGCGCGCCCTGAAGCATTTTTTCAGTAATGTCCGCATTAAACTTAGCCACCACTATAGCTATTTTCAATTTACTGCCATCAATTAATTTTTCACTAGATTTATTTTTTCTTTGCATAGTTTTGTGCACTTAATAATTTATCCAAGTATTTCGCTAGAACATCTGTTTCAACATTAACTTCCTCACCTATTTTTATCTTTCCTAAATTAGTATTGTCTAACGTATAACTAACAAGTGAAACTGAAAACCAATCTCGTCCAGTGTTCACCACAGTCAGACTTATCCCATCGATAGAAACCGACCCTTTCTCCGCCACCAAGCGCATAAATTTTGGCGGGATTTGTATTCTTATTACTTCTGATTCTTTTTCTTTTTTTATGCCAACCACAATTCCTCGCGTATCAATGTGTCCCTGTACGATGTGCCCATCCAAAAGATCCTTGAGCGCCAAACTTTTTTCTAAATTCACAGCCGTTCCTTTTTTCCAATCGCCCGCAGTAGTTTTCTCAATAGTCTCCGGCATATATTCCACTTGAAAAATTTTTGCATTAAATTTTTTAACTGTCGAACAAATTCCATTTATGGAAACACTTTCCCCTTCCCAAATTTTCCAGCCCTTAGGTCGAGAAATTTCCACAAACAAACTTTCGTTTTTTTTGAAAACTTTTTCTACTGTGGATAATTTTTTAATAATCCCGGTAAACATATGTTTTTCGCTCACTAACCGTTCGTGAAGCCACACTACGAATGTGGCACATGCGAACAGTTCTATTTTATTAATTCAATATCTTTTTCAATTTGTTGGATTAATTCCTTTTTGTTTTTAAATTTTATTATTTCCCTAATTTTCTCACCAATCTCCATCTCTATTTCTTTGTCGTATAAATTTCCCGAAAAATCCAGCAAATGCGCTTCCAAAAGAGATTTTTCAGGAAAATAGACAATGGCGGCCTTATATTTTTTGCCTTCAAACTCGACATTTCCCGCATAGACTCCCGCATCAATTTTTCCGTTAAAATTCAAATTGGCCGTAGGAAAGCCTAATTTACGGCCATTTTCTTGTCCGTGAATGACTTTTCCAACTATTTTCAAATATTGGTTCTTCATAGCTTAAATTCTAACAAGTCCCCCAGATATTGGCAAATTCATTTGCTTTTGCTAGGATGTAGTATAATCTTAATTTTATGGATAGAATAATTGTCATTCTTGGGCCCACTTCTTCTGGCAAATCAGAGGTAGCGATTGCGTTGGCTCAAAAATTTGATGGAGAAATAATCAGCGCCGACAGTCGCCAAATTTATCGCGGAATGGATGTTGGCACTGGGAAAATTATAAAAGACAAATCTTATCCCTCTCTCCCTTTGGGAGAGATGTCGCGTACTCGCGACAGAGAGGGAAAAACTTTCTATTCAGAAGGAATTCCTCATTACGCAATTGACATCATAAGTCCAAAGACTGAATATAACTCGGCTAAATTCAAAAAGTATGCTGATAAAATAATTCGAGATATTCTGGGGCGCGGGAAAATCCCGATTATTTGTGGTGGGACTGGTTTTTGGATAAAAGCGCTGGTGGATAATGTTGTCTATCCAGAAGTCGCACCCGACTGGAAGTTGCGGGAAAAGTTAGGCAAAAAATCGACTGAAGAATTATTTAAGACACTGCAAAAACTAGACCCTCAGCGCGCCAAAAACATCGACGCCAAAAATCCCGTACGCCTCATTCGCGCTATTGAAATTTGCAAAACGCTCGGATCAGTTCCAAAACCAATTCAAGGTTCGACCTTGGGAATTTTAAAGGTCGAACCTTGGGAATTTCTCCAAATTGGAATAAAAATTCCCAAAGAAAAACTTAACGAAAGAATAGAATTACGCCTACAAAAAAGATTTTCTGCGGGTATGATTTCCGAAGTAAAAAAACTTCACCTGAAAGATAAAATTAGCTGGAAAAGATTGGAGAGTTTTGGTTTGGGATATAAGTTTATTCCCCAATATTTAAAAAAAGAAATCACAACTAAGGAAGAGTTGTTTGAAAAAATTTATCAGGGCGAAAAAGATTACGCCAAACGCCAAATGACTTGGTTTGCCAAAGATAAGAGAATTATTTGGTTGAATGATTATAGAAAAATTGAAAAAAATGTTAAGAATTTTTTAAAAACATAACATATTTTTAGTCTTGCAAAATATACCGTCTATTTTCCCCACCCCATAAAATAAAGAATTATAAATTGAGATTTTAGAGCGTTAAAAATTTACTCATTCTGTGCCTAAGGGGAGTTAGTAAATTTAGCGATAAAATCGAAAATTTATTTCTTTATTTTATTTGGGTGGCCTTTTTCTTTTTTGCCACTTTTCTTTTGGGAAAAGAAAAATGGCGAGGAGTTTATTTCAGCTTATTTTTGACAATCTCTTGAACTTTTTGTGGATTAGCTTTGCCTTTTGTATGAGCCATAACTTGTCCAATTAAAAACTTCGAAGCATTTTCTTTTCCAGCCCTGAAATCAGCGAATAATTTTTCGTTCTTAGCTAAAACTTCCTCAACTATTTTTTCTAACTCATCTGAATCATCCATTTGCGCCAAATTTTTTTCTTCGATAATTTGCGATGGGTCGCCACCTGTCTTGTACATCTCAGCAAGCACTGTTTGCGCCGCACTGGAATTTATTTTCCCCTCTGACAAAATGCAAATAAACTCGGCATAATTTTCCGGCGTGATTTTGATATCAGCTAAATCATGTTCATGTTCCCCCATGTGCTTGCGAAGTTCACCAATCATATAATTAGCAGCCAGTTTAATCGCTCTTTCTTCTTGGCACACATATTCTTTGCAACTAATTTTTTCCCTAATTTCGCTCACCACATTCTCAAAATACTGCGCCAATTCTTTTTCGCAAGTTATAATTTCCACGTCAGCAATTGGCAGATCATATTCCTTTTTGAATCTTTCAAATTTTTGATCCGGCAGTTCTGGCAATTTTCTTTTGATGTTTTCCACATAAGCCTCATCGAAACTAAACGGCGGAATATCTGGTTCAGGAAAATAGCGATAATCATGCGCTGATTCTTTTTTTCGCTGTGAAACTGTCTCACCTTTGTTCGCATCCCATCCACGAGTTTCCTGAACAATCTTTTCACCTTTATCCAACATTTCCGTTTGTCGTTCAATTTCAAAATTAATGGCTTTTTCCACGAATTTAAAACTATTAATATTCTTCACTTCAACTTTAGTGCCGGAAAGTTTTTCCTCGCCTTCACCATAAAGTGAAATATTAGCTTCGCAACGCATATTACCTTTTTCCATGTCTGCATCAGAAATTTCCAAATAGCGACAAATCTGCGGAAGCTTTTGACAAAAAATTCGCGCTTCTTCGCCCGTTTCAATGTCCGGCTCTGTCACCAACTCCATCAGCGGCACTCCAGCGCGATTGAAATCCACTAGAGTATATTCTACGCCTTTTGGGTGAATGAGCTTGCCTGTGTCCTCTTCGAGATGAATGCGAGTGATTCCTATGTGCTTGGTTATTGCTTCTTGTTTCTTAGTTATTTGAATGTCTAATTTTCCTTTCTCACAAAATGGTTGATCATATTGGGAAATTTGATAGCCTTTTGGAATATCCGGATAAAAATAGTTCTTACGATCAAACTTGGAAATTTGACGCAAATTGCAACCCAACGCCAAGCCAGCCAACTGGACAAATTCAATTGCTTGAATGTTTGGCACCGGCAGTGTTCCGGGTTGCGCTGTACAAACAGGACAAATATCAATATTTGGCTTTTTTTCAAGCCCCAAACCATTCTTACACTGACAAAACATTTTCGATTTAGTTTTGAGTTCCACATGGATTTCCATGCCGATTACGGGAGTGTATTTTGCCATAATTGTCTACGAGCATTTTGCGAGTAGCCACAATTATGAGCACCCCGCAAAAGTTCGCTATTAGAAATTTAAATTTTAAATTAATTAAGCCGAAGGCGACTACGAGCATAAATTCCAATAATTACCACAAGATATACTTGGAACTTTTTGCGGGGTCGCATACTTTTATTTTATCTATTATCCCCACTGCCATTTATTTTTCCTCTTTCCAACCGACTATATAATTTTTCAATGTTTTTCTGCGCAATATCATCTAACGGTAATTTTAACTCTGAGGCAAGTTGTGCCACATACCAAAGTACATCGCCTAGTTCTTTCTTTATCATCTCGCGTGACTCATCATCCATTACACCATCCTTATCTCGAATAACCTTTTTAATTTTTTCCGCCACTTCCCCTGCTTCACCACTTAGTCCCAAAGTTGGATAAACAAAATTTTCTCCTGCATTCGGATAAATTGCAGTTTTTCTAGATTTTTCTTGATACTCTTCAAAATTCATAGATTTATTTTATTATTTTTTCAAAATTATTCCAAACAATCTTACTAACCTCTTCGATACTCATCAACTTATTATTTTTCACACAATTTATTCTTGTCCAATTATTGAATTTTTTGACTAATTTTATTGCGCTTTCTTTAGCATCCTCAAGGTGTTTCAAATCATTTTCATGAATATCTTTTTTGCCTTTTAGATATTGCTTTTTATCTTGAGCTTTTTTTTCTTTTAAAAGATTAATAGAAAATTTAATAGGCACATCCAGATAAATAATTGCATCCGGTTTGGGAATTTTGAAAATTACATATTCCATAACCTCTAACCAATCTAAAAATATTTTTCTATCTTTTTCGTTTTTAATTTTTCCGCCTTGATGAATCTGATTGGAGCTGGCATAACGATCAGCGATAACAATATAACCACTTTTCAACCACTTTTCAATTGAATTTTTTGTTTCAAATCGATCAGCCGCATAAAGTATTGAAGCGAGATATGGACTCACCTCTCCTGCTTTTCCAAATTCTCCAGACAAATATCTACCCACCATTTTTCCAAAAAAATTCTTTTCATATTGTGGAAAATCGATAGTTTTAACTTTATATTTATTTTCTTTTAGTTTATGCACCAAAAGCTTTGTCTGCGTAGCTTTCCCACTTCCATCCGTACCATCAATAACAATAAATTTTCCTTTTTTCATAATTTTATCTTTCAATAATATCCTGTTCTCCTCTTTTTATATCAAATCTATTTGGTTCATCATCTAAATGCAAAATTAAACCATCTTTTTCAAATAGCTCTTTCATGCTTTTAATCATTTTGAGCATCTGCGCCACTAAAGTTGGATGTACAAATCTGGTCGATCTTAATTCAGCCAGATAAACAAGAGCTTTCAAATCTCCCGAAAATCGACATGGCACAAGATATCCCATCGCGGTAAAATATTGTTCGTCTTCTTTCATAATATTAAGCTTTTCTATTTTTTCTTCTTGAGATTTAATAAATTCTATTGTTTTTTCTTTTAGATCTTCTGGTAAAGAATTTAGATACCATTCATTGAATCCATGATTTCTAACCAATAGAGGCATCCTTTGAACGATTGCTCGATGCCTTTGCAAATCACGAAATGATCCGAAATCCAAAAGAAGTTCAAACGCAACAACACCGCATTCACCTATAGCCATTGGAAGTTCTGTCTTCATCGGACGATTCACTAAAATATCCTTATAATTAGAAAGAATTTTTCTGTCAACATTATCATAAACCAACTCGAAATCCTTGGCATCATTATTTTCATAATAATATTTTTCTTGCATCCATTTTCTATTATATTCTTCCGTATCTGGAAATCTTTCATGACCAAATGAACTAGAATAGGTTTTTTGCAAAACTTTTTCTGTTTTTTCTGCAATATCTCGCACCTCCTCAAGCGGATGATGTCTAAGAAGCATTATTTCATCAGCAAATTGACGGAAATTCATTCTCCAAGCGACATTAGTTGTTGCTCCAGCTGGTAAAAATGAACGAGTAATATCAAAAGCTCTAGCTTTTATTGCCTTATTATAAATTTCTTGTTTCTCAGTGTCTTTTTTTGGATTTTGTTTTTTTAAGTGTTCCCGAACTGGTTCTTGAGCTTCAAGATAAAACTTTCTCCAGCTCTCCAGAATTTCCTCTCCTTCTTTCGTGTTAGTTGGGTCTATAAATTTTTGCTGGGAAAAATCAACATACCGCGTTGAGGCTTCTTGTCCAGAATAAAGTCTCCAATCCTGAATTGCCTTAGCGGCTAGCATTGATACTCCTTCTACAAAAATTGTTGCACTGCCACAATCTCCAATGGATTTATGTCCATAACCGACATAAAATTTTTCCATAAAATTCTCCGCTCCTTTTTCTTCAAGCATTTTTAGATGTTCCATTATTCCCCCAGTTGAGCGAGAATGAAGAGCCTGAAGCATTGCCTCTGCTTGTCCATCAATTTTTGCTTCATTATTAAGCGCCAAAACAAAACCGCCTCGTGATAAATTTTCAATAGCATGCTTTTCTAATTTATTCATAATATAAAATTATTTTTTTATTATTTCGTCAATTTGTTTATATAATTTTTCTAGGCTTCCATTATTATCAATGACATATTCTGCTTGATTTTTTAAATCTTTAATTTGCCTTTCCGCTTCCCGCTCATGATCTTTTTGAAAATCCTCAAATGTTTTTGTTTTGTCATCAGTATTTTCTTCTCTTCCAATTATTCTCTCGTACCTTTTTTTCATTTCTGCTTCGATATAAACCAACTTAAATCCTGGTATTTTTTGAAGATAGCTAATGTCCGCCATTCTTCGCACTCCATCAATAGCAATTATTTTATGTTCATCATTTTCTACATCTTTTGCAATAACAGAAGAAAGAATATCATCAAAAAAATTCTCGCGAAAAATAGTAGAGATTTTTTGCAAATTTTCTCGATTCACATCAAGGTACATTCTCCCAGCAACATCCCGAAGCATAGTTGAAAAGCGATGTGAATTCCCATTATACTTTTCACAAATATATTTTGCTGTTGTTCCTTTGCCACTAGCAATTTCTCCGGCTAATCCCAAAATTATTTTTGACATAAGATTAATTTTTTTATTTTTACATATCCTTATAAGTCTGCATTTCCGTGCTAATTAAGTCATAAGAAATTCCAGCTTCTTTGAAAATTTCCTTGCTTCTTCCGCCAGCATGGTAATCCTTATTGCAAACCACTCTTTTTATTCCAGCATTAATAACCATTTTTGCGCAAGCATAGCAGGGTGTCATATGACAATATAAAGTCGCACCTTCAAGTGCCATTCCAAAACGAGCCGCATTTACTATGGCATTTTGCTCAGCATGAGCTGTTCTTATGCAATGTTTTGATTCGTGTCCATCCTCGTGTTGCACAGTATGCATCTCATGCCCAATTTCATCGCAGTGTTTTGTTCCAATAGGTGATCCGACATAACCAGTTGAAAGGATTCTTTTATCTTTCACAATTACACAACCAGATCGTCCTCGATCACAAGTTCCTCGAGTACCCACTAGCTCCACTAAATTTAAAAAATATTCATCCCAAGATGGACGAATATAATTTTTGTTTTCCTCACTTTCCATATAAATTAAGTTCCCCTGAAATTATATTTTACCTCTCTATTTTACTATCTTTCCCTTCTTTGGTCAAAAAAATCCCGCCGTAGCGGGATTTTCAATAAATTGTCTATATTTTATGCACTTTCGCCATCATTTCATCCACTTGTGCTTTGAGATCTTCGGCTGTGCCGTTGTTGTTAAACTTGAATTCAGCTTTTCGTCCAATTTCGTGGATGGAAACTTCAGTGAGCTTGCCTTCTTCTTCCAAAAATTCTTCAAAAGTCGCCTCACCTTCTCCATCATTTTGTTTCCGCAGTTTTGTTCGTTCATAACGCGAACGCAAATCAGCTGTCACATAAACTAGAAAAAAATTCTCTCCATATTTTTTGCGAAAAGGTTCGACGTCACCATGCATTCTAATCCCGTCAGCAATGATCACGTCTGATCCATTTTTTTCCATGTCTTGAATCAAAGAATCGATAATCACTGATGGTCCATAACCCTCTTTGAGCACCAAGGCCAATTTCACCAAATTGTCTCGTGTCACTGGGACATGCAAATCTTCCAAGGTGCGCCTAAGAATTTTGGAAGTTCCATAATGAATGGCGCCATATTTTTCAATCAAATAATCAGAAACAGTGCCTTTGCCCGCACCTTTTTCGCCGATTAGACCGATAACAATCTTAGTCATATAAATAAATTAACACTTAAAATCACCTATAGATTCTAGCAAAAAAATGTCCTTTCGTCAATAGAAAAAAGCGTTTTCACGCTTTTTTTCTTCTATAAGCTTAAACACTTTAGACTATAAGCTAATTCGAATTCCCACACCCATCGTCGAGCAGATGTTCATTCCTGAAATAAGCTTTCCTTTTAAGCCTGATGGTTTAGATTTCTCAAGACTACTCACAAAAGTCTTGATATTTTCGTTTAGTTTTGCATCTTCAAAAGAAATTTTTCCCACAATTTGATGGACATTTCCACCATCATCATTTTTGAAAGCAGCTTTACCTTTTTTGAGTGCGGCCACTGTTTCTTTGATTTTTGTGGTCACGGTTTCAGTTTTTGGATTTGGCATAAGGCCCTTTGGTCCAAGAATTTTAGCCACAGGCGCCAATTTTGGCATCATTTCCGGAGTAGCAATTAGGATATCGAATTTATCTTTACCAGAGAAAGCTTTGCCAGATTTTATCTTTTCAATCAACTCTTCTCCACCCACAACATCTGCGCCCGCAACCTCCGCATCCTTGGCATGAGTTGAGGTAATAACTGCGATTAGTTTGCTTTTGCCTGTTCCGTGCGGAAGATCTACTATTCCTCGAATTTGTTGATCACCTTTTTTTGGATCGATATTAGTTTTGATATGTACCTCTACTGATTCATCAAACTTAGCAAGTTTATTCTCCTTCATTAATTTAACCGCCTCTTCTAGCGAATAAACTTTATTCTTATCAATTTTTTCCGCTACTGCACGATATTTTTTTCCGTGAATCATAATGTTTGCGTGGTGATAGCGAAATACGTATTATAATATGTATTAAATTACGTAATCCTCCCACAATTAATTAATTACACAGAATCACACAAAAGCTTGCAGAATGACACAAAAAATTTCTGTGTTTTTCTGTTATTTTCTGTGTTTTTCTGTTATTCTATCTTTATCCCCATTGATCTCGCTGTACCAGCGATAATTTTCATTGCGCCTTCAATGTCATTTGCATTTAGATCAGGCATCTTTTTTTCGGCAATTTCTCGAAGCTTGTCTTTTGAAATTGTTCCAACCTTATCCTTCAAGGGATTGCCTGCACCTTTTTCAATGCCAGCAGCTTTTCGCAAAAGGTCAGAAGCTGGAGGAGTTTTGAGAACAAAACTAAATGTTCGGTCTTCAAAAACGGTGATTTCAGCTGGAATGATGTCACCCATCTTGTCCTTGGTCGCATCATTAAATTTGACACAAAATTCTTGGATATTGAGTCCGTGTTGACCAAGCGCCGGACCAACTGGAGGCGCTGGGTTAGCTTTGCCGGCTTGAATTTGTAGTTTGATAACTGTTTTTACTTTTTTTGCCATAATTGTCTATGAGCGTCAGCGAATAGCTACAATTATGAGCATCCGCCGACAATTCAAAAATTTAAACTTTATGTAATTTAAGACTAAGCCGCTAGGCGATTCCGAGAAGTTAATTATATATTATCTCAGTCAATTTCGGAATTGTGGCGGACAGCCATGACTTTAAACTATTAAACATCCAGCGCACATAAATTCTTTAAATTACCAGAAGCGTAATTGGAATTTTGTGCGGGATAGCCGTCTCAACTAGATTTTGTTTATCTGTAAAAAGTCCAATTCTACCGGAGTTTCTCGTCCGAAAATAGAAACTAGAACTTTTATTCTTCCCTTTTCTTCATCTACTTCATCAACTTTTCCATCAAAGTCTTTGAATGGTCCATCAATAATTTT
>Ga0172379_10006506_pt1 | contig 15596 bp, 22 predicted proteins | sample GrowelOW334metaG_FD_119756 | JGI IMG/M metagenome (GOLD analysis project Ga0172379, IMG submission 119756) | Groundwater microbial communities from an aquifer near a municipal landfill in Southern Ontario, Canada - Groundwater well OW334 metaG | ecosystem: Environmental > Aquatic > Deep... | reverse complement strand
CGTCTTTAGAAACAGTGTTTTGGCCTTCGCCTTCTGTTCTTCCGTAAAGTCCGCGGGAAAGGCCGCGTCCAGGTTTTTCAAGCTTATGTCGATCGCCATCGGTTAATTCCCCTTACTGATTTCGTACGCGCGGTTCAGGTGAGTGTGCATGTGACGTTCCGCCGTTTTTCCATTCCCCGCCTTGATCGCCTTCACGATATTCTTATGTTCCAAAAGCGCCAGCTCGGGAACGCCCGGAAGGGACAGACTTTGGAGCCGGGTATCTTCAATCATTTCCTCAAGCATTTCCGACAAAAGGAAAAGAACGTTGTTTCGGGACGCCTTGGCAACGGCGGCATGGAACGTATGATCGCCTTTTATGCCGACGTCCCCGCCTTTTATTTCGTCTTCCATCAGAGAAATAGCTTCGTCCAAAACGACAATGTCCTCATCACGCCTTCGTTCGGCCGCGAGCGAAGCGGAGCGTGTCTCTACGATCATCCGGACCTCAATGAGGTCGGTTACCGAGTCTTGGGATAAATTGAACATGGACTTCAATATGGATTGCGCTTTTTCAAAGCCAACCTCACGAACGAAACTGCCGCCGTCAATTCCGACACGCGTTTCGATGTGTCCCAAAAGCTCAAGGGCTCTTAGCGCTTCACGGACGGAAGACCTGCTGACGCCCAGGCTGTTGGAAAGATCACGTTCCGCGGGCAAACGGTCACCGATCTTCAGATCACCCTCTTGAATCATATACAAAATACGCCGGACGATATCCTCGTAGACGCGTACACGTTTAATCGGGGTGGAAAGAAGATCTTCCCGACCGTTGCCTTCAGATCCGTTGTTCTTTGCCATATGTATATTTACTGTATCATAGCTCAATGTACAATTTTAAGACCTTAACCGGTGATCCAATTGCGTTCGCCGTACTTTCCCTTCCAGTCTTTCATGAAAGAGCTCCACCGATCCTTCGTGAAGGAGTTATCCATGAACATCTTCCACATGGAATAGGACGCGGTCATCTCATCGGCTCCGACCCTGAAGCCTTCAACGATTTGCCTGAGAGAACGCCCGGCGGTCATAATCTTGGTGTCCACGCCGTCCGCGTTCGCATACACTTCCTTGACGCCGAGAATCAGCTCGGTCGTGGAATGCTCGTCGGCTTCACCAAGCAAACCGAGGAAGATGGCGGCATGGTCCGCGCCCGCGGCTGCTACTGTCATCGCCTCTATCACCGAATGGATTGCGGTAGCGCAAATCTGGATGTCGGTGGTTTCCTTAAGCGTTGAAATCGCCTTGATGCCTTCGATGTTCGTATGGATCTTTACGACGACTTTATCACCGAGAGAAGCAATGCGTTTAGCCTCTTCGATTATTCCTTTTTTTTCGGTCGAAACGACCTGAGTGAACACCGGACAGGTAACGAGCTTGCAGATAGCCTTGAAATTAGCGACGTAGTCTCCGCCGAATTTCGCGACCATCGTCGGGTTCATGGTGACCCCGTCAAGGATCCCCCATTCGTTGATTTCTTTAATTTCATCGAGCATACAGGAATTCAAAAAAAGTTGCATATTAGTCCTCCGTAGTCTACTTATAATCCGGGCAAATGACCGGCTATTCTCAATTCATCTCAAATCCACCGTCGACATTCAGCGTCTGACCGGTGATGAAGTTCGCGTCGGGTGAACAAAGAAATGCGACAGCCGCGCTTATATCATCGACCGTACCGACTCGGAGCAGCGGAATCTTTCGAATCATTTCCTCGGTCGCCGCGTCGACGCTGACACCGAGCGTTTTCGCTTTTCCCGTTATGCTTTTGTTCCACATAGGCGTTTCAACGACACTCGGAGAAATCGCGTTGACGTTGATCCCGTATTCGGCAAGGCGCAAAGCGTACGATTGAGTGATGTTGATGATTGCGGCTTTTGAAGCGGCGTAGTGCAGCTGGAATGCGCGTCCGCGCCTACCGGCGATTGAAGAAAAATTGATGATCTTTCCGTAACAGGCGTCGGCTCTTCCCGCTTTCTTCACGCGCTCCGGAACGTTTGCGATCATCGCCTTCGCGACGATCTGATTAGAGAACGCGGTGCCTTTCTGATTGATGTCGATGATGCGGTCCCAACTCTCTTCCGTCGTTTCCAAAAGATCGCAGCTCTGTACGATGCCCGCCGCGTTAACGAAGACATCGATTTTACCGAATTCTTTTACGGTTGCGGCGACCATAGCCTGAATGGACTCAATGTTGGAAACGTCCACTCGCAATTCCAACGCCTTTCGTCCGATCTTCGCCACTTCCGATGCGGTATCTTTTATTCCTTCCGTATTAATATCAGCGATCGCGACTGACGCGCCCTCGGTCGCGAATCTGAGAGCAACGCCTCTTCCAATCCCGGAACCGGCACCCGTAATTAATGCGATCTTGCCTTCAAAACGCTTTTCCAAGTTAAACGTCTCCTCTTTTATCAAGAACGGTTGCGGTTGTTATTTATTTCCCGCGTAATATCGACTCGACTAGACTTGGAATCTGCGAAGTGCTCTCCGCTATTCTCACGCCGACCGCGGACAAAGCCTCTTCTTTCAAAGCGGCCCCGCCCTCGCCGTTCGGTGAAATGATCGCTCCGGCGTGCCCCATGCTCCGCTCTTTCGGCGCGTTCTTTCCGGCGATCAACGCGATGACCGGTTTCTTGATATGCGCGGCAATATACTCCGCCGCGCGCTCTTCTTCCGATCCGCCGATCTCTCCGATCATAACGATAACCTTGGTCTGTTCATCCGCTTCGAAATACGGAAGCATATCGATGAACGCGCTTCCCGGTATCATGTCGCCGCCGACGCCGACTACCGTCGATTGGCCGATCCCTTTGCGCGTCAGCATGAAAACCGTCTCATACGCGTTCGTAGCGCTGCGGGACATAACGCCGACCGGCCCCTCGGAAAATATGCGATGCGCCATAAAACCGGCCTTCGCTTTTCCGGGTGAAATAATGCCGAAGCTATTCGGACCAATGAGTCGAACGCCCTTAGATTTCGCTAAATGGTACAATCGATACATGTCCAAAACGGGGGTTCCTTCGGAGATGGTAATCACCAAAGGCAAACCGCTCGATATCGCTTCGTACGCGCCGTCGTACAGGAACTTTGGAGGGACGAATAAGACGGACGCGTTCGCGTCGTGCTTTTCAATCGCTTCGCGCACGGTGTTGTAAACGGGGACGCCTTCGACTACCGCGCCGCGTTTTCCCGGCGTTACGCCGGCGACTACGTTCGTTCCGTAGTCGAGCATCTGTCTGCAATGGAAAGTGCCTTCGCGGCCGGTGATGCCCTGTATGATCAACCGTGTCGATTTATCTACCAGGAAACTCATCGTCCCATCTCCTTAACTATGCGGTCCACCCCATCGACTAGGTCGTCAGCCAAATAAATTTCCGGATTCAGATCGCGCATGATTTTCGCACCGGCATCTTTATTCGTTCCCTCAAGCCGAAGCACTAGTTTTTTGCTACGCACCTGATCCCACGAACCCTCAATTCCCTTCGCGATCTCGTCGCAGCGGGTAATGCCGCCGAAAATATTGACGAACAGAAGTCTGATTTTTTTCTCGGAAAGAACGATGCGCACCGCTTCCTTGATTCGTTCCGCGGTCGCTCCGCCGCCGAGATCAAGAACCGAATGAACCTCAAAACCTTTCTTTGAAATAAGATCAATGCTGGACATGAGCATACCCGAACCGTTACTTATGACGGCGATATCGCCATTCTCAACAACGGGAATATACAGGAAGTCCCATTTTCTCGCTTCAAGAATCAGCGGGTTCGTTTCCATCTCATCACGCACAACCCGAATATCATCGAACTTATACAGTGCGTTGTCATCGATATCGATCTTACCGTCTAGACAAAACAATTCGTCGGCAGTTGTGACCACCAGAGGGTTTATTTCCACGAGCATGGCGTTCTTGCCGAAGAACAGGGCCAGAAGGGAGGAGATGATCTTGGTCAGCCGATCTTTATAGGAGGAGTCGAGTCCTGATTTATCAAGCAAGTACTGGACCATGAACGGCTTTATTTCCGTTTCCCCGCGCAAGTGAATCTTCACCACTTTTTCGGGAAAGCGGTCGGCGATGTCGTTGATTTCCATTCCGCCGTCGGCGCAAAAGACTATGACGGGCGATCTTTCTTTTCGGTCGAGCGCCACGCTGAGGTACATTTCGCGCTTTACGTCAACTTTTTCGGTAACGAATATTTTCTTGACGGTCAAACCGTTGATCGACATTCCAAGCACACGTGAAGCCTCGATTTCCAATTCATCGCTTGTATTCGCGAAACGAATGCCGCCGGCTTTACCGCGTCCGCCGGTTTGGACCTGGGCCTTGACTACCAACGGAAAAGACAAAGAAGCGTCAGGGGCGTACGCGCCCACCTTCCGCTTCACCTCTGCCACGGAGTCGGCGACAAACCCTTTTAAGGAAGGCAGACCGAATTCAGAAAAAAGCGCGTGCGCGTTATACTCCAGCAGCTTCATGCGTTACCCCCACAATTCTTCGTCGGTCGGAATTTTCGCGTCAGGGAGCACCCGCGCAATTCGCGTGATATTCAACAAATGCTTGTAGGTGAAATTTTCCGAAATACTATTGTTGCCCCATGAACCGCAGCCGAGAGTGCTGGTCGGCGCAAGCCCGTTTTTGAAGCTGCCGCCGTTAGTGGTTGCGCACGGCTCGTTGACGACTACGCGGCTGACGTTCATCTCAATCCCGAACCTATCGATATGCTCGTCGTTTACGCTGTGAATGACCACCGAATGCCCCATGCCCTCAATGGTGAGATTATGCTTGGAGATCGAGATCGCTTCATCGAATTCGCCGTAAGGGAAAAACGCGATTACCGGAAACATTTTTTCCTTGCGGAGGGCTCCGTCAAGCGGCTCATCCGCGCAGTCGATTCCGATGAGAACCTTTCCTTCCGGAACTGTGATACCGGCCGCTGCCGCGATTCCCTGGACCGTCTTACCGACCATGTGCTTGCTTATCCGACCTTCAGGAAACAAGACGGCCCGTAATTTCTCAACTTCGTCTTTCTTGGCGATGTAGGTTTTTTGGGCCTCGAATTCTTTTAAGACCGAAGCGTATTGGTCCTTCGGGATCATGACGGCCTGTTCACCCGAGCAGATAATTCCATTATCGAATATTCGCCCGAAGATGGTTTTTTCAACGGCGGTTTTTACGTCGATGCCTTTATCAAATACGCACTGCACGTTGCCGGGACCGACGCCGAAAGACGGTTTACCGCTCGAATACGCAGACCTCACCATATCAGGACCGCCGGTCGCGACGACGACATCTACCAAGCTCATCAATTCTTTCGTCCGATCAACGGTCGGCTCGTCGACGCTCAACAGGATATCCATGGGGGGGTTCAAATCCTTCCAGGATTTCTTGACGAGCTCCACGAAATATTTCGTGCAATTGGCAGTGCGCGGATGCGGGGAAAGGACGATGGAGTTCCGACCTTTTATAGCGCTCATCGCGTTTGCCATGGGTGTTACGATGGGATTCGTGCACGGCTGAATCGCCCCGACGACGCCGACCGGTTTCGCTATTTCAGTAATGCCCGTCTTCGGGTCTTTAGAAATCACGCCGATGCTCTTCTTCCCCTTCAAACTGTACCAAAGAATTCGGGCTTTACCTTTCTTTTTTAGAATCTTATGCTCAAGGGTACCCATGCCCGATTCCTCAACCGCCATTTTAGAGAATACTTCCGCGTTGTCATATACGACTTTCCCGATGCGTTTCACCAGTTCGTCGACCTGTTCCTGGGAATACTTCGCTAATAACGCCTGAGCTTTGCGGGATCGAACCACTAAATCCTTAACATACGCGTCCATATTATTAACCTCGCTTAAACCATTAAAATAAATATTGGTATGACCTTTATACCATGACTATCAGGAGCATGCAACTTTTTTCGACTAATCGTCAATAACGATCCCGATCTATTGAAAAACTTGACTCATAGGTGAAAGGGTGAGAGACTTCCCGGTGAAAGCCATTCGAACCGCATCAGGAGATCCCGCATGCAAGCGTTGATGAAAATTAAAAAGGGTCCCGACGGAGTGATGCTCCGCGATATCGCTGAACCAAAACCGGAAAAAAATGAAATCAAAATAAAGGTTCATGCCGCCGGTATTTGCGGAACCGACCTCCACATCATGAAGGACGAATACGAAACAAAGCCGCCCATGGTCATGGGACATGAATACTCAGGAATCGTCACCGAAGTCGGTATCGACGTTTCTTCTTTCGCGATAGGTGATCGTGTCGTGTCGTTGACAACGATCAAAACCTGCGAAACATGCGCATATTGCAAAGCGGGTTTGCATATGCTTTGCGAAACGAGGTCGGCCATCGGGACCCACGTGAACGGAGCCTTCGCCGAATATCTGACGGTACCCGCCGACAAAGCGTTTAAAATTCCCAAAGCCGTTTCGCTTGATGAGGCGGCGCTCTGCGAGCCGTTAGCCTGCGTCGTCAGAAGCGTTACAGAAAAAGCGACGATCAAGGCGGGGGATTTCGTTTTTGTTTCAGGACCGGGAACAATCGGCAACCTAGCGTTCCAGGTAGCGCGCGCAAACGGCGCGAACGTTGTCGTCGGAGGAATCGCCAAAGACGCGGCGCGCTTGGCTCTCGCGGCGGAACTCGGAGCCTACGCGGTCGTTGAAGTCGATTCGCCCGGCGCTGAACAAAAAATGAGGGAGCTCACGTACGGGCTAGGCTTTGATGTCGCTTTCGAATGTTCGGGCGTCGCCGCTTCCACCGATACCTGCATCGCGGTGCTCAAGAAGACGGGCCTGTACGTGCAAGTCGGATTATTCGGGAAAAAGATCCTTTTTGATAACGATCTCGTCCTCAAAAAAGAACTGACGATAACGAGCGGCTTCACCGCGATCACTTCTTCCTGGGAACGTGCGCTACGGCTTCTGGAATTCAAACAGGTCAATCTAAAACCGCTTATCAGCGCAAAATTGCCCCTTTGCAACTGGGAAAAAGGCTTCGGCATGGCTATCAACAAAGAAGGATACAAGATTCTGCTTGTTCCATGAGGATCGATTATCAGCCCTTCCGCAGATATAGCGGAATCGTAGCGGCTTCCGCATCGTCGAAATACAAGGTCCAGCTCACGACTCCGGAGGTTTTGAAATGGGCATTGGCGACGTTGAAGATGATGTGGGAAACAGCGGTCGCGTTTCCCACTCCTCGGACCTCCAAACTTCCCTCGACGGGTGCGGTGGCGGAAACGCCGTCAAGATCGCGCGTTTCAACGCGGAAGCGATGCCGCCCGAACTCCCATAAATCGTGGCGTAGCCTGACGACGATGGACAAAAGCGGGTGGACACAGGGGAATTCCCTCGCGACGATCGTATCGAAAGTTCCGACGACGGTCAGCTTGCCCGCGTTCTCTTGAGCAAAATCACACAGGGTAAACAGCTCGATCTTCATCAAAACCTCCGGTCGCGGAGTATACCATAAAATGAAGTAAAATACGTGCTTGCCTACGCGGGGTGAACATCGTACCTTTGAGTAACGGAGGAACGCATGGCAAAGATCAATTTTAAGGGTTCACCCATTTCTACGGTCGGATCGCTCCCCAAGGTTGGCGCTAAAGCCCCGGATTTCTTGCTAACCGACGGAAGTCTTTCGGATAAAAGACTGAGCGACTATAAAGGAAAAATCAAGATTTTGAATATCGTTCCGAGCCTGGACACGTCCGTTTGCGCCCTCTCGGCAAAAAAGTTCGACGCTGAGGTATCTAAATTATCGAACGTTGTCGTACTGACGATTTCTTGCGACTTGCCTTTCGCGCAAGGCCGCTTCTGTAAAGCGGAAGGCGTCAACAACGTCATTCCCCTTTCACAAATGCGAAACAGAGCCTTCGGAAAAGACTATGGCGTTGAAATGATTGACGGCCCCCTCGCGGGTATTCTTAGCCGCGCCGTGGTGGTTCTCGGAACCGACGATGTGGTTCGTTATACTGAGCAAGTCCCGGAAATCACTCAAGAACCCGATTACCCGAAAGCGATAGCCGCCGCAAAATAAGCTTGCCTATAGGGGGTCGCACCGAAAGCCGGAGCCTTCGGTGCGACTCCTATTGACGAAATGTAGATGTCGATTTGGTATTTAAGCGGATCCCTGACCCTATGAAAATCCCGTCGTTTTTCTTACCGCGTCAGCCTTCGAAAAGAGCCAAAGCCTGGGCCCGAACCTGTTCCACCGCGGTCTGGTAACGGTCCTTAAGAGTGCCCATGTTTTGGTTATAGAATTGCACGAATTCCGGATCCTGCATGGGATCGATTTGCACGCGGCGTCCGGTACGACGCGCGACCTCGTCCTCTTTTTGCCGGAGCTTAGGCGCGTATTGCTGTCGTATCGCTTTGTCGTATTGGTCGACTTCGGAAAGATAACGGTCCAAGGCCTGGACCAGCTGCTGGAAAATTGTCGCGAATTTTATATCCCCGATGATCGTGTGGAGCCCTTTGCCGACAGTCTCCAAGCGAACCAACTCATCACGGCCGGACGGCAATGAAATTTGGGTGATCAGGATATCTAGTACGCCGCGGCGGACCGCATTGAGCTTGTCCTTCGGAAATCGTTTCAAGGCGGCCTCTATAGGCTTCTCCTCGGGAGCTTCAAGAAATGTCCCGGCGATTTTCTTTCCCTCGCGCCGCAGTTCGAATTGTTCGACCCCTGCCTTATCGCTTTTGACCGATTCGGTGCGTTCAAGCGCTATTTCGAGCGCGCTTTTAATATGTGCCATGCCAAGATACCTCTTTATAGAAAGATAGCGATAACACGCGGATGAATCAACGCGGCAAATACGTATCGGCAGCGCCGTTAATCTGTCAGCAGCGCATCCAAGCGCTCATCGGACTCGGTAACGGGGACGGATTCGACCACTTGGGCGCCAAGTCCAATCCCGACCGCAAACACGTCGGTACGTCGGGATCGCAAAGATCGTAGGAAACGGTCATAGAACCCTTTCCCGCGCCCCAGCCGTCCACCCGCGGAATCAAAAGCAAGACCGGGAACAAGGACTAAAATCGGACCGGCCACAAGCGCAAAATCGGCCCGTGAAGCGTCGGAAAGAGGTTCCCGTATGCCGAACGCGCCTAAAAACCATGGCTGGTCAAGCCGACCGATGTAAAAATTGATATCTTCACCCTGGACTCGCGGCAGGCATAGCGTTTTTCCCGAATCGAGGGCGGCTCGGCAAATTCGGTCGGTATCTATTTCCCCAATCATGGAAAGAAAAGCGCAGACCGTGCGGGCGCATTGCCACTGGGGCAATGCAAGCAAACTGCGAGCAACCTCGTCCCCGGCTTCCGAAAAGCGGTCAAGAGACAGACTCCGCAGCCTTTCCTTGATGGACAGCCTAAGCAGCCGCTTTTGGTCCCGGCTCAAATCTTCCGGCATTATGTACTCCCGTGATCAAGAGAAGGAGGCTCAAAGTCTTCCAAATCCATCAATTCGCGGGTCAATCCGCGCAGGCGTTCACGCAAGATGAAAATACAATCGTGCGGCGTCGCCGTCCCCCGGACGATGTCTTCAGCCAACGCGCGGCACGAGGGGGCGCCGCAGGAGCCACAATCCAACCCCGGCAGTTTTTCGGCAATCCGCTCAAGTTCTTCCAACATGGAACTGGCGGTCCGAAAATCGGCATGAAGGAGCAGTGCCGGCCGAGATGATAATTCCACTGTCCAATCCAGATCGGTTCGTATGGGCGAACGAACAATTGGTACCCCACTGAACAACCGCTTCCGCTCCTCTTCCCTTCCCCGCACTCGTGTGCGTGCAAGCGACGGATTAGTCACCACAAGCGGTCCTCCAACGCAACCGCCGGGACACGCGAGCGCTTCTACAAAATCGACGTTTGACAACGCTCCATTTTCTATCTCCTCCAATAGGAAAATAACCCGATCAATACCGTCTACGGCGATGGACGCATACGCTTGATGCTTTTCGGATTCGCCTTCAGATCGCGCCCAGGCGATGCCTTCCGCGCCGGCCCGAAATTGCGTATCCGAGCAGGTCCGCGCGATTCCCGTCCGCCCGTGGCTTAGGGCTTCCAGCATAGGAATGTGGATGTCCTTGAAAGAAACCACACCATCAACTTCGGATTTTTCAAGGCTAAGGGGCGCCCGCGCAGCGGTTACTTTCGCGGGACAGGGCGAAATAAAAAACGCGCCGATGCGGCCGTGAAGGCCCGCTTCCCGCGCGCGTTCCTTGGCGATGCGGGCGGCGGTTTCCATTGGGGAGATTACTTTCGCCATGTTTTCCAATAGGCTTGGGTAGCGTACCTGGATGAGCCTAACGACGGCAGGACAGGAGGCCGAAATAAGAGGTCGAGGTCGATCAGCCGAAGAAAGAACGGCGGCAGTCGCGGTGGCCACAAGTTCCGCGGCCTCCGCTACTTCAACGATCGAATGAAACCCGAGGGAAAGAAGCGCTTGCACGATATCCGAAGTCGGGATGAGCGCGTCAAATTGCGCAAAAAAAGCGGGCGCGGGCAGCGCGATCGCATAATCGAACGCCTTAATGCTTGAAAGTTGATCGGAATCAGCTTTCTTGGCTTTATGGGGGCACATCCGGATACATTCGCCGCAATCAATACACCGTTCAGCGATGATCGAGGCCTTGCTTTTCCGAACGCGTATCGCTTCTACCGGACAGCGCTTGATGCAATTCGTGCAGCCCCGACACGCGTCGGAATCCAAAACGACGGAATGGCGAATCGAGGACGTTTCCATCAGGATGCTCCCAGCTCAACATTGATGCGCAGGGTTACCGTCGTACCCTTGCCGACGACCGTATCGATCGACATTTCATCCGTGTTTCGTTTCATGTTGGAAAGCCCCATCCCGGCGCCGAACCCCATCTCACGAATCCACTCGGGAGCGGTGGACCAACCTTCCGTCATCGCCAGTTCAAGATCCGGTATACCGGGCCCAGAATCTCTCAGAACTACCGTAATTTGCGAATTGCCGATTTCGACTTCAGCCACGCCACCGCCGGCGTGGACAACCATATTGATCTCAGCCTCATACATCGATATAGTCGTCCGTTTTATCACTCGGAGCGGAAGCCCGAGTTGCTGCATGATACGCTTAATTTCAGTAGACGCATGCCCAGCGCGTGAGAAATCATCTCCGGGCACTTCAAAGCGATACAGCATGTCTATTTCATTCAGCCGGTTCAGATCGGACGCGTCCCGCTGTTCCGTAACCCGGCTTCGTATAAACGACCACAGGCGAGAAACATCGATAGCCTTGTCCCGATCAGCGCGATCTCGAGGTCTTTAGCCATATCCACCATATCGGCGGTCGGATGCTTTCCTCGAACGAACACGATAACTTTTATATCCATCAATTCGGCAGTACGAAGTACCTGAGCGTTAACTAGCCCGGTCAGCAAAACAACCTGTTCTTTTACGAAAGCCATAACATCGCTCATTAAATCAGCGCCGCAAGCAGAATTGACAATGACGTCACCCGCCTCAGCGCCGCAGAAAAAAGTACCGTCTATCGCTTTCACCGCTTCACGTACGGTCATCCATTTCACCTCAGGGCACAGCATACCACGTTCTCATTGAAACTAAAACTAGAAGTGTTTTCAAAACTCTTCCAGTTTTGAAAACACTCTCCTTAGATTTAAAGCAGTATTTTTGCATGTCATTTTATGACATATATTTAGACAATTGCGCAAAAATACTGCAAGAGCAAATTTCAAAACTAACCGAGTTTTGAAATTTGCTCACTATTGACTCTTTTTTTTCATTCAGGTATATTTCCTTCGTCTTTAAGACATTCCCCTGTAGCTCAGCTGGCAGAGCAATTGGCTGTTAACCAATGGGTCAGGTGTTCGAATCACCTCGGGGGAGCTAGAAAGGCCGTCCAAATGGACGGCCTTTTTTTGTTTCCCGACTTAATTAATTGAAAAACCTATAAAGATTTCTGCCTTATGATTTACACATTTTGGATAAGCCTCTATAAAAAAAGCAGCCCCACAGGGGGCTGCATAAAAAAGCTTCTTGGAGCGGCCGACGGGAGTCGAACCCGCGTCACGAGCTTGGGAAGCCTGCGAGTAGGCAGGCAATACCAATCTATATTTATAGCATTTCCTTATATTTGATATACTTAATGAAATCGCTCTATGCGTATTTATGGCTATATGTGGGTTGAAAAATGATAATATGGGATCGATTAGTTCGGTATTCTGTTCGGTACGGTTATTCATAACTTCAAAAGCCTTTTTAGGCGCGCTTCTACCTCGTCGGCAATCTCCATCACGAGAGCTTTCCGTTCAACTGCGGCGAGTTCGTCCTCTTCCTGATCTAATTTCTCATCGGGATCCTTCGTATACAGGTCGACGTCGTCCCATTCGATATGGATCACCTCTGGCAACGCCTTCAGCTTCTCAAGGATGGTGGTCTGGTATTTTGGGCAAAGAAGAGCGACATCGTCATGGTCGTGCGCGTATAGCTCAAGGAGATCTTCGCGAGAGAAATCCACAGAGAATTCCTTAAGATCAAGAATCACGCCTGGTTCATCGAAGTAGTTGACCGCGAAACTCATCGGCTCATCGCCTTGGATATCCACGATCTTGCATGACCGGAGCAGTGGAATCCACCGCCAGCCCCAAAGCAGGCATTCTCCAGTGCATGATTTTATCCGGGAACACCTTACGATAGATTGTGCGCGGGAAGGGTTATCAATCTCGCGGCCGTCAACAATGAATTCCGTGTGTGCAATGCTTCCTACCGTGCTGACTAGCTTCACCATATCTCGAGTAAGATTCTCGTTTTCGACTACCATCATCCGTCCATCAAGAACTCCGTCCATGGAAGCAGAGAGCTTCAAAGCCGTTTTTGCGGCGGATGCTGTACTCTTAGCGTTGAACCGAACGGTATACATATTACTGAACCTTCACCCATGGAGACCAGAAAGCTGTTTGATTTCCAGCCCACCTTATGCGCAAACTTTTTACGTCTAGGTCCTCTGGTACTTCTATGACTATTGTTCCCGATCCAAAGTCACCGGCATCAATACCGCGGTCAGAAAATGGAGTTTTATTGTACGTATGGCTTGTCATATTCTCTTTGTAGCTAAAGCCGTCACCATCTTTGATTTCGAAGGATTCAGATGATGGAGTTATACCAATTTCACTATTTGAGGCGTCAACTCGCAAAGTAAGCTTTACCAGTTTCTTACCTGTATCTGGCTGCATAAACTGGTTTGTCGCAGGTATTTTATCAATGAGATTCATGAAGGTGAAGGTGATATTACTATCTCCAAGCTTTGCGGACTTATTTACCAGGAGAGAGACTGATTCTTGAGACCATGAAGAAATAGAAAACATCATGGTACATAAAACTGCTATTCCAAGACGTCGCATCATGCCCCCTCATCAACATTTAACATGCCTAACAAAATCAACAGTTATAACCGAATCAAAAAAATCCGACTCTTTATACAGCGGAGAGATTTTTTTTACCCTATCGACTGCTTTATTTCAGCAAAATCTCTATTAAGATAAATAGCGTCAATAACTGGAAGTAACTTATGAAGACTGTGTTCGTTGAAAGGCATAAGTCTATCTACAATCTGCCGTAACACGGGGCGCGAAAGTATCTTTTCTTCATACACTCCAGATGCTTTTTGTGGTTCTCCTTTTGCCAATAGGGATATTGGAACACCAAGAGCGTCAGATATTGCGTATGCCTGATCTATGTTTGGAAGGATCCCTTTATATATCCAGTTTCGCAAAGTGTCATATTCCTCATGAATCTGTTCCGCAAGCCATCGCTGCGTCTTTCCGAGATTTTTTAACTCTATTTTAACACGGTCCCAAAATTTCATCAGGTTCTTCTTGTTAAAGAATCTAAACAAAGTCGTTGAATATCGCAATAAAATGCTTGACATATGCGTTATTTACCGCATAATTACCATATGAAATGCGATATTCAACGACAATTTCCGTCTGCGGTAAGAATAAAGCGGTTTGTTCTTAACTCGAAAATGATTATCAACATCCCAAAGGTATGGCTCGATGACCTCGGTATCTGTGAAAACGCGAGGATATTTGCGTTTTCCGATTCTGAGAACCTCCTTATTCTTACCGCTGGAGAAATACTTCCCTACTCCCGTATTCACACCTACATCGCCGGTCGAATGGCACATATCCAGCTCACGATCAAACTCCCTTCGGTTTGGGTTGAGAACGTACATATTTTACCCGGAGATGCTATCCAGCTATTCCGTGATCACGAGGATCGTCTTGTCATCGTTAAGGAGTCAGCATGAACGAAATGCCAGAGATGCTCGAAATTGAGGAAGTATCCGAAATCCTCGGGGTCAAGCCAAATTGCATCTATCGCTACCATGCGGCCGGTCTTATCCGTAGTAGACACAACAGACTCATACGCTGCACCCGAGACGATGTTCTCGACTGCCTTAACCGCATGGGAACCCCCGAGTTTAAGAGACGTATTGCAGCGCACCTCCATCACAAAAAGCTAGCGAAAGGTCGGCCATCTGGATCGGATGCCGTCCGCAGACTCCGCGCTGAGGGTAAATTGTGAACTTCATCATTGATAAGAATTCACGTGCTTTCACGGTGGAATCCGGTGATATAAAGCTTCGATTCGTCGAACAGTCAGAGGGCATCATTACCGTGGAGAACTTAGGAAAACTTGAGAAAACCGAAGCCGACGGGGTGATCTACCTGTCGGATGGTAAAAAATAAACGCACGGTGTTTCGGCCCGGCGAAAGGAGGTGAGCCTTGAAAACGTTCTTTGTCATGATGATGGCCTTCATGGCCAACATCGGCAATTTTATTGTGCGGATTATCAGCAATGTGATCGAAAGTCGTGGATTCAATCCCGCTTTCGTTCTCATCGGCCGGATAGTCTCGCAGGTAAACGCTGTTCGCTACATGTTCGCAAAGCGTCCGTGTTCAGCGACCGGCGGCGTAGCTTAACGGTGATCTGCAGGAGGTCGTTTGCCGAGACGATTCGGCTTTTACTTTGTTGCAGCGTTGCAACTCTCACCGGAGAGCCGTCCGGTAAATATATGCAAGATATCGATAGTAGAAGTAACCCGTGCAGCCGTTGGCTCGCGGGACTTGGGAGTGTCGGTGCGGTAGCCGTCCTCCGTCGAGAGGCGGATAAAGGACAAGGCTAAGGGTGGGTTCGACTCCCGCCGCTTCCAGAGGCCAATGGAGGGCCATGCCATTTATGCACTACAGAAACGGACGAGAAGCCAAGAACGGCGACAAGATCGTAAAACTAGAAGGCGGAAAGATCGTGTCCTTTGGGGTCCTGCACAGTGCGGTTCCTGGTAACGATTACTGCAACGGAAACATCGCGCCGGTTCAGCCGTCACCAGACTATGCCTGCATGGTGGACTGCCTGAATATCGATGACATCGCCGCAATGCTGGAAGAGAAGGGTCTCGATAAAAGACCAGACGGGAAATAATCCGCGTGGCCCCGTGCGATAACGGGGCAACCCTGGAGGAATCCATGTCCGAAGATAGCGCGATCCGTATGGCAGAATTCGTCACT
>Ga0172379_10006505_pt1 | contig 15597 bp, 9 predicted proteins | sample GrowelOW334metaG_FD_119756 | JGI IMG/M metagenome (GOLD analysis project Ga0172379, IMG submission 119756) | Groundwater microbial communities from an aquifer near a municipal landfill in Southern Ontario, Canada - Groundwater well OW334 metaG | ecosystem: Environmental > Aquatic > Deep... | reverse complement strand
CCATGCTTAGTGTAGTTGATAGAAATGGCGTGGTTGCAACAGACACCGTAGATATCGTATTTGACGGGCCTACAGATCCTGCAAAGGTTGCAAAATCCAGCTGCGAACCTAAGCCAAACATGCTCAGCGGTTCACTTTTTAGTGACCTTGGTATGCAAAATGTACTTTTGATTGGCACAGTTGGCGGCGTAATATTAGTTTTGTTAATAGCGGGTGTCGCAAGTTTTATGCGCAAAGGCAAGGAGCGCGAAATCTAAAAAATAATTTATAAACTATGGAAAATTCACAAGCAGGTGCGCCACAGGCGCAACCTAATAACAAATTGGTAGCAACGGGAGCAGCGCCAAAAGTTGTGCCACAAGTGCCAGTAAATCAGCCAGTTGTAAAACCAGCTGCGGCACCTGTGCAACCAATGCAGCAACCTGTTGCAAAACCTGCACCAGTTGCTGCACCTCAGCCAGTCGCACAACCTGCAGTTAAACCGGTTCAACCGGCTATTGCTCCGGCACCAACTCCCCTACCGGCAGGCCAAAAACCTGGAGCAGTTCCTGCAAAACCCGGAGTTCCATTGCCAAAAGATCAGGGCAAATCAAACCAAAGATTTATAGTTGGCTGCCTTGGCTTTTTCGGATGCTCACTACTTCTATTCGTAGGAGTTCTATTCGCATTCTTGGCATTTGGCGACACTTCCAGCCCGATTTTTAGCTTCCTGGGAGGCTCATCCGGCCAAGTGGTCAACACTTTAATCACCGTAATAAATTTAATATTCCTTGTTCTCGTCTTCATATCATTTATTTTCTTAATGATTGGCGTATTTAAAATCGCCACAGCCAAAAAAGATGATAAAGAAGCCAAAAGAAAGGGCAGCATCTTCACCTTCGTTTCATTGGTGATCATGATTCTGTTCATAATGTTATGGGTGGTTGCATACTTTTTCCTTGCAGATAAACGCACGGCAACAGTGGTGGTAACTCCAATAATTACAACTCCGGTAAAGACAACAAATCTTACTGCTCCGATTACAATAAAATTTGATGCCACCAAGGCACCTAAAAAAGCCGGTAGCAATATATTGAGCTACAGCTGGGACTTTGCAGATGGTTCAAAGGCGGTGGGTGCAATTCAAACACATACATTCACAAAGCTTGGAAATTTTAAAGTTAAGCTTGATGTGGTATCCGTAGAAACGGCTACTAAAAAAGAACAAACCACTCCTTATACACAGGACGTAACAATTCAAAATGTTTTGGCTACTGTGGTGATTAAGGCCGACAAAAAGACCGGAACGGCTCCGCTGACCGTAAAACTTGATGGTTCGGAGTCCAACTCACCGAATGGTGAAATTACCGGTTATGAATGGGATTTGGATGAAAATGGGACTTATGATAATGGCAAGGATGCAAAAGCGGAAGTAACTTTCGATAAAGCGGGCACATATAAAGTGAGCCTGCGAGTGACGGATTCTGCAGGAACTCCTGCTACCGACGATTTGGAAATTGAAGTTACAAAGCCGGATAATCCGGTTGCAACGGTGGAAGTGGAAGGACTAACCGGAACAATTCTGGAAGCCAATAAATCTTATGTATTTACTGCTGCAAATTCGGTGGCGGTAAATGGAAAAATAGAAAAATATGAATGGCAGCTTGGCGATGGCAAAACGGCCAGCACTCGAACTGTGACTCGAACATTTACTGATATTGGAGACTATGATATTACTTTGCGCGTTACCGATTCCGCCAAAAAAGTTGGCGAGACTGTAAAGAGATTTACAGTGATTTCTGCGCAAACTGCCCCAACAATTGTATTAAAAACAACTCCCGAAGCGGTGGCCGGAACAATTTCCGGACAAGCCCCATTTGAAGTTACTTTCGATGCATCGGCGAGCACAGACCCAAATGACAACATTGTGGAATATTCTTGGGATTTTAATGGTGATGCAAAAACGGACGACACAAATCCCGTTGCAAAATACACATTCACGGCTGCAGGAACATATAAAGTTATTTTAAAAGTGACAGACGCAACAAACCTGACTGTAAAAGAAGAAGTTGGAGTACAAGTTGCAGCTGCAGGATTAAAAGTTGATATTAAAACAGATACGGTTGCGGGAGTTACTCCTCTTGTGGTTAAGTTTGATGCCTCCGGCTCAAGCTATCCGGATGGCTCAATTTCCGCTTACGAATGGGATTTTGGAGATGGTGGTGCACCACGAATGGATGCCGCAAAAGTTTCACATCAATACACATCAATCGGAACATTCACCGCAAAAGTTTCGGCAATAACTTCCGACAACAAACGCGGAACCGCGCAGGTTACAATAAATGTAAGACCTGTTGCGCTAAAATCATGCTTTGAACCAAGCTTGGAAACTGGGAAAGCTCCATTGGAAATTCAATTTGACCCAACGTGTTCAACGGGAAGCGTTGTCAAGTACAGATGGAACTTTGCCGGACTTGGCACAAGCAGCGACCGCAAGCCAAAATTTACATTCCAAGACGCGGGCGAATACGAAGTTTCACTTGATGTTTTTGATGCACTAAATACAATAGACACGGTTTCTAAAAAAATCATAATAACTCCAAAACAATAATATTTTATGAAACAAAGCACTACAAAAATTCTAAAAATGATAGTGGCGGTGGTTGCAATTTTCGGTTTGCTGGCAAGCGTGGTTCTTCCACTTTCCACTCTTTTCACGCAATAAAGTATCGCGCGTAACGTAATGCGCAAAAAATAAATCAAAATAAAAAAAATGAAAAATTCTCTGCAAAAAATCCTAAAAAAAACACAAATCAAAAATATTGTGATTATGGGACTCGTCGCGCTAATGCTAATTGGCGGCGGAGTCACATTCATGGGCCAGAAAAAAACACTTTATAGAGGTATGGAAAAACTGGATCTCAAAAAAGCGCAGGCATCCATTGTTTTTGCGGATGAATATAAACCGGATCAAACAATCCCTGTAAAAGTCGCTCGCAGAACGCAAAAATCCGACTTGTCCTGTGAATCAAAAGGAAAATTCACATATACCGGGCCGGACTTGCCGGGACTTTTATATGGCATGTGCATAAATTGCGAAACCATGAAATTCACAAAAAACGGGAACAGGTGTAAATAAAAAGCGTCAAATAAAAATAAAAAAATATGGACGAACTAACAAAGAAAAAAATTAAAACCTGGGTAATGATATTTTTGGCGACGCTCGCGGTGGCAGGTGGACTTGCGTTTATTTTTGGTGGGGATACGGGTTTGTTTAAAGGGGACAGCAGCAGAAGGCCTGGAGAAAGGGAAGCGATAGAAGAACCAGTAATATGTGATTTTGCACAACGACCTGCATGTACATCTCACGCTGGAGACGGTTGTGCATGGGATCTCGATCTAACTCCCGGAACATGTAAAACATCAGAATCATTAAGAATAAAAGGACTATTTAAGACGGCTTGTACAGGTGCAATTCCAGCCGGAACGTGGAATGGAAATGGCAATAGTGGGAGTGGAAGCTGCCAGTGGAATGGATCTCCATATATAAGCAAGAGCGTCCTGCAAACGGCAATCGCAAATGCACCACAACAAGCAGCAGAGCCTGCTGGACAACCAGATGTAGTGCTTGAAGGAGGAGAAGATTGCAGTGATATAGAGAGAGAAATTACAAACGCAAGAAGAACAGGCGATCCGGTGGCCCCACTGGAAAGGCAACTGAGGGAATGCCAAGCAGCCGGAGAGACACCAACCTTTAGAAGTACTTGCATAGCGGTCATACCAGAATGTAATGCGCCAGGTGGCACCTATATTCAAGACGGCGGCGGCATGAAATGCGTTGTGGATGGATGGGCACATTACGAACACAGCACCACGATTGCAGCATTAAATGTAAAGCTTAACGAAAAAAAGGCTGCATGTGTTGCGGCAACGGCGGCACAACTAGCAGCAGAAGCAGCTAGCCATCCTGGGACTATAGCTATTACAGATCCAACGTCTGGCGGTTCCCCAATAATTAAAGGCACTGCGGTAAAAGTAAAAGTTGAAGTTACTGTTCCACAAGGTATAAGACCGGGATGGGTTGTATTAAGAGTAGACGGAACGCATGAAGACAGTCTTGATAGCGAGGAATTACCAAATTTTTCTTCCCCATATGAACTTAGTTGGAACACGAGCAATGTGTCTGCCGGTGAACATAAATTGCAAGCAAATTTAAGGTATATCGTAAATGGTAACGCCAATTCTATAGATTCGGCAGAAGTTAAGGTTAACGTGCAAGGACCTAAACCTTTGGCTCCCATAACAACACCAAGACCAAATGACGTACTTTCCGGTCCTGAAGATTTAATTGCAGAAGTTACTAGCACAATCGTCCTAGATCGTATTATTTTTCATTATTCAGCCGGAAGAGCTGGAGGCTCACCGGTTATAGCTAGAGTTGAACCAGCTAATTGTACTGCAAAACAAGGTGCTCCAAATACACGCATATGCAAAACGGTATGGGACACAACTACTGTAGAGAACGGCACGTATTACCTCACAGTTAATGCTTATGATACCAATGGGGGGGAATCAGCCTTTGAGGATCCTGGCTTGAAAGTAACCGTTAGTAATGAAGCCGAAATGGTACTCAGCGAAGCTGCAATACAAGGTCTAGGCGCAGGAGTTTTAAGCGGACAACTGGATTCAGCACAACACGCGCTTGCCGGCCAACAAGTAGGGATTCAAGGTGGAGGCATACAAAATGAAAATATTGAAATTCAAAATCAACTTGGAGATAACAAACAAGTTGTTGATCAAGTCGCGATGAGCGTGTGTACTGATATTAAAACTCAAGCTTTATGCACAAATTCACAACTAGGTTGTGAATGGAAAATCGGCTGCGTAAAAAAATCCGGTGTGAATGTATATACCGCCGAACAGCTTGCCGTAATGGATTTTCAAACTCTATGTACAGCTCAGCCAACAGCAGTGTGGGCTGCCGCAGGCAGTGGTTCGTGTACTTTGGGAGGGAAAAAATATACCAGCAAGCTTCAATTGGAAGCTAGCCTTGGAATTAGTATAAATATCACAGAACCATCGGAAGGCGCGATTATAATTGGTAGTACACCAATTAAAGTTACAGCCGTCGATAATCTTGGATCCGGAGCAAAAAAAGCCATAAAAGAAGTTGCCATTTATCTTGATGGTTTCGTAACTCGCGTAGGTAATATTGATAATGCCAGTCCTTATGAATTCTCGTGGAATACGGCTGTCGCTTCGGTAAGCGCGGGAGCACATACCATCAACGTTGTTGCAACCGACAAAGACAATAATACAAATTTTAAAGCACTGCATTTAACCGTAAGAAAAGAAGCTGCAGATACAGGCCCGACCATAATTATAACAAGTCCTCAACCTGGAGATACGGTCTTTGGAACTGTGACTATTACGGCAACTATTACTGATGAATATGGCAGCACCGCAGCTAAAAAAGGAGTTTTAGGCGCATCATTATTTTTAGATCGTTTAGGAAATCAAATAGGCGCAAACGATGATTCTGCACCGTACACATTTTCTTGGGATACAACTGCAGTTACTTCAAATACTTCACATAAACTTATTTTAACGGCAATGGACAAGGACAATAACATGGGTACAAAAGAAATCACTGTTACTGTTGGCGCAGCCGAAGAAGAATTTCAGCAACCGGCCAACGATAATCCGGTACCGGTCGTCGCAAACGTAACGGTAGTAGCAGACGATTCCTTGGCGGCTTTTACAAAAACGCACGACACGGAGTGGTTCACAGCAAGCATTTTAAAATTCACTTCAACAGGCGAAGCTCAAATGGATAGAATTAAAATAAGCTTAAAAGATTCCGTCTCAAATCCCCTACCCGTTTCGAAGATTGATAAAGTTCAACTCTTCACAAGCCTTGGCGGAGCCGAAAATCAGCTTTCATCCGAACAATCACTTGATGCAAATGGACAAGTGACATTCGACAGCTCAAGTTTTACAAAATGGACTATTCAAAATTCCGCAAACATTCCGCTTCAAAAATTAATTATTAAAGTAAAATTAAAAGAAGACGCTGATGCCGACAAAAAATTTGCAATTGGCGTTAAGGCCTCATCGGATATTCATGTAATAAGCGGAACTGTGGCAGGTTTTAATGCGCAAGCTATGGGCAACGAAGTTACAGTTGGCCCGGTTACTGCCGCTGTAGCCGCAGGAGAACAAAGGCCGGCTGGAGAAACACCGGCAGCCGGAACAACCCCTGCTGCAACTGTTAGCCAAACTCAGACTTGCGAACAGCAAGGATTATTTACATATACCGGTCCTGCAAAACCGGGAGTACGAGTCCCCGGAATGTGCATTGCTTGTTCCAGCGCCGCATACATTGCAAATGGCGGAAGCTGTGAAGCTGCGCCAAAAAAGACAACTAAAAAAACTACCAAGAAAACCACATCAACGGCAAGTTCTTCTCTGGTTTCCGACTCTACAAATAATACAGGTGCAGCTTCAGGATCGGTCTCTCAGCAAAATTCTTCAAATCAATCAGGTTCATATAGACCTTCCGCGGATTCATCAAATTTATCCGGCAGTCAAAGATTGGTAAGCGCACCGGAACGTGGCAACACCGGCCCGGAAGTTCTTGTATATTTCGGCATTTTGGCAGCTGTAAATGCAGGCATAGTTATAAGGAGAAAGCTGTTAAAAAAATAGCCTAAAATTTGCGTCCTACCTTGGCCGCCCCTGCTTGGGGACGGCACCCTACCTTAGGCTTGACTAACCTGTTATTTTTCGCGTATCTCTACCTGTTGGCCAGCCCCGCCTGGGCATGGCACCCGGCCTCAGGCTTGACCCATCTGGCAGATATGTGGTATAATAGATAAATAAAATATAATAAATATTAAAAACCAAAATATATGGATCAGCTACAACCTCAAATGCCACTTACGCAAGGACCTGTCTCACAGCCACCTGTGACTAATCCACCGGACAAAAGTCCACTGGCTCCTTTTTCTATGGGCAAACCAAAGGGAAAATCAAAACTCCTTTTTGCAATCATAGGGATAGTGGCAGTTTTGGGAATAGGTATATATATTTTTGTAGGCAACTCAAGCTTGTTTACAGGTAAACTTGTAGTAGTTAGACCGGCCGGCGATTTGATCGACAGCAAAATAGATACTGTGGCACGAATAGGAGGAGTTCCAAATGAATTTGAACAAGCTTGTACGGCAAACTGTGGAACATGGGATGCTGCAGGTACTGGAGTATGTACCGCGGGAGGCAATCCATATAACGTAAAAAGTGGTCTTGATAATTACATTAATACCTTAAGAAGAGGTGCCGACGCTTTTGGACAAGTCTGTACTCAAGCGAGCGGAGAATGGGATGCAGGTACCGCACCATGTAAGGCAAAATGTACGTACCATGGCAATGTGTATACGCGTAGAGTTGAATTAGAAAACGCAATTACTGGCGAAAGACATGCATCACACATGCCGTTCGAAATTCTATGTGAGAACAAGAATGGACAATGGAACGATATAGACAGTCTTTGTGTTTTATCTGGCACTACATATAACAGCCAAGCAACTTTAGAAACTGCCCTTAATAATAATTTAGAAAGCAACAGGACTGCTTTCCGCACGGCTTGCGAAGGAGCAAGCGGAAGATTTACAACAGGTGATGATTATCATGATACCTGTACACATAGTACCGGGGCATACTCAACGTTGGGCGCTCTTCAAACGGCTTTAACCGCATCTGGATCAGCTCCCGCTGCTGGAGAAATGACCGCCGAAGAACTTACTCAATTTCAAGCTAAGTGTAAATCTCAGGATGGAGCTGTTTCTGCGGATGGAAAAACTTGTAAATACAGAGGCACAAATTATACAAAAAAAGCAGACTTGGATGCAGCTATCAATACAGAGGACGCATTTAAAACCGCATGCAGATCAGCGTCTGGCAATTGGCTTAAGGGAAGTGCGGATGGTCCGGCAATTTGTGCATTTAATAATACTCCATATCGTGACAAAGCTGCCTTGGATACAGCTGTAGCAGCGGCGGCCGCGCAAGCTTCTTCCGCAGATAATGAATTTGAAACAGCGTGTAAAGCGGCGCCGGGCAGTGGACGTTTTACTGCCAGCACTGGATCTATTCCTGCATCATGCAGATTTGAGGGAGTAAATTATCTTAGAAAAGCTGATTTAGATTTAGCATTAAACACCAGAATAGAATTTAAACTTCTTTGCCTTTCCAGCACCGACAATACCGGGAAAAAGGGAGAATGGCAGGAACCAATGAGCCCTGTTGAAAATAAAGCCGGATGTAAATTTCAAGGAAAATCATATACATCCAAGCAAGAACTTGCAGTTGCTGTTGCAACCGCGGGCGCTATAGACACTAACGCCGACTTTAAAAAATTATGTGAAGACAACAAAGGCGTTATGGATGCGGCAGGACAAAAATGTACTTATCAAAATACAGCTTATGGTTCAAAAGCGGAACTTCAAGCAGCTATTGATCTAAAAACCAGCCCGCTTTCAGTTTTATGTACTGCAAATGGCGGAGGCATGAGCAACGGTTCTGCTGGATTGATTTGTAAGTATCCTGCGGTAAGCGGTCAGCAATATACAACAGTAGAAACATTACAAGCGGCCATTGTTACCACTTTCAAGAACGCCTGTGCATCCGGTGGCGCTTGGGATGAAAACAAAAAGATTTGTAGATTTGCAGGTCTGGAAATAAAAGACCTTGCCGAACTTAATTCTATAAAAAATAAAATAGCTGCCCTAAAAGCTGCATGTACTTCAAACAGTGGAACATATACTCAAGCCATATCTACTGCCACTGCATTATGTGTATATCCGGCAGCAGGAGGCCAACAATATACAACGTTGGCAGAACTACAAGCGGCCATTGATGCAGCAAAAGTTGCGGAACCAGGCGATGCAATGAGAACTTTGTGTACTGCAAACGGCGGATCAATATCGGTAGCTAGCAGCAAAATTATGCCAGCTTGTGTTTATAAAGACACAACCTATACAGATATAGCAAAACTACAAGCTGCCATAGATGCTGCAAGTGCCGCATCTTGTGCAGGGAAAAATCTTAATGCATGTAACAACGCATCGGCTTTCTGTAAATGGGACAACAGCACCGATGAAGAAGGATTCTGCGTAAGCAAAAATGCACCGGTTGCTGTGGCACCAAGCGATCCATTAAAAACTCTATGTACTGCAAACGGCGGATCAACATTAACTAGCACTTCGGTTCAGACAATTTGTACGTATCCAGCATCCGGAGGCCAAACATATAGAACCGTTGCAGAGCTACAAGCTGCTATAGACGCGGTAAAAGCCCAATTCGAAACCGCATGTAAGAATGCCAAGGTCAACGGCACTTGGGACGGTGCAGGCAGTGGGGCTTGTACATGGAAAGGAACAAAATACATAACCCAAGCTGATTTAACAAAAGCAACAGCCAAAGTGGTGGTAATTGAAGCTAAACCTCGTTTTTCACCAGAAGAACAGGCAAAAATGGAAACAATATTTAACGCAATGACAGCCAACGTGGCAGCCGCAGAAGCCGCCGCAGTTGCAGCAGAAGAACTTGCAAAGACTTCTAACGATCCGGCAGTAAAAGCAAACGCCGTAGCTGCAAGACAAAAGGCCGATGAGGCAAAAAAAATACTCGAAGATTTGGCACGAAATAACGTATCAACTATTGCCGAACTGGAAGCCGTAGCTCAAAAAATCGCAGATGCAAAAAATTCCGCAGTGGCAGCTAAGGCATCATCCGATAAAGTTATTGCGGATGCAGCAGCAGCAGGAGAATTAACGGAGGAAGAATCTAATGCAATTGTTGCAGCAGCCGTCGAAGATGCAGCGGATTCGGGCGATGCAGCATTACAGGCTCAAATCAATGCACTAAGCCAACAACTGGCAGCTGCACAAAGCCAAAATAACCAGGCACAATCTGGCGCATTACTAACTCAAATACTGGCCGCACAAAACAGAGGCGCAGCCACTACTCAATGTTCAGATCCAAGCTTTACTTTTGATTCCACAAGAAATATATGTGTACCTCCAACAGAAGTAGTAGTTGTACCTAAAAAGACAACTACAAAGAAGCCAAGTACAGGTGCAAGCGGAGCCCAAATTGCTTCAAACGACACTTCGTCTTCTCAAAATGAATCGGCACAACCAACAAATGGAACCGGTAGCACCGGTGGTAGCACCAGCGGCAGTACTACTGGCAGCGGAACTGGAAATTGGAGCAATACAGGAACATCATCAAGTAGTTTTGGTACTCGCGAAAGTGCAAATGACATTGCGAGTTCAGGCAACGTCGCCGCAGGCACAACCGGCGCTTCCGCAAAACAAATGTACGGCTCAGCAATCCAAGGAGCCACAGGCCCGGAAATGCTTCTTTATCCAATATTGGTAGCAGGCGCAAATGGCCTATATTACTTAGCCAAGAGAAGGAGAAAAAACAAATTGAGCCGCTAAATCTCACACTAAAAATTTAACAACAAAAAGTGATAGGACGAAAAAACCGTTCTATCATTTTTTTATTATTTCGATTTCTTTTTTATTACCTTTTTAATTTGATTTACCGCTTTTTTACCAATCTTTGCGCTGGCCTTGGCCTTTTTATTTAAATCACCAAGTTCCGAATCTGCTCTCTTCAATAATGTTTTTCCTTTTGCAATATGACTTTTAATGTTGCTCTTAATTGATTTGTGCAGAGGCTTAATTCTCTGAACATGAAAATCTGCAATGTTACCAACAAGCTCATCCGACAGTCCTTTTACCTTTATTCTTCCGCTTTTAATCAATTGCTGAACATCTTTGGATTCATAAATTTCACGCGCGGCTTTGGCCAACTCACCACCAACCTCCTTTAAATCATCGCCCAATGGAGAAATGCCAATCTTCCCTTTTTTGCGATCAGCATTAATTTTGGATCTCAAATCTTTGCCGGCTCGTGGCGCAAAAAGAACACCGAGCGTTGCGCCCAAAACCATTCCGAATAAAACTCCGACTTTTCCTGAATTACCCATAAGTAATTTAAATGTAACACATTATTTCTGTGCCGTCATTTTTATAAAAATCTTTTTTAATTTCACCATAGGGATACCGACAACATTAGTAATGTCGCCGTCAATTTTTTTTACAAACTTTTTGGCGCGCGCCTGCACCGCATATGCTCCCGCCTTCCCAACCCATTGATTGCTCGCCAAATATTTTTCCAGTTCCGACTTTTCAATTTTATTAAAAATAACTTTTGTCGTGTCAGCAAAAATATATTTTTTGCCGGTCGCCAAATCAATCACACAAACCCCGGAAATAACTTCATGAGTTTGACCCGAAAGCCGCCCGAGCATCCGCCTGGCATCGTCTTTATCTTTTGGCTTCGTGAGGATTTTGCCTTTGTGCACGCCAATTGTATCAACACCTATAATGATCCCCTTTTTATAGTGCTTCGCAACAAACTCTGCCTTGCCCACCGCATTATGCAAAACTATATCTTTTGGAGTTTTTGCCTTAAAAATCTCATCAAAGTTGCTTACATGCACCTTGGCGGAAATGCCATATTTCTTAAGAAGTCTCTTCCTCCACGGACTCTTGGAAGCTAAAATAACAGGTTGATTCATAAATATATTGACTATAAATGGCTAAGCCCTTATAGTATAGCCCGCTATGCCAATTATAAAAGCCGCAATTAAGGATTTAAGGCAGTCAGAGAAACACAGAAACGCTAACCGCCTACAAAAAGATGCCTACAAAACAGGTATCAAACAGTTAGTAAAGTTAGTAACTCTAAAAAAGGTGGATGAGGCTGCAAAGCAACTGCCTGCTGTTTTTAGCCTGATTGATAAGGCGGCAAGACACAATCTTTTGCACAAGAACAACGCTTCAAGGAAGAAATCATCTCTTTCTCGTCTCGTTGCTAAAGCCAAATAGTAACCTAAAGCGAGTTATTTTATGTTATTTGTTGCAGGCTCGGTTTTGTATTCCGAATCTTTCTTTTTTTAGATTCGCCATTTAGTCGTAACAAAAGTAGAATCTATCTGTAGAACTTAAATGTGAATAGGTATGCAAGACAAACAGCAAGATATCGACATGTTCTCGAAGCATTACGAAGAGAACAAAGAATCGGTTCTAAATTACATCTTTTATCGTGTTGGGTTTGACCGTGCTGTGGCAGAAGATCTGACGTCTGAAATATTCATAAAAGCATTTAATGCTTTTCACACCTTCGACAGGGAAAGATCATTCAAAACTTGGATATTCGCAATCGCCCACAATCATTTAATCAATTTCTATTATTCCAAAAAAAACGTCTTGTCTCTGGACGATGCGCTAAAGGTAACGAAAGATTACGATGAGAATAATGCGCTGGAAAGAAAAATGACTGTGGAGAAGATCTTTGAATTACTGGAGGGGTTACCGGAAAGTCAAAAATCTCTAGTAATAATGAGATATGTAAATGATCTAAGTTATAGCGAAATCGCAAACATATTGGGCAAAGAAGAAGGGGCAATTCGCACGGCACTCTCCAGAATAACAACTTCATTACGCAATAAATTCGAAATTAAATTTAAAGAACCTAACGCAGGCAAATATGAACGCCAATAATCCAAATAACAATTCAGTAGGCAGCACGGAAGAACAGATAGAAAAATTGTTCAAATCCGCGCCTATGATCAGTCGTGATCCAAAAGCCGACAAGAAGTTTTATATGGAGCTTTTAAAATTGGCGCAGGCCGCACAGTTAAAAGAAACCGGAGAAATTTCAGAAGAAAAAGGCGTTTTTAATTTCTGGCAGACTTTCATGGGCTCTTTTAGGAAAATGAATTTTGCTTATTCGGCAATCACGGCACTTATCGTGGTTTTTGTTGGTGGCACGGCCTTGGCATACCAACCAGGCACGGTTTATGGAGATTTATTATATGGATGGAAGACAGCAGGAGAAAAGATAGAATTGGCTTTTGCATCTACTCCATCTAAGCAGGTAAATACATATCTTAAATTTTCAGACAGACGTTTTAATGAAGCTCAAACCATAATGGCAAATAAGCCATCTTTGGTAAGCCTTATTCCTACCGCACAGGCTCATGATGCAAGTAATTTTATAAGTTTGAGCGGTTCCGATGAATATAAATTGGAGCACACTCTTTCGGACATGTGCCAGCAAATCGAGCTTGCTTCCAAGGTTATTGAAGAGAAAATTACTGATCCGGCACAGGCACAAACGGCTCTGGCTTCACTCGAAGCATTAACAGAAAAACAGAGGACACAGCTTTCTACTGTAAATAAAAAAGTAAAAAAACCGACTGTCCAAAAAATAGTGGTCAGATTTATTAATCAGGAAGATTTGCATCTTGCCCGCAGCCTTGTTGCAAAAGAGCAGGCAAATAAAGCGATTATCCTAAAGGTAAAAGTTGTAAATATTAAAATGAAGCTGGATGGCGAACAAAATGCCAAGTTTGCAGATGAAATTAACATTCAGGCTGCAGATAATGTTCGCAATACTGTAAACATGTTCAACAACATGCAGATTCAGAATCGTGAAGTTATGCAGAAGCAAATCGAAATGGCAAAACAAGCGCTGGAAGAAGGCAAATTTGGGCGAGCACACGGGCTTTCGCAGGCTCTTTCCAATCAAATGGCAGATATAAAGCTTAATCCGGAAATGGAAATTTATTTCCAGAGATCCTTCCAAATTCCGGTGCAAGTAATAAAAGTTCCTGAACTAAAATCAGAAAAAAAGCAGGTTAAAGAGCAAAAGATTGAATTACAGAAATTCACACCTCAGAAAAACACAATCAGAGAGAAATCCGTCGACAACGAGAAAAGAATCCAAAAGCCTGAACAACTAGAAACACTCGAGAACAAAGATAATTAGTTCCCGCTGCGGTGAATTCGCACAGAATGAAGATATGACATTTTGAGCAAGAATTTTGCCATATCTATTGGGGATTTTTTGCCACTTGCGTCGGAAATAGTGATTTTGAAGCCAATCGTCCCGGCAGGTACTCTTTTCATCTGTTTTTTATTTAGCCGTTTAATATTATCCAAATTAATTTGTTCCGGCTCAAAATTCTTCGTAAAGGCAGTTAAAGCACCAGGTATATCCGGAACAATAATACTAATTTCCAAAGAGGCTGGGCTGAATCTTTCTTGTTCTCCGGATTCACTTCTTTTAAAGATAGTGTCGTTTAATGTGCTTAATATTTCTATATCGCCTCTCCCAACGTGCCACAAGATCTGGTCTTCATATAAGGGCGAAAACTGCGGATGTGCAATTTTAATGGCGCTCATTATGTCTCCTTCCTCTATTCCCAATAAATTGGCGATTTTTGAGATATATTGTTCACCGCGGACGGCAATGGCAAAGGAATCTCCAGGTTTTTCTGCTCTGCATAAATATTTCTCGCGCAAGGCTTCCTTTGCATCTCTACCTACATAAAGCAACAGTCCAGGATCAGGCTTTATTACATTGGGACCGGCATTTTCTCCACTTTGTTCCTCAAGTTCCACGGTCATACCATCTTCAAGTTGGTCAAAAAAACCAAGCGGTTTGCTGCCTCGCTTCAAAAGTTCGCGCGCCCCTTTAAAATGCAAAAGGAAATCGCTGCTAATCTTTACGGCAAAATCTGCGACTATATCACCTTTGTGCAACATTATTGGTTCATTTGTTGGGGTGTAAACTGTAATAGGTGGTGGCAATAATCTTTCTTTTGAGAGTTTAACAACCAGAGCGTCGTCCTTGCCGGCATCTTTAAAAATACCGCTAATTACACGCCTCACGCGATCACCGGAATCATCAACCTGCATAGTTCCTCCGTCGTCTGCAGCTTCTATGCATCCTCCCCTTTTAGATCTTGCCTCCGCAATTCTGTCATTTATGCGAAATCTTATAATTCCATATCTCACAGAACGAATTTCAAGTAAAACTCCTCGATCAAACAAATCCTTTCTCTCCGGATGATCGCTTTTCTGTGCAAAGTTTTTTGAAATAAAATGCCCCACATCTCTTAAATCCACACCAGGTTCAACTATCACCTCGATCTCATGAACAGGCGTTGTTCTATTTACACCAAGATCAGCCAGTCGAATCTCGGGAATCGGCCTATTTAGCGGCACCGAAAAATCCGCGAGTGACATCGGGCTATATATCGGAGAATCAACAAGTTTATATTTAATTCTGGCCTCATCATTAAAAACTTCATGTAATTTAGTGGCCAAACTGCCACTTTGACGTTTCTGCTGCAATTCCTGAAATCCAAAATATAAATCCGGATTTAAAATTACCGCACTTCTGTCATTAAGCCTATTTCTCATTGGCAACATATCAACTATGTCGGCAAGTCTAACGTGAATTTCATCTGTTTCTTTGGCTATTCTTTTTTGCTTTGATTCCTCTATACCATCTAGATCGCTTATATTGTTAAGACGATCAGCAAATCTTACTTGCAACGCAAGCAAACCTATATCACGCATAGATCTTAAAAGTTTTGCAGCTGTAGCGATAGATGTTTCCTCTTGCGTGGCTTTTCTTATTTTATGCATCGAGGCCACTAAAGCCCCTATTCTCCTTGCAGAACTCTTAATTATT
>Ga0172379_10006504_pt1 | contig 15604 bp, 17 predicted proteins | sample GrowelOW334metaG_FD_119756 | JGI IMG/M metagenome (GOLD analysis project Ga0172379, IMG submission 119756) | Groundwater microbial communities from an aquifer near a municipal landfill in Southern Ontario, Canada - Groundwater well OW334 metaG | ecosystem: Environmental > Aquatic > Deep... | reverse complement strand
TGAATTCGCTCGCGACAATAAAACTCTAGGGCGCTTTATTTTAGATGGTATTCCGCCGGCACCGCGCGGTATGCCGCAAGTAGAAGTAACTTTTGATATTGATGCCAACGGTATTTTAAATGTGAAAGCTAAAGACAAAGCTACGAGCAAAGAACAAAAGATTACTATCACAGCCTCGACTGGTCTTTCTAAAGATGAAGTAGAGAAGATGAAAAAAGAAGCCGAGCTTCATGCGGAAGAGGATAAAAAGAAGAGGGAATTGGTAGATATGAAAAATACAGCCGAGAGTACGGTGTATCAAACTGAAAAAATGCTTAAAGATCAGGGCGATAAAGTTCCAGCTGAAATTAAGACTGAAGTGGAAGGTAAGTTGGAAGAAGTGAAAAAGGTAAAAGATGGGGAGGACGTGCAAGCTATTAAAAATGCGCTGGATGCTTTACAGCAAGCTGCTATTAAGATTGGCGAGGCTATGTATAAAGCGCAGCAATCTGCGCAAGGCGGATCCGCCTCAGGCGGACCAACTGATGACCAAGCTTCGGCTGGTCAATCATCTGGTGATAAAAAAGACGAGCCTATTACCGGGCAGTATGAAGAGGTAAAGAAAGAATAAGGAAGGAAGTAATTAGGTTTCCTAATTTATTGTCATTCTGAACTTGATTCAGAATCCAGAAATAAAAATACAACACATGCCGAATACTTATTATGTATATATTTTAACCAATAAAAAGAACGGCACTTTATATATTGGTATGACGAATAATTTACTGCGTCGAATGTATGAACATAAACATAATCTTGTTTCTGGATTTACATCAAAATATAATATTCATCAGTTAGTATATTTTGAGCAAACCGAAGATATTTTATCCGCACTACAGCGTGAAAAACAATTAAAAAAATGGAATCGTAGTTGGAAAATAAAATTAATTGAAAGTAATAATCCAAATTGGATAGATTTGTATAAAGATTTGATTTAATGTCATTCCCGTGAAAACGGGAATCCAGGCACTATAGAATAATTCTAGATTCCCGATCAGGTCGGGAATGACAAATAATTAACTATTAATAACTATTTAACTTTATGTCTCCTGAACAACAAATTCAAATTAATATTAATGATAAGATTTTGCGCGGTGTGTATGCTAACATGGCGCAAATAGCCCATACTAAAGAAGAATTTGTGCTAGATTTTATGAATATTATGCCACCTCAAGGTGTAATGTCAGCCAGGGTGTATGTTTCGCCAGCCCATGCCAAAAGGTTGGCCCATGCACTAGCAGATAATGTAAAAAAATATGAAGAACAGTTTGGTAAGATAGACGAAGCCGCTCAAACTCCAGAAATTGGTTTCAAAACCTCGTAGTTTTATTATTACGACCTTTAGTAGGGTCGAGTGAGTATAGATTGAGTCTTGACTCTTTTACAATTTTATATTAACCTTGGTAACAAATAATTATAAAAAATAGTTCATTGTTTTAGTCACATACATGAAGGATATACCATGAATGATGCAGCAGCTCCCAATATAGCCATAACTCTTGATCCGGAAGGCTCTGTTCGTCCATTGACGGATGTGGAAAAAAGAGAGCAAGATAAGATCCGCTCTCAAAATCCTCAGATCCGTTCAGGCTTTGAGTCAGTTTTTACATTAAGTGGGCCGGTCCGCAAACTATCTCCCGAAGAAATCATAAACTATCCAGTTATGAGTGCATTGACTAATGATATTGGCGCTCGACAGATAGAGTGAAGTATTTGATACCAAGGCGGGCGTTTATTATTGATTTATTTAATAAACGCTACGCCTTATTTTTTACAGAATTTATTATTTATTAAAAATTAGTAATTAGGTTAATTAGAAATTAAACAATACATGTCTAAAGATTATTATCAAATTTTAGGAGTTTCTAAAAGTGCTTCAGCTGATGAGATAAAAAAAGCTTTTAGAAAGCTCGCTCACCAACACCATCCTGACAAGGCTGGTGGTTCTGATGCTAAGTTCAAAGAGATAAACGAAGCCTATCAAGTACTGTCTGATACCAGTAAACGTAAATCTTATGATCAGTTTGGTTCTAATTTTGACCAGGCTGGTGGAGACGGCGGATTCAATTGGCAAGATTTTTCTCAAGGCGGCGGTTTTGGCGGACAAGGTGGAGTGGATTTTGATCTAGGCGACCTCGGGGATATTTTTGGAGATTTTTTTGGTGGCGGCAGACGTACTAAAAGATCTGGCCCACGTCGTGGCTCTGATTTGCAATTTGCTACAGCTGTAGATTTTCGTGAGGCTGTGTTTAGTGTAGATAAGACATTAAGATTTGAAAAAGTTATAGCTTGCAAACACTGTAGTGGTTCGGGTGCTGAACCTGGGTCTAAGATAAGCACTTGTACTACTTGTGGTGGGCGTGGGCAGGTAGAACAAATGCAGCGTACGTTTATGGGTGCTATGCGCACTGTGACTGTTTGTCCAGCATGTGCGGGTGAAGGTAAAAAAGCTGAGCAGTCTTGTAAGAAATGTCACGGCCGTGGTAGTGAGATGGGTATAAAGGAATTAAAAGTTCATATCCCGGCTGGCATAGATGACGGGCAGACTATTAGACTTTCAGGAGAAGGCGAGCCAGGCACACGCGGTGGCGTAGCTGGTGATTTATTACTTACCATACAAGTTAGGGCAGATAAATCATTTAAGCGTGATGGGTTTAGTCTTTTTACTATCAAGGAGATTTCAATATCTTTGGCTAGTTTGGGTGGTAAGGTAAGATTGGGTACTTTGGATGGTGAGATAGATCTTAAAATTCCAGCTGGCACACAAAGTGGTAAAACATTTAAAATAGATGGTAAGGGTGTGCCACATTTACGCGGTAAGACTAGGGGGGATTTGTTGGTTACTATTCAGGTTAGAACACCAGAAAAGCTTAGTAAAAAACAAAAAGAAGCCTTAAAGGATTTTCCTAATAGCCAAGGTGAGGAAATTGAATCCAGTGGCTGGTTTTAAGTTCGTTTTTACGTTGAAGATTGACACTTGACAAGAAGTGTATTTTGTAATACAATAACTTGAATTTAACAAAGTTTCATTAACATAACAAATATAGAAGGGAATTTCTAATGGATATACGTGGACTTGAAATAATTAGCGCACAGAAGAGTGCAATGACTCCGCCAGTAATAGTTAATGGAATAACTTTTAAAACCCTATCTCTCAATTTGAGACTTATTTTGGATATGATATGGGCAAAAATTGACATTAAAAATAGGTCCGGGGAAGTGGATTATATGAAGTGCGAGAGGGGAGATAAAGAAGAAATATTCAAAAAATTAATTGAGGCGTTTGGTCAATTGCCTCAGGGTTGGGGTAAGGATTTTTGCAGGTTTTATGGGTTTATTTCACTTAACGGTGATTCTATCGACATCAATCAAACAATACAAATAGTTGGTGATGTCATTGAAGCACTAGCTTATAGTGATTTTGCCACTTTCCTTCAAAGGAAAATGGAAAAAACATTAACCTCTAAATCATTTCAGCCATATTCTATAAATGCTGATCGCGAGGAAGTTCAGGTTATTGTACCCCAGGCCGATTTATTTTGGTTAGCGTAGCATTCGAAGTATTCAATAACCAGCCAATCCAAAATTGGTGCGGCTGGTTATATTTTTCAACAAGACAGGAGAAACAAACATGAAAAAAATATTAGAGGTCACATTAACTAGTATATTGTTGACCTGCACCAGTGAACTGCTATTCAGATTTTTTTTCTGGCTTGTTTTAACGGGTAGTTTAGTGACGATAGTGTCCAAAGAAGATTATGCCAGTAGTATTTTGGCTTCCTTCTCTTATGTCACAATTTTTACCTATTATTTCAAAGTCAAAGAAGACGCTGATTGTAAAACATTCGCTGGGTGCTTATTAAAGGGTTTGGGTTTGTATGCAATAATAATTAATCTTTCCATGTTATCAAGTTTATATCTGGAAGGATATGACCCAAATCAGCCAATAGTATTAAGTCACTCTGTATTTACCATGTTGGGTATAAGCAGCTTGGTAGTATTCTGCCTATTATTTATATGGTGGATCACAGAAGAAACATAAAATCGGCAGGTCTGCAAAAGCAGATCGGCCGATTATTTTTTTCTAATTAATTCAATATGGACTTTATATCATCTAGTGTTTTTATTCTGACTAATTGAGCACGTACTTGGGCGGCATGAGGGCGGCCTTTTATATACCAACTTAGGTGTTTGCGTAATTCAATCAAACCATATTCACCTTTGGTGGTTAAGCATATAGCAGCATGTTGAAGCATTAATTCTTTAGTTCGCTCCCAGGTCATCTCGTCATATTTAGCAGTAGACAGGTATTGTTTTATCTGTTGAAAAAGCCAGGGTTTGCCCCAGGCTCCACGAGCTATGCCCACACCATCGGCACCAGTATCTTGCAAAATTTCTTTAGCTTTTTCTGGAGTATAAATACCGCCATTGGCTAGTAATATTCCAGGCCACACCTTTCTGACTTGTTTAATAACATCTAAATTAGGTTCGCCATCAAATGGTTGCTCAAAAGTTCTAGCATGAATCATAATAGCCCCAATGCGCAAATCTTTTATTTTGTTTACCAAATCCAAAGCCGTAACAGTGTCACTGTTGCTCAAGCAAGTATCAGCCTGCGCGAGGCTGGCTTCAGATAGGTCATCAATTTTATCTTTAGTAGATTGGTTATGTTTGATGCTGGCGCGGATTTTAATAGATATAGGCAAGGAAGTATTCTCACTGGCAGCCTGCACTAGCTCGCGGCACAGATTCAAGTTACGCATCAGTGATACACCTCCGCCGGTTTTTACTACTTTGTAAGCTGGACAACCAAAGTTAATATCTATACCAGCAAAGCCCATGGCTTCTAAAATTTTTACTGTTTTGGCAAATATAGCTGGATCGCGCCCGAATATTTGGCACACTACTGGTTGTTCAGTGGCAGCGAACGATAACATCTCTCTGGTTTTTTTATTATCATATACCAAGGCATTGGCTGAGGCGAATTCAGTATATATAACATCGGCGCCAAATATTTTACACATTTGACGAAAAGCCGAGTCATTTACTCCAGCCATCGGGGCAAGAGCAAGTATTGGTCTGGGTAATTTGGACCAAAAGTTTTGCATAGTAGGCCAAATTCTAGCATTCAAATACTACTTTGACAAGGGTATGCAGATGGGAGTAAGATGGGGCAAATAGCTACTTTCAATAATAAGGAGGGTAAGTTAATGATAATGGAATATATTTTTTGGTTGTTTTTGATAATTATTGGGTTGGCATTTATATGCGCTATTGGGGAGAATATGCAGCTTCGTAGTTATCAAAGAAAACTACAAGACATATATAATTATTATCATTCAATCTTTTTCCCACCATATTCTCACCAAACTAGAGTTTTCAAAAATTAAAAGATGCCCAATCAAAAGGTTGGGCCTCTTCTTTTTGTATAGTTGACAAATAGTTTAATTTACGCTATTCTGTAGTATACAAAAATAAAAAAATTATTAATCATAAATCAAAAAGGAGTCCACGTGGCACATATAAATTTTTTAAACGAAGCTATTGCCTTGGTGTTAACATTGGCTCTGGGAGTCGTGATATATCCAGTTGTAGGTTTTATTACAGCACAGCGTAAAGATCATCAGAGATCTGAAAAAGAGGCTGAGAATATATTAATCGGCCAAGGAGTCAAAAGAGAAAATATTTAAAGAAATAAACATTAAAGAGGAAAAAACAATGAGAGTAGATGAAATTGTTCAGCTTATGAACAGTGTGCAAGGAAGACTTAGTTTGGCGTTGCTCGTAATACTTTTGGGGCTTTTACAGTTGTGGGTTTTTTCACAAGCACAAAAGCCAAAGAGTGGCGACATCCAACAATAATTATGATTTTAGTGCTGGGAATACAGCACTTCAAAGAAGCCCGATTGTAATAGTCGGGTTTTTATTTTGTGTAATTTTAGTCTCAAAATAACGTTTCATATAATGAACAGTGTTCTTTGTTGTTCCGACCTTGACAAATAATTAGTGTTATGGTAGGGTAATTTGAAAATAAAATTAAAGCAAAATCTCATATCTCACGCCACGGAGGACCATCCAGTGGCACATCAAAAACAAATAACAGGAAAGGGAAAGGTCATGAAGACTTTTTCAACAACATTCTTTAACATGCTTATCGTTATCGCGATTTTTGCGATAACACTCACAATGTCGTCGAACGCGTTTGCCCAAACGCCCCCAGAAGGTGGAGGCGGACCTGGCGGCGGAGGTGGTGGTTATTCAGAGGGATTGATTGCGGCAAAATCGGTGTTGGATATGAATCATTCTATCAACGCATGCGATGAAACTGTGATTGCACGTCTCAATCTCAGTGTTTCCAGTTCACAAGACGTAAAACTCAGTTATTATCGCGCCCAGATTAGCGGCGATGTTGAATTGTCCGAAGTAAGTATATTTTTCGGGAATGTCAAAATTAAGGGTGATGTTGACCTAAGAAACAATTTAAATTTTGATCTTTCCAATATAGTTCTATCGGCAGCTACATCAAATGAGCTGGTGCTCAAGGGTAAGGTGGGGATTAAATCGCCGGTTGGATGTCAGTTTCGATTATTGACGGTTTTTTTGAGTTATATCGGCATGGCGGATGCGAATTATTATGAAGTGACCGGATTGCCGATTCTTCATAGTATCATCACAGTAAATCCACTGCCTTTGGCGAGCCGGAAAGATTGGTACACGATGCTGGATTCGACTTTTGGGTGGCAAAATCTGAATTTGCCCTTAAGTCATATTCCAATGTCGGTTACGCCGGTCTTACGTCGCGCCGCAGCTTTCAATTTGATTGGATTTGGCCCAAACGGTGAATCGGATTTTGACAATCCAATCTTATATTCAGAGGTTCGTATTAGTCTGACAGAGCTATTCTTCTCATACATCTGGCAATATTCAGAGAATGAGGATCCCAACTATCGATGGAATGCCCTCAAAGCCATTTTACACTGGAATTACGGTATATACTTAGACTCTTTGGAGTCGGCGGCACTTGGATTGCCATATATCAGTGTTTTAAATGAGGCAAGCCGCGTAAGTTCTTCTGTGCTCGCTCAGTTTTCCAGGATCGCAAAGGATACGCCGGTTTTGTCATTAGAAGGGACGGAATGGACCTCTGGTGATACTACTAAGGTTCGTCTCGGTATTAGTAATAACAACACATTATCCATCGCTGCTTATCAGGTCAAAATGCACGTTTATCAAGATGATTTGTTTGTGGGATATTACGGCGACAAGGAATTCCGTTGTGACTTATCATACATGGGTTACAACAATGTTACTCAATATCACACTTATGATGTTCGTGGTATGTGCACAGGATCTTCCAGCGCAAAGGAGTTTAGTCCGGGAGGATTTGACATCCGTTCTTATGCGAACGGTTTTGTGCAAGTGTACCTTGAAAACGGTATTTTGTCTGATAATATCGGGAAAGTGGATTATAACGCGTGGTGTATGAAGGCAGTTTTTACAATATACAACCGCGGAGATGTTAACATGAATTTCCGGTGGACAGTCAGCGATGCGGTATATCAGAATAATTTACTACTGTCCGGCCAGAAACCCCTACTCAGATTTCTCGGTGATATGAATTATGATGGCCTGAGAGACGCCACCGATGTGCTGCTTAATTATTTATCCAGTAAGTGGGCATCGGGTAAAACTGTTTCGCAAAATCATGGTCAGTATTCGGTGAGTTCAGATGAAATTGACGGAACTGTTATGGTGCAGCCATTATGCCAAAACGGTAAAACAATTTTCCGTGTAAGTTTTCGAGGAAAAATGGACGGAGCACGACGCTTTAGTGATGAGTTAATTATGCCTGACGGTGTAGTGATTGAATCAATCGTTTTCCCTGGCAGCGGTTATATGTCTGATATTACCAAGGGAAATACAGTTGAGTCGCGAGTCTATTTCACCAGGTATGATTCGACCATGTCGTCCAACGAGTCACTGGTTGAGATTACGGTGAGTGGAGCAGTTCAAGATTTTGATATTTTACCTCTTGAAGGTAGTTTCTTTAGCGCCAACGAGAAGGTTAATGTTGAAATTCTGGGCGTAACTGGTGTTGCAGATGAGGAGAAAATTCCGGTTACATTCAATCTCGGCCAGAACTATCCCAATCCGTTCAATCCATCGACGACCATCAATTATTCCTTGCCGGCGGCAAGTCATGTCACATTGAAGATTTACAACATGCTCGGGCAGGAAGTCGCGACGTTGATCAATGAACAGCAGCCGGCTGGTGTTAAGAGCGTCAAGTTTGACGCTTCGATCCTTTCCAGCGGTATTTATTTTTACCGGCTGACAGCAGGCACCTTCACTGATATGAAGAAAATGATCTTGATGAAGTAAGAAAGTGTTGCTCGTAAATAAATCATGTGGATATGTGACCTACAGCGAGCAGCTACGGGGCGTAAAGTGTGTAAGTTGATCATAAACAATTAGATTAACAAATATATTTTATGCCAACGTAATTATGTATTGGTGACAAGTTTCTCTCTGACCCAGGGAATTTGAATACCCAATACGCAAAAGCGGCGGGAGGAGAATTGAACAACAAGTTCATTTCTCTCCGCCGCTCTTTTATTTGCTATAAATATTTGGTTAAATATATTTTTTTATAATCGGTCCTATATCTGTATCGTCTACCATAAAGCCAAAAGATTTTACAGTTTCTCTTATGGCATCAGATTTAGCCCAATCTTTATTAGCTCTAGCTTGTTCACGTTCAGCTACTAAGTCTGTTACTTTTTTGGGCACTTTTATAGGCTTAATATCTTTCAAACCCAAACCTAAAATTTCATCCATTTTGAGTAGGCTTTGTTTTTTAGCGCTATCAGTATAATTACTATTAATTAGCTCCCATATTATAGCTAAAGCTTGGGGTGTATTTAAATCATCATTCATCACTTCCATAAATTTTGCTTCCAAATCAGGACAGTTGCTATCTGATCCGTTAAAGGTGGCTATTTTGGCTTGTAGGTTAGATAAAGCTTTTTGGGCGCCTAGCAAGGCCTCCATAGAAAAATTAAGTGGCTTTCTATAGTGTGTGCCCAAACAAAAGTAGCGATAGGCAAGTGGGCTGATATTTTGTTCGGTTAATGTTTCCAGGGTTAGGGCATTACCTTCGGATTTACCCATTCTTTTATCTGTAATTAAAAATTCACCATGAATCCAGTAATTAGCCAAAGGTTTGCCAGTAGCAGCTTCGCTTTGAGCTATTTCATTGTTATGATGCACAGCAATATGGTCAATACCGCCGCAATGAATATCAAAGGTTTCGCCTAAATATTTCATACTCATAGCACTACACTCAATATGCCAGCCAGGGAAACCAATGCCCCATGGGCTAGGCCATTCCATTTGACGCTGCTTAGCAGCGTCAGAAAATTTCCATAAGGCAAAATCAGAGGCATGTTTTTTTTCTGGATTGGCTTCTACCCGCGCGCCTCCTTTTACTCCGGCAGTATTGCTGGGTGATAGTTTGCCATAGTCAGGAAGTTTTGAAGTATCAAAATAAATACCATCAGAAATTTTGTAAGTAAAACCCTTGGTTTCTAATATTTTTATAAGTTCTATTTGTTCGGAAATATAATCAGTAGCCTTGCACCAGATATCAGGTGGTAAAATATTTAAATCAATCAAATTTTGTTTAAACATTTCAGTGTACATTTCAGCTATTTCCCAAACCGTTTTTCCAGTTACTCGTGAACCTTTTTCCATTTTATCTTCACCTTCATCTGCATCACTTGTTAAATGACCCACATCTGTAATATTCATCACATGTTTTACTTTGTAACCATTAGCTAACAAAGTACGCTTTAAAATATCTTCAAAAAGGTAGGTGCGTAAGTTGCCTAAATGCGGTGCAGCATAAACAGTCGGGCCGCAGGTATAAAGTCCGACTTGGCCAGGAAGTAGAGGTTTGAATTCTTGTTTTTGCCGAGTGAGAGTATTGTATAAATATTGTGACATAATCATATTGTAGCCTGTTTGCCTAGTGTTTGACAATTACCACACTTGGAGTAAGATGGGCTTAATAAAAAATAAAACATAAATCATTTTTTAAAAACAAAGAAACTGGAGTTTTTATGCTAAAATTGCTCTTTAAATTTCCTTTCCTTATTTTGGGGATTGCTTTAGTCAGCGGGCTTGGACTCGCTTCTTGGGGTGGCTATTATAGCACATACTTGATAGTTAATTTTGCGCTGTGTGAGTGGGCAGTGGCCTTGTCATTGATGTGTGTGTTTTCTCCCGATAGTAAAAAAGCGCTTGGACGTTTAGAAATGGCATTGCTTATATTATGTTCAAGTTTTGCAATGTCGTTTGAACTGTGGTTGCAGAAAAATAACTATATTTTATCAAAAGTAGAGTGGCCTGTTGTTTTGTTGTCTTGTGCGACCTTTGGGCTGTTTGGATTCATTTTGTTTCTTTCTCTCATCAGAGATAAAGTGGATCTAAAAAATAGAAACTTGGTATTATGTTTGATTTTGGCTATTACTATGGTCTTAATGAAAGTTGGCAGCCAAACAGGGCTCATCTCTTGGTTGATGATTACAAAAACAACGCCGATCGTTTTTAGTTCTGTTTTTGCTGTAGTGGCCATTGTTTATTTGTTTTTTGATGATGTTACGAATGAATCTTTATTTCAGGTTCGCTTAGCCTCTGGTGTAGCTCATCTGGTTTTAATTGTTTGTACGTGGTTTGGCAGTTTGATGGTGCCGGATTCGCATACTTCCGTAGTAGTTACTATTGCTATATTAAGCACAGTTTCATTATTACCCAAAATAGCTGAGTTGATTAAAGATATATTCCTTTGTTCATTTATTATTATTGTGTCACTCATTGAAGAGTCTCCGCCAGAAGAATATTGGTGAAAAAAGTATATCTATAAAATAGCCGGGGTTTTCTAACTCCGGCTTGATTTTATTTATAACTCCTACCATTTTAGTAGGAGTTATGTTATACTTAAAATACTATGATGTTAACACTGTCTGCAAAAGGGGATTATGGGCTAATGTTACTGCAATATTTAGCCAAGTTAGCGCCTGGACATTATATGTCTTTAAGCCAAGTGGTCCGCCAGACTAAGATGCCTATTAAATATGTAGAAAAATTGGCTGCGGAATTGAATGAGGCCGGTATTATACAAAGTCGTGAAGGTCAGAGCGGTGGGTATTGTTTGTCTAATAAGCCTCAAAAAATTAAATTAGTTAAAGTACTAGAGGCCTTAGAAGGTAAATTGCAACCATCAAATTGTGCTTTGGGATGTGGCGCTTGTGGGCGGCAGCAGGCCTGTGAGCGGAAGACTGGTTGGCGCAGGGTTCATAAAGATTTGTATAAATCTTTAGCTGATTATACCTTAGCTGATATTTTATCTTTTCATAAAAAATAATTTTTTATTATTTATTTATAAATTTATGTTTGAATTACCCAAGTTGCCATATGCTTACAATGCGCTAGAGCCTTTTATAGATGCTCAAACCATGGAGTTGCATCATTCTAAGCATCATCAGACTTATGTTACTAAACTTAACGAAGCTCTTGTATCAGCGCCAGATTTACAAAGTAAATCTGTAGAGGAATTACTTGCTTCCTTAAATTCTATCCCAGAGTCAATCCGTACTGCTGTTCGCAATCATGGTGGAGGACACCTCAACCATTCTTTTTTCTGGTCCATTATGGGACCAGCTAAGGGGGTAGAGCCTAGTGGTGAACTAGCTGACTCTATAAAAAAAGATTTTGGTGATTTTAGTAATTTTAAAGAAATGTTTACCAAGGCTGCTGCGGGGTTGTTTGGTAGTGGTTGGGTTTGGTTGGTTAAAGACGCAAATAATAAATTATCAATTATCCCAACGTCAAATCAAGATAGTCCAATTTCTCAAGGTCTCAAACCTATTTTATGTTTGGATATATGGGAACATGCTTATTATTTAAAATATCAAAATAAGAGGCCGGATTATATTGCCGCTTGGTGGAATGTGGTTAATTGGGAAAAGGTTGCGGAATTGTTTAGTATTTAGTTTTTAAAAAATGATTTTTATTTTCCACTTCTCTAAAGAAGTGGAGCAAGAGTCGCCACACCGATCTTCGGGCTCGACAACACTACCCTCGTTCGGGGTCGACTGCGCGCGTATAGGCGCTGGTCAACCTAATCCTCACTCGGGTTCCGTGTTGTTAGCGAGCCCTGCGATAGGGTGGCACAATTTACTAATTTATTTGTGCCAAATCTATTAATTATCAAAAATCTTCGAGTTAAGGTGGATAATAAAGAAATTATTCATGGGTTAAACCTAAATATTAAATTAGGCGAGGTGCATGCCTTACTCGGGCCCAATGGTTCTGGTAAATCCACCTTAGCTTTGGTTTTAATGGGTCATCCTAGTTACACCATAGTTGGTGGCAGTATAAAATTATTAGGCAAAAATATTAGCAAACTATTACCAGAACAGCGGGCAACTCTTGGTATCTTTTTAGCTTTTCAATATCCACAAACAGTGGCTGGTTTAGTGGTAGAAGATTTTTTACGATCAGCTTATAATGCTCAGCAAGTGAGTAAAAAATTATCACCCTTAAACGTAAATTTATTTAAGAAATTATTAGAACCCGAGTTAAAGCTTTTGCATATTAAGCCGGAATTTTTACAACGAAATTTAAATGAAGGTTTTTCTGGTGGAGAAAAAAAGCGTTTAGAAATTTTACAGCTCATTGTATTGCGACCTAAATTGGTAATTTTGGATGAGACTGATTCTGGGCTCGACGTTGATGCGCTTAAATTAGTAGCGGATGATGTTAATCGTTTAATAGGACCAGATATGGGTGTACTAGTAATTACTCACTACCAACGTTTGTTGCATTATTTAAAGCCAACCCATGTTCATGTAATGATGAGTGGAAGAATAGCAGAATCGGGCGATAAGAATCTGGCAAAAAAAGTAGAAAAAAGTGGGTATGAACAGTTTAAAATCAAAGATGTCACCATCTAAAAAAATATTACCCATAGGTTATAAATATGGCTTTCACGACAAAGTGAAGTCAGTGTTTGAGCTGCCTCATGGTTTGACTAAAAAAACAGTTGAAGCTATATCGTTTTATAAATCAGAACCAGATTGGATGAAGGAGAGAAGGCTTCAGGCTTTAGGTATTTTTAAAAATATGCCCCTACCTACTTGGGGAGCGGATCTTTCTAGAATAAATTTTGATAATATTTGTTATTATTTGAAACCGTCAGACAGAAAAGAAACTAGCTGGCGTGATGTACCGCCAAAAATTCGACGCACTTTTACTAAATTGGGTATTCCACAAGCTGAAGCCAGATTTTTGGCAGGTGCTGGAGCACAATATGATTCAGAGGCTGTATACCATAATTTAAAGGAGGAATGGGTCAAACAGGGTGTAATTTTTTTAGATATGGATTCGGCTTTGCGAGAATACCCTGATTTAGTCAAACAATATTTTGGTACTGTGGTACCCATAAAAGATAATAAACTGGCAGCTTTAAATAGTGCTGTATGGTCAGGTGGTAGTTTTGTGTATGTTCCCAAAGGCGTGCAAGTAACAGTACCACTACAAGCTTATTTTCGTTTAAACGCTCAAAATATGGGTCAATTTGAACGAACTTTGATAATTGCTGAAGAAGGTAGTTTTGTGAATTATGTTGAAGGGTGTACAGCTCCAGTTTATTCTTTAGATTCTTTGCATTGTGCGGTAGTAGAAATAATTGCCAAACCATATGCCCGCGTACGTTATACTACAATGCAAAATTGGTCTAATGATGTTTATAATTTAGTGACTAAAAGAGCGGTGGCATACGAAGGTGCGACAGTAGAGTGGATAGATGGAAATTTTGGTAGCCAGGTGACCATGAAGTATCCCAGTGTAATTTTGAAAGGCAGGGGATCAAGAGCCGATATTTTATCTTTAGCTTTTGCCGGGCGCGGGCAGCATCAAGATGCTGGTGGCAAGGCTATTCACTTGGCTTCTGATACTAGCTCAAATATTATTTCTAAATCAGTCGCTCAAAAAGGTGGTCGTACTAGTTATCGAGGTTTGTTGAAAGTGGTGCCACAAATTAGTGGCATAAAATCTAAAATTAAATGTGATGCCCTGCTAATGGATGCTGAATCGCGCTCTGATACTTATCCTACTATGAAGATAGGTTCCAATGATACGCAAATAGAACATGAGGCCACAGTATCTCGCTTAGGAGAAGAACAATTATTTTATTTACGCTCTCGCGGCTTGTCAGAAAACGAAGCCGCTTCTTTGATTGTCTCCGGATTTATTGAACCTATAGCCAAAGAGTTACCTTTGGAATATGCAGTGGAGTTAAATAAATTAATCCAGCTAGAAATGGAAGGAAGTGTGGGTTGAAATTTATGAGTGATTTATTGCAAAAAAGGGTTTCAAATAAGAAAGGGCATTTTTGTTTACTTAATTTTTCATCTAGCACAGAGTGTCCTGTTTTAATAAAAAAAACAAACTATCCAACCATTTATCAAATTAGTGTCAAAAGTGGAGTTAAGGCTACTGTAATTTTTGCAGATGTATCACGTATAAAAATAGAAGCAATTGTTGATAAAGATGCAGAATTTAATATTACTACTGTAATATCAGAAACAAATCAAGTTGAACTGAATAGTGAAGTAAAACTTAAGGGTAGAGGGGCTATGGTTAATCAAAATATAATAGCATTATCCAGCAATCAGGAAAATATAAGCATTAATTGTATTTTAAATCATTTGGCTCCGCAGACTTATGGGCGAATAATATCACGGCGGGTGCTAGCAGGTAGCTCACAGAGTACTCTGTATGGTATGCTTAAAATAGCGCCGGGCGCTTATAGCACAGACACCTATTTATCTGATAAAGTTATATTAATAGGCGACAAGGCGAGAGCTGAATCAGTGCCCAGTTTAGAAATATTGACTGACGAGGTGAAGGCTTCCCACGGGGCTACTATTGGCAAAATGTCGCCAGATGAGTTATTCTATTTGAGGTCAAGGGGTCTTAGTTTATCAGATGCTCAAACTTTGTTACTAAGAGCCTTTATCCAACCAGTACTTACAGGGGTTGATAGCAATATAGTAGAACATTTATTAAAAAAATTAAATAAATTATAATAAAGAAGTTAATTTTAATTTTTGTATGTTGCCAGCTAATTTACGAGATAGATTTCCCATATTTCAAGATCCTAAAAATAAAGATTTAGTTTTTTTTGACAATGCCGCCTCGGCTCAAAAACCGCGGGAAGTGTTGGAGGTGATGGATAAATTATATCGGGAGAATTATGCCAATATTCATCGAGGTATTTATCGAGTGGCCGAAGTTGCTACCGCAGCTTATGAAGAGGCTCGTGGATTAGTAGCCCGTTTTATTAATGCTCGTGAAGCGGCTGAAGTTGTTTTTAGTAAAAATGCTACAGAGAGTTTAAATTTGGTAGCTCAGTCTTATGCCCAAACTTTGAAGCCGGGTGATGGTGTGCTACTTACTCAAATGGAGCATCATGCCAATTTAGTGCCTTGGCAACAATCTA
>Ga0172379_10006503_pt1 | contig 15608 bp, 10 predicted proteins | sample GrowelOW334metaG_FD_119756 | JGI IMG/M metagenome (GOLD analysis project Ga0172379, IMG submission 119756) | Groundwater microbial communities from an aquifer near a municipal landfill in Southern Ontario, Canada - Groundwater well OW334 metaG | ecosystem: Environmental > Aquatic > Deep... | reverse complement strand
ATTTTAGGACAGCATCTTTTCAATTTTAGGGGGTACTTTTTAAGATTAACGATTTTTAAGTCAACTTTCAGGGAAGAAAATACTCCAAGCTATGAAATTTTTAAATTGTTAGGACAGTTGTGGAGCAAAACAATAAATATCGCCTGAAATAGAGTTTTTTTCCAGCGGCAGGACGCTTTTTTTCAAAGATTCGGATTTTTGTATGCCGGGAATGGGAATGGGGTTTTGCGTTTTTGGGAAAATGTGCTAAGATTAACAGTCCTGCATCTACATTGAGGAAGAGCAAATGTCAGTACCCGGTATAAAATTTATAAGCTTAAATCTGATCATAGCACTGATCTTGACGGTGAATACGGTCAATTCCGGTGTCCTGGAGGATGTCCAGCGGGCTGCCAAAAAAGGCGATCCGAAAGCGCAGTACAAACTCGGATTGATGTATCAAAGCGGAAACGGCGTGGCTCAGGATTATGCCAGAGCATTGGAATTCTATCAGAAGTCGGCCCAGCAGGGCTATGCCGAAGCGCAATACAAACTGGGCTCCATCTATTTCAGCGGCGAGGAAGTTACCCAGAATTGCCGGAAAGCATTGGAATTGTTCCAGAAGGCAGCGGCGCAGGAACATGCAGGCGCGCAGTACAAGCTGGGATTGATGTATTATCAGGGCAGCGGAATCTCCCAGAGCAGCGAAAAAGCGGCGGAGCATTATAAACAGGCCGCGGCGCACGGACATCCCGAAGCGTTGTTCGCGCTTGGCATGATGTATCACAACGGCAACGGCGTCGCCGAAAATACTGCCATGGCCGTGGAATGTTTTAAACAAGCGGCGGAAAAGGGATTTACGGCAGCGCAGTTGAAACTGGCGGCCATGCACTATTACGGAGATTTTCTCCCCAGGAATCCGGCCAAAGCCGTCGAATACTATGAACTGGCCGCCGTCGCCGGCAACCCGGACGCGCAGCTTACCGCCGGCAACATGTATCTGTCCGGTGACGGTATCAGGCAGGACTACGCCAAAGCATTCAAGTTCTTCAAAACGGCCGCCGATAAAGGCTCCCCGGAGGCGCAGTGCGCCGCTGGAATTATGCTTTATAACGGTTACGGCACGGACAGAAATTATCAACAGGCGGCGGAATATTTCAAACAGGCAGCGGAAAAAGGGCTGGCGGAAGCCAAATATGATCTGGGGATCATGTATTTTAATGGTTCGGGCGTATCCAGAAACATTGAAAAAGCGGTTGAATATTATCAGCAGGCGGCGGAGCAGGGATTGATTGAAGCACAGTTTGAACTGGGCTGCATGAGTTTTAACGGCGAAGGCGTGGCCAAAGATAAAGCCGATGCGGCGCAATGGTTCCAGATGGCGGCCAGAAGAGGGCATCCCGGAGCGCTTTTCCAGATGGGAATCATGTCGCTCAAAGGCGATGGCGTCATTCAGGACTTTGTCAAGGCCGTCGAATACTTGCAGCAGGCGGCTAAAAACGGCAGCACTGAAGCGCTGTTCGTTCTTGGCTGCATGTATTATAAAGGCGAAGGCGTGGTCCAGGACAACGCTAAAGCAATCGAGTATTTGAAGCAGGCTGAGAAGAAAGGTTATCTGCGGGCGCAGTTGAAACTTGCCGTCGTTTCCGGGAAAACTAAAGAATCACCTAAAGATGACGATAAATTGCTGGAGTATTTGCGTGACGCCGCCGGCGACGGAAATACGTTCGTGCTGCCGCTGCTGAGTGTCATGACCGTCGTGAAACAGGGTATTATTCAAGATTATCCCAAATCGCTTGAGTTGTATCACCAGTCTGCGGCCGCCGGCGATGCCAGAGCACAATTGATGCTGGGAATGATGTATTACCGTGGCGGCGGCGTCACTCAAAATTACGCCAAAGCGCTGACATTACTGCAGCCGGCCGCTGATAAAGGCTTCGCCGCCGCCCAATTTATGCTGGGTAATATGTACGCCGGCGGCAGCGGGGTGAACCGGGATTACGCCAGAGCGCTGGAATACTACCAGAAAGCCGCCGCACAGGGCAACGCGTCAGCCCGGTATAAAGCAGGTGAATTATACTATAAAGGCCTGGGCGCGGGACAGAACAAAGGCAAGGCCGTTGAATTGTTTCAGCGTGCTGCCGCACAAGGCGATGCGGAAGCCCAGTATATGCTCGGAACAATGTATGCCGGCGGTGACGGCGTGGACAAAGATCCGGCCAAGGCCTTTGAATATTATCAGCAGGCCGCGCAGCTCGGGGTGATTCCGGCGCAAAAAACTCTGGCGATGATGTACTATAACGGCAGCGGGGTCGTCAGGGACTATGCCAAAGCCGCGATATATTTGCAGCAGACCGCAAAGCAGGGCGATGCCGCCGCACAGGAAATGATGGGAAACATCTATTACAGCGGCGAAGGCATACCCAGGGATTGCGCAAAGGCGGCGGAATATTATAAACAGGCCGCTGCACAGGGGCAGGTCAAAGCCTTGTGTGCCGTCGGGAAAATGTATCTCAGGGGCGAAGGCGTGAATAAAGACTCCGCCATGGCGGTTAAATATTTTCAGCAGGCCGCGCAAAAGGGCGATGTCGAAGCGCTGTGCGGCATCGGGAAAATGTATCAGAACGGCTACGGCGTGGCCAGAAACTATGCCAAAGCTTCAGAATACTTCCTGGATGCGTCCGGCAAAGGCTCCTGCGAAGCCTTGACGCTGCTGGGCAATATGTATGAAATGGGCAGGGGCGTTCCTAAAGATTTCGCCAAAGCCGTTGACATGTATCAGCGGGCGATCACCAAAGGCGATGCCGGCGGGCTGTTCGCTCTTGGCCGGATGTATTTCAACGGCAACGGCGTACCCAGGGATTATTCCAAAGCCATGGAGTTATACCAGCAGGCCGCCGAAAAAGGCGATCCGGTCGCTCAATATACCATCGGCAGCTTGTACGAAAAAGGCGACGGCGTGAACCGGAATTTCAACCAGGCGGCGGAATGGTACCGGAAAGCCGCCGAAAAAGGCTTGATGGAAGCGCAGTTTTCGCTCGGAGTTCTGTATTCATACGGCGACGGCGTTAAGAAAGACCCGGTCCGGGCCGTCGAATATTTCCAGAAAGCCGCCGCACAGGGATATGACATTGCCCAGAATAACCTGGGCGTCATGTATTCCAACGGCGACGGAGTGAAGAAAGACAGCGTAAAAGCGGTTGAATACTATCAGCAGGCCGCCGACCAGGGCAATGTCCGCGCACAATATAATCTCGGTTATATGTATGAAAACGGCGAGGGCGTCCCAAAAGACTATGCCAGGGCATTGTTCTGGTATCGCAAATCCGCCGACTCCGGCGATACTTTAGCGCTGAACAGTCTCGGCGCAATGTATGAAAAAGGCCTGGGCGTGGAAAGAAATAAAGCCAAAGCCATTGAATGTTACCGCCTGTCCGCCGATCAAGGCAACGAAGACGCAGGCGAAGCCATGCGCCGTTTACTCCAGCGGTAACAAATAGCAAACACAAGAATATGCGAAAATCAATGAGTAATTGCGTAAGAACACTAAGGCAAAAATTGCCATTTATATTGGGGAATCTACCCAGATATTACAGTTGGAAAGCCAAAGCATCAGGCGATTTACATAAAAATGGCGAATAGCCACCAAAATATAGGAAGGAGTATAACGTGTTTTTTCAAGCAGCAATTACAATGAAGAAATCAGCATTATTTTGTCTTTTTTGTCTCTCTTGCGTTTTTTGTTCCGGCGTAACCGAATCTCCCCCTTTGGTTGCAGTCATAAGCACTAAAGAAGCAACATCGTCACTGGCGGATGGCATAACCGCTCAATTGTCGAGTAAAAATGTTCGTCTGGTCGAACGGCAGGAAATAGATAAGATATTGACCGAGCACAAACTGAACGTTTCCGGGATGATTAATCCGAATAATGCCATCCGTTTAGGAAAACTGCTGAAAGCTGATATCATTGCTCCGGTAACTACTGAAAATGATGCCGTTGAAAAAGTCGTCGTGTTCGACGTTAAAACCGGTATTCGTCTCGAAGATATGATCCTGGGCGGCAAGGAACTCGATGGAAAAATGCTTGAGGCGACTGCAATTATCATTGCAGCCGTCGAAAAGCAGCAGCTATTAAAAACAAAGAATATTGTCTTGCTTTCCTTTCTGCCTATGAATCAGGTTTTTCTGCAGGAGAAAACAGCAGACTCGGCTAAAAAAGTGCAGTCATTGCTGCAACGTAAATTACTTCAGCAGCGGAATTTTCTTTTATTGGAACGCGATTACGCAGAGCTTTTAATTAGCGAAAAAATCATCACCAGTCAGGATATTTCATCACTTGAATCATGCTTATACACCATAGAGTTGGAAGTCCGCCCCGCCGGTCAACGGGAAAATATGCTTTCTCTAGCACTCTTTCTTAAGAACAACAATCGGGAATGTTTAAATAAGCTTGCGGTTGATTACATAGTCGGCGACGAAAATATGGCCGTAACCGGGATTCTGAATAACTTTATTGCCATAAAGTTTCCAGAAACCGGAGAGAGTTCATCCGCCAACCGGATTGCAGAGGCACGAGTTTTTCTTCTTGACGGACAGAAAGCTTGTGGTAATATGGATTACGATAAAAGTCTTTTGTCGATAAAAAATGCATATTTGCTGAATCCCGGTTTGAAATCTGAAATCAATCAAATCTTAGCGCAGATTTTTAACGCTCAAGATAAAGCCGTACAATTCACAACCAAAGATTCCGAGAAAGTGAAGCTTTATGGTCAAATCATTGAGGTATTGATTTTTTATAAACAGATTAATGGAACCCGGCTGTGCGATACATATGCGAATATGGAAATACTGCCTGAAGATTTGCAAAATCGCTACCGAGTATATTTTCATGAGTGCTTCATGGAAATGTTGGACAAAATAAAACGCGATTATAACTATACATCGTTGCAACCAAATACCTTGGAATATCTGAAGTGCTTCGAACAATATCTTTCAGCATTGGAGGAAAAATGTCCTTCCGACGGATTCATGTTTTACATGGCTTCCGATCTTACCACTTTTTTTAAAGCGGTTAGTGAATATTGCCGTAAAAACCCACAGGATTGCAAGGAATTTGGTTCGCAAACCATGAGATTGTCTTTTTGTGCTGATAGATTTTGTGCCGCAGGGTATGTTTTCGATAAGAATCTATTCAATAAGACAATCGAACTCTATGGTTTGATGCTTAAGTCGCCGATCATTCCATGGCAATTACAGGCAATTGAAAATATCTATTGGCTTAGAAATAGCCTGGAAGTTTATATTGCGGCAAGAAGTCGCTCTCCTAAGCCGCAGTCGCCAGAAGAAGTATACGAGAGCGAGATTATTTCCCGGGTAAAGGCATCTTTGTTGCTGAGTGAATTCGATGATGCAAACTACAGATATGAGTTTTTTGTGGACCTTCTCCAGAAAGCCGCAGGGGCACCCGAGAATATAAAACGAGCATGTAAAAACTACTTTTATCAACATTATTATGAACGTTCTCCCAGAGACCCTCAACAGGATAGAACTATATTGATCATGGGGCTTAAAGCCGGTTTGGATATGAAAATCGCACTTGATAACATGAACATGAGCATGCCATCTTCCCAAGGCCGGAATGTACAAGATGATATCAAGGAATTTATGGAGTTGAAACGGCAGGTCGCGTTTTTGAATAATAAAAACTTTGAGTCAGAAGTAGATAAAAAGATCGCCTATCGCCGCGAAATGCTTAAAGTATTTGAACTGGAAACCTGTCTGGAATCTTATCAGACGATTTTAAAGTATCCACCTGATAGATTGGGCTCTGACGGATATAGTACTTCCATGTTTTTAAGCAGTCCAGTACTCAGGGATGACAAATATTTTTATTTGACGTTGAATTCAACATGTGACGAGTATTTCTCGTTAATCAAGGTAGACTATAAAGACAATTTTAAATTAATTAGAGGTCAGGAAGGACATCTTAATAGCGATTATATTGATCCTTATTCTAAAAATTATAATACTCTATGCATTAGCAAAGATTATATTGTAAAAATTAGTGCCCGCGGAGGCATTTTCTTATATCCTAAAGACGGAAGCATGCCGGCGTTTTATGCAAGACGGGAAATTAAAAACAAGAAGATAGAATCCGCTTTGAGCGTTGGTGATAAAGTTTACTTTATGCAATCGCCAGACTTTACCGCCCATAATACAATCGAGTTTCAAGTCATGGAATTCGACCTTAAAACAAAAACATTAAGACTGGTTTTTGCCTCTAACCAATTGGATAATAATCCATTGGGTACTCTAGGTCGAATGCCGGACATGGACTATTTTATTATTGACGAGGCCGGGAAGTCTCTGGTATTCTCTTTGAATTACGCCCATTGGCGCTTTCTGCCATTTTCCACAACATGGGAGCAACTTGATGAAAATGGTTATTCCGAAATAAAGCGGAAAGCTGATCAGTCAAAAACTATTCACGACGGGCAAAAAGATACGAATGACAATTTGATTGGCTGGAGTTGGCAAAGAATTATTTTCATCGAGCATAACAAAATTATTGATTTTAACAGGAACGTATATATAAAATCGATAATCCTGATGAATGGAAAACGTTATTGTCTTTATCAAAGTGATGATTATAAGGGAAGTAATATTTACGAATCAAGACTTAGTGTCGGGGTTTTGAAAGATATAAATGAATTGTTGCCGTTAGCTTCGGTTTTTGGCGCAAAATAAATGATAGTTTAATAAAGGAATCAAATATGCAATATTGCTACTTCACTATAAGCTTGCTTGTATGGATATTCATGACCGTTTCCGGTAATTGGTGTGCTGCTGATACGCAGAATAATTTTTTTCTGTGCTATGCAGATCTGCCCAAAAGTGATTCCGCTCGGCACGATACCGGCCCGCAAAAATGTGATTCTTTTGCGGACAGGTTCAAGGATTTTAAGCCTTTGGCCTGTCAGGCAACCGATTATCATGAAATGCTCTGTGTATATTTTGTATCATTAGGAGAAGAATTCAATTCTCCTCGATACTTGGAAATAAAACATCCGCTGAATATGGATGTTTTGAACCCGGCAACCATGAACTTCTGTACCAACGGTGCTTCCATAAAAAAGAATCAGAATGGGGAAATCATCAGCATTGACACTCGTTCTTGCCATATATCTTTTGAATATAAGAAAAAAAGTATCAATGGGAAAGATTACTACACCGGGTTTGCAATCCGGTTTGTATCGGTTGAAAACAAGAAGGAATTGATTACAATCAATTGTTCCCTAAAATACCAAATGAAAGCGGGTATTCCGGAAGCGGAACAACTAGTAATAGTGCATTCAACTCAAGGTCAAGTTTCATTTACTAAAGATTGGCAGTTATGTCCGCAAACCGGCAAAATCGAGAATTGTCTGATCACTTCAGGTGATTCTTCCACATATTACGCTTTTGAAGTAAACAATCCTCCAATGTTCGAAGTTTATTTTTATCAGAAGAATTCCGGATCTCTTTCGCCGACCGGGTTAAAAAGATTTAAAAATATCGGCGGAGATTACAAGTTGATTGAACTGCGAAAGGATGGAAACACCACACAGTATGAATATTATGATAATAAGGACAGTGACAGAGCCTGCTATGGGAAAGTGAAAAAAGCTACATTCCCGGACAACACTACGAAAAGCTATGAATATTTTGACGATGGTTGTCTGAAAAGTGTAAAGTCATTATAATATTTTACGGAACTGTTTATGCCTGGCCGCCTGTACATGGTGTCAGATTTTCGACCAATAGTTCTGCTAAAACGCGGCTGTCCCCAATCGCCGTTTTGCGGACAGGCTCTAAATATTTCAAACAGAACAATAAATTTTAAACGCAAATACAAGATTCATTCTTACCTGATGAAGCAGACAAATGACGGTTCTTCGTATATCTCTAAACTTGATGCTTTTATGAGTTGGGACAGGAATATTTTACGGTTATGCCAGTTGTCTGAAATTCGGTAATAAACCTGATTTTTCGTAAAAATAAATTGAACTTTTATTGAATATCAGGACTTGCATTTTTTTAATATGTTTGTTAAGTTGATTGATAAGGATTAGGATTAGCCTGATTCTGTAAATTTCAAGGAAGGTGTCTTATGAAAAAAGTATTAATCCTGGCATTGTCTCTGTCGGTCTCTGTTTCTATATTGGCCGCTGTACCCGGCAAGACATACAAGTCAAACACAGGCAGTACCACTTCTACAACCGTAACCAGCGACTCTACAGGTAGTACCAGTACTACTCCCGGAACCACGACAACCACCAGCACGGCTAGCGACACCAGTGCAACGACTCCCAGCACCACGACTCCCGGCACCACGACAACCACCAGCACGACTAGCGACACCAGTACTACGACTCCCAGCACCACGACTACCACCAGTACTACTCCCGGAACCACGACAACCACCAGCACGGCTAGCGACACCAGTGCAACGACTCCCAGCACCACGACTCCCAGCACCACGACAACCACCAGTACTACTCCCGGCACCACGACGACTCCAATTAGCACCACCAGCGACACGACCAGCACAACTACCACCACCACCAGCGACACGACAACCAAAAATAACAATGGTCACGGCAATAACGTCGATGGTGTAGATTCAAGTAATCCCGGCAAAGGCAAAGGCGGCCCGAATGGCGTTGCCGATCCCTCCGGTACTGTTGATGATGAGAAAAAAGGCACCACTACCACCACCAGCACGACGACAACCACAACCACGACTAGCGACTCTGGCACTACTACCAGTACGACTACAGATAAAAGTAACAACGGTAAGGGAAATAATAAATAATAAGAGCTGCCCCTCTTATTCAGAAAAATAAACCCCGAAAAGACGCTTCAATATATTTGAAGCGTTTTTTCTTTTAACAAAAGAATATTTATAACTTATTCGAGACTAAAATGAAGACATTGAATCTGAAGATCATCGCCTGCAATGTCATGTGGCGTGAACTCTGCCATTATGCCGCCATATCGTTTAATAAGTTTGAATTCAAATATCTGCCCTGGGGACTTCACCGCGATCCCGGCGAAATCCGGCTGGAAGTGCAAAAAGCCGTCGATGATACGCCCGACACCTTTGACGCCATTTTGTTAGGCTACGGCTTATGCAGCAAGGGTGTCGAAGGCATCTTCGCCCGCCAGATCAGGCTGGTCATTCCCCGGGGGCACGATTGCATAACTTGTTTCCTCGGTTCAAAAAAGCGCTACAAGGAATACTTTGATGCGCATCCCGGCACCTACTGGTATACTCCAGGCTGGATCGAAAACCACCTTCCGCCTGGAAAGGAGAGGTATGAAAAGACTTTTGAAGAGTACAGGAAAAAGTATGGAGAAGACAATGCCAAATTCCTGATGGAGATGGAGCAGGACTGGTTTAACAAATATTCGACCGCCGCATACGTTGACCTTCCAGTGGGAAATACTGACTTTTGCAAAGCCTACACCCGCCAATGCGCTGAATGGCTGGGCTGGCAATACGATGAGATTAAGGGCGATCCGTCGCTGCTCAAGCATTTCGTAGACGGCGATTGGAACTCCGATGAGTTCCTGATAGTCGAGCCTGACCACCATATTGAAGCGACAAATGACGACAAAATAATGCGTTCAGTACAAAATAGCTGTAATTGAAAATGTGTTAAAATCATTTTCAATTTATAGTGTCCGCATTTTCTCCAGCCGGCGCGCTAATGAATCTGGTTTTCGGCTGAGTCCGAATGCCCTGATTTTTTACCATTCAGTCAATGGCGGAACTCCGGCGGGGATTCCCGCTGGAGAACTCCAACTCCGGGCATTGAAAGCCGACAGGCACCCAGGATTGATAATAATTACCCGTTGCGCCGGCGCTGGCGAAATCGCAATAGCGGACAGCATTGCCATCCGTATCTCTGCCTTCCAGCAGAATCAGAGGGTTGTCTGAAGGAACCCTTTCCCATTTCTGAAGGAGTTCAAGCGCGGGTTGTGCAAGGTGCGGCACCCCTTCCGGCGAGTAGTCTCCGTCATTGAAACGCGCATCATAAGCCAGCAATACGGGGCCGCGATAGATCGAAGCGTAATTGATGACCTGATTACTTGACTCTTTCCCTTTCGGAATGAATGCGCCTTTACCGATATTCAGCGTCCAGCCGTCCGTTCCCGCCGTAATTCTGAAACCGATCAGATTACGTCCTGCTTTCAGCGGAAGCTGAGTCAAATGACGCCGGTCCTTCACGCCGGAATCATTTAAAATTTCCTGCCCGTTGACGAAACAAGAATACCACCAGTCGCACCCTGACAAAATAGGCAGTGTCCCGTCTGACGGGGCGTCGATTTCGGTGAAGCACCAGACGGCGGCATGTGCCCCGGCCCCGCTGAAAATCTTGTTGAAGTCAATATAGCCTGCCGTACTGTGGACGCGGGCCGGCGCACCGTTTCCAGCGCACATTACATCTGCCATGGTCGCTGCTTTATCCAGAAGCAATTCCTCAGCCGGAAGCCACGCCGGAGAATTTCCTTTGTTAATAACAGGTCCGCCAAGCAGCCATTCAGCTTCCCAGTCATTGGCATCCACATAACCCATAGCGGGGTGCCGCCAGAATTGAAGCTGGAAATCCATTTCGAGCCGGATTTTGTCGCCGTCCGTCCATTGCTGCTCAATCCGCAAATAATCGCCGCTTTTAACGTTCTCCAGTTCCTGACCGTTCACCTGGACACGGGTTTTCCTGCACCAGTAAGGAATGCGCAGCGCAAGTGTAAACGTCTCCGCCACAGTCGTGGAAATCGAAAGATTGATCACGGCGTTCCGCGGATAGTCAGTATCCTGTTTGACCGTCACGGTGTTGCCGGAGTGGAGTGAAGTTTTCATTGAACAAGGGCCGTAATAGTTTAGTGTCAGTCCCTTTTTGTCATGCATCAAAGCCCATTCGCCAAGCAGTCCGAGTGCGCGGGGGCCGTTCACCGAGCAGCAGTTTAGCTCGGAGCTTCCAGCGCGCGCCTGAAAGACTATATCGTGAGCGCTGGCCTTCCGCACACCATCCATCGGTGTATTGTAGGTGACCCATCGGCCGGAAGGACTCATCATCCCGAGCCCGCTGTTGAGCATGGACAGTTCAAGTTCGTCCGCTACCGTAGAAGACCCGGTCAGCCGCAGCATCTCCACGGACATTGCCATCCAGGCGACCGTGCAACAGGTTTCAATTGCTCCGACATTGTATGGATTTCCCGTGGCTTTTTCGCCGGAGGTAAAACCGCCGTTATTATGACGGTCTCCGCTAAGCATGCTCCACCACAGCGATTCGAAAGCTTTGCGGCATGATTCATCGCCGGTGAGGTAATACAGCTCGACCAGTCCCATGATCGGATGCAGGCTTTCCCAGCGCGGCTTCGGGGTCTGAAAAAAATCCTGTCCGGCAAGAGGCGCCTGCAGATAGTCTCCGGCCAGGGGAATTCCTGTCGCATCCTTCGCGGCAAATTCTTCAAGAATCTGCCGCGCCAGCGCCAGATAACGCGGCAGACCGGTCTTCCGGTAAAGCAGACAGAGCGAATGGATCGGCGCCAGATTCATTTCCGTGGAGCCGGTATCAACCAGCCGCGGAGTTTTTTCCCCAAGATAAATTTCACACAGCAAGTCGGCGCTCTTTATCGCGGCGCTCAATGCTTCATTATCCCCGGAAACCTCGTTCCACAACATCAGTCCGAGCATGGAGTGGTAATGCGACCAGGTATCCCAGTTATTTGCGTTGTTTGGAGCATGATTGGTCATGCGGGAATCCCGCGGCCAGCAGCCCAGATAACCGTCGGCATCCTGACAGGCGCACATCTCCTTGACAAAATGCCCGAGATGGGCGCGGAGCCGGGCATCGCCGGTAAGCCGCAGTATTTGCGCCGAATGCGTCAGATATTTTCCGGCAAACTCCCCGACCCATGGAGACCAGTACCGGTAGGGCTTCCGGTCGCGGTCCCTGAACATGCCCAGCATTGCAGGATTCGCAGCGGGCGCGGGAAGAATCCACTGTTCCGTTACAGCTCTAAGCCGCCGCCCGATTTCCCCTTCCATCCCGAATTCTACCGGGTGCGAGACAGTCAAGACCGGATCGTGTATTGCCGCCACGACAGATGTTATTTTTGCAGACATGAAAGTTACTCCATTAATAAACTTTTTTCGTCATATAATTATTGTGTATTATACAGAATATAACGTCACTGTTCAAAATACTGAATTGCAGAAATGACATTTTATATGTATATTTTGACATGAAAAATGCCAATGTAACTTATGTCCCATGCGCCGCCTGCACTCTTTTAACCGAAGGGAATCTGATAACCGCCCCGTCATTGCAGAGCACAGCCTGGCTTTTATGATCAGTTTCAATTTTTCAGGCGTTTTAAACAAGACGTCAGACTTTCTCCGTTGGCGTTTTACCAGCAACTCATCAGCTCACAACAAAATAATGAAAAGTTGTAGCTGCTGTTTCCTGCCGCTGTTGATTCATCGCTTTTTTGGGGTAAATTAGACGCTATGTCGTCATTTATAAACGCTGAAAATACAAAATGGTGAATTATGGACAGTCATGAATTGCAGGAATTTGAATTTGGCGATAAAAGAGTTACAGCCAAAATTTCGGTCTGCCCGGTGGTGAATTGCAATTGCGGCGATATGTCATTGGAATTTAACTCTCCGGACCTGCCGCTGGAAATCGATTTGAATATTTTTTCCCGTGAAATCACGGCAGATCAGGATGATTCGCTCTCCGAAGATGAGAATGATCACCTGGCAGAGCAGCAATTTATGGACTCCATCAGCGAGAAACAGTGGGAAAAGTTTTTCAGATGCTATATGGATATGAAACAACGCCAGGCCGCAAAGGCCGGACTTGAAGATCATTACTATATTTTTGACTTCAATAGAATTGAAAAAGAGGGGGAACTGACAACCTATTGCGATGTCTTCCCGTTTGACGTTCCCATGGAAATTGAATCCGGCAGGGAGACGCTTACAGTGATAGATTATCATTGCCTGAATCCGGCCTGCGGCTGCCATGACACAGTTGTGGAGTTTGTTAATCTGCGCGACTGCCCGGAAGATGAAGAGCCGCAGTCTTACGGTATCTTCATGCTTGATTATCAGAAACAGACATGGGATTTAATGCCGGGTGAAGAGGAGGGAGTAATCCCGATGGCTGTATTGCGCAACCTGGTCGAAAATCAAAATCCTGACTTCTGCAGGGAACTGGCGAAACACCATAAAAAATTGAAAGAATTATATCAGATCCGCCGGATGCAGGCAAAAAGCGGATCGAAAAAAAGCGGAAAGAAAAAAAGAAGATGAGTGAACTCCAAATAAGTGAAAATATTACCGGGGATAATCTTTTTCCCTCTTTGCGGGAATTGCTGAACAAGGAACTCGGAGACGCGGTCCGTCCTGACTTGTCCAGGTTAACCCTTGGCAATGAAGTTGATATGCAGGAGAAGTTGCTGATTTCCAAACGCGAAGAGATTGATGTTGTTTGTGCAGACCGGGTTTTAAAATGGCGGAATGATTCCATCCGCGCACTGTTCCGGGGCAACCGCGTCCCGCCGGATTTAAAAGATTTTCCGACGGAGTATCATTTTTTCTTTTCCAGAATTGAACAGCCGATTGCGACTTTCAGCAAACATCAGGAACTGGCGCTTAACGATTCTTTTTTTGAGGAAATTTTCTCCGCCATGCGCCGCCGCCCCGACGGGCGCAGGATCAGCCTGATGCACGATCTGATCTGGCAGGCCGCAGCCCTGGCGATGGCGCTGCGTCCGTGCAGCGAAGCGGAATATACCGCAATTTTTCAGCGTCTGGAACAATCCGCCAGGACTTTCAATCTGGGACGCAACAGCAAAAATTATTTATGGTATTTGCGGGAACATTTTTAGGGCATATTGAACGTTTAAAATTTTCATTTTATCTACTTGGATACTCTGATGGACTTGTGCACGGCACTAAACGTCCGGCTTGAGCAGTTCAAGCCGGACGCTTGCGGTATCTTTTACCGGGATTAATGGTTGATGTCGACGCTGGTCAACTGGGAACTTTCCGGGGTGTATTCGTGCAGTTCGATTCTCACGCCGTTGGGGTCGGTAATCCAGGCCTGCCAGCTTTTGTCGCTGCCAAGCTGCTTATCCGTGATCTCATAGCCGGCTTTTTTGACACGCTTTGAAATCTCATCAATGGAGTCCACTTCCAGACAGAAATGCTGAATGGCGGACGATTTCCCGTCCGGCGTCCGGTCTGTAAGAAATACCTCAATAAAACTGTCATCACCCACCGCCAGATAGAATCCTGTAACTGTGCCGTTGCGTAAAAAATAAAATGCCTTTTTCAGACCCAGCGCACTGGTATAAAAGCTTTCGGTTGCCTTAAGATCCTTGCTGACTATACATAAATGAGCGATTCGTTTGATCATTTTGTCACCCCCTTGTGTTATTGAGAAAACAATAAATCTGTTTTGAGAAAAAACAATGGTAATACTGCTTTTTCACCTGATATCGGGAACCGGCTGGGTGATGGCGGCGATGAAATGATGCTGGAGCGGGATTTCGGAGGCGAGCAGTTCCTGTTCGAAATATTCCGCCACCGCTTTATCGGTGCGCAGCGGCAGGACAGTTTCGAACCCGGCAAGGATGCCGGTCTTGAGCAGCCAGGCGAGCGGACGCATCGGGTCGTTCGGCTTGATGTCAATTCTCCCCTCTTCCATCCAGACGGTTTTAAACGAGTTCTTTTCCAGCATTCTTTCCAGCGCATTCCAGTTTTTAGGATATTGCGGTAATAACGCCCTGGTTACTTTATTAGGATAGTGGTACATGCATTTCTGAAAGGCATATAATACCGGGGCCATGGAATCCGCCAGACTGATGATAAACGCGAAAGTCCCTTTATTTTTCAGGACTCGGCGGCATTCCGCAATTTCCAATGGCAAATCCGGCGATCCGCCGAGCGACCAGGCGGCGACGATTCCCCCGGCGCTCTCCGCTGCCTGTCCGGATAAAAATTGCAGGCTGTCGGCGTGGTGTAGAAATGCGGACGGGCAATTATGCGAGGCTTTGGTAAGCATGCCGAATGAGATGTCCACCGCGTTAATGTGATAGCCGGGGAAACGTTTGGCAAGCGTAAAGGTTGTGTATCCGGTGCCGCAGCCAAGATCATATATTTCTCCGGGCGGGAATTGCGGCAGGATTGCCAGCAATTGGTCGGTGACCGGTTTCAAAATGCAGAGCCATTCGCTGTCATAAGTATTGGCGGCGGAGTCATAATTGCGGGCAAGATCAGCTTTCCGGAGCATACGATTAGTAAGCACCAGCCCCGCAAGCCTGACGTTAAGCCTGGCCCCTGAGATGTATTTCGCAATATCCATAAAAAAGCAATTTCCTCTGAGAAACATTATATAATAAAAAATTCATAAATGCAATAGAAAATTCCGCAAGTGTTACTGTTTATTTGTTTTGTCCTCCTTCAGGGCAAAACTACCACCGGCTGAGCCGGTGAGAGTCAAAAATCTTCAGATGCAAGTGATCTCCAACGTCCATTGCTATAGTAACGCATGGTTCGCCAACCACGT
>Ga0172379_10006502_pt1 | contig 15609 bp, 16 predicted proteins | sample GrowelOW334metaG_FD_119756 | JGI IMG/M metagenome (GOLD analysis project Ga0172379, IMG submission 119756) | Groundwater microbial communities from an aquifer near a municipal landfill in Southern Ontario, Canada - Groundwater well OW334 metaG | ecosystem: Environmental > Aquatic > Deep... | reverse complement strand
TAGGAGCTATTTATCCGACAGGGCTTTCAAAATTGCAGTACGTACATTTTGGCCGCCAAACCAACCCTTTAGGTATACAAGACACGGACTTTTTATGATGGGATTACGTAAGTAGCGTTTATTGATACGTCCACCTTTTTTCAAAAAAATTTCAATTAACTTATCTGTGGAGTGTTTATTAATGATGGTATCATTTTACCACAAAAATGCGTACTAAAGTTGCTGAATTTGAGGCTAGATTAATTATTCTTTTTCGGTTTCTTCGGGAAGAGATAAAACTCTTATGTCGGGAAGCGAGTTCCCCATAATTCCCTGGAGTTCTCCGTACATACGAGAAGCGTTAATTACCATTCGTTTAATCTGAACATCTCTTTTTTTCCAAACTCTTTCCATTGATCTTTTTTCATAATCCAAGTCGGATTGCATTTGCGTAATTCCTTCGGCGAACGCCTCAAATCTGTGGCGGAAAGAATCACTTTGAAAATACTCAAACAGAAGTTCCAGATTTTCATCCTTATTTGCAGAGGTTTGTTTTGCAACTGCAATTTGGAGTAGCGACCGTCTTAGAATTCCTGCCAGAGGAATGGCGTATGGATAATTCGTAATGACAACCCCTCCCGATAATTGGAAATTTTCAATTTCTTTTGGAAGATCAATGCTTACAAGTACTGCCACTCCCGCGCCCTCGCTCCTGGCGTCTTCGCGGAGTTTTGCTGCCCAGCCCGGTTTCCATTTAGCTCTTTTTGTTTCCCAAAGAATTGTTCCCGCAACCCGTCCGGACTTGCCTTTTACTTTTTGGACGATGTCGGCTCCTAACTTTCCTTTGGCAACCGGAATAATTTCGTCGTCTGTAAATGTTGTTGCCAGAAGATTTTCAAAATCTAACTCCAACACTTCTCCTTGGAGCTGCTGGGATCCCTGACCACCTTTCCTTTTTGCGTCCTCAAGCGCTTTGGTCATATCCGAAATCTTTTTTTCGTATTCGGCAAATTTAAACCTATCTTTTTCTTCGATTTCCTGCAGCGTACTTGCCTTTATCTTTTCTCTTTCCGCATCCATCTGTCTTTCCTTTTCAATTTCAAACTTTTCTTTTTGTTCTGCCAGCTCGCGTTTTTCTTTTCTGACTTTCAATTCTTCCTCCTCGGCTTTTTCTGCGCGGATTTTTAATTCACCAATGTATTCTTCTTTTTCTTTTAACTCTTTTTCGACTTTTCCTCGTATTTCTTTTTCAAGCTCCCCAAATTTCTCTTCTGATTTTTTACTTTCCTCTAAACGGATAGACTCTTCAAGTTCGTGTTTAAAGGCCAGATTAGGTTCAAAATACTCACCGCATTTGGGACATTTGATTTTGTTTAAGTCCGACATCAACTTGAATTCTAGACTCAAACGATTTTGAGGTCAAATAAAGGTATAATACTTGTATGTTTGTTGATGAAGCGGATATTACAATTACAGGAGGTCATGGCGGAGCGGGTATAGTTTCTTTTGGAAAAAAGATGCACTCAGGTCCGAATGGCGGCAATGGCGGAAAAGGGGGAGAGGTATATTTGGTTGCCGAAGATGATTTGACTCTTCTTGAGCAGTTTACAACCAAGGAAATTTTTGAAGCAGAACCAGGCGAGCAGGGAGGCAAAAACCGTAAGACGGGAGGCGACGGAAAAGATTTGGAAATTAAATTGCCGATAGGGACTTCAGTTATCGACAGGAAAAGCGGTGAGACTCTCTTTGAACTCAAAGAAAAAGGTCAAAAGGAACTTATCTGCAGAGGCGGAAAAGGCGGTCATGGAAACTTCGAATTCAGGAGTTCAAGAATGACAACCCCAAAAATTTCCCAACCGGGATTAAGAGGCGACAAAAAAAAGATTAAATTAATTCTTAAATTAGTTGCTGATTTTGGATTGATCGGTCTTCCTAATGCCGGGAAAAGCAGTTTGTTAAATGAGCTTACCAATGCGCAAGCCAAGGTTGCAAATTATCCTTTTACAACGCTAACCCCCAATTTGGGAGTATTTAAAAATAAGGTAATTGCTGACATTCCCGGACTTATCGAAGGTGCATCTTTGGGTCGGGGTTTGGGGATATCATTTTTGAAACACATAGAAAAAGTGGGAACACTTCTACACTGTATATCATCGGAATCTTCCGATCCTATAAAGGACTACGGCCTAATCCGCAAAGAGCTTGGAGAATATAATCAGGTTTTGCTGGAAAAAACAGAAGTAATACTTATTACAAAATCAGACCTGACTGACAAAAAAAAGATTTCCGATTTTAAGAAAAAGTTTAAATCGAAAGTTCAAAAAGTGCTGCCTGTCTCAATCCATGATTGGGAGAGTGTTGAAGAATTGAAAAGATTGATTGCCGGACTCTAAACACAAAATCGGACTTGATTGCACCTTCAATCATTGCAATTCCGGTTGTTGCGGCGGGGTGTGGTGTAATTAGTATTTTATGTAGGGAGTATGTAAAGATCTTGTCCGTATTCACTTACACCCACAAGTTTCCCGTCGCCTTTTAAAACTCTCTCCAAGGGGTAACAATGTCTGCATCCTCCGTCTTTGCAAACCAGGTGGTTGATCTGACGGGCGAGTTTTATTCTGTTCGCAACTTTATATACTTTTTCCTCCGCCTCGGAAATTTCCGGCAAATTTTTTTCTACTATGCCGTTATCTTTGTCTAAATACCAATAGCTTGCTTTTGAGACAGGTCTTTTTTGAGTGTTTGAGGCGAGGAGTAAATAAATAGGCAATTGCAAAGAATCTTCCTCTTCCTCTCGTCGGCCGGTTTTGAAATCTATAATATGAACGGAGTCGTTATCTTCAAGGTATTCCAACCAATCGATTTTTCCACAGAGAATTATATTTTCAGAATCAGACAGCCAATAGTAAGGCAGTCCGCCGTCCGCCCTTATTTTTATTGCCTTATTAAGAATCGGTCCGGGGTTTTCTTCAATTCTTTTTAGCATCAATAGGCCTCTTTCTTTGTAATCGTTTTCTTCTAGGTTACTTTTAAATCCACCTTTGTCGCCGGTTACCTTTTTCCATGCATCTTCGAATTTTATAGACAGAGGAGTTGAAAGTCTTTGGTCAATTGGCAAAAACGAAAGTGACTCTACAACTTCATGAACGGCTTGGCCCAAAGAAAGCGGTGGGGTGATTACTGTCATTTTATGTCCGTTAGCCGGATTTTTATAGACGTTTCTCAGAAAGTACAATCTGGGACATTTTAAATAGTCAGCGATAGAACTGTGGGAAACCCAAACTGCTTTAAATTTATCTTTTACTACAATTTCCATAATAAGTTTTTGTATATTGGTTGGCTGTGTAATTATACCAATATTTTTATTTCGCAACCCAATTTAATACTTTTCTTTTCGGTAAAATTTTCAGGCAATTCAAGTACCTTGTAATACATTGGATTCCAAACAAATATTTTCCAGGGTTTTAGTCCTATTTTTAAAACTCTCACTATAAAATTTTCATCCATAACAACTACGTCGATTGATTTTCTCATAAAGAAAGTATGAATTCCGAATCTGGTTTCGAAATAAATGGGCTCGTTATTTTTGGACAGTATAAGACCAACTGACTTTTTAAAAAACGAAGAGAGTTCCTTAACTTTTATTTCCACACACATATTTATACATTTTACTTTAGATGTGGCTATTTAGCTAAATTTTTGCTAAAATAGGCATCTGTCAATTAAAACCTGGTGACAGGTTTTTTTATTGCGTTTCTTTTCGAAATTCAATACTTGGCGGGAAGATACCACGGGTGTAGCCCGTGGTTATTCATTGAAGGAGAGTATGCAAAAACAAATAAGAAATGTTGCGGTTATAGCTCACGTTGATCATGGTAAGACTACCCTGATTGATGCAATGCTTAAACAAACACATATATTCCGGGAAAACCAGGAAGAAATGGGTATGGTTCGAATACTAGACAGTAATGACTTGGAAAGAGAAAGGGGAATTACCATTCTGGCAAAGAACTGCGCCATCGAATACAAAGGGGTAAAAATTAATATTATTGATACTCCTGGTCATGCTGATTTTTCTGGTGAAGTTGAAAGAACTTTATCTATGGCAGACGGGGCACTTCTTATTATTGATGCCCAGGAAGGTCCGATGCCTCAAACCAGATTTGTACTTAAAAAAGCCTTAGAGCTTAATTTAAAAGTAATTGTTGTTATAAATAAAATTGACAAAAAATATGCAAGAATCGAAGAAGTACTTAAAAAAGTGGAAAGCCTTTTTTTGGAACTTGCAGATGATGAGTCAGACCTCAATTTTTTGGTTTTATATGCAATTGGAAAAAGAGGTGTTGTTTTTAACAAAGTTCCTCAAAGTATTGAAGACCCTGGTGATGTAACTCCTTTGCTTGATGCAATAATTTCGGATATTCCTGAGTCCTATGGCGACTTGAATAAATGCTTCAAAATGCTGATTTCCTCGATTGATTACAATCCTCACATAGGCAGAATTGCGATCGGAAAAATTGCCCAGGGGAAAGTTGCGACAGGACAAAAGGTTATTATGACTTCAAGCCCTGATAAAATTTGGAAAGTTGAGAAACTGATGACGTCCAAAGGTCTCGGCCGTGATGAGGTCGCGGAGGCAGATGCCGGAGATATTGTTGCAATCGTAGGAATTGGCGATGCTCAAATCGGGCATACAATTTCTGATCCAGCAGACCATGAATCTCTCGAATCACTTTCTATTAGTGAACCGACACTTCATATGACATTAGGACCCAACACATCCCCGATTTCAGGCAGAGAGGGGAAGTTTACAACTTCACGTCAGATCGGTGAACGGTTAAAAAAGGAACTTGAAAGCAATTTAAGTTTGCGTGTTGAAGATCTTGGTAATGGTAAATATAAAATTTCTGGTAAAGGTGAACTCCATTTATCAATTCTTTTGGAAACATTAAGGCGTGAGGGTTACGAGATGGAAGTCGGAAAGCCGGAAGTAATTACAAAGGTTGTTGATGGAGCTAGAGTCGAACCGGTTGAAGAAGTTGATATTATTGTGCCCAATGAATGTGTGGGAGTAATTAATCAAGAACTTGGTAAAAGACTTGGAAAACTTGAAAGAATGGAAGCGATAAACGAGGGGGAGACAGAATTTGTGTATAAGATTCCTACGCGTTCAATAATCGGCTTAAGGAGTTTGCTTATGACTCAGACAAAAGGGACTGTTATTTTTTCATCCCAAGTTTTTGGCTATGAACCTATCGGGAAACTTTTGCCGAAATTAAGACGCGGAGCACTTATTTCCGGAACAACAGGTGATGTGTTGGCATACGGACTTGAAAATGCCCAAGGCAGAGGAATGACATTTGTTGAGCCAGGTCAAAAAGTCTACGAAGGAATGATAATAGGGCTTAACGCAAAAGATGAAGATGTTTCTGTTAATGTCTGCAAAGGAAAAAAACTGACCAATATGCGGTCGAAGTCATCTGATGGAATCATTCAACTCGCACCTGCCGTAGTACTTAGTTTGGAACAATCATTGGATTTTCTGGAAAATGACGAACTTTTAGAAGTTACTCCTACTTCACTTAGGCTAAGAAAGAAAAATTTAACAGAATTGGAAAGAAGACGTGCAAGACATAACACAAATAGCGAATATTCTTTTGCTTCGTAAAATGAATTGACAGTTAGTACTAGCAGATGATAAAGTAATTTTGTTGTATTAAGAGGATGGGGAGGGAGCTAGCCCAGTGATCCATCCAGCAACCCGTTGGTTTTGGGTGCTAATTCTAGAATAAATACGATTTCTAAAGAAAGTTAAGGTCATGGATCCTGAGCTTGCCGAAGGAATAAGCCTATGAAATATAATAGTTTCACTTCTGAGTCTGTTGCCGCGGGACACCCCGACAAAATCTGTGATCAAATTTCCGATGCCATTTTGGATGCTGTAATTTCTGTTGACAAAAAAGGACGCACTGGTGTGGAGACGTTGGCAACTTGGGAAAAATTAGTTATTGCCGGAGAGGTGACATGTGCCTCCGATATACCGTTTGAAAAAATTGCACGAAAAGTTATTAAAGACTTGGGATATGTTAAACCTGAATATCATTTTTCAGACACTTCCGAAATTGTTGTTGCAATCCACCGTCAATCACCGGACATAGCCCAAGGTGTGGATCTTGGTGGGGCGGGTGATCAGGGAATGATGTTTGGCTATGCGGTTGATGAAACAAAAGAGCTTATGCCTTTGCCGATTATTTTGTCTCACAGACTTGTAAAAGAAATGGACCGCTTGCGCGAGTCTAAAATTATAAAATATCTTCGTCCTGACGGTAAAAGCGAAGTTAAGGTTGCATACGAAAACAGCATACCGGTAGGTGTTGAAAAAGTTGTTATTGCGGTTCCCACGGATCCAAAAATTTCCGTTAAGGAACTTCATGAGGATATTTATAAAAAATTAGTTACCCCAATCCTAAAAGAATACGGTTATAAAATTTCAAGAAAAGATTTAGTTGTAAATGGCACCGGTAAATGGGAAATAGGTGGCCCCGCAAGCGATACTGGATTAACCGGCAGAAAGATAATTGCTGATAGTTATGGTGGAATGTCAAGAATCGGAGGGGGGGCAATGTCTGGGAAAGATCCAAGTAAAGTGGATCGAAGTGCTGCTTATGCTGCAAGATATTTAGCAAAAAACATTGTGGCAAATAAACTTGCCAAAAGATGCGAGGTTCAACTGGCGTATGTAATTGGATATCCAAAACCGATAGCTGCCGCAGTAGAGACTTTTGGAACAGAGTCAAAAAGTCTACATGTCATTAACGATTTTGCATTTAATAAACTTCTGGATCTTTCGGTTAAAGGAATTGTTGAAGGGCTTGATTTAAGAAGACCGATTTATCAAGAAACCGCCAGATATGGACATTTCGGAAGAAATGAGTTCCCGTGGGAAAAAATTGTTAATAGATAAAAAATATAAACAGCCTTTTAACCTGCCAAGACTATTGTTTCATTAATAAGGCCGATAGAAAAGCCAGTAAGGACTAAAACACTAAGTGTGATTAGGGCTGCTTTTGGAACAGCATTTTCCTGGAAGAATCCTTTTCTTTCTGAATTCATATATTTGGGGGTATTTTACTCCTGGGAAGCTGTGTTTTCCAGTTTTTCTTCAACCACTCTTTAATTTCGTTACCTATTTGTGCTCAATCCAATTTCATTTAACTGTTACAGACTTTGCAATGTTACGGGGTTTGTCTATATTATTTCCTTTTAGTATAGCTATTTTATATGCCAGGATTTGAATAGGCATAATGTTTAGGATGGCACTTACTTCACCCATGTCAGGTACTTTTATCAATTTGTCAAACACATTATCCTTAAAAGGAGATACTCCAATGATAGTTGCACCTCTTGCTTTTATTTCATTAATTGCATTCAGAGTATCAGTTCTATTTTCGTCATCTGAAATTACTGAAATTACCTTCACACCTTTTTCCATAAGTGTAATAGCGTAATGTTTCAAGTCTCCTGCCGGTATGGCATGGGCATGAATATATCCTGCTTCAACAATTTTTATCATACCCTCTCTTATTATTTGTAAATTTTGACCCTTTGCTAAAAGAAATATATCCCTTGAGCCAAAAAGCTCTTTGGCAATTTTGTTTATATTACTGTTGGAATTTCTGTCTTTTATTAGCTTTTCGGCATTTATTGACAATTTCTGCAAATTTGAAACGGCCTCTTTGTATCTACCTTGAAGTGTTTTAGCCAGCAGATATCCCCAAGATAGTTGTGAGACAAGGACTTTCGTAGACATAACACAGATTTCAGGTCCGGCATTTGCCAGGAATTTAAAGTCCGATAGTTTTGTAATTAAACTCCCCTGCATGTTCACGTACGAGGCAATGGTTACTCTTTTTTCTTTGGCGTGTTCGATAACATCAAGAACATCCGCGGTTTCACCGCTTTGCGACAGTGCAATAAGAAGGTCATTTTTTTTGAATAAATGAAAATAATCTTTTGCTTCGGCTCCTATGAGACCAATTGCATTAATATTTCCCAGAGTCCTCAGGTAGTATGCAGTTTGAAATGCAGCTGTCCCCGCCGTTCCAGATCCGATTATGTATACGTTTTCTGAATTGCGGATTTTGTCGGTTAATTTATTCATAGACTTTTCATCCTGCATAATTACTTTTCTAATTACCTCCGGTTGTTCGCTGATTTCCTTGATCATAAAGTGTTTATATCCGTCTTTTGAAATGACGTCTTCTTTAATCGTATTTTTATCCATATTCAGTCTGACTATTTTTCCGTTTTTTATATTTCTAATCACAAGTTTATTTTTACTGTAAATTGCGACCTGACCATTATCTAGTGTAATTGTTTTATCGACATATGGGGCAAAAGAAAGTGTGTCAGAAGAAAAGTAGACATCTCCTTTTTTATTGGAAACTCCGACAACTAAAGGTGATCCGTTGCGGACACCAATAACGTCGCCACCTCTCGTGAGAATAATAATAGTGTTTCTTCCTTCGCATTTTTTAAAAGCTTTCAAAACAGCAGATAAAAAATTGTCTTCATTTTTAAAATGCTCTTCAATCAAATGAACTATTACTTCAGTATCAGTTTCGCTAGCGAAACGGTACTTTTTATTAAGTAACCATTTTTTAATTTTCGTATAATTTTCTACGATCCCGTTTTGAGCCAAAGCAAAAGATTTATCGCTTGCCATGTGAGGATGTGCGTTTTCGATGGTCACACCACCAGTTGTGGCCCATCTGGTATGTCCTATGGCAATTTCACTTTTTGGTAATATTAGCAATTTCTTATTGACTACACCTACATTTTTTTGGGTTTGTATGCGGGATTTGTTTAATATGCTTATACCCCAGCTGTCATATCCACGATAATCCAGTCTTTTGAGACCTTCAAAGACAGCTTCAGTTGCGTTTCTGTTGTTACCAATATAGGCAAAAATGCCACACATGATGCTTGTTTGGAACAATCAAAAATGGAGAATGGCTTAAATATTGAAACTCTTTAATTTTTTTCTTGCGAAAAAGTTTTGGAGTGACAATTTACGACAAAAAGCTAATTGCCGGTAGGTTTCCGCAGATACTCCATGTTCGCTTACGAACATGGGTTCGATTTCCCACATTAGGGACCTACTCCTCGTATTCCCTCGACTCTGTTAAGTCGCTAGGGACCACACGCCCTTACTTATCAAAAATTCTCCTATTTTAAACTGCTATGACTATTATATCAGATATATCAAAACTGTTAATACTAAACCGAATACTCCAAGTAAAGTCTTTCTTTATCTGCATCTAAAATTTTCATTTGATTCTCAATATTTTTTAAAGCTTCAGCAAGATGCGGCTTTTTGGAAAAATCCAACATATTCACTGTTTCGGCCCATTGGCCTAAGAGTTGTTTATTTCTGTTATCCAGCCCTTTTTTGATAAATTGAAATTGGACGTGGCGGCTTAAAGTATGCCATTCGGAAAAAATAGACAGATATTCAGGTTTATATTCCCCCAAATCGATTGCTTTCTGCAAAGTCATATTGGGTGTTTTTGTCAAAGTGGATCCTCCTCCTAATTTTTCCTTTATACCTTCAGTTTCATAGCCCATAAGGCAATTATACTCCAAGAGAAAGGTTTCGATTTTAAAAAATTGGGAGACTAAATAATTTTTTTTAGATTAGCTTCAAAAGTTTTATTTCTTTGCAATTATAGTTTCCTTTTTAATACGGGACAGCTTTTTTAATTGCCATTCTCTTTTCATTGCCTCGCTTCTGGTGGGGTACTTTTCGGAGTATACCAATTCAACGGAAGAAAAATATCTTGTGTATTTTGCCGACTTTGATTTTTTGCTTCTGTGTTCTTTCAGTCTTTTTTCTAAGTTATTTGTTTGCCCGATATATAAAGTGTTTGATGAAGTACGAAGAATGTAAACAAAAAAAGTCATAGATTTATCGCCTTTTGCAAATTTATGTCTTTTCCAGTATATACTGGATTGATCAACTTAACTTTTAATGAAAAAAATATTTTTAACAATTCAAGTTTTATTTTTCGTGTTATTTACAGGAATAGTATCTGCTCAGGAATATGCCGAAGAGCCAATTGATGAAAACATTCAGGAAGAAACCCTAGAGGCAAAGGTTTCTCGAGTTTTAAATGAAAGAATAATCACTCCGGAGTTTGGAGACAGCGAACAGTTATACCAAAAATTAGAACTTGAAGTTACTAAAGGTTCTTTGAAGGGTAAATCAATTGTTGTAGAAAGCGGAACTATACTTTCCGCCAACCTGCCAAAATATAAAACTGGCGACAAGGTAATCGTTTCTTTCTCGAAAGATTTTGAAGGAAATGATGTTTTTTATATAACAGACTTTGTTAGAAGAAGTTCTTTGGTGTGGTTATTTCTGATATTTACCGTACTCACTGTAGCCGTAGCCCGGTGGAGAGGTTTGCTGTCACTCTTGGGAATGGCAATATCATTCGTGGTAATTTTTCTATTTATTCTTCCTAGAATTTTAGCCGGATCAAACCCTGTTGAAATTGCGATACTGGGATCTCTTATTATTATCCCAGTAACTTTTTTTCTATCACATGGCTACAACAAAAAAACAATTGTTGCCATTGTAGGAACTTTGTTTGCATTGGTTTTTACCGGAATATTGGCTGGAGTTTTTGTGAAAGCCTCTAAACTTACAGGGTTTGCATCCGAAGAAGCGGGGTTTTTGCAAGCATCAGGTGGTGGTGTGGTAAACATTAAAGGACTTCTTTTGGCGGGTATTATTATTGGAGTTTTGGGAGTACTTGACGACATAACAATTTCCCAATCGGCAATTGTTTTTCAACTAAAAGCGGCAAATCCCAAAATTAAATTTGAAGAGTTGTATAAACGTGCAATGGATGTCGGACAAGACCATATATCTTCCATGGTTAACACACTTATTCTTGTTTACACTGGCGCTGCACTGCCTTTACTTCTTTTGTTCATAGACAATTCCCATCCTTTTTCTGAAGTAATAAACTATGAAATAGTCGCAGACGAGATTATTAGAACATTAGTTGGCAGCATCGGTCTTGTTTTGGCTGTCCCTATTACAACCCTACTCGCAACTATGGTGGTAAATAAAAAAATATGAATAAGTTAATAACTAAAGGATGTGGAATACGTTCAATATATTTAATAATCTAAATTGGTTTTTGGATAATTACATCTATAAAATCCCAGTGCTTCATCCTTCCGTCAGCCCCAAATTTATCCTCTTCGTGCTCAACTATTTCTAAAAACTTGTAGCCTAAAAATGTGTTTTTAAGTTTGTCCATGCTCACAAAAGTACATTTGTGATTTTTTCCGGATCTGTTGTCCGAGTCTTTTTTACCCCAAAGTCTGGCTGCAAAGATACCCCCGGGCTTTAATGATTTTTTAATGTTCTCTAAAACTTTATAAAACTTTCCCGGACTAAGAAATACCAAAGAACTTTTAGCAAATACAAAATCACATTTTACGAACCGAAAATTTTCGATGGACTGAATTTTCAGTTTTATATTTTTCAAGTCTTCTTTGGAAAAGTATTTTTTAACATCTTTATTTACATCTACAGCAACAATGCTGAATCCATTTTTTGCAATTTCTCTGGTTTCTACACCGGATCCGCATCCTAAATCTATTGCTTTATTGCCCTTGGCAAACTTTAGAGTTTTAACCAAAAAAGCAGATGGTGCTTTGGCATTTGTTTCTTCATAGTACTTTGTCCTTTTCTTTATATCTCTAATCCAAACCATAACCTGATTATAAGGTGAATTGAACTGGAGGAAAAGAATAACAAAAAGTCTTTTTTAAAATATTTTAATGTAAATGTATGTGTAGTAGTTTTTGATACAGTAAAAATATATGAATATTAGTTAGTAAGAATATCCACATTTTAATTACCATAAGCTGGATTGAAGAACCGCCTGATATAATTATAGAATTGACTAATGAAACAACGAATAATATTAGCATCGAGTTCAAAACAGAGGAAAATAATGATGGATGCACTGAGTATTACCTATGAAATTATTCCTGCTGATATTAATGAAAGAATGATTCGTGATGAGAATTTTGAGCTTCGAGCTGAGAAAATTGCCAGAGCAAAGGCGGAAAAAGTCGCCGAAAAACATAAAGGAATAATTATTTCAGCGGCAAAAAATATTTTTCCGGTAATAATACCTCCTGTAATCATTGTTGAATAAATCAGAAAATAGGTAATGCCTATCGGTAAATGAGTAATTACTATAAAGGACAATATTGGCTGAAAGCTGACAGGTAAAATCCAGGTTAGAAACCATTTGATATCTTTTTTCTCAATCTTTTTCCATTTTGATTTTCCGCATGCAAACATTGTTAAAATTACTAAAAGTACAATGGAATATCGTACCCAGCCTTGTGAGAAAGAACCGAATTCCGCTATTTGCCTGGAAAATATTCCAAATAAGCCATATATCATTGTTGAACCCAACAAAAGAAGTACGCCTAGAATTTTTTGATTCATTTCATTTTGAAGCTGTTTAGTTAAACAACTATTGTTCCAAGAAGTATAGCAAGATCTTGGGATCCATAGAAATTAGTAAAAACGCCGATCAATACGGTCTGGACCCGTCGATAAAATGCCACTATCCAAAACTTGAATAAATATGAGATAAATGATATATAGCAAGGACAACAAGCATGTTTAAAAACATATTCAAAGGCACGCTTTTGTATATCGTGATTTCAGTTTTTGTCGTTCCCATTATCATTCTTCTTATGGTGGGGAATGCTTCCAGAAAAAATAACGGAAATGATAATCAGACGCAAACAACTGGAATTTTGACTTTAACAACTACGCCTGCGTCTGCATTTCCTCAAGATGTTTCACTTCCTTCAAAAGAAGACATCGTTAAAACTTTTTGTAATTTTGTTGATGAAGGACAAGTTTCTGAAGCTGTCGGGATGATGGATATTGCCAATGATTCAGACAAGCAATTGTGGGGAGTTTATTTAAACAGTTTTTCCTCTTTCAACTTAGTTAATATTAAAAAATCCGCGATTGACGAAAGCGGATATTCATTTGAAGTTGATGTTGATGCGAAGCTCAAAAATGGTAATGAAGGCTATGGTTGGGTAAACGGTGTGAATAAAAAATGGATTAATTTAGTAGATGTGGGGGCGGGCCATTATAAAATTCAAGGGATTGCTACGGGACCATGATGTTTCTCAATAAATATACAATTGCCGGAATTGCACTGATTGTTATCGGAATTCCCTTGAGTCTTATCTGGATTGGAATCCCAATAATGATGATTGGTTTTTTAATTGGGGATTTCGGAATTGTTTACGGAATTATCAAAAAAGTTCCTGGACTGAAAGATCGGATCGATAAATTTTTCGGGATGATTAAAGATTCATATAAACCATATTTCAGAAAGAAGGTTATTAAGAAATGAGGGGTGTAGGACTAATAATGTTTCTTATATTCTTTGGACTTCCAGTTCTTTTTTTTGTTTGGTTTTTAAAAAAGGGTTTGAAAGGCGCTAAAGCCGATGAATGGAAAGGAGAAGTTGTTGATAAGACTCACAACAGTGTTGAAGATGAAGACGAAATACATGAGTACTATTCGATAATCTTTAAGACAGATAAAGGTGGACGGAAAATTGCAACTAATTCGAAAGATTATCTAAAATGGAAAATCGGTGATAAGGCAATAAAAATTAAGGATAAATTTGGAGTAGAAAGGCTATAAATATGATGAATACTAAGAAGTTTACGATTCTTCACAATAATGATATTCATGGAGATTTTTTGGCTGAAGTAAAAAGTGGCGGTAAAGGAGAACTTATTGGAGGATTGTCGCTGCTTTCGGGGTATATAAATAAAGTTAGAAGTGAGGAGAAAAATGTTCTTTATGTTGTTTCCGGAGACATGGTTCAAGGTTCTTTAATTGATGCTGAATATAAAGGAATTTCTACGATGGAAATAATGAACTATCTGGCGCCCGATGTGGTTACCCTGGGGAATCACGAATTTGATTATGGACTTCCTCATCTTCTTTTTTTGGAAAAAATGGCCAATTTTCCAATCGTTAATGCTAATCTCTATATTAAAAAATATAACAAACGTTTAATGAAGCCATACCATATAATCAAAAAGGACGGATTTGATATTCTTTTCACCGGAATTATTACTGATAAGATTCTGGATGCCTTGAAAACGGATAAACTGGTGGGTAGTTTCGTAAGTTTGGAAGAAGCAAGCAGTGAAGTCGGAAAAATCTGCAATGCATACAAAAACGACGATATTGATTTGACAATTTGCCTGACGCACATTGGCTACGATTCCGATCTGGAATTGGCCAAACTTCTCAAACCTGAGTGGGGAGTGGATATGATTATTGGCGGTCATTCTCATACAATTTTGGAAAAGCCAACCGTAGTAAATAATATTTTAATTTCTCAAGTTGGGGTAGGTTCCAATCAAATTGGGAGATTTGATATAGAAATTGATGATGATACAAATTCTATAGTCAAATATAAATGGCAGCTTATCCCGATTACCAGTAAAATTGCCAAACCGGACAAAAAACTCGAAGCGTTCATTAACTCTTTCCAAAGTGACGTTGACAGAAAATATAACGTCATCGTTTCCAAATTTTCGGAAAAGCTCGCACATCCCGCCAGGGAAGAAGAAACAACTCTGGGAGATCTGGTTGCTGATGCGTTTGCTGAGATGGCGGAGACGGATATTATGCTAGTCGGAAGCGGTTCGATTAGGGTTAAGGAAATGGGTCCAATGGTTACTTTGAAAGATTTTTTGGCCTGTTTTCCCTATGATGATGCTCTGACCCGTTTTGAAATTCCGGGAAGCGTGGTGGCAAAAATTTTTACTCATATTATGCGACCGGAAAATAGAACTGGCGAAGGTGAGTGTTACCAAGTAAATAGCAAGGTCAGAGCAAAATATAATGATAAAACTAAATCTTTAGATACTTTACTTGTTGACAGTGCTCCGATTGATCCGGAAAAATTTTACAAAATATGCATGCAAAATTTCCACTTCAACAACTCTCCAGCTTATCTGGGCGTGACAAACCAAGAGTTAATTGCATCCGGAAAGCAAAAAGTAATCACAACATCTGCTCAACAGATTTTGGAAGAGTGGCTCAAAAACCATCAAAACGAAAAGAGGACTTTAGAGAAAAGATTGGAGTACGTCTGATATAGCTTCCATATGGGTAAAAGGATATTCTGATTTCTCCTTAGTTCATTGGTAAAGAGAGACTTTTTGGTATTAAAAGACATTTAAAGGGTATCTAAAGTAAGATTTGAAAAATTTTCTTAAGATATTTTTCGGGGAATAAAATCTCCTGTCACTTTTTCGTATTTGTCGCCTATTTTAGCCTTACTATATATATCTTCGCTTACCGATACCTTTGATATTTTTCCACTGTCCGTTTTGAAAATCAATCTATACACATGATTTTCGTCATCTTCATCCGTAATATCCTTCTTTTTGATTAATTCACCTCTCCATGAAGAGTTTTTTGTTTTTTTTCTTTTGAAGACAACAAAAACAACAATTATGGCTACAAGGACTATCGTCGAT
>Ga0172379_10006501_pt1 | contig 15609 bp, 9 predicted proteins | sample GrowelOW334metaG_FD_119756 | JGI IMG/M metagenome (GOLD analysis project Ga0172379, IMG submission 119756) | Groundwater microbial communities from an aquifer near a municipal landfill in Southern Ontario, Canada - Groundwater well OW334 metaG | ecosystem: Environmental > Aquatic > Deep... | reverse complement strand
GGCAGCAACGCCATTACAACGCGCACAGTTGCCGTATGTGGCTGAATTGTTCGAAAAACCGTTCACTACCTACATCCTTATGGTTACGGAACCAGTTGCGGATTGGCACAACGGAATGACGCCTGAACAACAGGCGCAGGAGCAGCAAAACTTCTACGAACTTACACGACTTCTATTGCATAAATACAGCGGTACCGGCAAAACATTTGTGTTGCAGGATTGGGAGGGGGATACGGCTATTCGCAACGGCAATACCAATCCTTCAGTGCCGCCGACATCCCAGGCTATAGCAGGTATGATTCAATGGCTCAATGCCAGGCAGGCCGGCGTTAATCAGGCGAGAAATGAATATGGATTTCCAGGAGTAAGAGTGTTTAATGCTGCAGAGATCTGGGCCGTCGTTAGTTCAATGGATCATCCGGAGTATAAGAATATGGTTACTGAGGTACTTCCTTATATTAACGTTGACCTTGTTTCGTACTCTGCACGGGACGCAACTCTTGACCCTACCACCGGGCAGCCGCTGCAGCCGCAAAGGCTCCATGATGCTCTTGATTATATAGCATCTCATACCAATGATAGTCCAGATTTCGGGGATAATAATATTTATATTGGGGAGTTTGGCGTTGATGAAAATCACGTGAGTCAGCAAAATGTTGAGACCATGGTCAATGATACCATTAATACGGCGTTTGACTGGGGATGCCAATATGTTGTGTTTTGGCAGTTATACTCTAACGAATTATGGGATCAGAGCGCCCCGGTACCAGTAACAAACAACAATGATGTCTATGGTATTTGGCTTATTCGCCCTGATGGTACATTTTCGTGGGCGTATACATGTTTAAGAAGTTTTCTTCAGTAATTAGTTATCTTTTGAACTGAGATTAGTCATCTGCAAGGGAAAATATAACCGCACCTATTTTTAAAATAATTATTCAGGAGTTATTTGACAGTTTTTTAAATTGTGCAACAGAACCACTCTCACTTTTCAATTATTTTTATATTCAAGGATAAAAAGGGATAGAATTCTTTCGCCAAAATTTTCACAATATACCGATGGAGAAGTAATTAAAAAATAAAAGACGACAAATTAAAACTTTTCGGACTTAATTTGTCTAATAAAGATTGTGACATCAATAACTACCACATATATAATGAGTTATAGTTTTAGACCGATAGGATATTTTTACGGGGCACTTCAGCCGCAAAGCCAAAATACCTATACAAATGTTTCCTTCCCTACAAAAAATATAAAAACCTTGACTTGGCAAGATGGATAATGTAGGATAAATAGGTAGTTTAGGATTTGCTTCCTTGAAAGGGAGCGGAGTTGAAGACTTATTGGGAAGAAGTAAGAGAGCATTGATTGTGTATCTGTGGTCGGAATGAGTATCTCATTTCCATTTCCCTCAACATCAGCCATCACTCTTTGAAGTCCTATTGTCTAAATTTTTGGAAGAAAGAGAAAAATGAAGAAGTTAATTACAGTCTGTTTATTGGCAGTAGCGGTTTGTCTACTAACCTCGACTGCAAGTGCGACGATTCTTGGCACTGTAAACATTCAGAATCACAACAATAACCTTTCCGATGCAGGGGGACTCGGCGGCAGCGTCCTTGCTTATGGAAACTACTACACGGGCGTCTATTCGTGGACCAATGCAGGTGGCACTGGTTTGGGTACGTCGGTTCCTAATTGGGGCTTCTGTATAGAATTGACCCAGGGCTCACTAAATGCCCAGCACGATGTTATCCCCCTGAACGAAGCGCCTCTGCCTGTTACGGCTATTACGCCTATGGGTATTACCAAAGCTGATGCTATTCGTGAACTTTGGGGCAGGAATTTTGACCCCACATGGGCAACTGGCGCAAATAGACAAATGGCGGAAGCCTTTAGCGCCTGTATATGGGAGATTGTGTGGGAAACCGACTCCACTTTGAATGTTACCACTGGTACGGGTTTCTATTCTTCAATCGAACAGGCAGCTACGGCCAATTCGTGGCTTAGCCAGTTGACGGGCGACCAGTCGTACTTTGCCATGGATTTGGTTGCGATTAGCAACGAAGGCGGCCAGGACTTTGTAGTACAGGTTCCAGAACCCGCGACAGTCGCAATACTCAGTCTCGGCGGTTTGCTGCTTTTTAGAAAAAAATAAATAATCAATCGCTGATGTGCTGTAAAATATAGTCAGGTCTATCAACGGCAGGAAATTATTCCTGCCGTTTTTCATTTCACCAGAGAGCAAAAAACAGGGTAGTAGTTAGAGAGTGAAAGCAGATATAAGCCATTGCTGGTAAATGAATGCGAGCGGAGGGAGTCGAACCCACAAGCCCTTTCGGACACAAGGACCTAAACCTTGCGCGTCTGCCAGTTCCGCCACGCTCGCATAACTAAATCAAATATCAAAAATCAAAGAGGGCTCGCCTTCGGCGATACTATTTTCTATACCCTAAACCCTATCCCTTATTTTTTCGAGATTTCTTCGATTTTCTTCTCGGCCTTTTGCAGAATTCCGCGGCAGTATTTAATCAGTTCCATTCCCTGCTCATACTGCGCAAGGCTTTGTTCAAGCGAGATTGAGCCATTTTCTATTTTGCCGACGATGTCGGTTAATTTTTTAATCGCCTGTTCAAATGTGAGGTCTTTGATGTCGTTATTTTCAGTTTTTTCTGTCATAACGCATAATCTTACATTTTAGTGGTTATTTTGCAAGAATTTATCTATATTTATGCGTCAAATGATATAAAGAGATATAAAGGGTTCTTTGTTGATTAGCATTTACTGTTGTTAGTTAAAAAATTTAAAGAAAGGTCAGGTTAATGGGACAATATTGGCATAATGACATTCCTGAAATTACCAGGGCGCTTGCGACTGATATTGATAAAGGGCTCCAGACAGAGCAGGTCGGAGAAAAGCAGCGTCAGTATGGCCTCAATCAGCTAAACGAACAAAAAGGCGTTTCTGCACTTACAATTTTTTTGGAACAGTTCCATAATTTTATAATATGGGTTCTGATTGGCGCTGCCCTTGTCAGCGGTCTTTTGCAGGAATGGGTCGACGCCTGTGCCATTATCGTTATTGTAATTTTAAACGCGATTCTTGGTTTTATTCAGGAATATCGTGCTGAAAAATCATTAGCCGCATTAAAAAAGTTATCAAGCCCGACTTCAAAAGTTATACGCAATGGCCGGCATCAGGTTATTCCCTCTTCTCAATTAGTCCCAGGAGATATTATCGAGCTTGAAGCCGGCGACAATGTACCCGCAGACAGCAGGATTGCCTGGCTTAGTTCAAACTTCAGTGTTGCCGAGGCAAGCCTTACCGGAGAGTCGACGCCTGTTTTGAAAACCACCTCTGCTCTTAAAGAGGAAGAAATTCCTCTGGCAGACCGGGCGAATATGGTTTATCTGGGCACATCAGTTGTTTCTGGAAAAGCAAAGGTTATCGTTGTCGAAATTGGTATGAATACCGAACTTGGCAAAATTGCCGATATGATTCAGGATATTGGAAAAGAAACAACGCCTTTACAGAAAAAATTAGGGGATTTTGGCAAATGGATTGTTTATCTCTGCTTTGTTCTGGTGGGAATAGTATTTCTTCTTGAATGGATTCGCGGCGGGAAAATTGTCGATGTTTTTCTGACTTCAGTCAGCTTGGCTGTCGCTGCTATTCCAGAAGGGCTTCCTGCGGTAGTAACTATTGCTTTAGCATTGGGCGTTCAAAGAATGGTTGCACGCCACGCGATTATTCGCAAGCTTCCTTCGGTTGAGGCCTTAGGCTGTGCTACTGTTATATGCTCCGACAAAACAGGCACTCTTACCAAAAATGAAATGACCGTGCAGGCGATTTATGCGGGCGGCAATGTTTTTCAGGTTCAAGGTATCGGTTATGCTCCAAAGGGCGAATTTTTTCTTAACAATAAACAGATTAGTCCAGGCGATTATTCGGATTTGATTAACGTTCTCAATGTCGGCGTTCTGTGCAATGGAGCACAGCTTGTTGAGGACAATGGCAGTTATAAGATTGTTGGCGATCCTACGGAAGGTTCGCTTTTAACAGCGGCCGCTAAAACAGGTATTTTGAAAAAAGACAAAGAAAAAGAATTTTCTTTCATTGATGAGATTCCATTCGATTCAAATAGAAAGAAGATGACTATCATTCGACAGAACAATGGGAAAATAATTGCTTTTGTCAAAGGCGCGCCTGATGTAATGATTGGCGACTGCGATGCAATTGAAAAAAATAATCAGATATCCCCATTAACAAATGCCGATAAAGAAGAAATTTTCAAAACAAATGATAATATGACCAGCTCGGCAATGAGAGTGTTAGCTGTTGCTTACAGGGAATTAACCGGCGGATACAAAAAAGGTGTGGATTCTGAAACCACGGAAAAGAACCTTACTTTCGCAGGTTTGATTGCTATGATTGACCCTCCTCGCATAGAGGTTAAAAAAGCGGTAGAAGAATGTAAGCAGGCAGGCATTAGAGCCGTAATGATTACAGGCGACCACAAAAACACCGCGGTAGCGATTGCCAGGGAATTGGGAATTTTCGATAACGATTCAATCGCTTTAACCGGCGAAGAATTAGACAAAATAAGCGATAGTGAGCTGTCCGAGAAAATTTTGCATATACCTGTATATGCTCGTGTTGCTCCGGAACATAAATTAAGAATTGTCCGTGCATGGAGAGGCCGCGGTGAAATTGCGGTTATGACCGGCGACGGCGTTAACGATGCTCCTGCCGTTAAGGAAGCGGACATCGGCGTTGCGATGGGAATTACCGGAACAGATGTTACAAAAGAAGTTTCCGATATGATTATCACCGACGATAATTTCGCATCTATTGTAGCGGCAGTGGAAGAGGGCAGAGGCATATATGATAACATCAGGAAGTTTATTCATTATCTTTTATCCTGCAACGCCGGTGAAATACTCGTAATGTTTGTATCATCTCTCATAGGCTGGCCTGTGCCGCTGCTGCCAATACATATACTTTGGATAAATCTGATAACAGATGGTTTCCCTGCATTGGCTTTGGGAGTTGACCCTGTTGCCCCCGATATTATGAAGCGGCCGCCCCGTCCGACGAATGAAGCGGTGATAACGATGCGTGGAGCGTTTTCAATGCTCTCTCAGGGAGCTTTTATAGCGGTGTGCAGTCTTTTGGCCTTCTGTTTTGTTTTGTTTATTGAAGATGAAGGCATCACCAGAGCCAGAACCGCCGCGTTTATTGTTTTAGCGTGCAGTCAGTTGTTTCACTCTTTTAATTGCCGCAGTATGACTGAATCTTTGTTTAAAATAGGTGTCTTTACAAATAAAAAACTGGTGCTTGCGTTTTTCGTATCATTTCTATTGCAAATGATGGTAGTCTATATACCGTTTTTGCAGAAAGTATTTAAAACAACTCCTTTGGGGTTCGCTGACTGGATTTTGGTAATTACAATATCTTCGTTCCCTCTGTGGGCAATGGAATTGGTAAAAAAATTAAACAAAAAAACAGTTTAAGTTTTTAATTTTTATTTTTAAACAGGTAAAGACAAATGGTTAAGAATCAAAAAAGAATTGAACAGATTGCGGGCATAGCTCTTATTAGTGCAATTCTTGTCGGTTGCGGAGTTGTGTTGAAGCCGTTCACATTGGCTATTCTCTGGGCGGCTATTCTGTGTTTTGCCACCTGGCCGGTTTACGAACTATTGTTGAAATGGCTGCGGGGAAGGCGTAATCTTGCCGCCGGGATTATGACTGTTGTGCTTTTGCTGGTGCTTTTCGTGCCATTTTTTGTGGTCGGTTTAACTTTCACTGATAGTATTCAATCGGCTATGGAATGGCTCAATACCCATCGACAGGCAAGCGTGCCGCCGCCGCCGGCATGGGCTGGAAAAATACCGATTGTTGGCGCAAAAATTACCGCCTATTGGTCTAAACTGGCCGCCAATGCGGAGCCTGCAATGAACTTTCTCAAGCCGTGGGTTCAGAAAGCCGGGTTATGGTTATTGCAGCATAGTCTTGATTTTGCGCAAGGTGTTCTTCAACTTGCAATAAGTGTGCTGATAGCATTTTTCCTGTATCGTGACGGTGTGGGAATTGTGGTGCAGCTTCGTGAAGGGTTCCGACGACTTAGTGGAGATTATTCTCAGCACATGATGGATGTGGCCAAAATAACGGTACAAAGCGTTGTATATGGTCTAATCGGTACGGCATTAGTGCAAAGCGTAACGGCAGGAATAGGATTTGGCATTGCAGGCGTGCCTTCGCCGGTATTGCTTGCATTGTTCACTTTTTTCCTGAGCTTTATTCCATTCGGTCCGGTTATTATCTGGCTGGGTGCGGCAATTTGGCTTTTTTCAGGGGGGCATACCGGCTGGGGTATTTTTATGGTTATTTACGGTGCACTTGTAATCAGCAGTATAGATAATTTTGTAAAGCCTTACATAATCAGCCGTGGTTCCAAATTACCGTTTATTGTGATGTTCATTGGCATACTTGGAGGAATCGCAACATTCGGCTTAATTGGCGTTTTTCTTGGTCCAACACTGCTGACAGTTGGCTACTGCCTTACAAAGGAAATTCTCAGCCATCGTCGAGACATCCGTTCGCAGAAATCGGCAGACAAACCAGAAGATATTCCACTGGATAATGAATCGTCGCAATAATACGATTCTCTTATTTTTTTGTGATTTTGCTTTCGATTGTCTTTTCGTTCGCAAATTCGGTAATCATTAAATTGCCGATGTTGACATCCGCATCACCTGTGATAATTTTGCCGGTTGCGGCGTTTTTGGTAATGGAGTAGCCGCGATTGAGAACGCTTTTTGGATTGCAGGCAATAAATTTTGCCGCCAGTGTTTCAATACGCAGTTTGATATTCCCGAAAAATCTGTCAGCCTTCTGAGCCAAATTGTTTTCGATTCCATCGAGCGACTGCTCTCTGTTTTGAACAATCAGCAGGGGGTTGCGAAACATCGCCGCGGCAAGAATTGTTTTTAATCGCTGCCCGCACAATTGGCAAATTGAAATTGCATTAGTTTTGATTCTTCTTTCCGCTGATTCTATCGCAGCCGAAACCTCTTTAATGTCCGGCACAGCAATTACGCCCGCTTTCGTCGGTGTCGATGCTCGTGCATCGGCTATGAAATCGGCAATTGTAAAATCAACTTCGTGGCCGACCGCGCTGATTATCGGAATCCTGGAATTGAATATCGCTCTTGCAACGACTTCTTCGTTGAATGCCCACAAATCTTCCATCGACCCGCCGCCTCTGCCGACGATAATCACATCCAATTTTAATTTGCTGTTTCGTTTGTTGATATTTTTTATCGCTGCTGCGATTTTTTCCGCCGCTCCATCTCCCTGAACAGGCACATCATAAAAAAACATCTCCGCGACAGGCCAGCGATTAAAAATGCTGTCGGTTATATCGTGCAGCGCAGCGCCGGATTTGCTCGTGAGTATGCCTATTCTAAATGGATAATCGGGCAGCGGCTTTTTATGCTCATCGTCGAATAAGCCCTCCTCGGCAAGTTTGCTTTTCAACTGCTCAAACGCAAGCTGCAAAGCGCCGATGCCGGCAGGACTCATCGAATCAGCGTAAAACTGGTATTTCCCCTGCGGCGGATAAACGTCGATATGACCATTTGAAACAACTGCAAGACCGTTTTCGGGCTTGAATTTCAACTTAACAAAATCGCTCTTCCACATCACGCAAGGCAAAACAGCATTTTCATCTTTGAGGTCGAAATAACAATGCCCGCTCGAATGCTGCTTAAAACCGCTTATCTGGCCTGTTATGGTAATCTTGCCCGGCAGGGTGTTTTCTAATGCCGTCTTGATAATAAACGTAATCTGGCTGATGGTTAAGACGGTTGTCTTTTGATTGGCGATTGGTTTATCAAATAGACTGTCCATAGTGCTGATAACTGATAACTGAATTTCTGATAACCGATTTTATTCAAATCCGTTCGCATATTCGGGTTTGCCGTCGTCGCTGTCGTAATTTGTGCCGTCGCCCGATGTATCTTTAAATTCAAATCGGCTGATTTTCTCAGCCTTCTTTGTTCCGTCGTCGATTGTAACGATAATGCCGTTGAGCCGAACATCTTCCGTCGCGATTTCAAACGGGCAGGGCATCTGCGTCCTGAAGTTTTTCAAAACCGATTCTATTTTTCTGCCCAAAACCGAATAATGCGACCCCGTCATTCCGACATCAGTTATATACGCCGTGCCTTTAGGCAGGATTTTTTCATCTGCCGTAGCGACGTGCGTGTGTGTGCCGAATACGCACGAAACTCTGCCGTCTAAATAATAACCCATCGAAACTTTTTCGCTTGTCGCCTCAGCGTGCATATCGACAATGATAATATCCGCCTGATTTTTGAGTTTGCCGAGAATCGCGTCGATGCAGTCGTAAGGGCTGTCCGCAGGCTTCATAAAAATTCTGCCGATTAAAGGCACAATCGCGACAACCGCGCCTTTTGCGGTTTTATACATCGCAAAACCTCTGCCAGCCGCATAAGCGCTCAAATTTGCCGGCCTGGCGATATTGTTGTTGCTCTCAAGAACTGAAATTATATCTTTCTTTTTGAAAACGTGGTCGCCGAGGCTGATGAGGTCAACGCCATATTTAATGAGCTTGTGATATATCTGCGGTGTTAGACCGCTGCCGCCCGCGGCATTTTCAGCGTTGGCGATAACGCAGTCGATTTCATTATCCTTGATAATCTGCTGCAGATTATCAGCGATAATCCTTTTGCCAGGCCTGCCGACCACATCGCCAATACATAAGATATTCAATTTCATAAATAAACCGATAACTGATAACTGAGTTTCTGATAACTGTTATCTCGCATATTCAACGCATCTGACTTCGCGAAGCAGCGTTACCTTGATTTCGCCCGGATAGGTCATTTCTTCTTCTATCTTCTTGGCGATATCTCTTGCCGTCTTGTTGGCGTTTTCATCGTCAACATTATTGGCGTTCACAATAACGCGAATTTCTCTGCCCGCCTGAATAGCATAGCAGCTTTCAACGCCTTTGAATTGGTTGGCGATTTCTTCGAGTTTCTCAAGCCGCTTGATATAGCGTTCCAGCGTTTCTCTTCTTGCGCCTGGCCTCGAAGCGCTGATTGCGTCAGCAGCCGCTATCAAAGGCGAATATGGATTATCTGCCGCGATATCGCCGTGATGTGCTTCGACCGCGTTAAGGATTATCGGCGACTCATTATATCTCTTGAGGAAATTTGCGCCGATTGCCGGATGTCCGCCTTCGACCTCGTGGTCCATCGCCTTGCCGATATCGTGCAGCAGGCCTGCTCTTCTCGCGATTGAGCCGTCTAATCCGAGTTCATCCGCCATTACCTGTGCAAGGAATGCCACTTCGACGCTGTGCCGCAGAACGTTTTGGCCATAGCTTGTTCTGTAATTCAGCGTTCCGATTTCCATAATGATTTTATTATTAAGGCCGCGAACGTCCACCTCAACCGTAGCTTCTTTGCCGACCTGCATAATTTTTTGAATCACGTCTTTTTTGGTTTGCGCGACGAGTTCTTCGATTCTGCTCGGATGTATTCTGCCGTCCTGAATGAGTCTTTCCATCGAAAGCCTTGCGACTTCCCTTCTTACGGGGTTGAATCCGCTTATTACGATAACGCCAGGCGTGTCATCGACGACGACATCAACGCCGGTCGCTTTTTCAAACGCCCGAATGTTTCTGCCTTCTCTGCCGATGATTCTGCCTTTCATATCGTCGCTTGGAATATCGATTGTCGAGACCGTTACTTCGCAGGTCTGGTCAGCCGCGTATCGCTGAATGGCTGAACTGATAATTTCTCTGCCCTTATCCTCAGCGGCTTCCAGCATTTCTTCCGTCTTGCGCTGTATAATTACGCTCATTTCCTGTTCGCATTCGTCCTCAAGTTTCTTGAGCAGCAGTTGTCTGGCTTCCTCAGCGTTCATTGCGGTGATTTTGAGAAGCTGATTTTTCTGCTGAGCGATTGTAATGCCGATTTCCTTTTCACGTTCATCAAGCTGACCGACGCGATTTTTTACATTCTGCTCGGTCTGCTGAAGGTTTTTTTCACGCTGCGTGAGCTGGTCATTTTGCCTCTCGATAGCGTCTTCGTGTTTGGTTAATCGTCTTTCCGCTTCTCGAATTTCAGCTTTTGACTGATTGACTTCTGCGGTAAATATCTCTCTTTTTTTCAGTGTTTCTGCTGTTGCCTCAAGTTTGGCGGTCTTAATGATATTTTCCGCCTCCTGTTTGGCCTCTTCAATTTGTCTTTGCAGATTTTTTTTGAGATTGGTTGTCTTTATTGTAGCGATAATTTTGCCGGCAGCGATTGCAAGTATTGCGCCAAAAACAACTCCCCCGATGATTCCGGCAATCACGGTATTACCGGCTAAAGCTAAAATATCCATTGTTCACACCTTTCCTATACGTTGTCTATTATCAAGAATAGATTTGCGAAAACAGATAGCGCAAGGCAGATGTGAAAAGTTACAGCAGATGAGAAAAGTCGAAATCCATTTCAAAAATTCAGATTTTCAGGTTTCCCTGTTAAATAGGTTTCTTACGAACCCCCGCCGACAATATGCCCGGCTCTGAGATTTTTGTTTTTCTAAGTTTCATTACTTCAAAAGTCATAGTTTTTAAACAAATTTCACTTTTCTTGTTTCACCGATATTGCCTAACCATCAAAACCTCTCGACTTGAGAAACCTCTAACGCCGAGAAGCCGGCTCACAGTGTTTTTGTAACTTTAACAACATTAAAAGGACTTTCGTCCCTGCCTTTGCGAATGTCCGCCGCAGACTGCACAGTCGGCTAATCGCAAATCAATAATGCACTATACGCTTGCTTAAGGACAAAATCAAGTCTAAAATTCTTTATATCGGTGTAAAAAAGTCTTTAATCTGCCAAAAAGTGAATAATATTAACGTGGGGCATATATGGCCATAGAGAATATGCCTCTATTTCTCTTGATTTTCTCTGTTATGTTAATTGATATAGTTTATTTGTCAGAATTATTTTTGGCAATTAATTTTATTCTATTTCCTGCATTTTAGTTTCTCGTTTGCTTTGCCATACTGCCCAGAGAATCAATGCCAATATCACGGCGGACACAATCAATCCAACCACCCAATTGGTAGGCAGATTTTTGCTCCAGCCGGCTGCGTCTGAAGCCTGACTGTCGGGACGAATGCCTGGAACATTAAACAGAAGAACCGCACTGAGTCCGAGCAGACTAACCATATTCATAACCTTTACGAGGGGGTTAATAGCAGGTCCGGCTGTGTCTTTAAGCGGGTCGCCTACGGTATCACCGGTTACAGAGGCATGATGCGCCTCTGAACCTTTGCCTCCATAAAGTCCGTCTTCTATCATTTTTTTCGCATTATCCCAGGCTCCACCGGCATTAGACATAAATACCGCGAGTAATTGGCCAACCAGAATCATACCGGCCAAAAAACCTCCCAGGGCATAAGGACCAAGAAGGAAACCTACAAGAAGCGGCGCAAGAATAGCCAGCAGCCCGGGACCAACCAGTTCCTTCTGTGCTGTTTTGGTACAAATACCTACCACGCGAGCGTAATCTGGTTTCTTTGTACCTGCCCATATTTCCTTGTCATGGAACTGCTTACGACATTCGGTAACTATCTCTGATGCCGCTCGGCCAACGGCGCGAATCAGCATCGAACTAAACAGGAAGGGCACAGCTCCGCCAATCAGAAAGCCGATAAGCACTAATGGACTGGCGACCGACATTTGACCGGAAAAGAATTTATATTGTACTTCCTTCATCATATTAAGTTTATCTTCACTGCCCACCGCGATTACAGCGATAAAGCTGGAAAAGAGCGACACTGCCGCGATAACAGCCGAACCGATAGCGATACCTTTTGTCTCCGCTTTGGTGGTATTTCCAACCGCATCAAGGTCAGCCAATACCTGCCGTGCGCGCTTATATGAGCCGGGTTCATTTTTTTCCATCTCTTCCCGGTTATATCCCATTTCACCGATGCCATTTGCATTATCTGCAACAGGCCCAAAAACATCCATTGAAATAGTATTGCCGGTCAGCGTCAGCATACCGATGCCGGTCATAGCTACGCCATAAGCGACGAAAACTGAAGGCATACCCCAATAGCACATCACAGACAACGCAATTGCACCGGCTATAAGCAGAACCGTAGCTACTGTGCTTTCATAACCCACAGCAAAGCCCTGAATGATATTTGTTGCGTGTCCCGTCTGGCAGGCCTTAGCTAATGATTTTACAGGCGTAAAAGAGGTATGGGTGTAATATGATGTTGTCTTGTTCAGTGCAACTGCTAAAACTATACCGATTAAGCAGGTGAAAACCGGACGCATATCTAATCCGGATATTCCAAAATTCGCCCAAATAGGCAATTGAGCTGGGTCGCCATTGGGAAATCCTGAAGATGCCATCTTATAGACTGCCATATATGCTGCATCGAAATGCAGATACAGCAAGCCCAGAGTAAAGAACCCGACCACAGAAATCACCGACCCTATCCAGAAACCTCTGTGCACGCTCTTGAGAGCTGTGTCCGAAGTGTCTGCGGAACCGGCTTTAACAGTGTAAGTGCTGATGATAGAACCAAGTACGCCTATGCCGCGAACCAGCAATGGGAAAATAACGCCCTTATGACCAAAACTGGCCAAGCCAAGTATCATTGCCGCTACAATGGTTACTTCATAACTCTCGAAGATATCGGCGGCCATACCGGCACAATCGCCTACGTTGTCGCCTACGTTATCCGCGATAGTAGCCGCGTTGCGAGGGTCGTCCTCAGGAATACCTTTTTCTATTTTGCCTACAAGGTCTGCGCCTACGTCCGCCGCCTTCGTATAGATACCGCCGCCGACTCGCATAAACAACGCCAGCAGCGTTCCGCCGAAACCAAAACCCAACAGGGCTTCATAAGCATGTTCGCCATATATCAGAAAAATTACTGTTCCGCCCAGCAGTCCAAGCCCATCGGTAAGCATTCCGGTAACAGTACCTGTTCGGTAGCCTAACTGCATTGCCTGACCGTAGCTTTTTCTGGCTGCCGACGCTACTCGAAGATTGCCGTTTGTTGCAAGACGCATTCCCACGTATCCAACTAACCACGAAAAGATTGAGCCGACTAAGAAAGCTCCCGCCCGACCAATTGCGAATACCGGTTCAGCCCACTTGGTTAAATACAGAACAACCACCAATAGCAGTATCAGCGGACCAATTTTTTTAAATTGTGCCGTCAGATAAGCCACAGCCCCTTCACGTATTGCAGCGGCTATTTCCTGCATCTTTGCTGTACCTTTATCCGCCTTGTTGACTTGTCTGGAAAGCATCCATGCATATAAAAGACCGGCTACTGCAACGCCAAGAATAGATAACAATGAGACTCGTTCCCAAAGGCTGTATTCTCTAAGAGGGGCAAACAACTTAAAAGAACTGCCTTCCGATGGTGCATCCAATGGCTGTATCGTTGCCTGGATACAGGGTTGGATTGTCTGTGCGAAGTTTATGATGCTTCCACTATACATCGTTGATGATGCTCTGACGCTTAGCGTCGGAATTAACGCGCTCGCGATAATTATTATCGCGGTTTGCAATCGTAACATAATAGTTATCCCTTTCTTTAGCTGTTGAAACTTCTTTTCTTTATAAAATTTTCACAAATATAGTGGATTGTAAAAATAAGTCTACACATATTTTTGCAAAACTTGCGCATTTCCGCCGACATCAGAAGTTTTGAAATCCGATAACCGTCCAATGCCCGCGTTTTACGCGAAACGGGGCGGCGGATAACTGAGTTTCTGGTAACTTTTTCTTTGTGATTTTGTACTTTGGCGGCTATATTCCTCTCTTATTTATTAAAGGACTCCTAAATATGATTATTGTTACAGGCGGAGCCGGCTTCATCGGGTCGGCATTAGCGGCAGGCCTTAACGCAAAAGGACTTACGGATATTCTGCTCGTCGATATTCTCGGCAAAGATGAAAAATGGAAGAATCTGCGAAATTTGAGTTTCACGGATTATATGGAAGCTGACGAGTTTCTGGAAATCATTACCAGCGGACGATTTGCGCTGCCGGTCGAAGCGGTTTTCCACCTCGGAGCCTGCTCTGCAACTACCGAACTCGATGCCTCATATTTGGTTAAAAACAATTTCGACTACTCAAAAGCAGCCTGCGGCTTTGCACTCGAAAAGAAAGCCCGTTTCGTATATGCTTCCAGCGCAGCGACTTATGGCGATGGCAGCAGGGGGTTTTCCGATGAGGAATCGAAACTTTCAATACTTGAGCCGATGAATATGTATGGCTATTCAAAGCAAATGTTTGACTTATGGGCTCAAAAACAGGGGCTTTTAAAGAAAATCGTCGGGCTGAAGTATTTTAACGTTTTCGGGCCTAATGAATACCATAAAGCGAGTATGAGGAGCTTTGTTTTAAAGGCTTTCGAGGAGATTCAAAAGAACGGAAGTGTAGGCCTGTTCAAGTCTTATAACGCGGATTACGCCGATGGCAGACAGATGCGAGACTTCCTTTATGTTAAGGATGCGGTGGAGATGACTCTGTTCTTTCTCGATAACAAAAAAGCATCGGGCATTTTTAACATAGGTACAGGCCAGGCAAGGAGTTGGATTGATTTAGCTAATGCCGTTTTTGCCGCGATGGGAAAACAGCCGGATATTAAATTCGTCGATATGCCTGACGTGATTCGTGATAATTATCAGTATTTTACGCAAGCCGATATCAGCAAATTAGTTATGGCGGGTTTTAATAAACAACTCACTTCCCTTGAAGCTGCCGTAAGGGATTATGTGCAGAATTATTTAGCGCAGGGAATGAAGAATTTGTAGAAAAGCAGTTATCAGATGTTAGCAAAAAGTGCGCAAATTTTCAGGTTTTTTTTGCAAAAACCGAGCATAAAGTTGCAAAATTCAAGCATAAATTTGCATGAAACGAGCAAAATTCTGCAACATTTTGCAAAATTTTGCAAAAAAACGTAAAATTTTGATGAGCTTTCGTCAAGTTTTGAACGATTTTTAAACGCTGATGACGCTGATTTCGCGGATTTTTCAGACAGGATAACTCGCCGCGATGCGCATCGCAGCGGGCAGGATTGACGGGATAAGGGATAGAATTGAAGAATGAAAAATGAATAATGAAGATTTGAGGAATCGGCTAATGCCGATGAGATTTTTAGATATTTCGACTTCGCCGGATTTCTCCGCTGCGCGTCGAAATGACAAACTGGTTCGACTCCTTCGATTGCACTCAGGACAGGTACGCTGATTACGCAGGTTTTTTTAGACAGGATAACGGGATTGGCAGGATAGTTAAAAACTAAAAGTGAATACAGAATTGAAAAATGAAGATTGCGTTCGACAGGCTCACGCCCTGAGCTTGCCGAAGGGAAGAATTGAGGAATCGCCAAGGGCGATGGATTTTTTATTTTTTTAGACACGGATCAACGCAGATTTACACGGTTCTTTGAAAATTTTTTAGCCACCGAGTTCACAGAGGGCACAGAGATAATAGCCACGAATGAACACGAACCGACACGAAATAATTTAAACGCTGATGACGCTGATT
>Ga0172379_10006500_pt1 | contig 15610 bp, 8 predicted proteins | sample GrowelOW334metaG_FD_119756 | JGI IMG/M metagenome (GOLD analysis project Ga0172379, IMG submission 119756) | Groundwater microbial communities from an aquifer near a municipal landfill in Southern Ontario, Canada - Groundwater well OW334 metaG | ecosystem: Environmental > Aquatic > Deep... | reverse complement strand
TCTGCCGATGCCGATCTTGACGAGGTTATGGGCGTGCATCCGGGTGATGTCCCGATCGTTAAAGATAATCCGGCCGCTCTTGGGCTTGTAGAACCCGGTTATACAATTCATGAGGCTTGTCTTGCCGGCCCCGTTCGGACCGATCACGGCATATAGTTCCCCGTTTCTCACCTTCAGATCGATGTTGGTCAGGGCCTTCACGCCGCCGAAATTCAGGGATAAATCCTTGATCTCCAGGTCGGCGTAGCGGTCTTTCTCCTGTCTTGCCGCAAAGATTTCCGGCTGGCCACGGTAGGCTTTCATTTCGTTTTCCTGCTTACTTCAAAAGCTGAATTTTTTCCTTGCCGGGAACGAAAAACTTCGTCATCGGAACATAGGTCCCATTATCCTGGACTTTGACAATTCTTGCCGTGAAGGAGGCGCCATGATCCTTTTTCGTGTAAGTCACATTTGGAAAGAGACCACCAAAATCTTCATTAATGAAAGATTCCAACGCACTATTGATCGTTTTTGGGTTGATGTCCCGGTATTTCTCTTGGGCTCTGATAAAGGCGCGCTCCATGATCATGGCCACGACCACTCCCTCCCAGTATGAGGCGTCGAATTTGGTGACGGTTTTATACCTGGTCCACAAGTCCGTCATGATCTTCATGCCGGGGGCGTGATCGGAAGGCAGACCGCCGGGAAATTGCATCAATAACCTGTCCTTGATTATTCCCTTGCCAAGTTTGAAGAAATCCGGATCCGTTGAGGTCCAGGTCCCGAAAAACATCGGGCCGTATCCGATCCGATCGGCGCTCTTGAAGGTGGTAACGATGGCCGAAGGGAGCATCTGCATGAAAACATACTGGGCGCCACTTCTTTTCAGTCTGAGGAGCTCCGTCGTCAGATCCACCGTTTTGGGTGGGAATTCTTCTATGGCGACGATGTCAATCTTTATTTTTTTTGCGTATTCGCGGCTTGGTTTGTGGATGGAGCGCCCATAGGCGTTGTTGAAAGTAAGCAAACCGACCTTCGGTGCATCTTTCCCTTTGTGAATCGCCCGGATATAATCAAGGATGGCATAACAGTCCATCTTGTAGCTGCCAAAGGGGAGATACATGTAAGCGATGGGCGGTTCGAGGATCTCCCAGCTTGTCGAATAATTGATGGTGGGGATCTTGTACGCCTGAATGATCGGCTTGGCGGCAAGACCCTCCCCGGCACCCCAGGTGGCAATCATATCCACCTTTTCCTGAACGGCAAATTTGCGCACTGCCGCGACGGCCTCGGATACTTTGTAGGCCGTATCGACAACGGTCATCTCGATGTGGTTTCCGGCTACGCCGCCTTTTACTTCGTTGACATAGCGGAAATAATCCTGCTGTCCTTTGGCATGATACTGACCCCAGGTGGAGGCCGGTCCGGTCATGTTGATAGCGGCTCCCACTTTGATTGTCTTTGCAGACGACAGTCCGGAAAGACAGAGAATCATGATCCCTGCAAGGATGGTAATAAGAAATCTGTGTCCCGTTGGCCTTCTCATATGCTTTATCCTCCTTGTTGATTTTCACCACTAGTCGGTGAAAATAAAAAAGGCCGGGATTATCTCCACGGCCTTAATAAATTAAAAAGCCGTGGGCGCCCTTTCGGTCTGCCCACGGCTCGTTTGATTTGTCTCAGATCACGAGCGCGGTCGGCAGACCTCCCCAAAAAAGCTAAAAAAGCTAAAAAAGAAGCCTAAATTTGATATGTTACCGATCCGCCTGTTCATATCGCTACGCGCCTTAAGTTAATGTTGTGGGTCCTCAGTAATAAATGCCATAAAGAATGTCAAGCTTTTTTCTGCCTTATCACTGATTTTCGATACCTAATTTTTCAATCCGGTAACGCAAGGAATCAAAACTCACATGGAGCAGTTCTGCGGCCCTGGTCTTGGAACCATTAGATTTTTCAAGGGCCTTTTGAATAAGCTGCCTTTCTATTATTGCCAGCTCCTCGTTCAGTTGAATACCGTCATCAGGGAAATTGAAATCAGGATTATTTTCGTCTTTTTCCGTATTATGGCCTATGAATAAATTATCCGGCAGGATGATATTGGTGGTCTCCAGGGCGACGCATCTTTCAATGATGTTTTCCAGTTCCCTGATATTGCCCGGAAATGGATATTCCATAAGTAATTCAAGGGCATATGTTGATATCGTTATAACATCCTTTGAAAATTCGCGGGAATACTTCTCAATGAAATATTTTGTCAATACGGGGATGTCTTCTTTGCGATGCCTCAGGGCCGGCAAATTGACGGGAATGACATTAAGGCGATAGTAGAGATCTTCACGGAAGGTTCCTTCTTTTACCTTCTGCTCGAGAATTTGATTTGTCGCCGAGATAATCCGGACATCGACCTTGATGTCCTCTGCCCCGCCGATCCTTCTGAAGGTTTTTTCCTGAACAACTCTGAGAAGTTTTACTTGAAGTAAAGCTGGCAACTCACCTATTTCATCTAGAAATATAGTTCCTTTGCTGGCAACCTCAAAGAGACCGGCCTTGTCCGCAAAGGCACCGGTAAAAGAGCCCTTCATATAACCGAAAAACTCCGATTCCAGAAGATTTTCAGGAATGCCACCACAGTTGATGACAACAAAGGGCATGTCTTTTCTGGGACTGTTTTCATGGATAGCTTTGGCAACAAGTTCTTTGCCGGTGCCGCTTTCTCCGAGAATCAGTATATTCGCAGAGGTCTCCGCCACCTTTTTGATCATACTATAGACTTTAAGCATTTCCTTGCTTTTACCGATCATACCGCCAAAGGCAACTCCGCCTTCAATGTCTTTTAGAAACTGGGCGTCATCACTCTTAATCCCTTTTTTATCGAGGGCAGCGCGGATTATCTTTTTCAGATCATCGATGTCAAAATCCTTCTCTATATAGTCGTAAGCCCCTTCTTTCATGGCGGAAAGGGCGGTCTCACCGGATGCAAAAGCGGTAATCAGGATAACCTGGCATTCAGGTTCCTGCTCTTTTAGCCGTTTAAGAAAAGCTATACCGTCCATCCGGGGCATTTTGAGATCCGTAATCACCAGATCATATTTATCTTTTCCGTATCTGACAAGGGCTTTTTCCGGCTCTCCATAGCAGGATACCTTGTGCCCTTCCTTGGTCAACATGATTTCGAGAAAATCTCTCATGCCCTGATCATCGTCAACGACGAGTATCTTCGCCATTTTCATCTCCTGTGATAAACCCAGTTTTGGGGAGCCAGATCACAAATTTCGTCCCCATGCCTGAAGTACTTTCGAATAGCAAATTTCCACCATAGCTATTGACGATCCTCATCACAATAGCCAGACCTAACCCCGTACCCCGCTCTTTGGTAGTAAAAAAGGGCTCAAATATCATTTTTTTATTTTCTTCCGTAATTCCCACGCCGTTATCTGTTATGATAATCTCAATTCCATCCTGATTCTCAAGGTTCTTTTCCCTTACGCCAAGGTCAAGACGGCCCCCTTCCGGCATCGATTGGGCGGCGTTGAGGATGACGTTCCATATCAATTGACGCATCTCTTCCCTGTTCCCTTTGATAGCGCAGCTTTCTTCAAGATTCTCACTGATCTCAATATTACTGTTCCAATCCGGCATTACCTCCGCCGCTTCCAGAACCTCCCTGACAACATCGCCAATTAGCACTTCATGATGGGGACCGCGGTTATGTCTGGCCAGAAGGAGAAAGTCTTTTACAAACCCTTCAAGTTGGTCCTTGCCACGCATTATTACCCGCATAAGCCGCCCTTCCGTAGTTCCCATATTGGATTCTTTCATCAACATCTGAATGGAACCGCTGATGGAGGCCAAGGGGTTGCGGATTTCATGGGCAAGTCCCGCTGCCATTTCGCCGACGAAAGCAAGACGACGGTTTCTCTCTAAGACTGCTTCCATCTCCTTGACCTTTGTCAGGTCCTGAAAAATTAGAATATCGCCGATCTTTTGACTGCTATTATCCCGGAGCGCCGAGAGGGCGCAACCTAAAATCAAACGACGATCATGATTCACAACAGCGGGCATTTCAAAGCGCCCCTTAACACTCCCGTCATTATTAAGACTATTAAAGTAGAATTCTTTCCAGGCAGGAAAGATATTCTGGATGCTGTGATTTTCCAGCGAGTTAAAAGTCCAGCCCGTGATTTGTTCTGCGGCCCTGTTGAATGATTTTATCCTCCCTTCCAGATCAATAGTCAAAATACCCGCATCAATCGATTCGATAATGGAACGATAGAGCAAATCAAGCTGGTTGAAGGCTGATTCCTTCTCGGCAAGGAGGGCTCTCGTCTTTTTTTCCTTCTCGACCACGAAACTGGCCAAGAGGGCAATGAGGTAAAAGGAAAGGATGTTGATAAATATACGGAGAAATACATGTCCGGCTGTATCGGGGACTTCCCAGATGTAAGGATGGGAAATGGGGGTGATAACGCGGTAATATTCAAGGTCAATCAAAAGTCCATAAAAGATCGATGCGGCCGAAGCGGTAATAAGACCGCCATTTCTGCCAAGATAAAGGACAGAGTAGATGATAACCAAAGGATAGAATACAGCATAGGTGGACCTGATTCCACCGGTTACATAGATGAGGGCGGTAATCATGACCACGTCGGTCATGGTCTGGAGATAGATATGGCTCCGCTGGTTCGTGACGATTCTGCTTAGGACTGAAAAAACCAGAGAAAGAAGATAGATGAGGACAATAATTCCATAAAAAAAAGAAATGGACCTCTGGGTTAAGAAGTCCGGGGCTTTTATTTGCAGGAAGATAAAAATGCCGAGCACAAAGGTCGCCATGGCGACCCTGGACAGGATCAATCCCTTTATTTTTCCTTCCAGATTCTCTCCGTTAATCATCTTATCCCGTTTCGCGACAGTATCTCATTTCCCTGCCAGATAAGCCGCCCCGATGGCGCCGTTAACCTGTGCATAGGGGGAAACCTCGATGGGAAGATTCAGTTTTTCTTCCAGGGCTTGCACCACTCCCTTGTTTTTTGCTACACCACCCGTCATCATGACGGGCGGTCGCAGCCCCACCCTTTTAGCCATCGCCGATACGCGGGCGCCGATGGATTCATGAATGCCAGCGATTATGTTTTCCCGGGACACCCCTTTGGAAATCAGTGAGATCACTTCCGATTCGGCAAAGACGGTGCAGAGGCTGCTGATTTTTGCCGGTAGATCCGACTGTAGGGATAAATCGCCGAAGTCTTCCAGATTTACTTCCATAGCTCGGGCCATGACTTCCAGAAACCGTCCCGTTCCCGCAGCGCATTTGTCGTTCATGGTGAAATTTTTCACTCTCCCCGTATCGTCCAGGAGGATTGCCTTGCTGTCTTGCCCCCCGATATCGATAATAAACCGGATATCCGGATTCTGATAATAAGCCCCTGCGGCGTGACAGAGAATCTCGGTCAGTGATTCATGAGCGATGGAGACGGCCTTCCTGCCATATCCCGTTGCCACTATCCTTCCAATCGCCTCCGGCGGCAGGCCAACTTCCGTAAGAACCTCATCAAATACTTTGCGGGCTGCTGTTTCGACGTTATAACCCGTGAAAACTACCTTGTATGCCGATATTATCCCGTCTTTCATCAAGACCGCCTTGGATGTGATGGAACCGACATCGATTCCTAGGGTATAATCATTCATATTCCTTCTTTTAATGCACTTAGTGCTATTGGATGGGGACATATGAGATTCTCAGCTTCTCGCCGCATCCTGAACAATACATGCTCCTTTTTTCCCGGAAGGGTTGAAGGCATACTGGGCAGCTGCGGAGCAACTCCGTCCGGCAATTGGGACATTTCTCCCCTTCCCCATCCTGGGTCGAATAAGCACATTCCGGGCAAATTTTAAATATATATTTTTCCATTTAATGTTCCAGCGTTATTTACGCGTCAATTTTTAACATAAAGCATGTTTTTTTTCATCCGGAAAACTACGTTATTTTGTTGACTCTGCTTGGGATATTTATTAGCATCAATGCAGATATTTTAGTTCCAAATGTTGATGATTTCCCACGTTAACAACGATTCACAGGCAATAATTGCGGGAGCCGACGGGAGGTATTTACATGGAATTAGCTCAATTTTTTAAATCCATCGACATTTTCTCTGATCTGGGGGCTGAGGATATCGCCCTTTTAGCAACGAGCTCGCAAAGCATTGATTGTCCCGACGACACCAAAATTATCAAGATCGGGGACATCGGACGTTCCCTATGGATTGTCTATGAAGGAGAGGTCGATGTTTCGCTGCCCGATGAAACGGGAAGGCAACAGGTCATCGCCTCGCTTGAAAGGGGGACCTTCTTTGGCGAGATGTCGATCCTATCCGGCGAACCGGCCAACGCCAATGTTACTTCTTCCCGGGACAGTAAGGTCATTAAAATTCCACGAGAAACGATCTCTCAAGTCATCGCCCGGAATCCCAAGACCCTTATGAAGGTGACCAAATTCATCACCAAACGTCTTCTGGACGACGAAAAGTTTCAGGAAGAGGTAAAACGGCGGCGCCTTGCCCATCGTGAAAATGATGATCCCTACGATCTAAACTTCTCCTCCGTATCGGAACCGATGAAGATTCTCGTTGTAAACAGCGGCAGTTCCTCATTAAAGTATTCCCTTTTCGACACTGCCCGAAAGGAATCGTTATTAGACGGCCTTGTGGAAAAAATCGGGTCCGGTCAGGCATCCCACAGTATCAAAATATCGGGTCAAAAACAGACGATCCCCGGTGAGCACATCGCCACCGTAAGCGACGCCTTTCATGAAATGGTGCAGGTGCTTGCCCATGCCGACCATGGTGCCGTAAGCGATATCAACGAGATCTCGGCCGTCGGCCATCGGGTCGTCCATGGGGGAAAACGTTTTTCCAGTTCCATGCCCATCAACGAAGAGGTTACGGAAGCGATACGTGCGTGCATACCCATCGCCCCCCTCCATAATCCCTACAACCTGGAAGGTATTGAGACGTTAAAGAATATTTTGCCGGAGGTTCCCCAGGTCGCCGTTTTTGATACTGCCTTTCATCTCAATATGCCCGAGGCCGCCTTCCGTTACGCCCTTCCCTTCGATTTGTGTGAGAAAGAACAGATCCGCCGTTTCGGATTTCACGGAACCAACCACCGCTTTGTCTCTCTGAGCGCCGCCACCGCCCTTAAAGTTCCGGTCGGAGACTTGAAGATTATCTCCTGTCACCTGGGAAGTGGTGCATCCGTATGTGCCATCGATCATGGACAGAGCATAGATACGAGCATGGGCATGACGCCCCTTGAGGGGCTGGTGATGGGGACTCGGGCTGGCGATATTGACCCGGGTGCTCTCCTGCACCTGATGCGACATGGGGGCATGACGTTCGAACAGATCGATAATATTCTCAATAAAGAAAGCGGACTCATGGGACTAAGCGGCAAGAGCAACGACATGCGCGAAGTCCTAGATGCTGCGGAAGCCGGAGACATGCGTTGTAAAATGGCAGTAAGTGTTTTCTGCTACCGGGTCAAAAAATACATCGGATCTTATATTGCCGCCCTCGGCGGCCTGGACGTCCTTATTTTTACCGGAGGCATCGGTGAAAACTCTCCCGAGATTCGCGCTCGCATCTGCCAGGGACTGGAGGTATTCGGGATCGCCGTTTCCGACGAGATAAACCGAAAAACCGTGGCCATGCGAGGCCAGATCGCCGACATATCCGAGATGGATGCCAAGATCCGCATCCTCGTTGTTCCCGCCGATGAAGAAAGGATGATTGCCAGGGAAACCATTCATTCCCTGGGACGCTCTCTCCCTGTTAATGAGATGGAAAGATTCCGATCCAGGGCGATTCCTCTGAGTACTTCCGCCCATCATGTCCATTTGTGCCAGGAAGATTTTGAAATCATTTTCGGCGCCGGTCGCACCCTGACACCCCGCTCGGAGCTGAGCCAGCCAGGTCAGTTTGCAGCCGCGGAAACGGTGAACCTGATAGGCCCCAAGGGTCGCATAGAAAAGGTGCGTATCCTCGGCCCCCTGCGCAAGGAATCCCAGGTGGAAATTGCCCGTACCGAACAATTTCGCCTCGGCATTGACGCCCCTATTCGGGACTCCGGCGATATTGAAGGCACCCCCAGCGTCACAATTGAGGGCGATATCGGTCGTGTTGTTTTGGACAAAGGAGTAATCTGTGCCAAACGCCACATCCACATGTCCCCCGAAGAGGCACTGAGTATGGGGCTGCGTGATAAAGACGTGGTCATGATCAAAGTCAAGGGCGTCCGGGAGTTGATTTTCGGCGATGTCCTCACCCGCGTCAATCCAAACTTCCGCATGGACATGCACTTGGATACTGATGAGGCCAATGCCGCCCAGATATCATCCGGCACGGTGGGATATATTGAATCCATACAGCATCGGAACTATGTATGACAAGAAAGATCTTATTTATCTATGATCAGTGACATTCCCTCACAGGCAGGACAAAAAATGCAGGGAACGGAGATAAACTGCTTCTCTTGTCAACACTTCTACATCACCTATGACCCACGTTTTCCTTATGGATGTCGAGCTCCTGGTTTCAAGTCGCGGCTATTACCGTCAAAAGAGATGTACGCAAACTCTGGAATGGATTGCCAGGTATTTCTTGAAAGAAATAAGACCCGATGATGTTATCATTATGCTCAGGCCCATTTCTCCTCGCGGTAGCGGGCCATCCGCAGTTGGGCGTCAAGTTCTTTTTTCCGGAGGCGGATACTGCCGGGGGTAACCTCGACCACCTCATCCTCGGCAATAAATTCAATGCACTGATCGAGAGACATTAGCCGCGGGGGGCGGAGAATCACCGTTGCGTCCGAGGTGGAACTCCTCATATTAGTCAGTTTTTTCTCCTTGACGATATTCACATTCAGGTCCGTGGAGCGGTTGCGCTCTCCCACGACCATGCCACCGTAAACTTCCGTCCCCGGTGCTACGACCAGCTCTCCCCGGTCAGCCATTGCATGGCAGGCATAGGCGGTGATTTTCCCCGCACGGTCGGCGACAAGGGCGCCGGTCAGCCGTTGCGGGATGGCGCCGAACCAGGGTTCATAGCCTTCAAAGAGGGTATTCATGACCCCTGATCCTTTGGTATCCGTCAGAAAGTGGCTGCGAAAACCGATAAGCCCACGGGCGGGAATAAGAAATGTCATGTTTACGCGGCCGCTACCCTTATTGACGAGGTTGGCCATCCTTCCCTTGCGGCCGGCAAGCTTTTCCGTTACCACCCCGACGAATGCCTCGGGAATATCAAGAAACAAACGCTCGACCGGCTCGAGGACGCGCCCGTCCTCCTCTTTCGTAATAACTTGGGGTCTTGAAACCATGAATTCGTAGTCTTCACGACGCATGGTCTCAATAAGAATCGCCATCTGCAGCTCCCCCCTGCCGCAGACCTCAAAGGCGTCGGCCCGTTCCGTCGGTTTCACCTGGAGGGCAACGTTGCGCAGGGTCTCCCTTTCCAGGCGCTCACGAATATGGCGGGAGGTCAGATATTTTCCCTCTCGACCAGCCAGGGGGCCATTGTTTACATAGAAGATCATCGAAACCGTCGGCTCATCAACCTTGATCCTCGGCAGGGGCTGAGGATTTTCGAGGGCGGAGACGGTATCGCCTATATTGATATTTGCCACGCCGGCAAAGGCAACGATATCCCCGGATTCAACCTTATCAACGGCAATTCTTTTCATGCCCACAAAGGTGTAGAGGGCGGAAAACTTGATTCCCGGCGTCAATGCCTTTTCACCACAGAGCGTATAAGACCGATTCATCTCCAGAATACCGTTCATCAGGCGACCGATAGCGATCTGGCCCACATAGGGATCGTAGTCGAGAGTCGTCAGCAGAAACTGAGGCGGCGCCTGATCGTCCCCTACGGGAGCGGGAATCGTCGTCACGATGGTCTCGAAAAGGGGCCGAAGGTCCGTAGAGTCATCTCCCTGTTTGCGATGGGCCACTCCTTTTTTGGCTTGGGTGAAGAGGATGGGAAATTCAATCTGTGCCTCCGTTGCGTCCAGATCGATGAAAAGGTCGTAGACCTCATTGATGACTTCGTCAATCCTGGCATCGCTACGGTCGATCTTGTTGATGACGAGAATGACGGGAATTTTCTTTGCCAAGGCCTTCTTGAGGACGAAGCGGGTCTGGGGCAGCGGCCCTTCGCTCGCATCGACGAGGAGGATCGCCCCGTCCACCATATTGAAGCTCCGCTCGACCTCGCCGCCGAAATCAGCATGTCCGGGCGTGTCAACGATATTAATTTTCACATCTCCAAAGCGTATGGCCGTATTCTTAGCCATGATCGTGATGCCCCGCTCCCGTTCGAGATCGAGGGAATCCATCACCCGCTCCTCCACAACCTGATGTTCCCGAAAGGTGCCGGTTTGTTTCATCATGCCGTCCACAAGCGTCGTCTTGCCATGATCGACATGAGAGATAATGGCGATATTTCTTATGTTCTGTTTCTGCAACCTGTATTTCCTTTAGCTTTCTCCCACTTTGGTTAAATAATTGAGGGTATTTATTGTTTTTTTACACCCTATCACACTTGGCTCCTGAGAAGCAACTTCAATCGGATTGACCATTACCAGATCATCGTAAAAGGGCTTCGTACAAGGTCCGGAAATTACCTACACCTTTGACGTGAAAGATTGAGGGTGGGGGTAAACGCAGTTTTCTCTTTACAAGTCGGGGAATTTCACCTATTTTCCTAAAGTAGTCCAGTCCTGTCTGTTCGAGAGCAATTACGATTACCAGGGGAGTATAAAATGACTAAAGGCGTTTATATTGCGGCGGTCGAGGAACACAGCGGTAAATCCCTTATCGTTCTTGGCTTGATGGACGCGATTCTGAATTATCTGCCCAAGGTAGGTTACTTCAAACCCATAATAACGGTCAACGGCAAGCAAAAAAAGGATCCCCACATCCAGTTGATCTTGAAGCGTTTCAATATGTCAATTTCTTATGAAGAGGCTTATGGATTTTCCGGAAGAGAGGTTGCCGAGATCTTGACCAATAAGTCGGATATCGTCGTCATCGACGCCCTGATCGAAAAATATAAAAAAATGGAAGATCAATACGATTTCACTATCGTCGAGGGAACCGATTACGCCGGTAAAGGGTCCATTTTCGAGTATGACGCCAATATCCTCATTCCGAAGAATCTCGGTATTCCGCTCATTATGGTTGTCTCCGCAGAAAATAAATCTGTTGAGGAAGTTGCCGAATTTACCCTTGCTACCTACGATGGCTTTAAAAAGGGAAACGTAGAGGTGCTGGCCGTCCTTATCAACCGGGCGAGAGAAGACCAGCTTTCGCAACTGGCGTCTGCTCTCCGTAACTACTTACCCCAACCAACAATCCTGTCCGTTATTCCCGAAAAGAGCAAACTCAAAAGACCAACCTTCAGAGAAGTCCACGAAAGCCTGGGGGCAAAAGCCCTGTTCGGAATCGACCGGCACGACAACCCTGTGGATCATACCATCGTCGGTGCCATGCAGTTGCACCACTTTCTTGATTACCTCAAAGACAATACCCTGATCGTTACCCCCGGCGATCGCTCGGACATAATCATCGGGGCGCTTCAGGCCAATCTCTCTCGGCATTATCCGCGTCTTGCAGGGATCTTATTGACCGGCGGCTTTCAACCGGAACCCGCCATTTCCAAATTGATTGAAGGCCTGCAAACGGTGGTCCCTATCAGCGTCGTAGCCTCGGGAACCTACGACACGGCCAATATGGTCGGTTCCATCAGCTCTGAGCTATATGCCGATAATACCCGGAAGGTCGAACTGGCCATCCGGACATTCGAGGAGTACGTTGACCTTAAATCCTTGGCCGAACAGCTGAAAACCTTCAAGCACAAAGGGATGACGCCTCATATGTTCCAATATGAAATCGTCAAAAGGGCACGCCGCCAGAAACGGCATATAGTTCTTCCGGAAGGAAATGACAACCGGGTGCTGACAGCCGCCGCCCGCCTTATCGAACAAGGCATCGTTGAACTCACAATATTTGGTGACAGCGATGAGATTTTGTCCACAGCAAAACGTCTGGGCATCCGTCTTACCGCCGACAATGTGCATATTTTCCAACCAACGGAGTCGGAATTATATCCGGAATTTGTGGATACCCTATATGAACTGCGGAAGGGAAAAAATGTTAACAGGGAAATGGCCCGGGATCTCATGACGGACAGCTCCTATTTCGGGACGATGATGGTCTATAAAGGTAAAGCCGACGGGATGGTTTCCGGAGCAATCAACACCACCCAGCACACCATCATCCCGGCCCTCCAGCTCGTTAAAACCAAACCCGGCATTTCGATTGTTTCGTCTGTCTTCTTTATGTGCATGCCTGACCGGGTCTGTGTCTTCGGCGATTGCGCCGTCAATCCCGACCCTACCTCCGAGAACCTGGCCGATATTGCCATTTCATCTGCGGAAAGCGCCTTGTTTTTCGGCATCGAACCAAAAATTGCCATGCTCTCATACTCCTCCGGAGCCTCCGGAGTCGGCGACGATGTGGAAAAGGTTCGCAGGGCAACAGAAATAGTCAAAAAACGACGTCCGGACCTGAAGATCGCCGGACCCATTCAATACGACGCGGCCGTAGATCCCGCTGTGGGCCAGCAAAAAATGCCGGGATCGGATGTGGCGGGCCAGGCCAGCGTCCTTATCTTCCCCGATCTGAACACGGGAAACAATACCTATAAGGCCGTCCAGCGGGAAACGGGGGCCGTGGCAATCGGACCCATGCTCCAGGGACTGAACAAACCGGTGAACGACCTGAGCCGGGGATGCACGGTGGGAGATATCTTCAATACCGTCGTAATAACGGCCATTCAGAGCCAGACAGTGTGAAATAAAAGAAAAATAAACGTCATTCCCCCTCCCCTTGGAGAGGAGGACCTCACGTTTTCCCTCCCCTTCAAGGGAAGGGTTAGGGTGGGGATGGGATTAAAAAAAGGAGGCATAATTTTATGGCAACAGAAGGAAACAAGATTATCTACTCCATGATCGGGGTAAGTAAATTTTATGAAAAGCGGGCCGTCCTTAAAGACATTTCCCTTTCCTATTTTTACGGGGCCAAGATCGGTGTCCTGGGACTTAACGGATCAGGCAAGAGCTCGCTCCTGCGCATCCTGGCCGGTGTGGATAATGACTTTAACGGGAAGACCATTATTTCCCCGGGACTCACCATTGGGTTTTTGGAACAGGAACCGGTTCTTGATGGATCGAAGACCGTACGGGAGATTGTCGAAGAGGGTGTCAAGGATGTCGTCGCCCTCCTTGACGAGTACAACCGGATCAACGAGAAATTTGCCGAACCCATGACGGACGACCAGATGAATGCGCTGATCGAACGCCAGGGAACGGTCCAGGAAAAGCTCGACAACCTTGATGCCTGGGAGCTGGACTCCCGCCTGGAAATGGCAATGGATGCCCTGCGCTGCCCCTCTGGAGAAACATCTGTCAAGATCCTGTCGGGAGGAGAAAAGAGACGCGTCGCCCTGTGCCGCCTCCTCTTGCAGAAACCGGACATCCTCCTTCTCGATGAACCGACGAACCATCTGGACGCCGAGACGGTCGCCTGGCTGGAGCATCACCTGCAACGGTACGCCGGGACCATTATCGCCGTGACCCACGACCGGTATTTTCTCGATAACGTGGCAGGCTGGATCCTTGAACTGGACCGGGGCATCGGCATTCCCTGGAAGGGTAACTATTCTTCCTGGTTGGAGCAGAAACAGAACCGCCTGCGCTCTGAGGAAAAGACGGAGTCCCAGCGGCAGAAAACCCTGGAACGGGAATTGGAATGGATCAGGATGTCACCTAAAGGGCGCCACGCCAAGGCAAAGGCCCGCATCAGTTCCTATGAAACGCTGTTGGGACAGGAAATCGAAAAACAGGACCGGGAGCTCGAAATATATATCCCGCCGGGACCCCGCCTGGGCAAAGTGGTTATGGAAGCAGAAAACGTCAGTAAAGGATACGGCTACCAACTCCTCATGGCGGACATGTCCTTCGCCATCCCACCGGGGGGGATCGTCGGCGTCATCGGACCGAACGGCGCCGGCAAGACCACCCTCTTCCGGATGATTACTGGCCAGGAGTCGCCCGATTCAGGAACGATCCGGATCGGCGACACCGTAAAGATCGCCTATGTGGACCAGAGTCGCGACTCCCTTGATCCCGACAAAACCATCTGGGAAATTATCTCGGGCGGTCAGGACATTGTCCAATTGGGAGGTAAACAGATAAATTCCAGGGCCTATGTGGCCAGATTCAACTTCTCCGGCTCAGACCAGCAGAAAAAAGTCGGATTCATGTCCGGGGGCGAGCGCAACCGGGTTCACCTGGCCTGCATGCTCAAGGAAGGGGCCAATGTCCTGCTCCTGGATGAACCGACCAACGACCTCGATGTCAATACCATGCGGGCTCTTGAAGAGGCCCTGGAGAATTTTGCCGGTTGCGCCATTGTCATCAGCCATGACCGCTGGTTTCTGGATCGCATCGCCACCCATATCCTGGCCTTCGAAGGAGACAGCCGGGTCGTCCTCTTTGACGGCAACTACTCGGAATACGAGGAAGACAGAAAAGGACGCCTCGGTATGGAGGCAAACCAGCCGCATCGGATCAAGTACCGTCCGTTAACGAGGGTTTAATAAATTCAATATGGTTAGCTTTAAAGAATCTTTGCAGGGGTATGTCAGTTCGATTCACGAAACGGTCGTCTGGGAGTTAAAGAGCTGGCAAAAGTTTTTCCGTGCAACGTGGCCGCTCCTGCTCTTATTGCTTGCGGCGCTGGGACTGGCGATCTGGTTTGCCAAGCCGGCGCCGCCAAACCGTGTGTTTATGGCTTCCGGGATGGGCGGATCTTACCTGGCGCTGGCACAAAAGTATGTTGAATATTTTCGTGAAAACGGTGTCACACTTGAGCTGTTCCCAACCCACGGCGCACAGGAAAATCTGGCGCGATTGAAAGATCGCCAAGATCCGGTGCAGGCTGCCTTCGTTCAGGGAGGACTGGTCAAACCGGGCGATACGTCGGGAATACTGTCCCTCGGCAGCATTGAGTACGAACCGGTATGGTTCTTTTACCGCCGTGGGGTTATGGCAGAAAATGATGAGGATATCCAGCGTTTGCTAAAGATGAGAATTGCCATCGGGTCGGAGGGTAGCGGGACGCACGCGCAGGCGATGCACATTCTCAAACTCAATGGCGTCGCACCAACCTCTACTTTACTGACCATACCCAATCAAGAGGCCGTGCAAGCCCTCCAACGCGGGGAGATCGATGCCGTGCTTCTAACTGATGGCCTTGAATCAGCCAATATTCAGACCTTAATCAAGGATCCGGAAATTCGCCTCGCAAATTTCCGACGGGCGGAGGCGTACACCCGGTTGCTGCCGTTTTTCGAGGAATTGACGGTACCTAAAGGCGGTTTTGATTTGGTGCGCAATTTTCCTCCCCAAGATACGCAGTTGTTAGCCACGACGACCGAACTGTTGATTGACGACCGGATGCATCCCGCGATTCAAATGTTGTTCATGCAGGCGGCTCAAGAAATCAACGGAAAGG
>Ga0172379_10006499_pt1 | contig 15611 bp, 16 predicted proteins | sample GrowelOW334metaG_FD_119756 | JGI IMG/M metagenome (GOLD analysis project Ga0172379, IMG submission 119756) | Groundwater microbial communities from an aquifer near a municipal landfill in Southern Ontario, Canada - Groundwater well OW334 metaG | ecosystem: Environmental > Aquatic > Deep... | reverse complement strand
GAAGCGTCGTTCGGTTTTTGCGGTACCACAAAAACACGATGGTCCTTTCTGAAAATTGTGAGAGATAAGTATCCGTAAATGATTGGGAAACCCAACATTTACGGATTATTTGTAGGTGTACACGGTAGAGCCTCTGTGAGCAAAGCAAGGGTGATTGTTGAGTAAAAAACTAGCCGTTCGCTCCGAAGAGCGCCCGGCCAGGCCACGAACCAGAGCAACGCGCTACCCGCTCAGAGCAGGCTGGATCGCAGCACGCCGCGCCTCGTCGAGAAGCTTGGCGCCGTTCGGCGCTGGGGTGCCCCTGGACACCAGGCGCAGGAGATCATCACGACTGCCCACCTCGGAGGTCACATCAACACCCATCCGCGACCGATCGTAAGCAGTGCAGCCGTTGCCGTACTGATGGACCAAGAGTTCGCCCTTCTTGGTCTGACAGATGTACCACCGATCGGCCGTCACCTGCTGTTCAGCACCACTTCCAGATCTACCGGTAGTGAACCTACCACCGCGTCCATGACTCATCATCGGCCCCTTTCTGCCATGAGAGATCGAACGATGCTCTAATCAAAGGCAATATCGAACCAACCGTCAAGCTCACATGTTGGCCATGTCCGTTGAATCACCGGCGGCAATCTGGTAGATTAACGCCTGAGGCCACTTTAGCTCAGTTGGTAGAGCAGCACTTTTGTAAAGTGACGGTCGTCGGTTCGAGTCCGACAAGTGGCTCCACTGCTCCACTGCTTCGCTCCTCCCTTCGGTCGGAGTTTCGCAGTGCGAGCCAGCGATGGCTCAGAAAGGATTCTCGAACACCTTTGGCAAATCAACGGGCAGTGCCCTGCGAAGCCACCGAAGGTGGCGTAGCAGGGCGCTTAGCTCAGTTGGTTAGAGCGACTGGTTTACATCCAGTAGGTCGGGGGTTCGAGACCCTCAGCGCCCACCAAAACCAACCAACCTTTATCTCGGAACGACGCAAAACGGCTATAGCCTTCGGCTCAGCCGTTTTGCTTTTACATTGTTCCTCAATAAAGGTTGGTTGGTTTTAGGGCAAGGAAAACAGCAATGCCGCGGGCCCCTCAGGGCTCGCGGCACGGCAGCGATGCACTTCAGTCGGTCGCAAGACCACGACAGCCGTAGTACTGACGACCACGAACTGTCACGGCGTCAGCGGCCCCCTCCACACGTCGATAAGCAGATATGACCCGCTGCACCTCAGGGGCAACCGGCATGGGTCGTTGTGAAGGCTCCGTCGGATGGCTGCCCGAATCTGACGTCTGCGCTCGCTTAATCAGCTTCCCGTCATCAATGACAATAGAGTGCTGATAGCCGGGCAGCAGAGCTATCTGCCAGTCGTCCCAGCTGGCGACCTTCTGGACATCGATTGGGTTCCGCAACAGCTTGCCACTGATGTCGCGCCAACCATCCTTCATCATCCGAGGTCCGTCGATCACCCGGTAGAAGAGAGCGGCCGGACGCTTCGGAGCCGCGGAACGGAACCCGCGCACAACTCTTGGCTCACTCACTGCGCACCTCCTCGTGCTGTCCTTGATTACGCCAGAAAATGACCTTTTAGTCAACCCGTAAAGGCAAAGTTTGCTAGTCTGAAAGCGTGCATAAAATACTCGTCGTCACCCATGGCTGGCCGCCCGAATCAACGGCCGGCACAGAACGTCTGGCCGCCATCACGGTGGCAGAGTTACAGCGACGGGGTTTCGACGTCGCTCTATTCACCACTTGGGACTCACCCGAGCCACCCGCCGGCCTACCCGCAGATCGAATCTTTACCGCCCCCCGAGTTAAAAAGGCTGCCTTGTGGCAAGACATCAGCTTCCAGCAAAAACGCCGCTTCCGGCGAGCACTCCGCCTGTTTCGGCCGAGCGTTGTTTACATTCACCACACCCTCTATCTCTCTTACGACCTGCCCCTGGTGGCGAAAAAATTCGGGGCCCGCGTCGTATTTATGACTCACGACTTCTGGTTAGCCTGTCCACGCTCGACTCTTTTGGCCAAAGATGGATCACTCACCACACTCATTGATCGCCAGCGATGCGCTCAATGTTTAGCGCTACACGACCATCTGGCCGCTCGCCACAACCCCTTAATTAGGCTTCTCGCTCGCCCGTGGTTAGCCCGCCTGCTGTTGCGACGACGCGACCGACTTGAAAAACAGATTTACCGCTCGGTTGACGCTTTTATCAGCCCCTCGCGAACAGTCGCCCGGGTTTTGGGTCGGCGCGGCATCCCCCCTAATAAACTGTGGGTCATACCTTACGGCCTGCCTCGCCTGACGTCGCACCGTCGCCCCAGCCGAACCATCCGGTTTGGTTTTATCGGCACCCTGGCACCGCACAAAGGCACCGCCTGGCTGATCGAAACATTCAGTAGGATGCATCTACCGTCAGCCACTCTGACAATCTGGGGTCCCCTCGCCAAACCCGCTGAGCTAGCAGGCCTCGAAGGACAATCTCGAGTTCGTTACGCCGGATGCTTCCCGATTGATCAGACAGCCGTCATTTACGATCAGATCGATTGCCTGATCGTGCCGTCGCAATGGCCCGAGAACCAACCACTCGTCATTCTTCAAGCCTGGCTGACTGGCACACCGGTCATCACTGCTGATCTGGGCGGCCTGGCCGAACTGGTCACAAATCATCAAAATGGATTACTCTACCGCTGGCTCGATCAGGCCGATCTAGCGCGACAGATCACTCGCTTCGCCAGCGACAGCACTCTGCGGTCACGGCTCGCCCAAGGGGCCGCCAACACCCCAGTCCCAACTGTCGAGGAGCACATCGATCGCATCCTCCCCATTTTACTGTCCGACTGAGCTACAATAAGAAGGATGATCGATGCACACCCCAATGCCCCTCGCTGGTGGCAGCAGGCCGACATGGTGCGGCACTTTGGTGTGTTCTTAATTATCGACGGTCCCCGCAAAATCTTTGAGCTCTGGCGAGGCACCGCCGCCAACTTTGAGGCCGAACTAGCGGTTGTCTCCACCGCCAAAAACCTCTCCCGCCCCCTGTTTCAAGATTACAGCCGCGAGGGCCGCATCATCGGCTTCTTCATGCGTCTCGTCCGCATCGTTATCGGCGTCATCGTGCAGATAATTCTGGCCGCCGTCTTCGCCGCTCTGGTAGTAGGGTGGATTTTGCTGCCTCTCTATCTAGCCTTTCAGATCTTCACCAACGTAGTAGCAATCATCGGTCGTGGCTGAAAACATTTTGCCGGACGCTAATCTGATTACCTGCGACCGCTGTCAAGGCTGGGGAGTTATTAAGGATGGACGAGCCACCGCCACCTGTCCCAGCTGTCAGGGGCGCGGCTTCGAACTGCGACTCGGTGAACACCGGCTCATCGCCACACTGCCCGAAAGCGTACCGCGCGGTCAGATCGCGAAAGAGAAGTTCCGACGCCAGCTACAGCCCTGGTTAAAATGGATTATCGTCGGTCTCACTGCCGCCGTCGGCGCCTGGATCTTGACTCAACCGACCACCAACAGTGCCACCGGCATAATCAACGAGCTCAGCACAGCCAGCCGATCGACGCGCGGCCTGAGCAGCTTCCTGGGACAGCTCTTCTCCACTCAGGGCTGGCCACAGCTGATTTTCTGGCTTCTCGCCAGCGCCGACCTTTATCTGCTCTTTCTCACGACTTTTAACCAAAAACCGCCCCACTCTCTACGCGATCTGCGTGATCGGCCGGCCAATCGGCGCCTCACCGATCATGTCGAGGCTGACGGAGCCATCAACATCATCCCCTTCTTTACGGATGGGGCCCGCCAATCAATTGACGACGCTTTGCAGATGACCGAGCGCACCGGCAGCGACACCCTCACCTCAGAGATCATGCTGGCGTCACTACTCTGTTCGGGCAAGACCGCCATTGTGGTTCGTCGCCTGGAGCAAGATCCGGCCGGCACCTGCCAGAACATCATCAAGCGCATTAAGCCCCAACGTGGCAAAGGAGGCAGCCTGAACATCGCCCCCGAGGTTAGACAGCTTATCCTTCTCGCCTTCAATGAGGCGTGGGCGAACGGTTACGATTATGTGGATGCTGAAGACCTGCTGCTCGTACTGGCAAAATATGACAGCCCCCAGAAAGTTCTACTGGAAGAGCTCGGTCTAACGTACGAACAGATTAAGTCAATTGCCGGTTGGCTCAATGAGGAGATGGCCGCCATCCACCAGTGGCAGTTCTGGCGCGAGCGAGGGCGCTTGCGACCGAAGGGCTACATGAATAAAGCCTGGACCGCCCGTCCGACGCCGTTTCTTAACCAATACAGCCGTGACTTCACCCAGTTGGCCTCCTTGGGGCAGCTACCCGTCGTTAAAGTACGTCAAACCCAGATTGAGAGCATTATTCGCATCTTAGCCTCAGGTGACCGCAATAACGCACTCGTCGTTGGCGAGCCGGGTGTGGGCAAGACCTCAATTGTCGGAGCTGTCGCCGCCCGCATGGTCGAGGAGACCGTGCCCGAACCGCTCAAAGACAAGCGCCTCATCGAACTTGATCTGGCTGCCTTAGTTAGTGGTGGTGGAACTGAGAAAGAGAATCTCGACAAGGTCTTGCAAGAGGTCAAGAGCGCCGGCAATATAATCCTCTTTATCGGTCATATTGAAAGCCTAGTCAGCAGTGGAGGTGGATTAACAGCCGCCACCCTACTTGAAGCCGCCTCTAAGTCCGCTCAGCTGCAGATTATCGGCACCGCGACCTACGCCGACTATCACCGCTACATCGAGTCAAATCAATCCTTCGCTAACAGTTTCCAGAAAGTGGATGTCCCCGAAGTCAGCGAAGAAGACGCTATAACCATTATTGAAGAGGAATCGCCCCGCATCCAAACCCAATATCAGGCGTTGTTGACCTACCCGGCGATCGTTACCGCCGTTAAGCTTTCCAAGCGCTATATTCAAGACCAGGTTTTGCCCGAGAAAGCCCTGGCCATTCTCGCCGACGCCGCCGCTCGGGTCTCGGGGCAGAAAGGGCGCTACGTTACCCAAGAGGTGGTCGAGCAGGTCATCGCTGAGAAAGTCCACGTGCCGGTTCAGCAGCTCAATCAGGACGAGCGGGACAAACTGCAAGAGCTGGATGAGCGCCTTCAAGAGCGCGTCATCGGCCAGCCAGAGGCGGTTCAGAAAGTCGCTGAAGCTCTGCGACGTGCTCGTACAGGTTTGAAGGATGAGAAGCGACCGATCGGCTCATTCCTGTTCGTTGGGCCAACCGGAGTCGGTAAAACCGAGACCGCGCGCAGTCTGGCCGCTATCTACTATGGTGATGAGAAGGCCATGATTCGGCTCGATATGTCGGAGTATCAAGATGCTCGGGCGATCTATCGTCTCATTGGTGCTCCAGCAACCAGCGCCAGCGAGTTTACTGAAGGTGGAGCATTAACAAAACCCGTGCGTGAACGGCCTTACTGCCTGCTGCTACTTGACGAAATTGAGAAGGCGCATCCTGATGTCTTGAACCTTTTCTTGCAGCTGTTAGATGACGGACGTCTGACTGAGAACACCGGCCGAACCGTCTCTTTCGCCAGCACCATCGTCATCGCCACCAGCAACGCGGCCGCGCCCGAAATCGTCAAGATGATTGAACAGGGTGTTAGTGAAACCGATCTAAATCGACAGGTCACGACTCTTATGCAGCAGAGTTTTAAGCCGGAATTCCTCAACCGCTTCGACGCGGTAGTACCTTTCCGACCACTCACCCCGGAGAATGTTCGTCAGATCGCCAGCCTAATGTTGGGACAGGTCGTCAAACAATTGGCTGAACAAGGTGTCGACGCTGAGTTCGCGCCTGATGTCGTCGATTACGTCAGCCAGATCGGGTTTGATCAGCGGTTTGGCGCCCGCCCGCTGCGTCGGGCAATTCAAGATAGTGTCGAGACTAAACTCGCCGACTGGCTGCTAACGGGAAAGGCTGACAAGAAACAACACCTCATTATCGACCTTAAGATGCTCGGCTTGACCACCACCGAAGTCGCTCCCACGGCGCCAAAGCCCAAACCAGCCGCACCCGCATCCCCCACAAAATAACCCGTCGTGGTAATCTAAAAAGGATGAAACGCGCCTTCACCATCGTTGAGCTAATCGTCGTTATCAGCATTATCGCCATGCTGTCCGCTGCTGGTATTTTGACCTACTCGAACCAACAGAAGCGCGCCCGTGAGGCTCGACGCATTACTGATGTGGGACAGATATCAGATGCCATTCAGCAGTATATCTCGCTCGGAAACGCCGTGCCGACCACCGCTGGCGCTTGGAGTACGACCGACCCAACCGGACCTCTTTCGGTACTAGTGAGCACTGGCCTGCTAGCCGACGTGCCCGTCGAGCGATTCAACCAAGGCACCAGCACCCGCTGCCAGGTCTACCACTACAACGCCCCCACCAACAACATCGCGACCAGCGTTGGGCCATCAGGAGCAGTCGGTATTAGACAGTACGCCATCTCATTCCACAGCGAGGTCGCCTCAGCCGCCAGTCAGGCTCACCCGATGAATGCCTCTCTGGTCACCCTTAACAATGTCGGACCAGCCACTGGCTGCAACTACTACTCAGCCTTCCTACTAGGACCAAAATGAAACGCGCCTTCAGCCTAATTGAATTGATTGTCGTCATCGGTATCATCTCGCTACTGACGGTTATTTCGATCGCCGGCTTTACCGCTCAACAGAAGAAAGCTCGTGATTCACGGCGCATCGCTGACATCGGCAGCCTAGGCCTCGCCATCGAAAATTACCGCACGATCAAAAACGCCTATCCGTCTCAAAACGGAACGGGGCCCGACGGCAATCTGATTACTACCAATCTTGACGTGCTGGTTAATGAAGGATTGGTCAACATCCTCCCCACTGAGCCTCGTCCCGTCACCGGGCCTGAGCTCTTCTGTTCTAACTACACCTACGCTAAAGATTGGGATTTTAACGGCGTCAGTGACACCGATCTTGGTTACTGGTTCGAGCCCGTCGGCTATACTAACAAGCAACGCGCCTACGCTCTGTACGCCCGCACCGAGCAGGCAGGAACAGCCACCGGCCGACACGTTCAGGACTCGTCACTTTACGCCACACCAGGTTTATCGTGGTGCACCAGAACAAGCGGCTACGCGATCTTGAGCGGACCGAAGACTTGACTTTAGGAGCCATTTTCCTCTTTACTCAAGTCAATGGCTGAAACCTTTGCGCCCACTTTAACGCCGAAACAGGCGGTGGTCGAGAAGCTGCGGAGCGCGCAGCGGGTTTTAATTACCACTCACGACGGTCCTGATGGGGATGCCCTGGGCAGCGCCCTCGCCCTGCAACATGTCCTCGAACGCCTCGGCAAGCACGTGACGGTGGGCATGTCGGGCAAGATTAATCCCAATTTTGATTATCTCAACGGCTTCTCGTCCATTCAGAGCACGGTTAAATCTGAGCCAGAGTTCATTATCGTTCTTGATGAGACGGCCGCCAAAACCAAAAACGTCGAAGTTCGCCGGTTAGATGCCACTCACCTGGCGCTCGTCATCACCCCGGAGAACGCCCCCATCGACGCCTCGCAGCTGAGGTTTGAAGCGGGCTCGTATCCTTTTGATCTAATTGTGGTTCTTGATTGTCCGCTTATTGAGATGGTGGGGCAGTTCTATCACGATCATCGGGAGTTGTTTGAGAAAGTGCCGATGGTGAATATTGATCACCACCAGAACAACGCCGGCTTCGCGGCGGTGTCTCTGGCAGACACCAACGCCAGCGCGACCGCCGAGATTATGGTCTCGATTATAGAATCTCTCTCCCAAAACCTAGAGCCTGGGACAACTCTGCTCGACAGCCATGTAGCCAACGCTCTGCTGACCGGTCTACTGACCGACACGGGCTGTTTCCAGAACGGCAACACTACACCGAAGACGCTGACCGTCGGCGCTCAGCTGATGGCCGCTGGAGCTGATCACGCCACCATCGTTCAGCGCGTCTTCAAGAGCAAGCCGATCTCTACTCTGCGGCTCTGGGGCAAGGCCCTGGCTCACCTGCGGGAGGATAAGCCCTTGCGCTTCGCCTGGGCTGTCATTACCCGATCTGATTTTGTCTCCGCTCAAGCTAATGACGATGAGACAAGCGGCTTAATCGACGAGCTGATTAAATCAGCCAACGATACCGACTTCGTTTTACTACTGACTGAGAAGAAGGATGGTTTGCACGGCTCATTCCGGTCAATTGTGCCCGGCAACGACGTTTTAGATCTGGCCAAGCGCTTCGGCGGTGGCGGGCACAAGCAGGCCGCGGCCTTCATGATTCCGAATGGCACAGCGGCAGAATATGAGCAGCGCATCATCAATACCTTACGACAAGAGCAACGCGGACGCTTGCAGGAAGCCGCGCCATCTGATAACATTACTCCGTAATGCCAACCAAAAAGACATCCCCCAAAGAGAAGCCCACCAGCATCAACACCGAAGTGGCCGCGGCCGCTGAGATTGATGCCGCCGACACCGCCGTCCTAGAGAGCGGTGACATCGAGAAAGCCACCACCGCTGCCCCTCTGAAAAAGGGTCGCCTCGCTTTGGTGAAGAAGATGCAATCCCACAAAAACGACACTGGCTCAACTGAAGTCCAGATCGCTCTGCTGACATCCCGCATCAATGATCTCGTGAAGCACTTGAAAGAGCACGGCAAAGACAACGACTCGCGTCAGGGCCTACTGCGCATGGTCGGCCGCCGCCGCCGCTTGCTCCGTTTCCTCAAAAACTCTAGCGAACAGAAGTACAACGACCTGATCGCGGAGTTGAAGCTGCGCAAATAATTAGTAGATATTCCGGCTATTCGAGGATGTCGAGAGGGTCAGCTATTGAGGCGGACGCTCTCGAGATCCTCGCCAGCCGGGCAAAAGAGCTATGGAGTATTCCCATATCTGGAAAGCGGTCCTCGGTGACCGTGATGTTGAGTTGAAGGTCGGCCCGCTCGCCCAACAGGCGCACGGCGCTGTTTTGATACAAGAGGGCGAGACCGTTCTGCTCGCCACGGCAGTTGTGTCCGACAAGCCACGCGATGGGGTCGATTTCATGCCCCTCATGGTCGACTACGAAGAGAAGTTCTACGCCGCCGGCAAGATCAACGGCAGCCGCTACATTAAGCGCGAGGGCCGGCCATCTGATGGCGCCGTTCTAACTTCTCGCTTGATCGACCGCGCTATTCGTCCCCTGTTCCCGAAATCCTTCCGTCGTGACGTGCAGGTCATTGTGACCGTGCTGTCGATCGATGAGGATAATGATCCGGACACTCTGGCCATCACCGCCGCTTCGGCTGCTTTGATAAAGGCAGAGACCGCGCCGTTCCAGGGCCCAGTTGGTGCCGTGCGCATCGGCCGCATTGATAATCAACTGATCGTCAATCCTAAACGATCTGATATGGATAAATCCGACCTCGACCTCGTCGTGGCCGGTACCAGCGAGCGTGTGATGATGATTGAGGCGGGCGCCAATGAGGTTCCCGATGATGTGCTGTACGAAGCGATCGAATTGGCCCAGCGTGAGCTACAGAGCGTGGTAAAGGCTCAGGAAGAGCTGGCCGCCAGCAAAGAGATTCACGTCACCGTCGAAGAAGAGGCCGCTGACGCCGCCTACGAGCTCGTCAAGAGCCACCTAGGCAGCGAGATCAACAATGTTGCCGATCAGATTATCCGCGGCGAGCGACAGGCCGCTTTCGACGCCCTAAAAGAGAAAGCCCTGGTCGAGCTGGAAGGCCAGATGAAGCAGAATGAGATTTTGGCCGGCCTAGAGAAAGTTTACTTCAAGCGGCTGCGCGCCAATATTCTCGAGAACGACAAGCGCCCCGACGGACGCGCCATCACCGAGATTCGACAAATCTGGTGCGACAGCAGCCTGCTGCCCCGCACGCACGGCTCGGCCGTCTTCACCCGCGGTGAATCCCAATCTCTATCGATTGTGACCCTGGCCAGCCCCGGTGCCAAACAGATGATCGACACCATGGATCAAGACGGCGAGAAGCGCTACATGCACCACTACAACTTCCCGCCCTACTCCACCGGTGAGACTTCGCCTTTGCGCGGCGCGGGCCGGCGCGAAATTGGTCACGGCGCTCTCGCTGAGCGCGCCCTAATGCCGATGATTCCCGATGAGGAATCCTTCCCCTACACCATTCGCGTCGTGTCCGAAATTCTATCCTCCAATGGCTCGACTTCTATGGCCGCCACCTGCGGCTCAACCCTGTCGTTGATGGATGCGGGTGTGCCTCTGAAGAAGCCTGTCTCGGGCATCGCCATGGGCTTGATTACCAACCATGACGCCAGTGAGTACAAGGTGCTATCTGACCTGCAGGGCCTCGAAGACTTCTGTGGTGATATGGATTTCAAGATCGCCGGCACCGCCGACGGCATCACCGCCGTCCAGATGGATACCAAGATCAAGGGCCTGACCATGGAGATCATCCGTCAGACCGTGACCCAGGCCAAAGAGGGTCGCGCCCAGATTTTGGCCAAAATGCTCGAGCATCTACCCGAGCCACGGGCTGATCTGAGCAAGTACGCGCCACGCATCGTATCCGTCAAGATCAACCCCGAGAAGATCGGCGAGCTGATCGGCCCGGGCGGCAAGATGATCAACAAGATTATCGACAGCTGTGGTGGTAAAGAGGTCACCAACATTGATATTGAGGATACCGGCCTAGTCATGATCACCTCCAACGACCCCGAGATGGCGCAGAAAGCCATCGCCGCCGTCGAAGGCATCGGCAAAGATGTTCAGATCGGTGAAGAGTTCGATGGCGAGGTCGTCGGCGTGGTCAACAACCGCGACACGGGCAAAGAGATCGGCGCCCTGGTCGAGATCTCACCCACCAAGACCGGCATGGTCCACATCTCCGAGATCTCTTGGAATCACATCGCTAAGATCGCTGACGCTCTAACCATCGGGCAGAAGGTCCGTGTGAAGGTGTTGGATGTCGACCCAGCCCGCGGCAAGATCGGTCTCTCCATTCGCGCCCTCGAGCCAAAGCCGGAAGGCTACGTCGAGCGTCCGCGAGAAGAGCGACCGCGCGGCTTCGGTGACCGACCACCCTTCCGCGGCGGTCCCCGCCGCGACAACCGACGCTAATTAGACCAACACGAAAACGGCCCTGCGAAGCTCGATGGAATCGAGCGAAGCAGGGGCCGTTTTAATATTCACACACATTAGTGGCCGTGGTATTGTTCAATCAGCGTCAATCGAGAGGAGACGTCCATGGGAGTCGGAGTCAACGCGAGCCGCCTCACACTGGAGATGGCTCAGGGGATGATCAATTGCGCTGGGTTGTACCAAACAGCAGCAACCGTTCTCGCCGCCCTGCAAGTGGAGAGACCAGACCTGGCAAACCAAGTGGAAGTCAGCGATGAGATTCGGCAAGCTGCCGAGCAGATCGAGATCGATCGCGGTCAGGCTTGGGATCAGCTGAACATCGCTGCTAAGTTCGCACCTGGCGACAACGCTCTGGAGCAGTAGCCTCGCGGTGCCGGCGTCAAGCCGGCACCGCGTGCTTTTTATCTAGGAATATAGAACTTACCCTGACGGTAGTTATCGATCACCTCAAAGCTGGGGAAGTACCGGGGCTGCGGCAGAGCATCCAGATAAAACCAACCCCACTCGGTGATCTCATCTGGTTCCATAACCTGCGGCTCGCCCGTCCACTTCTTCGCCACCAGGCCGGCGGTCATGAAGTGCGCGTGCTCATTCTTACAGTTATGGATGGAGATCACTTCCGGATCAATAATCACCAAGCCGGTCTCCTCCTGCACCTCGCGCTTAGCACCCTCTTCGAGCGTCTCGCCCCAATCTAATTTCCCACCTGGTAGACACCACTCGCCCGCACTCCGAAACGCCGAATCAGCCTTATCAGGATCAACATGCCGCCGACCCAACAAGATCTGTCCGTCACTTCGCACCAGAATCACGCCCAGGCCAGCGCCAACTCGTGGTTTATCGTCTGACATAGGTTGACTGGACCATAACGCAAGAGCGCCCAGCCGATTGGCTAGGCGCTCTTGAATAGGGCTCAGAATCGTGCGATCTGAACGTGCCTCTCAAGGCACTCGCCCAGCATCTTGACCCGACAGCCGCCGGATCCGATCCAGGCGCCGACGTGGTTGCTCGGTACTAGCAGGATCAGCTCACCTCGCCCGCCGATGCTGAGCGAGTAGTCACCCCTGCCATACATACGCGGCAGCAGAGCCCGCAACCCCTCCACGGAGGCGTGGCAGAACCACTGGCTCGCGCCCCCAATCTCGATCGGGAACTCGAGGCGGATCCACGCTTCGTTGTTGCTCCCGTTCTTGATGTGGAAGTCCTTAGCGTCGCCCGCGAGGTACGGCGCCATGACATCCCAGATGGACTCCCAACGGCTGTCCGGCACGAATGCTCCGGAATTGATCCGCTGAGGCAGATTCCACTCCCACACACCCGGGGGTGGAACCAGCAGCTTGCCCTCATGCCGCAGAACCACCTGGAACCCCTGCGTGAAGAAGTTGTACACGCAACAGAGCCCGCGCACATACCCCCAGCCGTAATCACACAGACGACGCACACCGATCTGTCGGGCAAAGATGTCGTCACCAGCGGTAGTCATGTGCTCAGGTACCATGATGACCGCACGATCAGACGCCTGCCAGCCGTCAATCAGGATGCCGTCGTCGGACAAACCGGACGTCTCCACTGTGACGAAGTTGTCCGGTACGTGACAGGCTGGCCGCGACGGGCAGCTCAGGCGATTAGCCCTGTCCCACCAGAGGTGATCGGCCGCGTCACTCCGCTCCCGCCAGGGCAATAGTGGGTCTTGGCGGAGCGCTTCACGGCGCGCCGCTGCAGCAGCTGCCGCGGCTTCGGACGCCGCACGCTCCGCCGCAATCTTCTGGACCTCGTCAGCCATACCCAGCGCATTCGCCAGGTCACCAATCCCGATTCCCATGGTCTTTCTTCCTGGTCGTAGAGGTACTTAGGTACCTGCGACTAGCGCGAAATATAGCAAATTTAACGCCAAATGTCAATATAAAATAGCCGCCCGACTACCAGCTAAGCTGATAACCAAACGGCAATTTTAATGGTGCTGCGGGCGGGATTTGAACCCGCACACTCTCACGAGTCTAGCCCCTCAAGCTAGTGTGTATACCAATTCCACCACCGCAGCTACAGAGATAGACTACCTTTTCAGGTTGGCTGGGTCAAGTAAAAAATCCCCCTGGGGCCGCCGCAGCGACCACAAGGGATTCGTCAGAACAGCATCGAGCAGCCGGCGCAGTACATGCTCAGCGAGCCGCACAGGGCCCCGAGAAACAGGCCGAGGGTCAGCAGGTCGTACGAGACGGCCTGCGGCGGTATGGTCGTCGCCTGGGTGTTCTCCTTGAGTTGAGCCCAGGCTGCCGTCGCCGGGACGATCACGGACAAGCCCTGGAAGATGAACGCCAAAATCAGCGGCGCGCCATCACAGAACTGGCCACTCGCTCTCTCGCACGTGATCCAGGCGCCGAGGCCGGTGATCATCCACACAACCAAGGCGACACGCAGCCACGACGTATTCATGGCCGTCCTCCTATAGGCTCTTCAGCCACAGCCACTGGGAGAACCAGTAGGCCGCGGCCACGGTCTGCATGAGGCCGATAGCGGCCAGCAGGAACATGGACTGCAGGTCAGGTCGGCGACGCGCCGTCTCCTCGAGGATAAAGGCCTTCCCCAAGAACGGCGTCGCGACCGCGACCAGATACACCAGCTCGATCAGGTTGAAGTACGGCAGCCCGCCGTCATCAAGCCGACCGACCATGACCAGCCCAGCAAGAGCCATGCTGGCCCAGATCGCCCACAACATCACCTCCAGCGGTGACTTACTCCTCTTCATCGCAGCACCTCTCTGCGCTCGAAGATATCTTCAAACCCCCAATCTGTCAATTGCAAGCCACGTAATCTTTAGTTCAGGGAGCATTCGTCATAGTAAGGATATGCACACCGCTCGCGTCACCACCGTAGCTCCTGAAGGATTGTCAGGCCGCCTTGTCACGGTTGAGGTGGCAGCCCGGCCGGGCATCTCATCCTTAAAGATTGTCGGTTTGGCCGGCCGCACTGTCGCCGAAGCCAAAGAGCGCGTCCGGGTCGCCCTAAGAGGATGCGGCGTCAAGCTGCCCGCCACCAACATCGTGGTCAATCTGGCACCAGCTGAGGTCAGCAAGACAGGTACTCATTACGATCTACCGATCGCTTTAGGACTACTCATCGCCACAAAAGTCATTCCGGCCAATTGCCTAGATGGAGTGGTGGTCGCCGCAGAGCTCGCCCTCAACGGCGATCTCTGCCCGGTCAGACATGGGGCCATCATCGCTTTTACCGCCGAACAGAAAAACCTCAAGCTGCTCACCGCTGCCGGGAACTTACCCTCGGTCAGTTTGGCTCGTCAGCTACGCGTCGCGACCTCACCAAACCTGGGAAAACTAATTGATGAATTGAAAGACAACTCGCTTAATTTCAGGCGTCCGCCCTCGACGACTACAACAAACAAGCCGGCTGAAACCAACTTTGAAGATATAGTCGGCCTAACCCAACCCAAACGTGCCCTATTGTTGGCGGCCGCCGGTCACCATCACCTTCTTCTATGTGGATCGCCCGGAGTGGGCAAAAGTCTACTGGCCAATACAATCGTCTCTCTGCTGCCGCCCCTCAGCGACCAACAGCGCCGAACGCTCACTGCCCTGCACGGCCAACCAATCACCTCTCCACCCTGGCGAGCACCCCATCACAGCGCCACCACAACGGCAATCATCGGCGGTGGCACAGAATTGCATCCTGGGGAGATCTCGTTGGCTCACGGCGGAGTTCTATTTCTTGATGAATTACCTCGGTTTAATCCCACCACCCTTCAGGCGCTGCTTGAACCGATCGAATCGGCCCGCGTGCAGTTGAGCCGAGATGGGCGGTCGGTAGACTACCCGGCTGGGGCGTTGGTTGTTGGCGCGTACAATCCTTGTCCGTGTGGTTATTATGGGGATGCCAAAATTTGCTGCCGCTGCTCCAGCAACGTTCTCAATCGCTATCAAGCGCGGCTGAGCGGACCACTAATGAGCCGCTTCTCGCTGTTCGCGCCGTGCCACAGCAGCCAGACGAAATGCGAGCTGACTACGGCCGCCGCTCGCGAGTTGGTCAGCCTAGCTAACGCCCAAATTGTGCGACGCTCTCAGGCAGTGCCTAACGGACGAGCGGCGACTAAGTTGGTCCGTCAGTGGTTAGAACCGCCTAAACTGGCCGATCAAGCCACTCGACTCCTTCGCAGTGGACGATCATGGCGTGCTGTCATCAACGCCGGCTGCCTCGCTCGCACAATTGCTGACATTGACGGCTGCCTCGACATCAATGCAGACCATTTCACCGAGGCTATCGGCTGGCTGCCACCCATTCAAGATATTGTCTAGCTCTGGCCGAAGAGGGTGTTTTCCTGATATACCAAGTTAAGGGGTGCGTAGCTCAATTGGTTAGAGCAGTCGGCTTATACCCGACCGGTTCCTGGTTCGATTCCAGGCGCACCCACCATTCAACAATCACAACTTTCAGAAGCGTCGTTCGGTTTTTGCGGTACCACAAAAACACGATGGTCCTTTCTGAAAATTGTG
>Ga0172379_10006498_pt1 | contig 15611 bp, 2 predicted proteins | sample GrowelOW334metaG_FD_119756 | JGI IMG/M metagenome (GOLD analysis project Ga0172379, IMG submission 119756) | Groundwater microbial communities from an aquifer near a municipal landfill in Southern Ontario, Canada - Groundwater well OW334 metaG | ecosystem: Environmental > Aquatic > Deep... | reverse complement strand
CCTGCGACGGCGGGCAGCATCACCAACTACGCGTCGGTGGATGCGACGGGTGGCAATACACCGCCAACCCCTGGCTCAGGCTGTACGCCTGCAGCGAGCTGCGCGAGTGCATCCACCGCGGTGAGCACGCCTGCATCCTTCACGCTGGCGAAGACAGCGACGGGGAGTGTGCTGACCAATGGCAGCATCACCTACACGCTGACGCTGGGCAACAGCGGCGACACCACCTCTGGCACCGCTGCGACGATCAAGGAACAGTTGCCAGCTGGTGTGGTGGTGACGGCGGTGACGGCCGGGACGGGCGTCAGTACGGTGGGTTGCGGAACGATGCCGAGCTTGGCTGGTGCCTTGCTGACCTGCACGGTGACGCTGAGTGCAGGAATCGCGGCGAACACGAGCACCGGCGGCCCATCGTTCACGCTCACGGCGACGGCGCCTGCGACGGCGGGCAGCATCACCAACTACGCGTCGGTCGCGACGACGACGGGCGGCACGGCACCGACACCAGGCAGCGGCTGTAGCACGAGCAACTGCGCGAACGCCACCTCTACTGTATCTGGTGGTGTGAATCTTGTGATCGAGAAAACAGCACTGTCGAATCTCGCTGTCAATCAGCCAACACCGTATGCGGTCACGGTGAAGAACACTGGTGCTGCAAGTTCTGCTGGGGCGACCATCAAGGAGACAATCTCTGCGGGTCTGGCATTGGCTGGGATCAACGATAGCAACGGGATCAGGCTGGCGGTGACTGTCGCTTCGATATGGACCTGTACCGATCTGAGCGGCAATCCGCTGACGTTGCCTGTCAATGGACCTTATACCTTCACGTGCGTATCGAGTTCCAGTATCGCATCTGGCGGGAGCGCTGCGCCTATCAACGTTACTGTGGTGCCGTTGGTCAGTGCATTAGGAGCGAACGTGGTCACCTACAGTTCGGTAGACCCGACTGGGGGGGCTAATCCGCCTACACCTGCACCTTCTGCAGCTTGTTCGCCTGCTTCCATGTGTGCAGACAATGCGGCTGCCATCACGAAGGTTGGAAGTGTGACAACCATGTTCCTGCAGAAAGTGGGAAGTGCGAGTTCGGTGGAGTTGGGGGACTCGCTCAGTTATACCTTGCAGTTGAAGAATATCAGCGCCACGGCCCAAGCCGCCATTCAGATACAGGATACATTGCCCAAAGGTTTCAAGTATATCCAGAACAGTATCGTGACTACTGTAAGTGGCAGCACTTCATCAAAACAAGTGGGCGATGCAGCCAACAACCTGAGCCGGACAGGTTCGATCATGACCATATCCCTGCCGCAGATGTCTTCAGGTGATACGGCGACCATTACATATCGGGTACGTGTCGGGGTCGGGGCGCAACAGGGAGATGGTGTGAACCGTGCACAGGCGAGTGCGGCTGGGGGGGCACTTTCCAACCTAGCGAGCTTCAAGGTTACCGTGACCGGTAGCGCCTTTGCGCAAGAGGGATGTATCGTCGGCAAGGTCTATTTCGATTGCAACAAGAATGGCTTCCAGGATGGCCTAGGTGAGGTAGGTATACCTAGCGTGCGCATCTACCTGGAGAGCGGCAACTTTGTGGTGAGCGATCCGGATGGTAAATATTCGCTATGCGGTGTCAGCGCTCAGCTACATGTGTTGAAGCTGGATCCAATCACCTTGCCTGAGGGCGCGGTCTTGGGCATAACGTCGAACCGGAATGCCAGCGACCCGGGCAGCTTGTTCGTAGACATGAAGTTCGGTGAGTTACACCGTGCTGATTTTGCGCGCACAGATTGTGAGCCAGAGTCTGTTGCACAGGTTGTGCTTCCCCCGCGTGAGCTGACTCCACGTGAGCTGACTCCACGTGAGCTGACTCCACGTGAGCTGACTCCACGTGAGCTGCCACCGCCTGCGGTTGTGAACTTCAGGACGTCATCGAGCCAATTGTTGCCAGCGGCGATTCAGATATTGGAGGATGTCGTGGCTGATTCGAAGAAGTATCCGGATACGATACTTGTGGTGTCGGGGCATACGGATATTCGGGGTGGTCCAGCGATCAACCAGCCATTGTCGCAAGCGCGTTCAAGGTCTGTGATCGAATTTTTGACTAGGAATGGCGTCGAAGTCGAGCGAATAACAAACAGCTGGCATGCAGCAGGGAAGCCTGCGGATAGTAATCAATCGATCCTTGGGCGTGCCCATAATCGTCGAACCGAGATCAGATTCTTGTTCAAAGATGCTGCATTGAATGGGCCGGGAGAAGCTCGCGCAGTGGATGAGGCGTTACTGCCTGATTAGCGTCGACAGGGATTTGAAAGGATGTTGACGTTCTCGCTACTTAAACATCGGGGCTCGCTGTTATTTTTACAAAATCGCTAAAGTATTTAATCCAGATGCCGATACAGGCGAATCCTGAGGGTTTCGAATGCGTGTTGTTGCTTGATGCGAAGCGAATTTCTATGAAGTAAATGATGTCTGTGTTTATTAAATAATCCGCCATCTTTAGCAGTGACCAAGCCTCGTTCTTTGTGAGGCGAGAAGCCGAGAGGTTGTTGGCGCAACCGAGATGCATCAATTATTCTTACAAAAGACGTCTAGCAGTGGTCATTTATATCAATGCATATCATTAGATTTGTTCGATCCCTTGCAGGTGCGACGCCATTACGAAGTATCACTAAGGGCGTTGCGCTGTCATTCGCCGCACTGGCGAACAGCGCCATGGCCCAAGCTCCACTGCCTGATGCGGGTGCGCTGCAGGAGCAAATCGAACGTGGGCAACAGTTACGACTGCCGCAGCGAGTCGCCCCCGATAAACCTGCCGTTCCCCCTCAGATGCAAACCGGTGGAGTCAGCATCACCGTCAAACAATTCCGATTCGCAGGCAATGCACTGCTGTCGAACGAGCGCCTAGCTACTGTCGTCGCCAGCTACCTGGATCGCCCGCTCAACTTCGTCGAACTTCAAACTGTCACTACCACCATTGCAAACGCATACCGAGAGGCAGGTTGGGTCGTGCGCGCCTATCTTCCCCAACAAGACATACAAGGCGGCGTTGTCACTATCCAGATCGTAGAAGCCGTATTCGGCAAACTCATCCCCGAGGGGACGCCCGCTCACCTGAAACTCTCCGTAGTGCGATCTCGCTTTGAAGCCCAACAACCATCCGGCCAGCCACTCAATGCCGAAGCGCTTGATCGAGCTTTGCTGCTGATCGACGATTTGCCGGGTATCGCCGTAGCAGGGGCTTTGCAGGCGGGTGAACGGGAAGGTGAGACTGATTTTGCCCTCAAGATGACTGATGAACCTCGGGTGACCGGCGAAGTATCCGCCGACAATGCGGGTTCTCGCTCAACCGGTGCAGAACGCCTCTCCACCAATCTCGCCCTTGCCAGCCCTTTAGGTCTCGGCGACCAACTGAGTGCAAACATCATCCACACCGGCGGGAGCGATTACCTGCGACTGGGGTACAGCCTCCCGGTTGGTGCCGATGGCTGGCGCGTGAGTGGCAATACTTCAAAACTGGTTTACCACCTCACCGCACCCGAATTCGACACACTTAAGGCGCGTGGAGATTCCAACATGAGTGGCGTCGAGGCAAGCTATCCCGTGATCCGCTCTCGGATGAAGAACCTTTATCTCAACCTTGCCTATGACAGTAAAGCCTTCGACAACCGTACCGTCACTGGCATCAGTAGCAATTACGACATCGATCTTCTCACCGCAGGACTGACGGGCAACCTGTTCGACCGCTGGGGCGGCGGTGGAGCCAACGCGTTCAGCCTCGCCCTGAGTCAAGGACGGATGGCACTGGGGCAAATCGATAGCAGCGAAGACGCAGCACTGGCTGGAGGCTATAGAAAGCTGCGCTACACCCTGAGTCGCCAACAAGTCATTACCGAAGATTTAAGCGCCTTTGCGGCTTTCTCTGGTCAGTGGGCGGGCAAGAATCTCGATTCCTCCGAGAAGTTCTATCTGGGCGGGGCCAACGGCGTGCGCGCTTATCCCACTAGCGAGGGCGCTGGGAACAAAGGGCAGATGCTCAATCTGGAAATGCGTCACAAGTTGCCGCAAGGTTTCGCCGCTACCGCATTCTACGACTGGGGGCGCATCACCCAGAACATCGACAACAGCATCGCTGCCGTCACACCTAACAGTTACAGCCTGCATGGCTTTGGCTTGAGCCTCGCTTGGGAAGCCACCTTCGGACTTCATGCCAAAGCAACTTGGGCGCGGCGTGATGGCGATAATCCGAACCCCACCGCTATCGGCAATGACCAAGACGGTAGCCTGAAGCGTGACCGTTGGTGGTTCGAATTAGCCATGCCGTTCGACCTTGGCACGTGCTGCAAGACTGGCGAGCGCAACCCCATTGTCGCGACCGGATCGACAGCAGAATCGACAACTGAGCCAACGACAGAAACGACAGCAAAATCGACAGCCTTATCGACAGCAGAACCGCTGGCGGAAGTTACTGCATCGGTCACACAAGCTCCTCAACCTGTAACGACCAAAGCCGCGACCTCGACTGAAGCGGAACAGGTTGATGTGACAGACGAAGTGCGGGCAGCGTTGTGGGCATGGAAACAGGCTTGGGCTGCGCGCGATGTCGATACCTATCTGGATAAGTACACTCCCGGCTATCACTCACCAGCACTCAGCCAAATGAAGTGGAAGGCTCGACGCAAGAATCGACTGAGTACTCCGGAATGGATCACCCTGGATATCACCGAACCGAGGATCCAGGTCAAGGATGACCGTGCCACGTTGCGCTTCACTCAGCGCTACGAGTCCAACCTTTATCGAGACACCGTACACAAGAAGTTGCGCCTGCAACGCATCGATGGCAAGTGGCGGATCGTCGCCGAGCGCGCATCGGCCCCGTTGCTGCAAAAGAATAAATAACCGGAGAGACGCGTATGAATAAGACCTACCGCCTGATCTGGAACGAACTCACGAATAGTTGGGTCGCCGTCTCCGAAATCACCAAAGCCCGTGGCAAGCGTGCTTCCGGAGCGTTGTTGCTTGCAAGTACCCTCGCCGCCGCCATCCCCGTGCCGACCTTTGCACAAGCGCCACCTGCGGCCACCGCCCTTCCTAGCGGCGGACAAGTGGTTGCGGGCACGGCGAGTATCAACCAGAACGCGGCAGTGATGAGCATCACTCAATCCACGCAAAATGTAGCCATTGATTGGCAAACCTTCAACGTCGGCAGCAGCGCAGCGGTCAACTTCATCCAGCCTTCCAGCAATGCCGTCGCACTTAACCGAGTAATCACCGGCAATCCCAGCCAGATCTTTGGACAGATCAATGCCAACGGCCAAGTGTTCCTTACCAATCCTGGCGGTATCTATTTCGCTCCTGGGGCTAGCGTCAACGTGGGTGCGCTGGTCGCCACCACGCATGGCATCAGCAATGCGGACTTCATGGCGGGCAACTACACATTCACCCGTGACGGTTCAACAGGTAGCGTCATCAATGAAGGCAATCTGACGGCCAATCTTGGCGGTTACATCGCCCTGCTGGCACCAGAGGTGCGCAACAACGGTATCGTCATCGCACAGATGGGTTCCGTGGCATTGGCAGCGGGTGATCTGATCGAATTGCAGATGAGTAGCAACCACACCTTGGCGGATATTCGTGTCGCACCTTCCACGATCGCGGCGCTGGTCGAGAACGGCAATGCCGTACAGGCGCCTGGCGGCATGATCATTCTCTCTGCCCAAGCGGCTGCGATGCTACAGGGCGGGGTGGTGAGAAACACCGGTACGCTGGAGGCTAGTAGTCTGGTCGAACGCGGTGGGGTGATTCGTCTTGAAGGCGATCACATCACGCTGGCCAGCAGCAGTAAGATCGCGGCGACCGGCGCCACCGGCGGCGGCACCGTATTGGTGGGCGGCGACTGGCAAGGTTCGAATGGTGTGTATCAGGCCACCACGGTAACGATGGAACAGGGTGCGAGCATCGATGCCAGCGCCACACAGAACGGTGATGGCGGCAAGGTGGTGTTGTGGTCGGATATCACCAACGCTAATTCGCAGACACGAGCCTACGGTACCTTCTTCGCCAAGGGCGGCCCTGATGGCGGCGACGGCGGACAGATCGAAACATCAGGGCATTGGCTCGATGTGGTGGGGATCACAGCCAACGCTTCGGCGAGCAATGGAAACTCGGGCGTGTGGCTACTTGATCCGTACAACGTCACGATCGGATCGAGTGTCAGTGGTACAGCTTACGCAAGCAATTACATACCTGGCGCCGACTCCACCATTCTGGCTTCCGCTATTGCGACCTCGCTGCAGGGCGGTACCAGCGTTACTATCACCACGGGTAGCAGCGGTAGCAGTATCGGTGACATCACCGTTGTATCGGCGATCACCAAGAACTCTGGCAACACCGACGTCACTCTGACCCTGCGGGCGGCCAATTCGATTGTTGTGAATCAGGCTATCACCAACAGCGGCGGTACCGGCAAGCTCAATGTGGTGCTGGATGCTGACAATAATGCGGGTGTTGGGGATGGCGGTGGTGTCGTCATGCTCAACAACAACATCACCACCAATGGCGGCAGCCTGAGCTTCGGCACGGGACGCACAGCGTCCCTCGGTGGCGTAACCACCTTGGTGGGCGGAGATGTCTTTGTCGGCGGCTCAGGCGCACTGACGCTCTCCACAAACGGTGGTGCGGTCGACGTGAAGGGCGAAATGATCATCGCCAACACAGCGGGTCTGACAGTCAATTCCAATGGCGGCAACGTGCGGTTTTATGGCCTACTGAACTCGGGCAATAGCTATGCGTCGGTGGCTCACCTCGGGGGGACGTGGGCTAGTGCGAGAACGAGTGCTGCATCGGGTACGGGTGGCGGTGTTGGCGATACCTATCTAGCTACCATAACCTCGCGCCTAGAAAATTCGGTGACAACAATAGTGGCCGGTAATTCCGGTGCATGGCTGGGCGCACAGCGCGATCTGAATAATGCCAACGCCACTGCTGCGAACACGTGGTACTGGGTCACCGGGCCGGAAGGTTTGATGAACGCTGGAAAAGGTCTCGATTTCTTCCAACAAGATAGTTTGACCGCTATCGGCGGCAGGTTTAACAATTTTGCATTTCCTGAGCCCAATGGCACTACCTCTACTGGAGAATCAGCACTTCAGTTCTTTGGCACATTGGGCCAATGGAATGACTTGAGTGCAACGATCGCACCTGCTACGACCGGTGCGTATGGCATCACGCAATACATCAAAGAGACTAACCTCGCTGTTTCACCCCTCACGGTCAGTGCGGGTGTCGGCACGGTAACTTTCTCTGGTGCTGTGGGCGGCAACAAGGCGCTTTCCGCACTGAGCGTTACCGCAGCCACCACGGCCATCAACGGTGGCGGTGTGACGACAGCGGGAGCTCAGACGTACACCAGCAACATCACTCTGGGTAACACCAGCACAACGCTGACTCAGACCAACGCCAACACCGACTTCACGCTCGGCGCCAACCGCTCAATCACGAACGCAACGAACGTCGATGCCAGCCTGACCATCAAGACCACCGGCAACATCCTCATGGATAGCGGCAGCAGCATCAGTTCGTCGACCGGGAAGCTGAATACCGTCCTGAGGGCGGATACCGATGCCAACGGCGGCAACATCAGCCTGAACTCATCCAGCATCACCACCAACGGTGGACATCTCTGGATGGGCGGAGGTGCACAGTTGGGTACGTTGTGGAACGGGCTAACCGTCGGGAGTGGCGCCGCCAAGGGAGTGCAGGGCATCAACATCTGGAACAGCTCGAATATCAATACCGGTAGCGGCAATATCTACATGAACGGGGAAAGCACGGCTTCCGGTGACTTTGCCATCGGCTTGCGTTTCTTTGGCGCCCAAATAAGCGGTAACAACATCGAGCTAAATGGCGTAGGGTCGGCGGTATCCACAGGAATCAGAAACTGGGGCATCTCTTTCGAAAACTCACAGATGAACGGCAGCGGAGCCCTCAATCTGACAGGCGTCGGCGGCGGTGCAGTGTCAAGCGGCATTGAAAATCACGGCATCTATGTCAGTAGTGATTCCGTGCTGTCGGCTACGGGGAGTGGCACATTCACCCTTCACGGCACTGGCGGTACCGGAACGGGAAGTGGTGACGGGGTACTAATCGACAAGACCGTGCAAAGCGTCAGCGGCAGCATCCAGATCACCGGCATCAAGGGCACCGGGGCGTCGGTTTATGGCATCAACATCGACGGTAGAGGCACAGGCAATGGCAATGTCACGAGCACCAGTGCCGGCAACATTACGCTGATCACGGATACGCTCAACGTCCTCACCGGAGGCAAGGTTCAGTCGAGCGGAGCGCTTAACCTGGATGTTTACACAACCGGCACCACCATCGGCATCGGCGGAGAGGCAGGCACCCTGCAACTGGCATCAAACCTCTTCTCGACCAACTTCACCAACGGCTTTTCCAACATCACCATCGGCAGCACCACCGCCGGCAACATCCTCCTCGCTGGCGCCACGACTTACAACGATCCGCTGACTTTCAAGACAGCGGGCAATATAGGCATTCTTGCCAACATCACCTCGGCATCCGTGAACAGCCTTACGCTCACGGCGGCGGGTAACGTCGTGGTTGATTCCAACATCAACCTGGGCGGCGCACTGAACGTGCAACCCACCGGCAATTTTGTGATGGGTGCCAACCTGAGCAATGGCGTGGGGGCGACGATTCTTGCGGGTGGCGGATTTACCAAAACCGGCACCGGTACCAGCTACCTCACGGGCAGCATCACCACCAGCGGACAGGCCATCAACATCGCAGGCCCCGTTCAGGTGGGCAGTTTTGATGGCACGAACAACCCGGTCTCGCTCAGCAGCGGCGGTGGTGCGATCACGCTGCCTGGCGCAGTCAGTGCGTTCAGTGGCACCAATCTGCAGAGCTATGCCGCCGTGATTGCACAAAACATGTTTGGTGGTGCAATAGCGAGTGGCACCGGCAGCGCCAACACGATGTCGATTACGTTCGGTACAGCGGGAAACTGGTCATTTATTCCACTTTGGGGGATGTCATCGGCGGTGGATTACCTCGTGATCGGTGGTGGCGGTGGCGGTGGACAAACTGTACCTAATTACTCCGGCGGTGGCGGTGGTGCGGGCGGTGTTGCCACTGGCAGCATGACAATGACCGGCGGCACGCTGTACAGCATGACGATTGGAGCAGCTGGTGCGGTGGGCAACAATCCGTATGGTGCCAATATTGACGGTAGTGGTACTGGTGGTGACACCAGTTTTAACGGTACTGTCAGCGGCGGCGGTGGTGCGGGCGGCGGCTACTGGGGTGGTAGCGGTGCTGCGGGTCGTGGCGGTGCAGGCTACACGGCTGGTGGCGGTGGCGGCGGTGCGGGTGGCAACGCGAACGGTTCTGCACAAGGTTATGGTGGCTTGGGCGGAACCGGCACACAACGCAGTGGCGGTAAAGGCAGTTGGAATTGGGGCAACAGCGGTGGGGCTGGCGGCGGAAGCAATGCCGCCAGCATCGACACGGTCACATTCACGGGTACGACATCATCCATCACGGGAGCTAGCGTTATTTACGGTGTTGGTGCTGGCGGTTGGGCGGGGTCTATCAGTAACTGGGGCGGAGGTGGTACCACGTTAGGCAGTGGTGGCAGCTATGGCGGCGTCAGCGGCGGTGTCATCCTCGGCTTCACTGGCTCCAACAACGCAAGCACCGGCAAATTCAGCATCAACAGCGGTGCAGGTGCGGTCACCCTGGGTTCGACGGTCACCAACCTGAGTAACCTCACCATCAACGCCGGCGGCGCAGCCTCCATCGCCGGCATCATGTCGGGCACCGGCAGTCTGACCAAAGCCGGCACCGGCGCACTGACACTCACACAACAAAACACCTTCACCGGTGGCACCACTGTGGATGCCGGCACACTGGTGCTCAACGATGTGACCAACAACAGTTACGGTGTCATTTTGGGCACCCTGACGGTGAATGCGGCGGGCACGGTGCAGCTCACAGGCAGTGCCGGAACATTGGGGTGGGACACCACGCGTCGTGTCACGACCCTCAACATCAATGGCGGCATGGTGGAAGCCATCAACGGGCGGCAGGTCATCTGGAACTTGACCGGCGGCTTGAACTTTGACGGTGGCGGTACCTTGCGCAGCAATGGCGGCACCAGCAACGCGGCTGCAACGTCCTATTTGGAAATTGCGAACAACAACATCACAGTCTCCAACCCCACCGCTCAGGCAGAAATTGCGGGGCGCGTGGATTTGCGCTACGTCAACGGTGATCACATCTTTACCGTGGCAGACGGGGCCGTTCCTAACGATCTGCTCATCAGTGCGGCCATCACATCCGTTGTCAACAACATCAACTTCACCAAAGCTGGTGCTGGCAAGCTCACCCTAACGGGCACCAACAGTTACACCGGTGGCATCACCACCATCAGCGCAGGCACGCTGCAAGTGGGGGCGGCAGGCACCAGCGGCACGCTGGGCACTGCCGGGGTGACCAACAATGCGTCTTTGGTTTTTGACCGCAGCGATGCGGTGACCGTGTCCAACGCCATCTCTGGCACGGGCAGCGTGACCAAGCTCAACACCAACACGCTCACACTGTCGGGCGGCAACAGCTATTCCGGTGGCACCACGCTGTCTGCGGGGGTGATCAAACTTGGAGCCAGCAACGCTTTGGGCACCGGCACCGCCACGGTGGCTGACGGTGCGGCGCTGGACTTGAATGGACTCAATGCCGCTAACGCCCTGTCCGTCATCGGTACCGGTGTGTCGTCTGGCGGTGTGGTTTACAACTCAGCCACCACAGTCGGCACCGCCTCGGGTGCCATCACCTTGACGGGTGACAGCACTTTCAAGACTTCGGCTACAGGTGGCTTGACGATTGGCTCGGTCAATGGAGCTTATGGGCTGACGGTCAACACCGGCACAACCGCCTTTACCCAAAGCGGTATCGTGGGCGGCACCACCGCGCCCACGTCCTACACGGTGAATGCGGGCACAACCACGATCAGCGCAGCCGTCAAAGCAGCCGGGCCGATCAGCATCAGTGGCAGCACTGTCAACCTGAATGCCAACCTGACCAGCACTCTCAGTGGTGCAGGTATCAGCGCATTGTCCACTGGCTACATCGTGATCGACATCGCGGCCAACAACGCGGCCACCGGCACCGTCACACTGACCACGAACGGCGGCGCGGTATTGTTGGCTTCGGATACCGACAGTGCATCATCGCCAGGCGGCAATATCCGGTCAGAAGAGGCTCTCACCATCACCACCAGCGGCGGTGCCATCACGCTGGGTGGCGGCAACACCAGCGGTACGGGATTTGCCTTGGGTTCAACCACCCCGACTTATGACCCGTACTTTGGCATACGCCTGAAGGGGGCGGTGTCGTTTGATTCCGGTGGCGGCGACATCAGCCTCAAGGGCAAGTCCCACACCTCAGCGGGTAGCCTTTATGGAGCCTGGGGCGTGGGCATTGACAACAGCGCCACCACAATCAACAGCGGCACGGGCAAGATATACATCGAAGGTATCAGCCAAAATACCAGTGGGGCGTATGCACAGGGCGTTACATTGAGCGGGTACAGTGGGAGTGTTGGCACAGCGCTAACGATCACCTCTGCCAACACCACGGCTGATGCCATCAAGATCATTGGTGATGCTTCTGCATCAGCGTCGGGCACTACCAGCGGCCTGGAAATCCACAGTAACGTCAGCAGCATCACGGCCACCGGCGGTGGTGGCATCACGCTTCAAGGCAAGCGAGGTGCCGGCACGGACGACATCTACTTTGCCGGCGGCAACATCCTCGCCAATGGCGGTGCGATCACTGTCTCTGGCCAGAGCGTCGGCGGCAAACTCAATTTGAATGCCGCCACATTTGGCAAAAAGGCATCCACCACCGTCCTCAGCAGCGCCAGCAATATCACGCTCACAGGGGATGTCGTGACGCTGGGGTCTGCTTCAGCCGTTGACACCAGTGGCGCCTTGACGGTGCAACCCTATAGCACCAGTTTCACCAGCGCACTGACCTGGCCCATGACCAACCTGACGCTCGCCAACACGGTGAGCGGCCTGACGCTGGGCAAGGACGGCAACACTGCCAATATCACCGTCAGCAGCGCCACCAGCATTGTCGGGCCGATCACGATTTACGGAGGCGCAGTCACGCTGAATGCCGGGTTGACGACCACCGACGCGACGACCGGCAACATCGCCATCACCACCAGTGGGCTGAGTGGCAGTGGCAACATGGCCCTGGCCAACGGGCGCACACTCACCGTCACGCAATCGGGCAACAGCATTTATAACGGTGCCATCAGCGGCACGGGTGCCTCGTTCACCAAAGCCGGACTGGGGGATCTGGGCCTGGGCGGTGCCAGCACCTACACGGGCGCCACTACCGTGGATGGCGGTGTACTCTCACTGGTGGCAGCCGATCGTATTGCAGATGTTTCGGCCCTTACCGTCAATGCCAGCGGGACATTCAGCCTTAACGGTTTCAGCGAGACGGTGGGCTCCATCACAGGCAGTGGCCTGATCGTCAACGGCGCGGTGGTGCGCGATGGCCTGGTGCTGTGGTTGGACGCGGGCAACACGGCTTCCTACAACGGCAGCGGCAACACCTGGTATGACCTCAGCGGCAATGCTTACAACGCCACGCTGTATGGCAGCCCAATCTATAACGCTGGCACCAGCCTGTTCAGCTTTACGGCTAACACCCAGTACGCGCAGATTGGCGCGTTGCCAGCCAACTTCCTGGGTAGCACGCCCGCGGGGGTAACGGTGTTTACCGTGGCCGATTTTAAGAACGCCGAAATTTGGGAGCGCGTGGTCGATTTGGGCAACGGAAGTCCCAATAACAACATCATCCTGTCACGCTTTGACAATACGGCCAGACTGAACTGGGAGATTTATAACGGCACCAGTGGGGCCACCGAAAACAAAACGGGGTCCAACACAGCCATCATCAACAACACCAAGATGAGTTATGCCGGCACGGCCGATGGCAGCAATCTGCGTGTCTTCGCCAACGGTGTTCTCAATACCACCACAGCCAGCACGGCGTTGCCTGCGGCAGTGGAGCGCCTGAACAACTACATTGGCAAGAGCAACTGGACGGGAGATGCCACCTTCCGCGGTGACATTGGCACGGTGATGGTCTACAACCGCGCGCTTTCTGCAGCCGAGATCACCAAGAACCACCAGCTCTTGTTCAACCGCAGTGCAGCCACGCTAACGGTCGGTGGCAGCAACGCCAGTACCACCTTCAGTGGCAAGATCGAAAACGGGGTGGGCACACTGAACCTGACCAAAGCCGGTAGCGGCACACTCACGCTGTCGGGTCAAAACAGTTATTCGGGCACGACCACGGTTAATGGCGGCACATTGGATGTCAGTGGTTCGGGCACGCTGGGCACTGCAGGCGACTACGCTGGCGCGATCATCAACGCGAGTGTGTTCAAGCATTCATCGTCGGCCACCCAGACCCTATCTGGCCTCATCAGTGGTACGGGTGAGCTTGTCAAGGATGGCGGCGGTGCACTGACGCTCTCCGGTGCCAACACCTACAGCGGCGCAACCACCATCAGCGGCGGTGTGCTAAAACTAGGCCAGACCGGTAGCGGCTCCAACTCGCCACTGGGCAGCGCGGCTGGTGACACCACTGTCAATGATGGCGGTGCGCTTGACCTGGCCGGCTACACGCTGACCACGGCTGAACTGATCGCGATCGCCGGTACGGGCGTATCCAGCAGTGGCGCCGTCTACAACTCCAGCAGTACGGCTGCGAGCTGGTCTGGCCTAACCACGCTGACGGCGGACGCCACCATCAAGAGCGCGTCGGGTGGCGCATTGACCTGGAATGGCACCATCAACGGCGCCCATGCATTGACTGTCGACACCAAAGGCAGCAGTTCTAACGCGGCTTTCACGCTGGGCGGGGTTGTTGGAGGCAGCACACCACCGACTGGCCTGAGCATTGACAGCGGCACCGCCAACGTCACCCTTAGCAATGCGACCACCATTGCGGGACCGATCAGCATTTACGGCGGCAACGTCAACCTCAACGCCAACCTGACTTCCACGGCCTCGGGCGCGGGCATTCTGCTCATGGCCAGTGGCAATATAGCAACGGCCAATTCGGCAAAAACGATCACGACCAACAACGGCGATATCTCGCTGATCGGTGATTCTGATGCCAATGGCGTAGGGCAACTTGATCTTGACTACACCACCTATAGCGCTGGCAGCGGAAACATATTGGTGCGCGGTAAGACGTTCAGCTGGACAACGGGCTCTAATGGCCCGACCATCAGTTCCACCACGGGCACCTTCACCTTGGAATCCAGTGATGCCAGCTTTGGGCAAGGTGTCGATGCCGCCTGGTTTAACTTTCCATCGACGCTTTCGGGCTTTACGGTTGGCCGGAGCACCAATACTCAGAGTGTTGCTATTGGTTCAGCATTGAGTGTGGCCGGCCCCATCAGCATTTATGGCGGAGATATTGCCATTAACGCAGGATTGACCGCAACGGGCACCAACACCATCTGGCTCTATGGCAGCGGCAACGTGACCGAAGGGGCCAACGGCTATGTGGTGGCCGACAAATTGGCTTTGATGAGCGGCAACGTCAACCTGAGCAACGCCAGCAACAACATCGGCACCCTGGCCGCCAGCGGCGTGAGCGGTTTGACCTACGTCGACAGTAACGCGCTGACGATAGGCACGGTCAACCCGACCGGGATCACCGCCACCGGCAATGTGTTTGTGGCCACCGTGACTGAGGACCTGACCGTTTCTCAAAACATCACCACCACAAACACCAGCAGTACCGCCGTCGTCCTGGCCGCTGGCACTTCGGCCAGCAGAGGGGGGGATGGCACACCGACAGCGGGCAATATTCTCATCAGTGGCACGCCCACGTTGAGCGCCGGTACGGGTGGCACGATGGCGCTTTATTCCGGCAATATCACAGGCAGCACCGGCCTGACGAGCCTGGTGGGCACGGGCACGGGGCGTTTCCGCTACAACACGGGCATCACTGCCGCAGGTGCCGTTAGTGCTGGCTATACGACCGCGCTGTCGACCGACGTGGTGAACGCCCTCTACCGCGAGCAACCGACGGCCAGCGTGACCGTGGGCAACCAGACCATCACCTATGGCGCTGCCGTGCCAACGGTTAGCGGCAGCACGACGGGTATGGTGAACGATGACACGCCCACCTACGGCGTGAGCGGTGCGGTGTATTCCAGCGCCAACAAGATCAAGGCAGGCAGCTACACCCTCACCGCGACCGGACTGGCCGCACTGGGCTACAACCTTTCCGGCGGCAGCAACGGCACGCTGACTGTCAATAAACTAGCGTTGACTGGTTCCATTGCTGCTGGCAACAACACCTATGGATCCGCCTTTGCTACGGGGGCTGTGACATTAACCAACCAACTGGTCAGCGATGTGCTGACCACCACAGTAAGTGTCAACACCACGGGCAACACCAGCACCAGCGGCTACCTCAAGGCTGCCAGCTATACAGGCATCCAGAGCGTGACGGCTTTGGGCGGGGCAGACGCGGGCAATTACACTTTTGCAGGT